>Ga0247832_1000054_pt1 | contig 193675 bp, 214 predicted proteins | sample LaCruzMarch2015__10_FD_192407 | JGI IMG/M metagenome (GOLD analysis project Ga0247832, IMG submission 192407) | Freshwater microbial communities from meromictic Lake La Cruz, Castile-La Mancha, Spain - LaCruzMarch2015_4m | ecosystem: Environmental > Aquatic > Freshwater > Lake | place: Spain...
CCCGAAAACTTCGGCCGAAACGCCGAGGGCCCCCAATTGGGGGCCCTCGGCGTTAACACCTGCGCTCACCCCAAGTGATGTACTTTTACTCCGCCCGGCTGATGTAATTTTGCTCCGCCGTTGACACCTGGATTGCGTTGAAACTGTTCACGCCGAAGCGAACGACGAACTGACCGGGTATGCGTCCAAGCAAGGCAATTTGAGGCTCACCTTTGCGATGCAGACCAGCGGCGACTATGTCATGATTGGGAATCTCGGCATGACTGAACTCGCCACTATCAGGGTCGATTTCGCGCTGCAGCTCATCGAGAGAACACCGATCGGCAACGTGAACCTAACGACCATTCTTCTGTCACCAGTGGATGGGGTCTACCAAGCTGTGCACTCTCGCCATTCAGTGATTTTAGACGGACTCGTGCCTTCGCAGACTCTTCTGGCCTGTCGAGCGCGGTAGTTAATCGGAAGGCCGCCCACGGCGATGTGGCATTGAGCGAGGTTGGTTGCGGCCCGGAAAACTAGTCACCACTGTCTGGCAAGGACGCTATGGTCGCGAAGACGTCGGTGCGTGGTCCAAGCTCTTCCTGAATCGCAACTTGAATGAATTTTCGAAGGCCGGGGGCGCCCTTGCCAGACGAGATGGATGCGACCAGATTTTGTTCAGCGACAACAGCCCTTAGGTTAGCAAGCGATAGGGCTGCGACCTTGGCCGCCACCGATGCCATACCCTCGTCGCGATAGACACTACGCACGTCGGGAAGAACCACAACGCTGGCTGGCCTGGCGCGCGCGGGTGCTCGGGGCGGTGGCGACGTGGGCTTCGCTGTGCCGGCAGCCAATTCGGTTATGTGACCAACCACATCGAGCGTGCTCTCAGACGCATGCTTGTCCAGCTTCTTCAGAAGCGCTGTCGCCTTCTTGGAATCCAGCTGTGCCAATGCAGTTCGAAATTCAACCGGACCCATGGCGTCGTAGAGCGCCATAGCCTGAGACATGGACCCAAGCTTTTGGACTCGTGGTACCAAGTATTTTTCCCGAAGGAGCTTTAGCAAATCGCCCGCCCCTGCCCCAGGCAGCGCAGCGACGCGCCTCACAGCTTGCATTGTCGAGTCGAGAGGATCCATCATAAGTCTTCCACTCTTTGCATTACCTCAGCGCCAAGCTGAGTCACCGAAGCCACTGCGGAGCCGTATTTCTGAGCGAACGACTGCACGATGTCGCCCTCCTCGACCGCTCGGCCCAGATCAGCGTTTAGTGGCACCCTAGTATGCATGAGAGTGAATCCAGCCTGAGCTTGGTTGTCCCGATTTGTGAACCAAGCCAAATGCGGATGAGTGACGTTCTGGCGCACCTTCGTCAGCACGGCAAACAGTGGCGGCGGTTTTGTGACATTCAGTTTGGGCAAGACGTCCCGTCCTAGTAACTGCAACCCGATCGATGACAGATAGTCGGGGTTCACAGGAGCGATGACCATGTCTGAGGCCCGAAGAGCGGCTGTCGAGAAGCCCGAGATGCCGGGCGCGGAGTCGATGATGACCGTCACGCCTTTACTCGTTAGGTCTTTCAAGCCGTCGCGGAGGGCCTTTCCTGCTCGTCCTTCTAATTCTTGATCGAAGAGATTCTGCCGCGCCAACTTGATCAGTATTTGTCGCTCAACGAGGCGCAACCTCGGTGATGCCGCAATCAACGACAGAGGTGGCTGGGAATCGATGCGGGATACCTGATGCTGCACAAAAGAAGACAGGGGAGTTCCGCCAAAAACATTCCCATTGGCCAAAAAGAACCGGTCGATGGTTTTGCCCTGTTGGATAAACGTCTGGTATCGCTCCTCACCAGCTATCGCAAAGCTCGCGTTCGATTGCGCATCGATATCGACAAGGCAGACGCGCTTTTGAAGAACAGCGCTGACAAAGTCCGCGAGCGCTACGGAGAGCGTTGTCTTGCCGACGCCACCCTTCATGTTGACGATGGAAATAACCTTAGACACGCCCTACCCCCTCACTGCCCGCTCTATTTCCGCGCAGTCCTCTTCGGAAAATCTGTTCATCATGAAGGCATCTATCGCCTCGGGAGCCGGATTCTTCCGCGCGGGATCTACGAGGATCGAATAGGTATCAACTAGGTCTGGCTGTTCGAAAACAATGAGCCCGACGCCGAGCTCAGTGCAGTACTCGCGAACGGTACCAAGAACTGAGCGACGTTGGCTCTGCGCGGGGAGATGCCAGACGAGATATGCGTAATGCACAAAACGCGTATGCGCGAAGGCCTCATGGACAGCGCGTACGTCGCAGCGCGCTTCAGGCTTCAGTTCGAAACCGTACAGCTCCAAGCTCCTCGGCTGAACAAATCGGTGAGCGGCCACCGCTGCGAGTGTGAAGTCGGGTCGGGACCATGGGCCGGCCCCGTGCGGCCCGCCGGTGGAAGTATCACGCACCCAGGCAACGGCAGTTGGCGGAAGACCCGATTCCAGGGGCACATAACGCAGACGAAGGTACCGCTCAATTGCAGGCATCAGGTTCCGCTCAAGCGACCAGTCTCCGGATTCTTGCGCACCCGCGACTGACTCTTGTTCCGCAGCGACTGGGTCTGTCTGATCCAAAACCAACTGTCCGCCGGGCCCACCACGCACGCGGCGAAGCCTGCCCTGCGCCAGCAACGCATCAACCGCGCTTGCGAACTCGAGGTCTGCAATCGGCCTTTGCAGGACGTTTGAGAGTTGAACTTGGATTGTTCGTGAGCGCTGGGGTTCGAGCTTTTTTGCGAGCAAAGCTAAAATTGACGAAATCAGCTCGTCGGTCCCGCGGTCAGCCATTCTTCTTGCCCCAGGGCAGGACTGTACGTGGTTGCCGATCCGATTTGCAACGACCGCAGGCCGAGGGCGCTCAGCCGAGCTTCAGGGCGCCACGGCGACCGCTTCCCGATCGATTGCTAGGCGCTTGCTAGACCATATGCGTATCCCGCCCCTTCAAAAGGGGACAGGTACGACATTGATTATGTTAGCAGTTTTGGAGCGGGCGATGAGATTCGAACTCACGACCCCGACCTTGGCAAGGTCGTGCTCTACCCCTGAGCTACGCCCGCATCCTGGGTAGGAACAGGCCCGGAGGCGTTGGGAGGGGGTCTATAAGCTGAAAGCCGGGGCGGACGCAAGGGGCCGGATACGATGGCCGGTCCGGCTATTCCCCGCCCAGTCCCGGCAGCGGCTTTGCGACAGGCCTGGGCGCCTTGAGCTTGCGCTTGGTCTGGTGGGTTTCGGCCTCGCCGCCAGAGACTTTCTGGCCCTTCATGTAATGGCGCTGCCAGCCCTGTTTCGTCGCCTCGGCGTCGCGCTGGATCAGCTTCTTGTTGAAGTCGCCACGGCTTTCAGCCCACGCCTTGTATTCCTCGAACAGCTTCGGATTGTCCGCCAGCAGCTTGAGGCTGGGCTGCACCTCCTCCAGCGGCTGGTCCTGCACGAGCGTGACGAAGCAGAACGGCTCGCCCTTCTCGAACCGCACCTTGCCTGGCCGTGTCATCTGCCAGTTCATGGTGAAGGGAAACGGCAGCCACTCGGTCTCGATCAGGCCCTGCAGCGGATAGATGCCGTCCTTCGGCTCGTTCGGCGGCCCCATCGTCCACACCCGCCAGCCCGGATCGGTGCGGAACAGGTTACCAGTATGGAAGGTCACGATGCCACGCCGGAAATGGCTGTCGGCAATGTTCTTGACCGGCGGCCATGGCTCATCGCCGGTGATCTTGATGGCGGCTTCCAGCATCCCGCCATCCCATTCGATGGTGAGCCCGACCGGGCAGAGGATTTCCCAGCCCGTGCAGTTCGCCATGGTCAGCGGCAGGCAGCGATAGGGGTGCCGATCCTGGAAGGCGTCCATCCAGGCGCGCCTGCCCTGCCCCGGCACGATCTCCGGCGCCCATTCGTGGATCTTGTAGCAGTAGAAGCGCATGCACCCTCAGTTCCGAAAACCGGCCTTCAAATTCGCACCTCCGACATCTAGACCAGCCATCATGACAGATCAAAGGACAGCTGAACCGACCCGCGGCCCGATGCCGGCGCCTGACGACTTCTCCCGCGCGCCCGAGACGCCCCTCTTCGCCCTGCTCGACCAGCTGGGGATCCGCACCCGCACCATCACCCACGAGAAAGTCTTCACCGTCGCCGAGAGCCAGAATGTGAAGGCCCACCTGCCGGGTGGCCATACCAAGAACCTCTTCATGAAGGACAAGTCCGGGCAGCTCGTCCTGGTCTGTGCGCTTGGCTCGTCCACCCTGCCGCTCAACCAGCTGCACCGGGCGCTTGGCTGCCAGCGCCTGTCCTTCACCGACGCCCCCCTGCTGTGGGATGCGCTGGGCGTCACCCCCGGCTCGGTCACAGGTTTTGCCGTCCTGAACGACACCGCCGGAAGGGTAAGGCTTGTGGCCGAAGACGCCCTTCTGGCCCACGATATCCTCAATTTCCACCCGCTCCGCTGCGATATGACAACCTCGATTTCCCGGGCGGATTTCCTTGGCTTCGCCACCGCCACGGGCCATACCGTCACGCCCGTGGACTTCACGAAACTGGGCGCCGGCTGAGGCGTTGCCCTTTCGCTGGCCAGAGCCCATCTAGAACCAAACAGGACGACAGGAGCTCTTCCGTGGACATCATTGGTGCAGGCGCAGGCCGTCCCCCCGCTGGCGGACCCAAGAGCCCCCACGTAACCGACGGCACGGATCAGTCCTTCCTGGCCGACGTGATCGAGCCGTCGAAGACCGTCCCCGTCATCGTCGATTTCTGGGCCACCTGGTGCGGCCCCTGCCGGACGCTCGGCCCGATGCTCGAGAAGATCGTCGACGAGAACAAGGGCGCCTTGAAGATGGTGAAGATCGACGTCGACAAGAACCCCGCCGTCTTCGCCCAGATCGCGCGCATGACCGGCTCGCAGTCCATCCCGACCGTCGTGGCCTTCAAGAACGGCCAGCCGGTTGATCTCTTCATGGGCGCCCTGCCCGAAAGCCAGATCCGCGCCTTCATCAACAAGATCAAGGGTGCAGCCGGCCCCGACGCAGGGCCCACCGTCGCTGAAATGCTGGCCGCCGCCGAAGACGCCTCCGATGCAGGTGATTTCCCCGCCGCCGCCGAAATCTATTCGGTCGTCCTCGAACAGGAGCAGGACAATATCGAGGCGCTGGCAGGCCTCGCGCGCTGCTATCTTAAGGCCGGCGATGTCGACCGCGCCCGCCAGTTCGCCGAGCTCATCCCGGAAGCCAACCGCAAACACCCCTCAGCCGCCGGCATCTTCGCCTCGCTCGACCTCGTGAGCCACACCCTCGCGCCCGACGAGACACTCGAACTCAAGACGCGCGTCACCAACACGCCGACCGACTGGGACGCCCGCTTCGACCTCGCCGCCGTCTACTCTGCGCAAGGCAAGCACGAGGAAGCCGCCGACCAGCTCCTCGCCATCCTCGAGAAGAACATGAACTGGAAGGAAGGCGCCGCAAAGGAACAGCTCCTCAAGATCTTCGAAGCCGCCGGCCCGAAAGCCGACGTCACGAAGGAAGGCCGCCGCAGGCTGTCGGCGATCCTGTTCAGGTAGGTCGGCAATCAATGCCGCTCCTTCTTCACCACTTGCGGGGAAGGAGGACGCGAAGCGGTGGGATGGCGCGCGCGGCCGGAGGGTTCTGGAGAAACGACCCTACCTCCGCGCCGCGCCCAGAAACTCCGCCCTGATCATGGCGGGCGTCAGACCCAGAGCCGGCGGCTTGCCCGGCGACGGCGCGACATCCGCGACAATCATCGCCGGTCGCGCAACACCCGCCCAACGCTCGGCCGTCAGCTCCGACAGCCGCAGGCATTGCGCCTCGCCGAAGAACGCGCGCCCGACCGCGAGCCAGTCCAGCTCCCGCGTCGGCGTCGGCACGCTCGCGGTGAACTCATACACGCGATTGTCCACCAGCAGGATCGACAGGTTCGAAGGCTTTGACCCCGCAATCGTCGCCAGCGACGTCAGGTTCATCGCCAGTGCGCCATCGCCCGCGATCGCCAGCACCTGTTCGCTCGGCCGCACAGCCGCCAGCCCCAGCGCCACCGATGTCGCCAGCCCCATCGGCCCGGAGACATAAAGATTGCGCGGATCATGCCCCGCGCCCTTCAGCCAGCCCGACTGCGAACCGATATCGGACACCGCAAACGGCCGGGCCGGATAAAGCGCCAGCGCCGCCGCAATCGCATCCTGCTGTGAGGGAAGATTGCTGAGCTCGCTCATGCCGCAGCCTCCGCGCCGAGCCGCTTCTCAAGCGCCAGTATCACCGGCTTGCGCGCCGCCTCCGCCCACTTGAACGCCGCCGGGACAAGATCATCGGGCAGATTTCCTGCATCGAAATCGAACACCCGCGCCATCGGCCGCACGCCAGCATCGAACGCCTCGCGCTTCTCGATGTCATAGCCATTGGGATCGGCAAGCGCCCCGCGATTGGTCACGATCACCACAATGGGCAGACCATAGCGCAGCCCCATCGTCGCGAACGCGCCCAGCGAATTCAGCAGCCCCGCATTCTGCACCATCACGATGGCGCGCTCGCCCGCCATCGCCGCGCCGCACGCAACGCCGATGCACTCCTCCTCCCGCGCACAGGCGATGTAGGGAAAATCCGGGCTCGCCTCGCACAGCATGATGGTCCGCGCCAGCATGCCGTCCGGCACGCCCGTGACCAGCTTCGGCTTCGCCGCCGCAATCGACCGGAAAAGCCGGTCGCCCCCTGATGCCGTCCCGGCCATGCAGAACTCCCTGATTGGGATGGTGGTAAAAGGATCAGCCCCGCTTGTCATCCCGGATGGCCGCGGCGCTCGGCCGGGATGGCAAACTGTGCAACACACGCCTAATGTGCCGCGAGATACAAACGGCGACCCTGAACAGGGTCATGGGGAGGACTCAATGGATATCCTGACTGCCATGTCGCCTGCACAGGCGGCTGCGATGAATATCGGCCTGCTCATTCTGATGATGCTGGGCCTAAAGATGTATGTCGGCGCGCGCCGTGGACAGATGAAGCTACCCTCCGGCGAGACGAACCCCGAATTCAACCGCGCCACACGGGTACAGCTGAACGCGGTCGAGGACGTGCCTGTCCTCATGGTGGGTATCGCAGGCCTCGCCATGCTCGGCATGCCGGCCTGGTATATCCACATGTGCGGCCTCGTCCTGCTGGTCTCTCGCGTGCTGCACGCCTTCGGCCTTGCAGCCTCGGGCGGCTTCTCCATCGGCCGCGCCGTGGGAACGCTGGGCACCCTGCTTGTCTTCCTCGCCATAGCGGGCGCGCTGCTCGTTCACGCCTTCAGCGGCTAGGCCACTGGAAAGCATCGCGGCCAAGCCCATCTCATGCTATGCACGATGCATCGCGTGTGGGGACACAATCGACGAGGGCCCTTTTGTCACGCACCTACCGCAAGCCAGCCGACCTCCCCGCCGCGATCCCGGTCTTCCCGCTCGGCGGGGCGCTCTTGTTTCCGCGCGCCACCCTGCCGCTCAACATTTTCGAGCCCCGCTATCTTGCGATGGTGGACGCAGCCCTCGCGAGCCACCGGCTCATCGGCATGATCCAGCCCGCCGCCATGTTCGGCCCCAACGCGCCTCTTGAGGATGACCGCCCGCCCCTCAGCCGCGTCGGCTGCGCCGGCCGCATCACCGCTTTCCAGGAAACCGGCGATGGCCGCTATCTCATCGTCCTGTCCGGCATCATGCGCTTCGAGGCGGGCGAAGACCTTGCCGCCGGCGCGCCCTATCGCCTTGTGCGCGCCAACTGGAACGCCTTCGCACACGACCTGACCCAGGACGTGGCCCTCGGCGATTCGGCGCGCGCCCGCCTCTTGGGCGCGCTCGAATCCTATCTCCGTCGCGGCGACTTCAAGGCCGACTGGAGCGAGGTCGAATCGGCGCCGCTGGATGCGCTGATCAACTCGCTGGCCGCCGGCTGTCCCTTCGCGAATTCCGAGAAGCAGGCCCTGCTCGAGGCAAGCTCGCTGGACGACAGGTGCACGGCGCTCATAACTCTGCTAGAAATGGAGCGTCCAGGTCAGGGTGGCGGTTACGTGCAATGATGAGCGCTGCAGAAAGCAAGTCGCAGACGGATGCCAACCCATCCGAGCAGGGCCAGGAGCCGGGTGTCGATCCGCGCCTGCTCGAAGTCCTCGTCTGTCCCGTCTCGCGTTCGGCCCTGACATACGACCGCGAAGCCAACGAACTGATCAGCCGCGCCGCCGGTCTCGCCTACCCAATCCGCAACGGCGTCCCCGTCATGCTCCGCGACGAAGCCCGCGACCTCGGCGCCCCGAAATAATGGCCGCCCAACAGGCGCAATGGCCCCTCGAACTCCGCTTCAACAAGGCTCGCGCCGAACTCCTGATCCGCTTCGAGGATGGGACAGACGGCGCTATCCCCTACGAGCTCCTGCGCGTTGAAAGCCCCAGCGCCGAAACCAAGGGCCACGGCAATGAGCGCCCGCCCCCGCCCGTCCGCAAACGCCATATTGGTGTTGTTGGCGCCGAGCCTGTCGGCCGCTACGCCCTTCGCATCCGCTTCGACGACGGCCACGACACCGGCCTCTACACGTGGCCCTACCTCGCCGAACTCGCGGCCCAGAAATCCAGCCGCATGGCCGCCTACCTCGCCCGCCTGCACGCGCTCGGCCTCTCCCGAGGCTGAGCCTGTGGACCGCCGGTCTTGCAGGAAACCGTGGCCCCAGATCGGTGGGGGAGAATGCTGACTTATCGTGCTCGACATGACATCGGCAGGACCCGCATCCCCAGCGGACGCCTGACCAGCGCAGGCGCCGGTCTCACACCCGCCCCGCCGTCCCACAGCAGCGATCCCGCCCGCGTGCTTAATTCCCGACAATACGCGTGCGCGGCTCGAGCGCCTGGTCCAGCCCCGCCGGATCCTCCATCCCCTCTCTCCGCATCGCCTCGCGCACATCGCCGCGCAGCACCACGACGTTCACATCCGCCGGCGCGAGCTTCATGGCCGCCTCGACATCCTGCCAGGCTTCACCCAGCCGGCCCTGCTTCAACCGCACATGTCCGCGCATCCGGAACGACTCCACATCGCCCGACGACTGGATGATCGCTCTGTCGAGGTCATCGCCCGCCTCGGTCCATTGCTTCAGCGTGACATGCGCCCGCGCCCGGTCCTTGAACAGTTCGCCATCGCCCGGCCGCAGCTTCAGCGCGTTGGTGAGTGTCACCACCGCCTCCGCCGGCATCCCCGCCATCAGCCAGGCATTGCCAGACTGCGCGAGATAGACCGCCCGCATCTGCGAACTCCCCGCGTCCGGCGCATTCGCAAGCTCTTCCAGCCGGGCTGCCCCTTCCGCCTCCTCCCCAAGCGCGATCAGCGCCAGCGCCGTGCACTGACGGGCGGCGGGGCGATTGCCGACCGCCAGCCAGGTCAACCCGTCCTGATAGGCGCCTTCCGCATCGCGATCGATCTTCTCGATGCACTGCTCGAGCCGCACCTGCTCGGTCTGCGCGAAAGCCGGGGCGGCAGGTGCAAGGACAAGGCATGCAACAAGGACAAGACGCATCGCAGGATCGTTCCGGGCTGGCCCTCAGGACGCGAGGGCCCTAAGCCCTACACCCGATCAAAGGGCAATATCATGGCCGCAAAGCACCTCATCGCCTTCGGCTTCGGCTATGTCGCCGCCGAACTCGCCCGCAATCTTGCAGCCCAAGGCTGGACCTGTTCCGGCACGGTCCGCAGCGAAGCCTCCGCCCAGCCCCTCCGCGCCGAAGGCTACACCGCCCACATCTGGCCAGGCGCCGAGATCGCCCCGCCCCCCACCTTCAACCTGGGGGCCGCCGCCTGGCTCATCTCCGTCCCGCCCGATGACACGGGCTGCCCCGTCTTCCGCAGCTTCGGCCATCTCGCACCGACCGCCAGCTGGATCGGCTATCTCTCCACCACAGGCGTCTATGGCGACCTGGCCGGCGGCTGGGCCTTCGAGGAAACGCCCCTCAACCCGCAAAGCCGCGAAGCCACAAACCGCGCCAGCGCTGAAGCCGCGTGGACCACGGCCGGCGCCCGAACCTTCCGGCTCCCCGGCATCTACGGCCCTGGCCGTTCCGCAATCGAGCGCGTGCAGGAGCCCGGCGCCCGCCGCATCGTGAAGCCCGGCCAGCTCTTCTCCCGCGCCCACGTTGCAGACATCGCAAGCGCCCTCCATCTCTCGATCGCAAGCCCCGCCACCGGCGCCTTCAATATCTGCGACGACGAACCCGCCCCCGCCGACGACGTCCTCACCTACGCCGCCAACCTCCTCGGCATCGACCCGCCGCCTGCCGTCAACATCGAAGACGCCAACCTCTCGCCAATGGCCCAGCGCTTCTATGCCGAGTGCAAGCGCGTCTCGAACGCGAAGGCGAAAGGCGCACTTGGATGGCGGCCGGAGTTTCCGACCTATCGTGAGGGACTGCGGGATTGTCAGCTCAAGGCAACACGGAGTTGAATGGCGGCAACGGGCCCAAAATTGTCGGTCAACAGTCAGCAGCACGGCCCAACGGTTTGATAGGCCCGCGGACCGCTGCCTTTCGACGGTAGCGTTGCCGCTGCCAACGATTCACGCAAAATCGATCTCGATGTAGGCATCGACAGCGAGCGTCGCCACGGCGGCTACCACACGCTCCGCCGCGGGACGAATGACTGGCCAGCTCGTCGTCATCAGAACGACGATTGCAGGGCGACCCGTCAAGTTTTGCTGGTACCGGAGATTCTGGTCTGTGGTAATGATGGCCGCAAATCCTGCTGTCTGGGCGCGCTCGAGCAGGTCGCCATTTTGCAACGATTGCCAGCCCATCTCATAGGCAGTTCTGATCTCGTGCCCTGAAAGAAAACGACGCAGAGGGGCTGGCGTGCCCTGATCAAACAGAATCTTCACGACGGAGCGCCTTACGCCGGCTCGAGACTTCGTTGGGCGAATTCAAGCACCGACATGACCTGTTCGCGTGTAACTCCGGGAAACCATTCCAGGAATTCATCGGTCGTCGCGCCACCCTCGAGATTTTCGAAGAGAGCTTTGACGGGGACACGCGAATTTTTGAACAACAGGGCGCCGCTGACCTTGCCTTCAATGCGCTCGACCGCAGGGCATTCGGACCAATTCAACATGCCAGTACAATGGCCCGCGCCGAAGCTGAGGGCAAGGTAGGGGACTTCACAGCGGCAGGTGTTAGGCATCAGATTGCGAAAGGACCCCTTTGGGCGAGGTCCAGTCACTCAGCCGCACAGCCCATCCACCTCGCCGGCCACCTCTATTTCGCCGGCGCGGCGCGGGGCAGCCAGTCCGTCACGGTCTGCGCATCGAGTTCCGGTGCATCGGCTTCGTCCTCGTCATTGTCGGTGCGTCCCGCAACGATAACGCGATCGCCCAGCTCAACCTTTGCGCCGGTATCGCCGACATCGACCAGCAGCAGCCTGCCGCTGGTTTCCAGCACAAAGTCGCCGTCCGCCTCGACCGACAGCACGGTGCCCGTGAACGTCATGGCCTGATCAGAAGGGGTTCGATCCGAAAGGGCGTAGATGCCGGTGTGGCTGCAGGCGGCGGTGAGCAGCAGCGGGGCCAGAAGGATGTGTTTCATGCCGTCGCGCCCCCTGGCTGGTTCGACAGTCGATGTGGGAAGGAGGTCTGACGCAACAAGGAAGGACGTTCGCGCAACAGATCACAAGATCGGCACCGATGCATGGTCAGCCGGCCCTGGCGCCTCCGCGGCGATCTCGCGCAATTCCTGGTCCGAAAATCCCGAGGCAGGTCAGGCGTCACCTGCTCGAATTCTTCGCACCAGCCTCCCCGCGAACCGCTCTGATCCGGCCGCTATCGTCCAGACGATTTGCGCGCATCAAGCCAGTCACGGATCGTGCGGTTCACGAGTTCCGGCGCATCGTGATGAACGTTGTGGCTGGCGTCGGGGATCATGACGAGGGTGCTGTCCTTCGTGATGTGGTTCCACATGCCTGCGTGACCCGAGGCGAGAAGATAAGGATCCTTTACGCCGTGGAGGACAAGCACGGGCACGGTGACCGGCGGATGAATGACGGGCGGCGCACCCGGTGCAGGTGCGTTCTTCCCGAGCGGAAAGTTTGCGCGGTAGTAGTTCATCATTGCCGAAAAGTCGGAACGCTTCAGCGCCTCGATATACCTTGCCTTCTCCGCCGGGTCCTTGATCCCGCCAGCGAATGCCTCCGCCGTCAGGTTCTTCTCCGAGCCTTCCTTCTGGAAGTTTACGGCGTACTGGCTGTTGCGCAGCTGGACCGGGTTGGTCGCGAGCTCATTGGCGAAGGTCGTAGGGTGCGGCACTGACAGGATGACAAGCTTGTCGAGCATCTCGGGACGCTCGAACGCAAAATTCCACGCGATGATCGCTCCAAAGTCGTGGCCGATGATGATTGCCTTGTCGCGTCCCTCGGCCTTGATCACGGCAGCGACATCGGCGACCAGCTTCGGCATGGCGTAGTTCTCGACGCCTTTCGGCTGGTCAGAAAAATTGTAGCCCCGGGTGTCCATCGCGACGGTGCGGTAGGCGTCGCTGAGCGCCGGCGTGAGCTGTGTCCATGTGCCCGAATAGTCGGGGAAGCCGTGAATCATGATGACGAGGGGCCCCGAGCCGGAGCCAAGGTAGTGGATTTTCACCCCATCCGGGCTGGTCGCATACCTGTCTTCGATGACAGCAGCCGCCGGCTGAACCGCCGCCGGGCGACTTTCGAAATCACCGGCAAGCGAGGTGCACGATGCGACGATCAGGATCGGCGCAAGCAGGAGGCACGGCCGGAAAGCGTGCATGGTGTTTTCCTCGATCAGGGCGTTCAGGCCATCACGACCCGGGCGCGCTTGCCTCATGCTGACTAGCAGACACACAATCAGATCGCCAAGCACACCGGAAAAGCCCCAAAGGTTACGGACATCGCATGCCGGCGAACCTCCAGCCGCTCAGCCGCGCAGCCCATCCACCTCGCCGGCCAACCCCAGCACCGTCTCCACCATCCGCGCAATATCCTGCGGCCGCGACAGCCGGTGGTCGCCATCCTTGATCAGCGACCACACCACATCCTTCGAGCGCAGCTTGTCGGCCAGATCCAGCGAATGGGTCCACGGCACATCCGGATCGAGGCCGCCCTGCAGGATGCGCACGGGCACATCGATCGCGATCTCGCCATCGAGCACATTCCACGCGCGCCCCTCGACGATCAGGTCACGCGTGATCGGATAGCCGGCGGGATCATAGTCCGACGGCCGCGTCCAGAACCCCTGCTCCATGATCTGGCGCCTTTGACTCTCATCGAACGACGCCCACATCAGCCTGTCGGTGAAGTCCGGCGCCGGGGCCAGCAGCACCAGCCCCTTCACCCGCTCCGGCCGCGCCAGCGCGACAAGCAGCGCCATCCACCCGCCCATCGATGAGCCGACCAGAACCAGAGGTCCCTCGCTCAGCCGGTCCGCCACAGCCAGCGCATCCGACCGCCAGCGGCCTATTGTTCCCTGAGCGAACGCGCCACTGCTCTCGCCATGGCCGAAATAGTCGAACCGCACGAAACTCCGCCCCGCCTGCCGGCAGGCGCCATGCAGGACCGACGCCTTCTCGCCCAGCATGTCGGAATGGAAGCCGCCGAGCCACACCACCCCGGTGCGTCCCGGATCGCCCGCGCTTCGCCGGTAGGCGATCCTTGCCCCGCACTCTTCAAGATATTCGGCTGCATCTGTCATGGCCTTGTTCTCGTCGGTTTGCGCCGGGCTGAAAAGCGACTATTGGGTCGCCCATGGGATCGCACAGCGCGATCGCATGGGGAATCACGCTTGCCGCTGAGCGGGGCCACGATCCTGCAGGTTATCCCGCACCTCGCCACCGGCGGGGCCGAACGCACGGTCATCGAAGTGACCGAGGCGCTGACGGCTGCAGGCGCCAGATCGCTCGTCGCCAGCAAGGGAGGCCGCCTCGAGGCCGAACTCACCCGCGCCGGCGGCGAACTGATCCGCATCGACAACCTGCCGACCAAGAACCCGCTCGCCATCCGCGCCAATGCAGGCGTTCTCGCAAAGATCGCCACGTCACAGAACGTCAGCCTGATCCACGCCCGCTCGCGCGCCCCTGCCTGGAGCGCGCTCTGGGCGGCGCGGCAGACAAAGCTCCCCTTCGTCACCACCTATCACGGTGTCTACAGCGCCAAGGGCAGCCTCAAGCGTCTCTACAATTCAGTCATGGCGCGCGGCGACAGGGTGATTGCCAATTCAGACTTCACCGCCCGCCACATCCTTGCCGAACACCCCTGGGCCAGCGGGCGGATCGTCACCATCCATCGCGGCGTCGACATCGCGAAGTTCTCGCCGGACAATGTCTCGGCAGACCGCAAGGACACCCTGCTGAAGTCATGGAAGCTGCAACCCACGCAAAGCGCCACCATCCTGCTCCCCGCCCGGCTCACGGGCTGGAAAGGCCATCGCGAAGCCATCGTCGCCGCCGCCACCCTCAAGGCACAGGGCGCTGCATTCCGGATGCTGTTCGTCGGCGACGCCCAGGGCCGCGACGGCTACAGCGACGAACTCGCGACGCTGATCGCCGCGGCCGGGCTTGACGGACAGGTAATGATGTTAGGGCATTGCGACGACATGCCCGCCGCCCTCGCCCTCGCCGATATCGTGATTGCGCCCTCCAACCTGCCCGAAGCGTTCGGCCGGGTTGCGGCCGAAGCCGGCGCAATGGCGGTCCCCGCGATCGGCTCCAGCATCGGCGCACAGGGCGAGATCATCGTCGACGGCCTCACGGGCCTGATCGTCCCGCCCGCCAATCCCGACGCCCTGGGAGCGGCGATGGGCCAGCTTCTTGCCATGGGCCCGGATGGACGGCGCATCATGGGCGAGACCGCCCTGCGCCGGGTCCGCGAGCGCTTCACAACATCTGCGCTTCAGAAGGCGACGCTTGCAGTCTATGAAGGCCTGACAGGTCAGGCCCGATGAGCATACTGGATACCTACACCCCACCTCCGAATCCCGGCGACACGCTGCGCCGCGTGCTTCTCATCAAGCTGGGCGCGCTCGGCGATTTCATGCAGGCGCTCGGCGCGATGCGCGTCGTCCGCGCAACCCACCCCTCCGCCCGCATAACGCTGCTGACCACCGAACCCTTCGAAGCCTTCGCAAAGGCCTGTCCCTATTTCGACATCGTCGAGGCTGACGGCCGCCCACGCGACATCAAGGGCCGCACCGACCTGATCCGCCGCCTCCGGGCAGCCAACTACGACATGGTCTATGACTTCCAGAACAACGACCGCACCGCGCAGTACTTCGTCGGCCTCACCGGCAAGAAACCGTTCTGGTCGGGCGCCGCCAAAGGCGCCTCGCACCAGCATATCAACCCCGAGCGGGCCGAGATGCACAATTTCGACCGGCTTGCCGAACAGCTGGTCCATGCCGGCCTCGGACCCAAGCCGCCGGGCGACCCGACCGGCTGGTTCATCGGACAGGACCTCACCCCCAGCCTCGACTGGGTCCGCCCCGCCTTCCGGGACCCGCCGCGCTTCCAGCCCGCCTTCTTTGGCCTCAACGGCCCCTATGCCCTGATCATACCCGGCTCGTCGGCCGAGCATCCGGAAAAGCGCTGGCCGGTCGATCGTTTCATCAGCCTCTCAAGCTGGTTCGCGGACGGCGGCATCACACCCGTCATCGTCGGCGGCAAGGCCGAAGGCGATATCGGCGCCCAGATCCAGCGCAAGGAACCGCGCGCGAAGAGCATCATCGGACGCACCGACCTGTTCCAGCTGGCCACCCTGTCCGAACGCGCCCTGCTGGCGATCGGGGGCGATACCGGTCCGATGCATCTGGCCGCCGCCGCCCGCACGCCGGGCGTCTGCCTGTTCGCGCAGGAATGGAACGAAGAGATGGCGCTCGACCTCCAGAGCGTCTGGAACCCCAAGACCCGCCTCGGCCGCGCAGCCCCGCGCGGCGGGCCAATGATACTCCTCCACGCCCCCGCCCTGGAACAGATCGGGCTCGACGACGTGAAACGCGCCGCCTGCGCGCTCGGCATCCTGCCCGCCGGCATGGCCGCGCCGCGGCCGGCCCCGCCAGCCCCGCCGGCCACCCCCGAGACCGGCGACAATCCGGCCGAATCCGTCCGCGCCCTTGCGCAGGGCCCGAATTCTTGAACATTGCGCCGTTCGCAGGCATATTGCCCTGTCCGGCAACGCATTCCGGAAGTCACCAAGGAGATCGACCATCGCTCAGCGTCCACAAGCGGCCCAGTCGCCCAAGAAGGAAGGTCCGCAGATCAATGAGGACATTCGCGCGCCGCGCGTCCTCCTGATTGACGAGAAAGGCGAGAAGCAGGGCGAGATGCCGCTCGAAGCAGCGCTCGACGCCGCCAAGGAGGCTGGTCTCGACCTGGTGATGGTTGCGCCCGACAACGAGCCGCCGGTGGTGAAGATTTCCGACTACGGCAAGCAGCGCTTCGCCGAGCAGAAGAAGAAGGCCGAAGCACGCAAGAAGCAGAAGTCGGCCGACCTGAAAGAGATCAAGCTTCGTCCGAACATCGACAAGCACGATTACGAAGTGAAAGGACGCGCGATCCGACGCTTCTTCGAGGAAGGCGACAAGGTGAAGATCACCATGCGCTTCCGCGGCCGCGAAATGGCGCACCAGCATCTTGGCATGGAATTGCTCACCAAGGTGAAGTCGGAGTTCGCCGACGTCGCCAAGGTCGAGTCCGAACCGCGCCTCGAAGGCCGGCAGATGGTCATGGTGCTCTCGCCGCGCTGAGCCGGTGGGGCGTTCGAACGGCATGGAGCATGGCGCAATGATCAGGTCCGGCACGGCGATCATGGCCGCCCTTGTTCTGGCGGGCTGTGCAGCGGGCGAGGTAACGCCCGCAGCTGGACCGTCCTCGGGAAAAGTCTCGCTGCAGACCCCTCCCTACGCCGGCGAGGCGAGGCAAGGCGAGCCGGCATCGCCCCTTGCCGCCCCGCCGGTGCAGTCTGCGGACACCGCGCTTCCCGACGCCGCACAGGACATCTCGCTGACAGGCATTGCGAGCCAGTTCGATCCTGCACGGCAGCGCTTCGTCTGGGTCCTGCCGCCGGGCATTCATGGCGAGGGGCCGTGGGATTTCAATGCAGTGGTGAAGATCCGCGGCGAGTCGAAATTCGAGACAACCCTGCCGCTGAAGGCGGAGATCGCCGCCTCAGGCACGCGCCCTGAATACACTGCGGGCTACGAGATCGTGCGGCTTACCGATGACGGACGCTGGGCGCAAAGTACTGCCGAAATCGACAAGGTGATCCAGCAACTCGTCGCCGAATACGGCAGCGGCCTCGGCGAGCTGGAAATGATCAGCCAGCTCCATGTCAGCGTTGTCCCCGCCTATCGCGAGCAGCATTGCGCCCCGGGTGCGCAGCACGACATCCGCGTTTACATGGAGGAAGAGGGCAAACCGCTCGTCAGCCTCAGCAACGCCATGATGAGCGCGATGATCTCCCAGGTTGTGCGCAAGGCCTGCGGCTGAGCCGCGCTTCACCGCGCAACGCCCGCCTAACTGCACCGTCACTTGCCCGGCCCGCGCCGCAGCCTACTCTCCTCGCCATGAAAAACGCTCTGCTTGCAATTCTCGCCGGCGCCGCCGTGATGGCGTGCACGCCCGCTTCCGAACCAGCGCCCGAAACCCCGACCGTCGAACCTTCGCTCGCCGATCAGGTCAATCCGCAACCGATGCCGCAACCGCCCGCAGCTGATCCGGCAGCGCCCGGCGCCGACGCATGCGGGGCAGCCCGGTACGCAGCACTTGTCGGCAAGGCGATCACAGGGCCAGGCGTTCCGCCCGAAGGCCCGAACGTCCGCTACATCCGCCCGGATACCCAGGTGACAATGGATTTCCGCCCCGATCGTCTCAACGTGGACATCGATGCAGCCAATGCGATCACCGGCTTCCGCTGCACCTGATCGCCCCGCTCGGGACCCGATGGAATGACGGCATGAGACCCGCCGCAACGATGTGGCTCGTCCTGTCGATGGCGGCTTGCGCAAGTCCGCCTCCCGCTGTCGAGGCGCCCTCCGCGCCATAAGCTGCGCTCGCCGCGCCGCCGCACGACACCTATGGTTCCAGCATGTATGGCGAACGCATCGGCAAGCCGATCGAGGGCCCCGGCAGACACCGCCAAAGCCGTCTCAACCGCCCTATCCGCCACGGCGCGCAGGTCACGATGGACGACGTCGCCCGGCGCGTCGTGGTGATGCAAACGGCCCGGATGCTGAAACAGGCCGGCGGACCGCTCATCAACCGGGGCGCCTTGCTTTTGCGGGACTCCCGCGTATAAACCCCGCCTTCCACAGGACCGGACAGGCTAATGGCATGCCTCCCGGGACTTTTTCAGGCGTCGCGCCGTTGAATCCTAACGGATTTTTCGGGTCGGACTGTCGCCAACAGGAGACCGAAATGCCGAAGATGAAGACCAAGCAGGCCGCTGCAAAGCGGTTCTCGCAAACTGCGTCGGGAAAGCTCAAGCACGGCGTCGCCGGCAAGCGCCACCGACTGATCAGCCACAATGCGAAATACATCCGCCAGAACCGCGGCACCGAAGTGGTGTCCGAGTCTGACACCCCGCGCATCGTGAAGAAGTTCCTGCCCTACGGCGTCAAGTAAGCCGCCACCCGGCGCATTAGCGCCGGCCCAAGGCACGTCCAGCATTTCCCTGATCAGATAATCGGAGTTTCCCTATGCCCCGCGCACGCGGCCGAGTTCCGGCCCACGCCCGTCACCGCAAGGTCATCAAAGCCGCCAAAGGCTTTTACGGCCGTCGCAAGAATACCTTCCGCACAGCCCAGGCCGCCGTCGTCAAAGCCGGCGTCAACGCCTACAAGGGCCGCAAGCAGAAGAAGCGCAATTTCCGCTCGCTCTGGATCCAGCGTATCAACGCCGCCGTGCGTTCCATCGATGACACGCTGACATATTCGCGCTTCATCGACGGCCTGACCAAGGCTGGCCTTGGCGTCGACCGCAAGGTCATGGCCGACCTCGCCATGCACGAGCCCGCCGCCTTTACCGCCCTGGTGGAGAAGGCCCGGGCAGCGCTCGCGGCCTGATCGGGCCAACGGCACTTATCTCCGAAGCCTTTCTCCGCTAGTTCCGAGCCGCTGAGCGCGGGGCGGACTATGGCCCCGTGCGCACCCCACGCACGAGACCGACATGGCTATCGACCAACAGGTTGCAGAGATCGAGGCGGACGCTGGCAAGGCGATCGCCTCGGCGTCTGACGAAGCAGCGCTCGATGCCATCCGCGTTGCCGAACTGGGCAAGAAGGGCCGCGTCTCGCTTCTGATGCGCGAGCTCGGCGGCATGAGCCCGGAGCAGCGCCAGGTTGCCGGCCCCGCCCTCAACGGCCTCAAGGATCGCCTCACCGCAACACTCAATGCGCGCAAGGCCGACCTCGAAACGGCGGCGCTGAATGCGCGCCTCGAAGCCGAACGCGAAGACCTTACCCTGCCGCCGCGCTTCGAGCCGGTGGGCGCCCTGCATCCCGTGATGCAGGTGTTCGAGGAACTCGCCGCCATCTTCGCCGACATGGGCTTCGCCGTCGCTGAAGGTCCCGACATCGAGGACGACTTTCACAACTTCACCGCGCTCAACTTCCCGGCCGGCCATCCGGCACGGGAGATGCACGACACCTTCTTCATGAAGCCCGCAGCCGACGGCACGCGGAAACTCCTGCGCACGCACACCTCGCCGATCCAGGTGCGCGCGATGCTGAATACGAAACCGCCGATCCGCGTGATCGCCCCCGGCCGCGTCTACCGCAAGGACTGGGACGCGACGCACACGCCGATGTTCCACCAGATCGAAGGCCTTGTGGTCGACGAGACCGTCCACATGGGCCACCTGAAAGCCTGCCTGACCGAAGCCTTCTCGCGCTTCTTCGAAGTGCCGACCACGCAGTCGCGCTTCCGCCCGCACTTCTTCCCGTTCACCGAACCCAGCGCGGAAATGGACATCCGCTGCGATCGTTCAGGCGGCGAGATCAGGATCGGCCAGGGCGATGACTGGCTCGAGATTCTCGGCTGCGGGATGGTGCACCCGAACGTGCTCGGCGCCTGCAACATCGACCCGGAGAAATACCAGGGCTTCGCCTTCGGCCTCGGCGTCGATCGTCTCGCCATGCTGAAATACGGCATGCCCGACCTGCGCCCCTATTTCGAAGCCGACGTCGAATGGATCAAGCACTACGGCTTCAAGCCGTGGCTCCTGCCGACGGTGACTGGAGGTCTCTCGTGAAATTCACCCTCCCCTGGCTGAAGGACTACCTCGACACGCGCGCGGACCTGCCCGCGATCCTCGAGGCCATGACCATGGCCGGCCTCGAAGTTGAGGAAGCGCATGATCCACGCGAGGCGCTGAAGCAGTTCACCGTCTGCCGCATCGTCTCCGCCGCACAGCACCCGAATGCCGACAAGCTTCAGGTCTGCCAGGTCGAGACCGTCGACGGCAGACGCGAGATCGTCTGCGGCGGCCTCAACGCCCGCCCCGGCCTCGTCACGGCCTATGCGCCCATCGGCGCCTTCATCCCCGGCTCCGGCATCACACTGGTTCCCAAACCTGTGCGCGGCGTCGTCTCCAATGGCATGCTGTGCTCCGGCGGCGAAATGCAGACCGAAGAAGACCCCTTCCGCCTGCGCATCGCCCGTTTCGAGGACTGGCAGCCGCGCGCCCAGGCGCTCGGCCTCTCCGACGAACAGGCGATTGCCGACGGCGGCATCATCGAACTGCCCGACACGCTCCAAGTGGGCGCACCCGTCGCCGATGCGCTGGCGCTCGACACCGTCATCGATTTCGAAGTGACGCCCAACCGCCCCGACTGGCTCGGCGTTGTCGGCATCGCGCGCGATCTGTCCGCAAAAGGCCTCGGCCCGTTCAAGCTGCGACAAGTCGAACCCGTGCCCGGAAAGTTCCCGAGCCCTGTCAACGTACGCATCGAGGCGCCCGAAGCCTGCCCCGTCTTCGCTGGCCGCCTCATCCGAGGCGTCAAGAACAAGCCCTCGCCCGACTGGCTCGCCAGCCGCCTCAAGGCGATCGGCATCAATCCGAAGAACATGCTGGTCGACGTGACGAATTATATCTCGATCGACCGCTGCCGTCCGCTGCACGTCTATGACGCAGCCAGGCTGAAGGGCGACATCCGCGCCCGCCTCGGCACAGCCGAAGACTCATTCGTCGCCCTCGACGGCAAGACCTATGCGAGCCTCACCGACATGTGCGTCATCGCCGACGACAGCGGCGCCATAGGCCTTGGCGGCGTGATGGGCGGTGAAAGCACGGGCTGCTCCATCGATACCGTCGATGTCTTCATCGAGAGCGCCTATTTCGACGCCAATCGCACGGCCCGCACCGGCCGCGCCACCGGCATCATCTCCGACGCCCGCTTCCGCAATGAGCGCGGCATCGATCCGCACTCCTGCGTCGACGGCATCGAACTGGCCACGAAGCTGATCCTCGAAACCTGCGGCGGCGAGCCGTCCGACATCATTGTCGCCGGAAAGGTCCCCGAGGGGCCAGCCCCGGTCGCCTTCCGCGTCCGCGACATGAAGCGGCTCACCGGCCTCGACATGCCTGCAAAGCGCATGGAGCAGATCCTGTGCTCCCTCGGCTTCGCGCCCGTCGTCCCCCCCGGGACGGAGCACGACAGCGACACGGTCTGGACGACCAAAGTCCCGTCCTGGCGCCCCGACGTGGAAGGCTCGGCTGATATCGTCGAAGAACTGATCCGCATCGAAGGCTATGACGCGTTGCCCGACGAGAAGCTCCCGGCCCCGGCGACCCTCGGCGTCGTCGTCACGCCCTTGCAGAACCGTGTCCGCACCGCCCGCCGCGTTCTTGCCGCGCGCGGCTTCCTTGAAACCGTCACCTGGTCCTTCATGCACCATGAGACGGCCGCGCTGATGATCGGCGGCGCGAACAAACTGCAGGCTGCGCTCACCATCGACAATCCAATCGCGTCGGATCTCGACTACATGCGCCCGTCCATGCTCGCCAACCTGGCGCAAGGCGCCCAGCGCAATGCCGACCACGGCGCAGACGACGTCCGCCTGTTCGAAACCGGTCCGGTCTATCCCGGCGACAAGCCAGGCGACCAGCGCATGCACGTTGCCGCCGTGGTGAAAGCCGCAAAGGCGCGCGACTGGCAGGGCCAGCCAGCGCCCTACAATGCCTTCTCCGCCAAGGGCGATCTCCTGGCGCTTCTGCAGTCGCTCGACCAGTCGCCGGACAAGTTCCAGATCGGCCCCGTCGATTCGCCCTACTGGCACCCCGGCCGCGCCGGTACGCTGCGCCTTGGGCCCAGGCAGGTCATCGCGACATTCGGCGAACTCCACCCCGGCTTCCTGAAACAGCTCCGCGTCGATGGTCCGGTTGTTGCGATCGAACTGGCGCTCGACGCCCTGCCCCAAGCCAAGGCCAGGCCGACCAAGACCCGCGCCGTTCTCGACAAGGCCGACCAGACGCCCGTGCGCCGCGACTTCGCTTTCGTGGTCGAGGAGAAGATCGCCGCGGTCGAGATAACGCGGGCCGCCCTCAAGGCCGACCCAAAGCTGATCACTGCAGCCCGCGTATTCGATGTCTATCGCGGCGCCAGCATCGGTGAAGGCAGGAAGTCAGTTGCGATCGAGGTCACGCTCCAGCCACGCGGTTCAGCGATGAAGGACGACGAGATCGAAGCGATCTCCCAGTCCATCGTGAAGGCCGTCACGAAGACAACGGGCGCCAGCTTGCGCGGGTGAAGCGTCAGTCGAGGTCGGGCAGGATCAGGCCGCGTCCTTCAATTCCGCCTTCACCCGCTCCGCCAGCTGCTTCAGCGTGAACGGCTTGGGCAGGAAGGAGATCGCGCGGTCGTCCTCGAGCGTCTTGGCAAGGTCACGCTCGGCATATCCGGAGATGAACATGACACGGGTCTTGGTCAGCCACGGCCGCGCCTCGCGCAGCAGGGCCGGTCCATCCATGCCCGGCATCACGACATCGGAGATCAGCAGGTCGATCGTTCCCGCCTGCTGCTTGATGATCTCGAGCGCCTGTTCGCCGTCACACGCCTCGACAACCTGATAGCCGAACGACTGCAGCAGCTGGGCGGCAATGCCGCGCACGCCATCCTCGTCCTCGACGAGCAGGATGCTGCCGCGGCCGGCAAGATCGCCGCCGTGACGCGGCGACTGTGCAGGTTCCGCCACCGGCGACGCCACCGGAGCATCCAGCAGGGATTCGGCCGGCGCCTCCTCGACTGCACCCGTCCAGGCCGGCAGGAAGATCTTGAATGTGGTGCCGCGCCCGATCTTGGAGACCGGGTAGATGAACCCCCCGAGCTGCTTGACGATGCCATAGCAGGTCGCCAGACCCAGCCCGGTGCCCTTGCCTTCCGCCTTGGTGGTGAAGAACGGCTCGAAGATCTTCTCGAGGATTTCCGGCGGAATGCCGCCGCCGTCATCAACGACTTCAATCAGCACATAGTCGCCGTCAGTGACGTGAATGAAACCATCCTTGCGCGCCGCAGCAGCATCCGACCGCGAGGTCCGGATCAGCAGGCGCCCGCCACCGCTCTTCTCGACCATGGCGTCGCGCGCATTGGTGCAAAGATTGGTCACCACCGTTTCCAGCTGGCCCTTGTCGGCGCGAATGCGCGGCAGGTCGCGGCCGTGGACGATGTCCAGCTTGATGCGCTCATCGATGATGTCGCGCAGCAGCGTGTAGTAGTCCGACAGCGCATCGGTGACGTCGAAGACTTCGGGAACGAACGTCTGCTGGCGCGTGAAGGCCAGCATGGTCCGGATCAGTTGCGAGCCACGCGCCGCAAACTCGTTGATCGACTTGAGCTCGTAAAAAGTGGGATCGCCCGGTGGATGGCGGATCTCGAGCTTGTTCACGTTGAGGATGATCCCCAGCAACATGTTGTTGAACTCGTGCGCCAGACCGCCCGCCATGTTGCCAAGCGCCTGAAGCTTCTCGCCCTGCGCCAGTCGCTTTTCCAGGTCACGCTTCTCGGTCGTGTCGATGACATAGGCTGCCGCCGGCCGGCCCTGCCGGTCCAGCATCACGAACACGTCGGCCGAACGGTCCTTGCTGCCCGCCAGCTTGAACGTACGCGCACCGTCGAGCGCCTTGGTCAGTTCCTCGGCGAGCGCGGCCGTTCCCTGGTCGGCCACGAAAAGATCGGCAAAGCGCGCACCGGGCTGCGCGCGGCCGGCGGTCATTTCAACCAGTGCGCGGTTTGCATCCAGCATCACGGCGCTTTCAACACCTTCACCATCAAGCCGGACAATGCCGAGCGGCGCATCGGTGAACATGGCGTCGTCAATGCGGCTCGCCGCGGCGCGATCTTCCGCGCTGCCTGCAGCAGCCGCCGCCGGCGCCGCGCGCCGCACATTCTGTTCGGAAGCATTCGCCACATAGACGATCGAGCGGGTCAGCGCCTCGCTGCCCTTGCCCGCCCAGGTCGTGATCAGCGTCGCCGCCGTCTCCACCCCGTCGCGCGCGCGCAGGATGACTTCGGCGCGCTGGCTCGACTGGCCGCGTACCTCACGCTTCACCAGCTTGAGGCCTTCGGGCCGCATGATGTCCTCAAGCCGCAGGGCATGCTCGCCATCGGACAATCCCAGCATCCGGCGGAGCGTCTGGTTGATGTATACGATGCGGTTGTCGCGCCGCGCCGAGAAGAAGCCCACAGGCGCATCTTCCACATAGAGCGCACGCGCATCCACGGATCCGCCCGCGGCCATTGCAGCACTCGCCTCGATCTTGCGCAGCCGCCACAGCGCACGCGTCTTGCCCAGCGGCGCAACGCTGGCCTCGAACTGCGTCGGCGTCAGAGTGTCGCCGAACAGCAGCGCCGGCAGAAGCTCCGTACGCGCCACCCCCGTCTTTGCGGCCTTCGACAGGCGATAGATCGGTGCAGCCATGCCAGGGTTGGACGAAAACAGGCGATCGACCGAGGGAGCATGCGCGCTGTCACCGACTTCGTGAGCCAGCTGCGCCAGTTCCTGATAGGCCTGGTTGGCGGCGACGCTTGCCCCGCCCCTGTCGGAGATCAGTGCAGGTTCGTTCAGCGCTTCCAGCCAGACATGGCGCCTGGTCGATTGCGCCGCCGCCTCGGCCGCGCCACGCTCGGGGAACACGCCCAGCTTGCGGCCCGCGCCACGCACGGCCCAGAGCGCGAGCACCAGCGCCATGGCCGCCAGCGCGATGACCAGCACCGCGCCGGAAGGCCCGACCGCGTCCTGCCATGTCAAGGCCATGCCCGCGGCCGCGCCCGCAACGACCAGGGCTGACCAGAAGCCAAGCTGGATCCAGTCGAAACCCTTGGCAGGCGCCGGCGCTGGGGTTTCTATGGTTTCGTAAGCGAGCGGTTCGTTCGCATCAGCCATGGGCGGAATTCCGTTTCTCGGTCGGGCAGTCGGGGTCTGATCGGAGGCCTTGGGGTTAAGGAGACCCGGGCAGGTTAACGATTTGAGTCTGCAGATGAATCTGACGTATTGGCCACCTTGCGGCTACCGGAAAATCGCGAGTCAAAACAAGGCTGCGGCGAGCTGCGGGGATGGCGATCATCCGCGCTTCATCCCCTTGCCGGTATTCATGACGAAGCCGATCACCTTGGCCACCGCCTCGAAATGCTCGCGCGGGACGGTTTCCTCGATCTCGACTGTCGCAAACAGGGCGCGGGCAAGCGCCACGTTCTCGACGATCGGGACGCCGTGTTCCTTTGCCTTCTCGCGGATGCGCAGCGCCACCTCGTCGACGCCCTTGGCCATGCAGACCGGCGCCGCATCGACCGCGGGATCATAGCGCAGCGCGACCGAATAGTGCGTCGGATTGGTGATGACCACAGTCGACTTCTGCACGTTCTGCATCATGCGCTTGCGCGATCGCTCAAGGCGGATCTGGCGCAGGCGCGCACGGATTTGCGGGTCGCCCTCCTGCTGCTTGACCTCGTCGCGGACATCCTGGCGCGACATCCGCATGCGCTTCATGAAGGTGAAGCGCTGGAAGAGGTAGTCGATCGCCGCAATGACGCCGATGACCACGATCGCCGCCAGCAGCAACCGCCCAGCGATCACTTGCGTCATGATCAACAGGCCCTCGGGATCCAGCCTGCCTGACTCCGATATGGCCGTCGCTTCCGGCCAGACCGCGTAGATCATCGCCGCTGTAATCGCCGCCATCTTGAGGAATGACTTCAGCAGGTTCATCCAGCCCTGCATGCCGAACATGCGCTGGAGCCCCTTGATCGGCGACAGCTTGGAAAGCTCCGGCTTCATCTTCTCGCCCGTCCAGAGCGGACGGTGCTGGATCACATGGCCAAGCAGGCTTGCGACTGTGATCACGGCGAAGATTATGCCCAACGGCAAGGCCAGCGACATCAACAGCGCGCCCATCAGCTGCTGCGCCCCGCCATCGGTCAGCTTGAAGGCGTGCGGGTGATCCATGATCCGCACGAGCGGATCTGCGATCATGCCTGCCAGAGGACCGGCAGCCGCCATGATTGCAGCTGTCGCCAGAAACAGGAACCAGATCGGGACATCGAGGCTCTTGGCGACGTCGCCTTTCTTGCGTGCTTCCTCAAGACGCTTCTGTGTCGGCTCTTCTGTCTTCTGGCTGTCATCCTGCTCTTCGGCCATGGCGCGTCCCTATCGCACCGTGAAGACGCGCATCTGCGTCTCCATTGCCTCGAGCCACATCATCAGCCCGCCGCCAAGGCCCAGTGCGATAACGGCGAGGCTGAGGATGATCGACAGCGGCACGGTGGTCATGAAGACCTGCACCTGCGGGATGAGACGCGAGATGAGACCCAGCGCGATGTTGAAGATCAGGGAGAAGATCAGCACCGGTGCAGCGATCTGTATGCCCAGGCGGAAGGAGTTAGATACCGCATCGATCATGAAGGTCGAGGCATCCCCGATCGGCGGGAAGGCTCCCGGCGGAAAGATCAGGTAGCTGTCGGCTGCAGCCTCCAGCATGACACGATGCAAGCCCGCTGACATGATCAGCAGCAAGCCCATCAGCGAGAAGAAGCCGGAGAAGATCGCCGCAGACTGGCTTGCGATGGGATCGATCTGCTGCGCAAACCCCAGACCCGAGGCGAGGCCAACCGTCGCGCCGGCCACCTGGAGTGCGCTCATCATCAGGCGCGCGCCAAGGCCAAGGATCAGCCCGATGACGACCTCGAAGATGATCAGCGGCATCGCCATGATGATGTCCGCCGGCGGCTGCGGCGTACGCCCGGCCAGCGCAGGCGCCAGCGTCGCCGTCACCAGCAGCGCCATCCCCAGCCGCATCATCGGCGGCATGACCTGCTCGCCCCACACCGGGGCCACCATCAGCACGGCGCCCAGCCGTGCAAACAGCAGAGCCCCGATCCAGGCGTATTGGGTCAGCCAGTCCAACGTGTCCCGGCTCCCCTAGAATTCGGCGATGCGGGTGAAGATCTGGTCGGAGAAGTTGGCCAGCAAGCCGCCCATCAGCGGCAGGAAGATCAGCAGGGCCGCAAAGATCGCGATGATCTTGGGCACGAAGACCAGGGTCATCTCCTGGATCTGTGTCAGCGCCTGGAAGAAAGCGATCACCAGGCCCACGACAAGACCGGCGATCATTGCCGGTGCGCACATCCAGACAGTTGTCCAGAGGGCGTCACGGCCAAAGTCCAGAACTTCAAGACCATCCATGCCTGATCTCCAACGCAGTTTATGGTTTGCGGCCGTTAACTCTCGCAAAGAAGTGGTTAAGAAAGGGTAGGCAAAACCTGCCGCCCGGGCCCGCAGACAGCCAATTCCCGGTACTTTTGGCGGCTGCATCGCATTAACCGCCCCGCCCGGCCCAAACAAAAAGCCCGGGCGCGGGGCCCGGGCTTTCGTCGATCTGGGGCGCCGACCGATCAGCCGCTGAACGGCACGCCGACGAAATACTTCATGCCCTGCCGCTCAAGCTGCAGCAGCACGGCCTGGCCATTGGCCTTCTTGGCGTCGTCCACAGCCTTCCTCGCGGCCTCCGGCGAGGCCGGCTGGGTCTGGTTCACCTTCACCAGCCTGTCGCCGGTGCGGATGCCTGCCTCTGCTGCCGGGGAGTTCACCTTCACAGCCGTCACGACCACGTCCGATCCGTTGACGCCCAGTGTGAGGCCAAGGTCCGCCATTTCCATCACGGTGCCGCGCGAAGGGCCCGGCGCGGCGCTCGCCAGCTGGGGCCGCTGCGCCTCGTCCTTGAGCGCCTCAATGTTCACCTTCAGCGTCTGATTGCGGCCATCCCTGATGATCCGCATATCACGCAGCGTGCCCGCCTTGGTGTCGGCCACCGCGCGGGTCAGATCCTGAACGCTGGCGATCGGACGATCGCCGAATGAAAGGATCACGTCGCCTTCGCGCACGCCGGCCTTGGACGCAGGGCTGTCATCCGTCACGGCGTTAACCATGGCGCCCTTCGCATCGGCCAGCCTGAGGCTGGAGGCGATCTCCGGCGTCACTGGCGCAATCGCCACGCCGAGCCAGCCACGCTGCACCGAACCGTTCTGCACGATCTGCTGGACGATGCCCTTGGCCTGGTCTGACGGGATCGCAAAGCCGATGCCGACGTTTCCACCGCTCGGCGAGAAGATCTGCGAGTTCACGCCGATGACTGCGCCCGTGTGATCGAGCAGCGGGCCGCCGGAATTGCCCCGGTTGATGGGGGCGTCTACCTGGATGAAATCATCGTACTGGCCATTCAGGTTACGCCCACGCGCCGAGACGATGCCCGCCGTGACCGTGTTGGAAAGCCCGAACGGCGCGCCGACGGCGAACACGCTGTCGCCCGGACGCGCAACCCCGCTATCGCCCCATGGCAGGGCGCGCGGCAGGTCCTTGCCGTTTGAGATCTTGAGCACGGCAAGATCAGTCTTGGGATCGGTGCCGACCAGTTCGGCGTCGAACCGGCGGCCATCGCTCAGCAGGACAGTCATCCTGGTCGCGTCTTCAACGACGTGATTGTTGGTGACGACATAGCCGCCATCGACAAAGAAGCCTGAACCGGAACCCCGCTGGTCAGGCATCTCGCCCTGTGGCGCGCCAGGGGCGCCCGGGGCGCCCTGGAAGAAATCCTCGAAAGGTGTTCCCTCGAAAGGGTTGGGGCCGAGCTGCCGCATGGTCTGGGCCCTGGCCTGGCTGCGCACCTCGATCTGCACGACGGAGGGCGATGCCGCCTCCACCAGATCGGCAAGGTTCGGCAAGACGCCCCACCGGGCCTGTTGCGACATGGCCGGCAGCGCCAGCTGAGCGGCCGCTGGAGCCGCGAGGACCGCTCCACTCTGCGAAAACAGCGCGAAGGAGGGCGCCGCCAGCGCGAGGGCCCCGAGGCTCACTCCCGCAACCAGTCCACCAACCGCGCCGACAACAACACCGCGATTCATACGCTATCTCCGTCAAAGCCCGATCTGACCGGGCAAAATTCGTCAGTGCCCCGAAAACGAGCCCACTCAGAACCAGTTCGGGCCCGGTTGCGCGTTTTCAAGCGGGGTGCGGCGACATCGGCGGTCACGGCCGCTGAACGTCCGCAGCGCCCCGGAATTTGCAGCGTTCCCCCGCAATCTGGACCTTTTTTTGGCAGGAATCGCCGCTTGCCGGTGAATGGCGATTACGCCGCACGCTCATCCGGCCAGGCGATGGCCGGCGCATTGTCGAACAGGCTCGGCGGCACATACTCCTCACGAAACCACGGGTTCTTCCGGCGGTCGAACATCAGCCGCATCCAACTCACGACGTTGCGCACGCGCGGCGCCCGCCGCGCGCTCTCATGAAAGCCCAGCCAGACCTTGACCGAAGCAAGCGGCGGAATGGGCAGCGCAACCAGACGCGCATCCAGCCGCGCCGCATAGCTCGGCATAACCGCTATTCCAGCGCCGGAAGCTGTCGCCTGAAGCAAGGAAGCGCTGCAATCGGTCAGCAGCGCCGGCTCCACAAGCGCCGCGATCTGGACGGTCTTGTCCTTCCAGCCCGGATTCTCTCTGTACAGCGCGTGATTCAGGACGCGGTGCGCGCCAATATCGAGCGGACCGGTCGGTACGCCATACGTCGCAATGTAGTCGTGCGAGGCGAAGGCGCAGTAGTGCAGCGTCGCGATTGGAAACGAAACGACGTCGCCCTGAACCGGCTGATCGAACCCGATCACGACATCCGCATAGCCCTGGCCCTGTTTCGGCAGGTAGCGATCCGACGTCATGGTCAGCCGAACACCGGGGTTCTCGGAAAGGAAAGAGGAAACATTCGGAGCAATACAGAAGGCAAGAACGCCGTCATTCGCCCAGATCTTCACTTCACCCTGTGTCTTCGTCTCAAGACCACGCAGCGTGTTCTCCAGAGACTGACTTGCGCGCATCATGGTCGTCACATGATCGAGCGCTTCTGCGCCTGCCTCTGTAAGCTGAATGCCTGTCGGCGACCTCTCGAGCAGACGCGCGCCAAGCCGTTGTTCAAGTTGTCCAAGGCGTTTCGAAACTGCCGATTGCGTTACCCCCATGAGCTCCGCGGCGGCGTTCATCGAGCCCGCCGTCGCGACCGCGTAGAATGTTCGAAGGTCCGACCAATCGACCAGCTCGCGGATAGGACGTTCGTTGAGGTCCTTGCCCGTCATACCCGCTCTGCCTGAAACGCAATGGCGCAATGCTCCAGTGTGTGTTGAATGGTTAGCAAGTGATTAACGGCCTGAACGGTCGGGGAGCGAGGGGGGGTGATGGGGGACAACGCGACATCGCTTTTGCGTTCGCTGGGCGGCGCACGCCTGCATGCACAATACATGCGCGGCGCATCCGAAGCGATGATGGCCGCGGTACGGCTCGAGCATGCGGCGAGCAACCAGGATTTTGCCGAAGTACACGCCCTCGCAACGCAGGAACTTGGACCGGGCCTCGCCTCGCTTGACGAGATCAAGCGCGTCGATGCGCTGACCGGCGCATCGATCTGGGTGATCCGCCGCCGTGGCGAAATCACCGGCTTCCTCGCGCCTCTGGCGCTGACGGCAGCAGGCGTCGCAGCCCTCGTCGACAACACGTTCGACGCGGCAAACATCGACCAGAAATGGGTCGCCCGCATGGGTGAGCCGCTCGCCGGCTTCTACTGCTGGTGCTACGCCGGAACGGATCAGGTCAGCCGCGGCGCGCTGGTGCTCGGCCTGCGCTCGCTGATCGACCACTACTTCCCGGACCTGCCCTTCTTCGGGCGGGACTCCACCGAAGCCGGCGCGCGCATCATGCGCCATCTCGGCTTCGTCCCGTTCGACAATACGCCCCACCTTTTCTGGCGCTGCGCCTCGGTCATGGAGATGGCGGCATGATGTCTGTCCACAAAAATCACGCAATCAATGACCTGCGCATCGAAATGGTGCGCGATCTCAACGACTTCATGAAGGTGGTCGCGATCCGCGCGTCCGTGTTCCTTGCCGAACAGGACTGCCCGTATGACGAGGAGTTCGACAACAACGATCTCTCCGCCTCCCACCTGATTGCGTATCTGCACAACGAACCGGTCGCGACGCTGCGCATCCGCTGGTTCGCCTCCTTCGCCAAGATCGAGCGCGTCTGCGTGATGAAGCATGTGCGCGGCGGCGCGCTGGTAAAGCTGATGATCGAGACCGCGGTCGACATGATCGGCCGCAAAGGCTACCGCCACGTCCTCGGCTACATCCAGAAACGCCTCGTGCCCTTCTGGAAGCAGCTCGGCTTCCACCCGCGCGAGGGCCGCCAGGGCTTCCGCTTCTCGGACTATGACTACGTCGAATGCTATCGCGAACTGGCGGCCCGCAACGACGCAGTCACGATCGACAGCGATCCCTTCATGGTCATGCGCCCCGAGGGGGAGTGGGACAAGGAAAATGTCCTCGACCGCTCCGCTGCGCGACCTGCGGTCGCCTGATCCGCTCGTCCGCCCTCCCAAAGTCCAGCCTTCAAGTTCCAGGGTCTCGCCATGGACGTTTCGACGTGTCGCCTCATCTGCGTCGACCTGCAAGCGGACGCCGTGCCCGATCGCGAGCCTGATGCAAAGGCGAGCAGCGCCGCCCGCCAGTTGCTCACGCTCGGCCGCCGCCTGGGCTGGACGATTGCGCACACGCGCCGGCGCACGCGACAGCCGTTGATCCGCACCCGCAACACCGGCGCCGCCACCGGCCTCAACCCGCTGATGTCGGAAGCCGTCTTCTTCCACGACACCCGCTCGCTCGCCGACAGCCACGGCCTCGCCGCCCTGCTCCATGAATGGCGTGGCGAGACAATCCTGGTTGCCGCCTTCGATCCAATGGCGCTGTCATCCCTCGTGCTGGCCTGCCACGAGCCCGGCCCGCGTCTCCTTCTGGTCGAGGACGTGACCCCGCTCAGCGACCTGCGCGCCGCAACGCCCGTGAGCGCTTTCCACGGCAAGGGCTGGAAAGGCGCTTTTGACCAGATCACCCTCAGCGAGCTGATCCGCCGCGCCAATCGCCAGGGGGTCCACCTCTTCCCGGGTGTCGCCACGGACCGCCACGCACCCACCCCTGCGTGACCGAAAGCGGGGCTTGCGATCAGTTCATTCGGGATACAGAAGAAGCTTTGATGTCCCGCTGTCTGACCGGGATTGGGAACCAGCGTACTCAAAAGGGGCTTTGCGTGAACTTTCGTCTTGCAACTCTGACGGTCTCGGCTCTCGCCCTGTTCGCAGCCTGCACCCCCGCGGCCGAAGAAGCGGCCCCGGCAACGCCGCCGCCCGCGCCAATCGCTGAAGAGCCCGCCGGCCCCAGCGGCCCCGCCGCCGAGAACACGACCGAGAGCCTGTCGACTGCGCCCGCTGATACAGCTGCACCAGCCGCCGCCCCTGCCGCCGCCCCGGCCAGCCCGGCAGCGTCGACCGGGCCGAGCGCCGAAGAGCTGGCCAATGGACGTGCCATCTATGCGGGCGCAGGCTCGTGCGCCATGTGCCACGGCCCGACCGGCCAGGGGACACAGATGGGCATCGCCCTCACCGCAGGTCTCGACTACGAGGCCGTTAAGGAAAAGATCGTCAAGGGCATGGTCAGCCCGGGCGAGAAAATGCCGCCTATGGGCGGAGCGCTCTCGGCCGACCAGCTCGACGACCTGGCCAAATTCGTGGCAGCCGGCCTGCCGCAATAGGCTTGCTGCCAAGGCTGATCGCCTGGCGCCTTCAAGCAACAAGCCGGTATGAAACCGCCGCACCCCCAATGGCGTGCGCCAGCATCACAGCCTTCGCCATTTAAGCGAGCAGGAGCTGCACTGCCGACAGGCCCATCCCCAGAAACCGTCGGGGTTGCGCCGGCTCTGGCTTGGCCTGTAGAGCTGGCCGCTGCAAACTTGGCCTGTCCGGGGAACGGCCATGTCGAAGCTCTATTTTTCCTACGCCGCGATGAATGCCGGCAAGTCCACCGTGCTGCTGCAGGCGTCCTACAACTACGAGGAGCGCGGCATGCATTCGCTGCTGTTCACCTCGGCGCTCTATGCCATAGCCGAAGAAGGGCGCATCACCTCACGGATCGGCATCAGCGCCGACGCCCTGCTCTATGGCGAAGCCGACGATCTGCACGCCTGGATCACTCGCGAGCACCGCAAGGAAAAGATCGACTCCGTCTTCGTCGATGAAGCGCAGTTCCTGACGAAGCAGCAGGTCTGGCAACTCGCACGCGTAGCAGACCGGCTCGGCATCCCGGTGCTCTGCTACGGCCTGCGCACCGATTTCCGCGGCGAGCTGTTTCCCGGCTCCGCAGAACTCCTCGCCATCGCTGACAATCTCCGGGAGATCCGCACCATCTGCCATTGCGGAAGCAAGGCAACCATGGTCGTCCGCCGCGCGCCTGATGGACGCGCGATCATGCGCGGCGACCAGGTCGGCATCGAAAAGTCGATGTATGTGTCGCTCTGCAGGTTACACTGGGAAGAAGAGACCGGCCGCTGGCCCGTGGCATCCGCGCTCAAGGCAAAGCACGCCGCACCAGCGCGCAAGAAGTCAGCCGTCAAGAAAGCAAAACCAGCGCGGCGTTCGCCTGCTCAAAGCCGCCGCGCTGCGCGCTAGCCTGCGTCTCTCGCAGGGCATACGCCTTCATCGCGTCCGTCAGCCAGACCACGGATCCAGGCGCATTGGTCTCGTCGCGCGTCACGAAATCAGGATGCGAGAGATAGAGATCGGCCCGGCCAGAGTAGCGATAACCATTCGCCCCGAGATGGCCGGGGCGAGCAGCCCGATCTCGGCATGATGGTGCAGCCTGTGCACCGTTACGCAAGATATCGCAGCCACTTGCCTGAGGGTCAGATCCTTCATGACGCACTTCTGATGCCTCACCCTCGTGATGGAGCGGGCAATCTACGCGACCAGGATGCGCGCGAACGCCCCCGCCGAGACCACGATTGCCGTGGGTCACGCGTAGGCAGCAACAGACCTGACGACCTTGCCATCCGCCCTCAGCACAAAAGTCTCCGTGACCTGCTGCTGGCGGTGGTTGGTATAAAGTATGGTCAGGGCGTCGGAGCTGGCGAAGACCTGGTCCACTTCAAAAAAAAGGTCGCGCGCGAGATCAAGGGCTTTGCCCCAATAGTCCCGCAGCGCAGCCTTTCCGTTCAGGGCATCGACGTCCCGCCCCGTGACGATCCGGATGCGCGGCGAATGGAACACCACATCGTCCGAATAGTGGGCGAGGATGGCCTCAAGATCATGGTCGTTCCACGCCTTCACCCATTCGCGGGCGAAGGTCTGTGCGTCATCCGGGCTGATCATCGAAAAGGGTCGTCCCTGCAGCTTGCGTACAGCACCAGATTGAGCGAACGCGCCCGACCCGCACGCGCAATCTCGCTGACCGGAATCGCATGTGTCGGCAACCATTTCGCGTCCTGCGCCGGAAAGTCACCCATCATCCAGTAGATGCTGCGCTGGTGCTGCGCCCCATGGCCGCCAATGTAGATGATCGCATTGTCGGCGGCCCTAGAGGCGTCGGCAAACTCCGCCATCGCCGCACGCGCCTCCTCGGCACGCGCATCAAGCACCAGCATGGTCTGGTAACCCGCCGCAATCAGGGCCTCGGGAACACGTTTCGCATCATGCGCCGCGCCCGGCAGTGAGTAGGCGTCAGACTTCGAGTAGTCGGCATTGATCAGAACCAGCGCGAGCCGCGTTCCGCCCTTGTCCAGCCGGCGCTTCGGGTCAGGCAACGCGCGCGGATAGTCCATCATCTGCCAGCCGCGCGAGTGGATCTGGTTCGCCTCCGCCATCCGCCGCGTGAATGTCGCCAGCGTCAACGGCTTCCCCGCGATCACCTCGCACAGCGCGCTTGCAAACGGATTCCCGCCCTGACTCGAGCGATCACTGGTGAGCCGCCCCGCCTGCCCTGCATAATAGATCAGCGGCGCGGCAGGTGATGGCGCAGCCTGCGCGAATGCAGGGCTCGCGGAGGATGCAGACAGTGCAGCGATGAAAGCTCGGCGGTTCATGAGGCGGAGGGTAACGAGCCTCCGCCTCATGTCCAGCTTGTCCGGCAACTAGAACTTCAGCACCTTCACATACCGCACCTGCGGCAGCTTCTCGATCGCCTCCAGCGTTGCTGGCGGCACATCCTGGTCGACGCCGACGATCGCGATCGCATCACCGCCCGCCGCTTCACGGCCAAGGTTGAACGTCGCGATGTTGACCTTCGCCTCGCCCAGCAGTCCCGCCATCGCACCGATGAAGCCGGGCTTGTCCGAATTGTTGACGAACAGCATGTAGGGCTGGAAGTCCGCCTCCAGCGCCATGCCCTTCACCTCGACGATGCGCGGCTTGCCGCCCACGATCGCGCCGGCGACCGAGCGCCACTTGCCTTCGACCTTGACCTTGATGCGGATCAGCGAGCCATAGATCGGGCTCGCCTCGTTGATCGATTCCTTCAGGCTTCCGCCGCGCTCCTGCAGGATGGCCGGCGCCGACACCATGTTCACTTCCGCCAGGAACGGCCGCAGCATGCCCGCCAGCGCCGCCGACGTCAGCGGCTTGCGATTGAAGGCTGCAACCGCGCCCTCATATTCGATCTCGACCTCAGACACGCCGCCATCGGACACCTGGCCGGCAAATTGCCCCAGCTTCTCAGCCAGCGCGACGAATGGCTTCAGCTTCGGCGCCTCTTCCGCAGTCACCGACGGCGTGTTGAGCGCGTTGGTGACCGCGCCCGTCAGCAGGTAATCCGCCATCTGTTCTGCGACCTGGAAGGCCACATTGTCCTGCGCCTCCACGGTCGATGCGCCAAGGTGCGGCGTCGCCACGAAATTGGGCGCACCGAACAGCACGTTGGCCTTTGCCGGCTCCTCGAGGAACACGTCGAACGCTGCCGCGCCGATATGCCCGCTATCGAGCCCCGCACGCACCGCCGCCTCGTCGGCAAGCCCGCCGCGCGCACAGTTGACAAGGATCACGCCCTTCTTCGTCCTGGCGAGGTTCTCGGCCGACAGGATGTTCTTCGTCTGATCGGTCAGCGGCGTGTGCAGCGTGATCACGTCTGCGCGCGCCAGCAGGTCATCCAGCTCGACCTTCTCGACACCCAGCGCCGTCGCACGATCAGCCGTCAGGAAGGGGTCATACGCGACGACTTTCATCTTGAGACCCAGCGCGCGGTCCGCAACGATCGAACCGATATTCCCGGCGCCGATCAGGCCCAGCGTTTTGGCGTACAGCTCGATGCCGATGTAATCCTTCTTCGGCCATTCGCCCGCGATGGTGCGCTGGCTGGCGGACGGGATCTGGCGCGCGGCCGCAAACATCATCGCAATCGCATGCTCCGCCGTGGTTATGGCGTTGCCGAACGGTGTGTTCATCACGATGACGCCCTTGGCGGTCGCTGCCTTCACATCGACGTTGTCGACGCCGATGCCTGCGCGGCCAATCACCTTCAGCTTCGTGCCCGCAGCGATCACGTCCTTGTCCGGCTTGCAGGCCGAACGAACCGCAAGGCCGTCATAGTCGCCGATGATGCTGATCAGCTCGTCCTTCTTGAGGCCGACCTTCATGTCCACCTCGATGCCGCGATTTCGGAATATGTCGGCCGCGCCTGGCGCGAGGTCATCCGCGATGAGGACTTTCACTTTGTTGGTCATGGTCAGTCTCCTTGATTCCGGGCGAGCCAGTCGGCGCGCGTGAGCCTGTGAACGAGGCAGTCATCCTCCTCATGGAAGACCTGCCGATGCGTCGGGACAAAGCCGAGACGCTGGTAGAATTTGTGCGCCCGCGCGTTGGACGCGAGCGGATCGATGATGATCGCCGTCACCAGCGGATCCGAAAAGCAGCGCACGAAGGCGAGGCGCATCATCATCTCGCCATGTCCCTTTCCGCGCGCATCCGCCTCGCCAATCCAGATATCGAGCGCGCGCAGGTTAGGTTCCATCTCGCCCCAGTATTGCGTCGGCTCCAGATGCGGATCGCACATCTGCATGCATCCAATCGGTCGGCCATCAAGCTCGGCGATCCAGTATTCCCAGACATCGCGCTGGTAGAGATCGATGTTCTCAGCCCAGTCATTGTCCTCGCCCCACGCAATGACGGCATCGGGATCATCGCTGCCTGAAGCGATCACGACAGGGTCTGCGTCCCAGCGCAGAAGCGTCGGAATGTCGTCATGTGTGGCGGCGCGGAGCGTGATGTCAGACATGACCGCCCGTCCCGTCTCCCGCCGCTCTCCATTTGCGCGCGCGGTTTACCTGCATCTTGGCGTCGACCTGTTCGGACAGCTCCATGCCGAGAAGCCCGGCGAGGCGATGCAGCAGGATAGCGACATCCGCCGCCTCCCTGCCTGCCTCAGCGTGATCGCCGTCACGAAGAGCCTGCTCGAGTTCATCCATCTCGCCACGCGCCCGAACGACAAGCGCAGTGAGATCACGCGCTTCACCAAACGTGGCGTCGCCCCAGTCGCGGATGGTCTGGCTGGTTTCGCGATTCATCGCTTCCACCTCGATGTCATTCCGGCCGGAGCACAGCGCCGGAACCCAGTGGCTGCAGGCGCAGCTGTCGCCATTGGGTTCCAGGTCTGCGGCGCTGCGCGCCTTCACCGGGAATGACAGTTAGGAGAGTTCCGCCACAGTCGTCTCAAACGCCCAGTCGAGCCACGGCGTCAGCTTCTCCAGGTCCGCCGCCTCCACCGTCGCGCCGCACCAGATGCGCAGGCCCGGAGGCGCCGCCTTGTAGCCACCAATATCGTAGGCTGCATTTTCCTTCTCGAGCGCGCCGACGAACGTCTTCACAAAGTCCTGCTGGCCCTTGTCGTCGAGCCTTGCCACACGCGGATCGGTGATCGACAGCGTGACGGACGTGTTCGAGCGGATGGCTTTGTCGGCCGCGAGGAATTCGACCCACGGCGTCTTCGCCACCCATGCTTCAAGCACGGCGAGGTTGGCGTTCGAGCGCGCGACAGTCGCCTCGACGCCGCCGAGACCTTCGACCCAGGCCAGCGCATCGAGATAGTCCTCGGTCGCCAGCATCGAGGGCGTGTTGATCGTCTCGCCTTCGAAAATGCCCTCGGTGACTTCCCCGCCCTTGGCCATGCGGAACAGTTTCGGCATCGGCCATTTCGGCGTGTAGGTCTTCAGCCGCTCGATGGCGCGCGGGCTGAGAATGAGGATGCCATGCGCGCCCTCGCCGCCCAGAACCTTCTGCCAGGAGTAGGTCAGCACATCGATCTTGTTCCACGGGATCGGCATGGCGAAGACGGCGGAGGTCGCGTCGCAGAAGGTGAGGCCCTCTCGATCGTCAGCGATCCAGTCGCCGTTCGGCACTTTGACGCCGGACGTGGTGCCATTCCAGGTGAAGACGATATCCGCCTCCCTGCGCGCCTTCGACATGTCCGGCAGCTGGCCATAACCGGCCTTGTGGGTCGTGGCGTCGACCTTCAGCTGCTTGGTAATGTCGGTGACCCAGTCTTCGCCGAAGCTCTCGAAGGCAAACACGTCCACCGGACGCGCGCCCAGCATCGACCAGAAGGCCGCCTCGATGGCGCCCGTGTCCGAGCCCGGCATGATGCCGATGCGATAATCTGCCGGGATCCTGAGACTGGCGCGGGTCTTGTCGATCGCCAGCTTCAGACGCGCCTTGCCGAGCTTAGACCGGTGCGACCGGCCCAGTGATTCAAGCTTGAGATTATCGGGGCTCCAGCCAGGCCTTTTGGCACAAGGTCCTGAGGAAAAGTGTGCGCGATCAGGGCGCACTGCCGGTTTGGCAGCTGTCGTCATCTGTTTTTCTCCCATCCTTACAGATGGGCTGGTCGCCGTTGGGGGCGACTGGCCCGGGCCGGGGTATGCGCCGGAAAGGGCTTCGCGTCAATTAACGGGCTGGCTGCGGCCTGCGGTTCGCCACCGCCACCCCCGCGAGGATCAGCGCGAGCGCCCCGACCATCGACCATTGCAGCTGCTCGCCAAGGAACAGCACGCCAAGACCCGTCGCCCACAATGGCGAGAGATATGTGGTGAACGACACGAAGACAGGCCCTGCCCGCTGGATCAGCCAGACATAGACAAACATCGCAAACGCCGTCGGCAGCAGGCCAAGCACGATCATCGCAATAATCGAGTTCATGCCGGCCGCCTGCGGGAATGGCTCGGCGACGATCGCATAGCCAAGCGCGGACACGCCCGCGAACGCAACGATCCAGAAGCTGGAGACGATCGGCGACACACGCGGCGCAAGGCGCGTGCCGATATTGCCAACCGCATAGAGCCACGCGCCCACGACAGCGAGCAGGATGCCGATCAGGCCCGCCGACTGCTCCTTGCCGAATTCCGGCAGGACGAGAACCACCAGCCCGAGAAAGCCGAGCATCACACCAGCCACACGGCGGGCGCTCAGCCGGTCGCCCGTGAACATATGTGCGAGAATCACGGTCGCAAATGGCGTCGCGCCATTGCAGATCGCCATCACTGCCGACCCGATGCTCTCGGCCGCATGGGCATAAAGCACAAAGGGCGCAGCCGTCGCCGCAATCCCGATGAGCGCGAACCAGCCGATTGCCGCGAGCCCGACCTTCGGCGTCGCGTCCGCGCGCGGCGAGCGGGTCACCATGCCTGCGATCGCGATCCACGCGGCAAGGAAAGCTGCACCGCTCAGCACCCGACCCGCCACAAGCCAGGCCGGCGAAATCGTCTCCACCCCGATGCGGATGCCGGCGAACGTCGATCCCCAGATCACCACCAGCAAGAGCAGCGCGGCCCAGCTCAGCGCATCGCCGGTCAGGCGCGGCGCGGCCGGGCGAAATGTCTTTGCCTTTCCCTCCGCCGTTTCCACGCAACGCTCCGCCTGTGTCGGCGCCGTGCTAGAACGGATTCAGCTGAAGGGCAAAGCCACAACAGGGCGCGGGCTCGAAATCTTCAGGCAACACAGAAGGAAACGGCCCGGAGATGAACTCCGGGCCGCGCCTGTCATCACGATAGCGAGACCTAGACGCTGCGCTTTCCAGCGTCGCGATCGGCACCCTTGCGGGCGTCCTTCATGTCTTGCCTGATGCCGCCGACCGTCTTCTCGGCCTTGCCGGCAGCTTGCTTCATACCGCCCTGGATCACATGCCTGGGCGAATCGACGGCCTTGCCGAATTCCTTCTGCACTTTGCCAGCGGCTTCTTTCGTGCCGCCCTTGATCTGTTCCTTGTTCATTGCGCGGTCCTTCCGTGGGGTTCGGAAGCTGAAACGTCCTGACCCGATCAGCAGTTCCCCTGCGTTCGCACATCCTGCAGCAGCATGTCCGCGCCCTTCTCCGCGATCATGATCGTCGGCGAGTTCGTGTTTCCCGAGACGATCCGCGGCATCACCGATGCATCGATCACCCGCAGCCTGCCAACGCCGCGCACGCGCAGGCGTTCGTCAACGACTGCGCCTGCGTCGCCCTCGGCGCCCATCTTCGCTGTGCCGACAGGGTGGAAGATCGTCGTGCCGATGTCGCCCGCCGCCTTCGCCAGTTCGGCATCCGATTGCAGCACATCGCCCGGCGCGAACTCCTGCGGCGAGAACTGCTTGAGCGGCGCCTGGTCAACGATACGCCTCACCAGCCGGATCGACTCCACCGCCACGAGGCGGTCGCCTTGCGTGGACAGATAGTTGGGCTGGATCGAAGGCGCAGCGTCCGGATCAGCCGAAACCGCATGGATCGACCCGCGGCTCTCAGGCCGCAGATTGCACACGCTGATCGTGATCGCGGGGAACGCGTACATCGCCTCGCCAAACTTCGGCAGCGCCAGCGGCTGCACGTGGAACTGCACGTTCGGCGTCGCGTGCCGCTCATGCGATTTCGCAAACGCTCCCATCTGTGACGGCGCCATCGTCATCGGCCCGCGCCGGCGCAGGGCATAGTCCGCCGCCATCAGGGGCCGCCTCAGCAGGTTCGCATACTGCTCGTTCAGCGTCGGTACGCCGCTCACCTTGTAGATCGGCCGCAGCTGAAGGTGATCCTGCAGGTTCTCGCCGACGCCCGGCGAATGCCGCGCCACCTCGACGCCCAGCGCTTTCAACCGCTCCCCGTCGCCGACACCCGACAGCTCCAGCAGCTTCGGCGTCTGCACCGCGCCCGCCGCCAGGACAACGCAGCCATCGGCCAGCGCCTCAAACCGCTGCGCACCGCGTGACCACACAACGCCCTTGGCCTCGCCATCGCGGATGACGACACGCTCCACCAGCGCGCCCGTCTCAAGCCGCAGATTGCCACGCCCCAGCGCCGGCTTCAGGAATCCACGCGCGCTCGACCAGCGCCTTCCCGCCTTCTGGTTCACCTGGAAATAGCCGACGCCCGAATTGTCGCCGGTGTTGAAATCCGCGACCCTGGGAATCCCCGCCGCCTCCGCCGCGTCGGCAAATGCATCCAGCACTTTCCAGCGCATGCGCGGATGCTCGACCCGCCATTCCCCGCCCTGCCCGTGGTGCTCACCGCCCGAAACGTGATCCTCGTGCCGCAGGAAGTGTGGCCTCACATCGTCCCAGCCCCACCCCGTCAGCCCCAGCTGGCGCCAGCCATCATAGTCGGCCGCCTGCCCACGCATGTAGATCATCGCGTTGATCGCAGACGACCCGCCGATCACCTTGCCGCGCGGATAGGCCAGCGCGCGCCCATTCAAGCCCGGCACGCCTTCCGTCCTGAACATCCAGTCCGCGCGCGGATTGCCGATCGCAAACAGGTAGCCGACGGGGATGTGAAACCAGATCCAGTCATCCTTGCCGCCAGCCTCAAGCAGCAACACGCGGTTCCCCGGATCCTTCGAGAGCCGGTTCGCCAGCAGGCAGCCCGCGCTGCCCGCCCCCACAATGATGTAATCGAACCGATCGCCCATGAGGCTACATCGGCCAGCGCGCGTGAAGGATCAACCACCTTCCGCCAACGCGCAGGTCAAGCTTGAACGCTTTCGTCCCAGCTGCCATCCTCAGTAAAAGACTTCGGGAGGACTTCCATGCCGCTGCGCTCAACGCTCCTGGCCGGTCTGTGCGCTCTCGCCCTGCCGGGCTGCGTTGTCTCCGTCACCGATACTGAACGGCTGGCGCCCCTCGCACCGCTCGCCCACCCGCCGATCATCAACGACGCGCCCCACGGCATCTCGCAAGCGCGCCTGGCCGTACTCGACGCCACGATGAAGCGTTACGTCGCCGACCAGAAGCTCGCCGGCGCCGTGGTGATGATCCATCAGGACGGCCGCGAAGTCTTCTCCGAGGCCTATGGCTGGCGCGACCGCGAGGCCAGCGACCGTATGGAGGAAGACGACATCTTCCGCATCGCCTCGCAGACCAAGGCGCTGACCAGCGTCGCGATCATGATGCTGATGGAGGAAGGCAAGCTCCTGCTCGAAGATCCTCTGAGCAAGCACCTGCCCGAATGGTCGAAGACCACGGTCGCCGTCGCAAAGGAAAAAGGCGGCTACGATATCGTGCCAGCAAGGCGCGCCATCACCATTCGCGACCTGCTCAGCCATTCTGCCGGCATCTCCTACGGCTCAGGCCCCGGCGAACAGGCGTGGCGGGAGGCTGGCATTTTCGGCTGGTACTTCGCCGACAGGACCGTCCCAGTCTCCGAGATCGTCGCGAAGATGCCGGCACTCCCCATGGCCGCGCAGCCAGGCGAGCAATGGGTCTACGGCTATAACACCGACATTCTCGGCGTCGTCGTCGAGAAGCTGTCAGGCCAGTCGCTCGATGCCTTCTTCAGGCAGCGCCTGATCGATCCGCTCGGCATGGAGGACACCAGCTTCTGCCTGCCGCCGGAAAAGTCCGAACGCCTCGCGGTCGTCTACTCGGCCAAGGACGGTAAATCCGAGCGCGCGCCCAATCCAGGCAGCTGGCAGGGCTCCGGCCATATCGGTCAGGGCCACTATCTGAACGGGCCCTGCAAGGCATTCGCCGGCGGCGCCGGCCTCCTGTCCACCGCGCGCGACTATTCACGCTTCCTCGAAATGCTCCGCCAGGGCGGCGCATTCGAAGGCCGTCGCTACCTCTCGCGCAAGAGCGTCGAACAGATGAGCCAGGACGCGCTGGTGAGCGCAACCTTCCAGCCTGGCCAGGGCTTCGGCCTTGGCTTCCGCATCACGGAAGACCCAGGCGCCATGGGCAATCTCGGCTCAAAGGGCGATTATGGCTGGGGCGGCGCCTATCACTCGACCTACTGGGTCGATCCCGCCGAAGGCCTCACCGTGACCTTCATGACGCAGCTCATCCCCGCCGGCGGCCTCGACACACAGGCCAAGCTGCGCGCGCTGATCTATGCGGCGCTGGAGTGAGCATCGATACGCCAGGGGAGCAGATCAGCAGCTTCGGTCACGCCTGCGACGGGCAGGCAGCTTTCGGCGACGACTGCGCAAGGCCGGCCAGTCAAGGCACGCCGGTTTCGCTTCGCGAAAGCCGCGCTGCGCTCTTCTCCGAGCTTCGGCGCTGGCGTCACTTTGGGTACGCGCCCGATGCAGAGGCAATGAAGAAGTCCGGGTGGCTTCCTGAAAGCACCCGCAACACGGCAGGCGAGCGCGCCTGACCGCTACGGCGTGACATCCCGCGCGTACGTGAATGTTCCACACAGCGCGGTCTCGGCCAGCGGCGGCCACTGATCGCCATTGAACGCCGCGATGGTGATATCCTCCGTGGAAGCGTTCGCCTTTGTGTATGTCGCAAGAAAGCTGGTCTTGTCGCAGAACCCGCCATTGGCCGACCCAGGCGGCACGATCTCGTCATCGACCGCATACATCGCGACGTCGTCCGGCTTCACCTTCTGTCCGTCCGCCGCGACGAAGACAGGCGTGAAATCGAACAGCGGCGCGCCCTGCGCTGCCCCGCCCGGCATCGACGTGGTGTCGAGGATGTAGCCATTGCCGAACTGGAAGACCGCGCCTTCGGGCAGGTTCACCGATTTCTGAGGCGTCGGCGTCAGCGTGAGCACACCCGGCGTGAAACTCATCGCCGTCGTCGACATCGCCTCATACTTGCGTGGCGGTCCAACCGGCGCGGGCGTGAAAACCGCCTCGGGATCGTCCTGCCCCATCTCCTCCGCAGTCGGCTCCACAGGAGCGGCCGGCGCCGGATCGGCGGCCGGCTGGCATCCGGCCATCATCGCCGCCGCAACGGCCCCCGTCAGGAATGTCGCCGCAATACGCATCTCGTCTCTCCGCTGCGCCCGTCAACCGCCAGCCGGCGGCGCAGACCTGATCTCGAATGGCTCGCACTCTTCAGAAGTACCTGCAAGATCAGCAGTCCCGCGCGTCGAGAGTTTCGCCGCCTCTGCCCTGGCCTTGGCAGCGTCGACGCCGGACCGCAGCCACGCATCGCGCGCCGCCTCAAGCAGCGCATCCGGCTTGCGCTCCGATTGCGCCAGCCGAAGCGCGGCGCATTTCAACGCAGTCGCCGCAGAGACGTCATCCTCGATGGTCACGCGTGGCGCGCCCTGCGCAAAGGCGGCGCCTGCAAGGCCAAGCAAGATGAAGAACGGCGCAACAGGACGCATCTGAAACCTCGATCTCTTCCAGAACCTACAGCGCCATGGCGGCAGATTGAAGGCCGGATCGCGGCCGCACTACCGCGTCAACCCGAGCGAGCGCGCCATGACGTGATAGATCTCGTTCTGCTCCATCACGCCTGAGAACAGGTTGGCGCCCGGCCCGCCCGCGAAGATTGCAACATCTTCCCCACCATGCGTTTCAGAACCCAGCGGGATCAGAGCCTGCTGCCGGAAGCCCAGTGCGGTCGTGTCGACGTTTGTAAGATCCGGCCGGTCGCACAGCCACTTGTCATCCGGCTGCTTCCTGCAAACCGAGCCCGGACCGTTGGCGAAACTCAGCGTCGTGTAAGGCTTGCCGTCCGCCGCCAGCGCCAGCTTGCCGTTCTCCTTCACCAGGCCAAGAATCGGGTTTCCGCGCTGCGGATAACCCTGCATGGCCAGCGTGTGCGAATGGTCAGCCGTGACGACGATCAGCGTCTCTTCCGGATTGGTCATCGCAACAGCCTGCGCGATGGCCTCATCGAGCGCCACTGCATCGCCAAGCGCACGTTGGGCATCGCCCGCATGCAGGGCGTGATCGACGCGGCCCCCTTCGATCATGAGCACATAGCCGTTCGGATTGCGCGACAGACGCGTGATCGCAGCCTCCGTCATGCCGGCGATCGTCGGTTCGCCGCGGACATCCTTTGCCCTGTCGAGCTCATACTGCATATGGCTGGGCTCGAAGAGACCGAGCACCTGGATGTCGCTGTCGAAGCTGATCTGCTCGAACGCGCCGATGCCGATCGCAACCTTGCGCTCGGGATGCCCCTCCAGCCATTCCTCGGCGAGATTGCGACCATCCTGCCTGCGGCCCTTCTGCTCGGGATATTCCGGATCAGCCATCGTGTTCGGCAGGAAGCCCGAACGGCCGCCGCCGAGGATCACCTCGAACCCGTCACCATTCGTCTTGCCCCAGTCAACCAGCTGCATCGCGATGTCGGTGCATCCGGCAGCCCTGCCGGCGGCCGATATGTCCGCGTCGGACTCCCAGTCGCGCTCGGTGGTCTGAGCATAGGTTGCAGCGGGGGTCGCGTGCGTGATGCGCGCCGTCGAAACGATGCCCGTCGCCATGCCGCGCGCTTCGGCCTGCTCCCACAGGGTTGTCGTTCCAGCCGTCCTGGCGGTCGCGCAGTCCGCAAGGCTGGCGGCCTGGGTCACACCGATCGAGCCGTTGTAGGACTTGACGCCAGCCGTCATCGCCACGGCGGTCGGCGCCGAATCGGCGACCTGCGAGTCATGTGTGTAGGTCTTCGAGAAAGCCGAGTACGGCAGCTTGTCCATTGCGAGCTGATAGCTCTCGCCATCCCGTCCCTTCACCTGCCCGGCATAGATACGCGCCGCCGTGATGGTCGAGACGCCCATGCCGTCACCGACGAAGAGAATGACGTTCTTCGCACGCGGCTGGCCGCGGGCGGCGATACGCGCCTCGATCGCCGCGCTGGCCTTGACGTAATAGCTGTCCCCCGCCTGCACAGGCGCGGCAACATCCGCGGGGCGATCAGGTGTGGTGGCGCAGGCAGCGAGGCTGAGTGCGAGCGTGGAAACTGCAAGCGTGCGAATCATGATGGGGCTCCCGCCGACTTGATTGCGGGGAACCTAGTCGACGGATGCGACACTTCCGAGTCGTAATATTGCCGCCTCAGGCGGCGAGCTTCTGCTCCGACACCACCCGTTCCGGCGCTGTGCTGAGAAGCGACAATAGCGCCCGCACTTCCGAGCGGCCTGCCAGCTCGCTCATTGACAGCTTTCCGTCAGCGGGCATGTCGAACACGCTGCGGCCATGCAGACCCAGCGCGCGGTGAACGACACGGTCGCGCAGGCTCCAGGTCGACTCGAAACCCGCCTCCTCGGCGATCGCGGCCACGCGCTGGTTGACCGTGTTGGAAATCCGGCTCGTAAGCCCCGATACGCGGTTCAGCACGATGTGCCAGCGTTGCACGGCAAGACCCGCGCGGCGGCGGTCGAAACGCACCGTGTCGATCATCTCGCGGTAGTTGATGCGCGGCGCGGCGGGCTGGCCTGCCCTGGTGAACAGGCCGTGCATGTCGGCAGGGCTCTCATTCATCGGCGTCAGGATCAGGTCGGCCAGCAGGTGGGCTTCGTACACATCCGACAGGTTGCCCGAGGACGTGTCGATGATCATGAGGTCATAGCCGTCCATCGCGGCCAGGCGAACCAGCGGCTCCAGCCGGCCGGCATGTTTCGGGCGGGCATTGGTGCGGCTGTCTTCTTCCGTATCCATCAGCATGACGTGATCGGGACATTCCAGCCTGGACGCCCGCCGAAGTGTCAGGAAACTGGACAGGTTGCAGGTGTTCCGGTCGAGGTCGACACAGGCCGTCCGCAGCCCGTCCTTGGTTGCCGCGACGCCGAGGAGGCAGGCCAGGGTCGTCTTCCCTGTGCCGCCCTTGAAGCCTCCGATGGTTACCACCTGCATGGAACTCTCCATTTGACCCATGGCCGGCTGACCGGCGCCAGGGCCTGAACGCCTGCGACTTCCCTTGTGAGGTGTGTTTCAATTCGCGTGCCAGATGAGCGCCCGGAACGGGAATTGCCCGTTTGCGGGCAGATTCAGGGTACTTGCCCTTGCGCCCGCACACCCCGATTATGGCGCATTGCAGCGCGGCGGGACGCCGTGCGAGGAGACCCGGTATGGCCACCATCGCCCTCGTCGACGACGACGAGAACATCGTCGAATCGCTCAAGGTCTTCTTCGAGGCGGAAGGGTACCAGGTCCGCGCCTATCATGACGGCGCAGCAGCCCTCGCCGGCCTGTCGGAAAACCCGCCTGATATCGCCATCCTCGACGTGAAGATGCCGAAGATGGACGGGATGGAGCTGCTCAGGAAGCTGCGCCAGACCTCAAACCTGCCTGCGATCTTCCTCACCTCGAAGGACGACGAGATCGACGAGGTGGTCGGCTTCAACATCGGGGCCGATGACTTCATCCGCAAGCCGTGCTCGACGCGCCTGCTGGCCGAGCGGGTGAAGGCCATCCTGCGCCGGTCGCGCGGCGCCTCCGCAACGCCGGAAGACGGCGACAAGAAGCCGATCGTCCGCGGCCGCCTCACGCTCGATCCCAACCGCCACGCCTGCCAGTGGGACGGCAAGATCGTGCGCCTCACCGTCACCGAATTCCTGATCCTGCAGGCCCTCGCCCAGCGCCCCGGCTATGTGAAGAGCCGCGACCAGCTGATGGACGCCGCCTACGACGACCAGGTCTATGTCGACGACCGCACCATCGACAGCCACATCAAGCGGCTCCGCAAGAAGTTCCGCGACCTCGACGACAATTTCGACGGCATCGAGACGCTCTACGGCGTAGGCTATCGTTACAAGGAAGCCTGAACACATCAGGCAGGCCAGACACCGTGACCAGGCCAGACAGAGGGAATAGGCCCGACAAGGCTGCGAGGCCACAAAAGGGTTCGCGGTTTGCGCCGCGCGGGCCGCGCTCCCTGCTCTGGTCCCCCATTGCCCGACTGATCCTCGCTTCAAACCTCGCAGGCCTGATCATCCTGATCGCCGGCGCGCTGGTCCTCAACGAAGTCCGGGCGAGCCTCGTCAATGCTCGCAAGGCAAGCCTCGAGGAAATGAGCCAGCTCATCTCCTCCTTCATGACCGACAACGCGACAACCGAAGAGCCTGTCGCCCTCGATCTCGACGAAGTCTTCCGCCAGCTCACCGCGATGCCGCTGACCAAGGCGACGCGGATCATCGTGCACGACCCACAGAAGCAGATCGTCGCTGACACGCGCCTGCTGAAGGACGTCATCAACCAGCGCGACCTGCCGCCCCTGCGCGAGCCCAGCTGGCTCGAACGCACATGGCTCGACACGGTGCGCGCGATCAACCGCACCTTCGAATCCGTCAGCTCGCCCGGCCGTCCGCCCATCGCCGAAGTGCTTACGCTCGATGAGGAAGTGGCCCGTGCGGCAGAAGGCGAAGGCGTCTTCTCCGAGCGCTTCAACGATCAGGCCGAGCGCGTGCTGTCCGTCACAATGCCGATCGAGAAAGTCCTGCGCGTGGTCGGCACACTCACCATCGAGACGAGCGACGTCTCCGAGATCATCGCAGCCGAACGCGCAGCCCTCATTCCGCTGATCATTGTCGCGATGCTGGTCTCGATCATCACGGCGACTCTCCTGACGCTGGGGATCGCACGGCCGCTCCGCCGCCTCGCCATCGCCTCTGACCGCGTCACCATGGGCGTCTCGCAGAAGCTCAATCTCGGGAGGCTGCACAGCCGCAAGGACGAGATCGGCGATCTGTCGCGCGCAATGGAGGCGATGACCTCCTCACTCTACGACCGGATCCAGGAGAATGAGCGCTTCGCCGCCGACGTCGCGCACGAACTCAAGAACCCCCTCACCTCCATCCGCTCCGCCGTCGAGACGGCTCAGACGGTGAAGGACCCCGCGGCGAAAGAGAAGATGATGAACGTCATCGCGCGCGACGTCATACGCCTCGATCGCCTGATCTCGGACATCTCCAACCTGTCACGGCTCGAAGCGGAGATCGTCCGCGAGAAGCTGTCGCGCGTCGATCTCCGCAAGCTGCTGGAAGACATCATCTCGATCTACGCCGACACGGCGCGCGAGGCCGATGCGCGCGTGAAGCTCGTCGCCTCGCCGGGCGGCGCCACCGACGTGATGGGCCGCGAGGGTCCGCTCGGACAGGTTCTGCGCAACCTCGTGGAGAATGCACGCTCCTTCTCTCCGCCTGGCGGCGAGGTGACCGTTTCGCTGGCGAATGTCAGTTCACCCCGTGGCCCGATGGTCCGTCTCGTGGTCGAGGACCAGGGCCCCGGCATTCCGCCCGACAAGCTCGAGAAGATTTTCCAGCGCTTCTACACCGACCGCCCCGTCGGCACGAAGTTCGGGAATAATTCAGGTTTGGGCCTTTCAATCGTGCGTCAGATCACGGAGACGCACAGGGGCGCCGTCTGGGCCGAAAACCGCATGATCGAAGGTCAGATTGCAGGCGCGCGTTTCGTGGTGGAACTGCCCCCGGCGCCGCTGGATATCTGAATCACTATTGACCGCTGAACAAACGAGTCCTCACCATGGCTAGCTGGAAAGAGCGGGAGTGCTTCCTATGATCGGATTGGTCGTGGTCACACACGGCCGGTTGGCCGAGGAGTTCATCTCCGCCGCCGAGCACGTCGTCGGACCTCTCGAAAATGTCAGCGCAATCTGCATAGGCCCTGACGATGACATGGAGATGCGCCGCCGCGAGATCATCGCCGCAGCGAAAGCCACTGACACCGGCGCAGGCGTCGTCATCCTTACCGACATGTTCGGCGGCACGCCTTCCAACCTCGCCATCTCGGTGATGGGCGGCGCCAAGATCGAAGTCATAGCAGGCGTGAACCTGCCCATGCTGATCAAGCTCGCCGAAGTGCGCAGCCGCCTTGCCCTCGCAGAGGCCGCGCTCGCCGCTCAGGAAGCAGGGCGCAAATACATCTCCGTCGCCTCCGCCCTGCTGCAGCGAGCCGGATGAGCCAGACCGCGAAAGGTGAGGCATGGTCACGCAGCGCAGAGCTGGTGAACCAGCGAGGGCTTCATGCCCGCGCCTCCGCCGCCTTTGCACGCGAGGCCTCGAAGTTCGATGCGAAGATCACCGTCCGCTATGACGGAATGTCAGCAAGCGCCGCCTCGATCATGGACCTGCTGATGCTCGGCGCGCGCTTCGGCCAGATCATCGCGATCGACGCCGAAGGCCCGCAGGCCCGCGAAGCGCTCGACGCCATTTGTGATCTGATCGGCCGCAGGTTCGACGAACGCGAGTAGGCGCGACGTCGGTGAGGACGAGGTCCACCGACCTACCGCCCCCCGCTACCCCTGGGCGGTGTACCGCGCCCCCGGATCGCGCCCAAGTCCAGCCCCTGCCCTTGCTGGGCCTGCGGGTCGAGGCGCGACAATGGCTGCAGCAGATCCGCGAAGGTGAGATCGCCATTCGGCTGGATCTGCCCGGCGATCCGCACGAGACCCGCCGCGAACTCCGCCTTCGTCACAGAGCGGTCGAGATCAATGTCGAATGTCATGGCGTTGCCCATCAGGTCGGACGGGTTGCCCATCCTGGCCGCCCAGTCGGTCTGCTCGAAACCCGTTATCTGCTGGTCGCCATTTGCGTCCGCCGCCACGAAGGCTTGCGCGGCGCCCGCCTCGATCTCCGCAATCGTGATCCTGCCATCGAAGTCGGCGTCGAACCGCGCATAGACGAGCGCGCCGGGCGCCACCACCTTCACGCCATCCGGGCTGCGCGGCGCGCCGCCGGGCGAGACCTGGCCGGTTATCCGGTCGATCGTGTCGATATCCTGCGCAAAAGCAGGCGCTGCAGCCATGCTGAGCACGACAAGGACAAGGCCAGCGCGAAACGGCATTCCCGTCATTCGATCACCTCATAGGGCTTCCGCGGCGCCTGCCGGTCTTGCTGTGGCGGACTGTGGCCCAAAGGCAACAGCCAGCGCAAGCTTTCGATGCATCCAGATGGGATGCCGAAGGTGGCGAAGCGAGGGCGGCCAGGACTCCTTTTCAACCGGCCGCCCAATCATATAAAGATATCCTTATATGATTTGCCGGGCGCGCAGCGCTCTGCTACACGCCCCGCACAAACAAAAAGCCCTGAAACAAGCTGAGGAGTGCGGTTATGGCGTTCGACGATTTCAAGGTGGCGGACATTTCCCTCGCCGATTACGGCCGCAAGGAACTCGTGATCGCCGAAACCGAAATGCCCGGCCTCATGTCCACCCGCGCCGAATACGGCAAGGCGCAGCCGCTCAAGGGCGCGCGCATCACCGGCTCACTCCACATGACGATCCAGACCGGCGTGCTGATCGAGACGCTGACGCATCTGGGCGCCGAGGTCCGCTGGGCCTCGTGCAACATCTTCTCGACCCAGGACCACGCAGCAGCCGCCATCGCCAAAGCCGGCGTCCCGGTATTCGCCGTGAAGGGTGAGAGCCTCGAAGAGTACTGGGACTACACCGACAAGATCTTCCAGTGGCCGGATGGCGGCTTCACCAACATGATCCTCGATGATGGCGGCGACGCCACCATGTACATCCTCATCGGCGCGCGCGTTGAAGAGGGCGAGACCCAGCTGATCGAGAAACCGGAATCGGAAGAGGAAATCTACTTCTTCAAGCAGATCAGGAAGCGCCTTGCCCAGTCGCCCGGCTGGTTCACGAAGCAGCGCCACGCCATCAAGGGCGTCACCGAAGAAACCACCACGGGCGTCAATCGCCTCTATCGCCTGATGGAAAAGGGCCACCTGCCCTTCCCCGCGATCAACGTGAACGACAGCGTCACCAAGTCGAAATTCGACAACAAGTACGGCTGCAAGGAGTCGCTGGTCGATGGCATCCGCCGCGCCACCGACACCATGATGGCCGGCAAGGTTGCCGTGGTGTGCGGCTATGGCGATGTCGGCAAGGGCTCGGCCGCCTCGCTGCAGGGCGCTGGCGCCCGCGTCAAGGTCACGGAAGTCGACCCGATCTGCGCACTTCAGGCCTGCATGGACGGCTTTGAAGTCGTCACCCTCGAAGACGTCGTGAAGACCGCTGACATCTTCATCACGACGACCGGCAACAAGGACATCATCCGCCTCGAGCACATGCGCGAGATGAAGGACATGGCCATCGTCGGAAACATCGGCCACTTCGACAACGAGATCCAGGTCGCGTCCCTGCGCAACTACAAGTGGGACAACATCAAGCCGCAGGTCGACATGATCTCGTTCCCGGACGGGAAGCGCATGATCCTGCTGTCTGAAGGCCGCCTCCTGAACCTTGGCAACGCCACCGGCCACCCCAGCTTCGTGATGTCCGCCTCCTTCACCAATCAGACGCTGGCGCAGATCGAACTCTGGACCAACGGCAAGGCGTACGAGAACAAGGTCTACACACTGCCCAAGAAGCTCGACGAGAAAGTCGCCCTGCTCCACCTCAACAAGCTCGGCGCAAATCTCACCATGCTGACGCCCGATCAGGCGTCCTACATCGGCGTGGCGCCGGAAGGCCCCTACAAGCCTGAGCACTACCGCTACTAGGCGAGGCGATCAGGGGAAAATCGCTTTCTCCGGAACCGCTTGCACGAAGTCGCGTTCTTCACCTGTCACGGCCGGTGTCCCTTATCCGTCCCCCCTGACCCCCCGGGGACCCTGGCTGTGACATAGACTTACCGGAACGGGCGATCTGGACAGAGGTCGCCCGCTCTGCGTTCGGGTTTGGCGGAAGCCTGCCTGGGGCGCGCTGCCTCTGCTGCACTGCGAAGTAAATAGCAGCCGCGGAAAATAAACCCGCTTCCGCCACCCGCGCGACAGGCGTAACAGCCGCATCCGTTCGGGACCCGGTCCGGTCTGGCTCAGGCCTGCAGGGCTTTGCGTGGTTCGCGGCTGAAGGCATATACGATGAGCGATGCTTCCCCTGATGGCGGCGCAGCTCAGGCGACTGACGTCAAGCCGAGCGGCGCGCGGTTCTGGGCGCTTGCGCTGGGATCCGTGGGCGTCGTGTTCGGCGACATCGGCACCAGCCCGCTCTATGCCTTCAAGGAATCCATTCACCACATCAATGTGCGCAACCACGAGGCCGCAGGCATCGCGATCGGGCCCGACACCGATCTGACCACGATACCGCTGTTGCGGGATGATGTGCTCGGCGTGATCTCGCTGATGCTGTGGTCGCTGATCATCGTCGTCACGCTCAAGTACATCTTCATCCTGACCCGCCTCGACAACAAGGGCGAAGGCGGCACGCTGTCCCTGATGGCGCTGGTGTCCCGCACAATCGGGCGGCGAACGCCGCTCCTGTTCCTGATCGCCATCTGCGGCGCGGGCATGTTCTTCGGCGACGCGCTGCTGACGCCGGCCATGTCGGTCCTTTCGGCGGTCGAAGGCGTGACCGTCATCGAAGAGCTGCAGGGCAAGGTCGAGCCATTCATCATACCGGTGGCGATTGGCCTCCTGACGGGACTGTTCCTGATCCAGAAACGCGGCACGTCCATTGTGGGCAGACTGTTCGGGCCGATCTGCCTTGTGTGGTTCCTGACACTCGGCGCGCTTGGCCTCTATCACATCATGCTTGACGGGATGGCGATCTTCGCCGCGCTCAGTCCGCACCACGCGATCATGTTCCTCGCCACGCACCAGCTGCTGGGCTTCATTGTGCTCGGATCGGTCTTCCTTTGCGTCACAGGCGCAGAAGCGCTTTATGCGGACATGGGCCATTTCGGGCGCAGGCCGATTGTCGCGACCTGGGTCTGGCTCGTTCTGCCCTGCCTTGCGCTCAACTATCTCGGACAGGGCGCCATGGTTCTCGCCCACCCGGAAACCACTGCCAATCCTTTCTTCCTGATGGCCCCTGATGCGCTGCAGGCGCCGCTTGTGATCCTCGCGACGATGGCGACCATCGTCGCAAGCCAGGCGGTCATCACCGGCGCCTACTCGATGGCGCAACAGGCCGTGCAGCTGGGCCTCCTGCCCAGGCTGCAGATCGTCAACACCTCCGCAAAGGAGCTGGGGCAGATCTACATGCCGCAAGTGAACTGGATCCTGCTCGCCGGTGTCGTTTTCCTTGTCGTCGCATTCAAGTCCTCGTCCGCACTCGCATCGGCCTACGGCGTGTCCGTCATCGGCGCGATGATCACGTCCACGCTGCTTGCCTTCATTGCCGCCCAGCGCATCTGGAAGATGTCAGTATGGCTGTCGGCCCTGATCGTGTTGCCCTTCGTCTTGATCGAGAGCGTCTTCCTTGCCTCCAACCTCCTGAAAGTCCCGCAGGGAGGCTATGTCCCGCTCCTCATCGCCAGCGTGATGATGCTCATGTTCTGGACGTGGACACGCGGCGCACGCCTGCTCACCGAGCGCACCCGCAACAGCGTCACGCTTGAGGACGTCATCAAGAGCCTCGACGTGAAGCCTCCCCACATCGTCAAGGGCACGGCCGTGTTCCTCACCGCCGAACCCAATTCCGCGCCAACCGCCCTGCTGCACAATCTCAAGCACAACAAGATCATCCACGAGAACAATGTCGTCCTCACCGTCAAGACGGCGGATGTCCCCTACGTGCACGACGACAAGAAGCTGTCGTTCGAGGAGATCTCGCCCCACTTCAACCGGCTCACCATGAAGTTCGGCTTCATGGAGACGCCCAACGTCACCTACGGGCTCACGCTCGCGAAGAAGAAGACCGAGCTGTCCTTCGACATCATGTCGACTTCCTTCTTCCTCAGCCGCCGCACGCTGCTTGCCGACGGCAAGCACGGCATGCCGCTCTGGCAGGACCACCTCTTCATCTTCCTCAACCGCAACGCCACCAACGCCACGGAATTCTTCCGCATCCCGACCTCGCGCGTCGTCGAAATGGGCTCCCAGCTGACGATCTGAATCTTCGCATCCCCGCACCTGCTTTCTTCCGGTCGCTCGGCCCACGAGCAGAGACGGCACGGCACGCGCGGCATCCCGCCTGCCCGGGCTCACCATCGGGTTCAGGACCGCAGCATCCCAGGCGGTGAGCAGCGGCCGGATGCAAAGGCGTGTCCGGCGCAAGAGGCAGGCTTTTCGGGCCGAATGACGCTTCAGCCTCCGCTGGCTTGGCCCTTTGATTGCTCTACCTTAAGGAAGGGCCTCCACTGCCCACTCCCAGCCGCACCGGAACACCGTGATGAAGACGCCCCGCACTGACTTGTCGGCCAACACGTACGAATTCGAGACAACGCCGCTGGTCAAGGCAACCGGCTTTCGCGAGTACGATGCGCGCTGGTGGTTTGGCGGCCCGCAATATCCCAAGGCGCCGGAGCTTAACTTCCTCGGCGTCCAGGCGCTGGGCCTCGGACTGGGAACCCTGATCAGGGAAATGGGTGTCGAGCCCCGCATCGTCACCGGCCACGACTACCGGTCCTATTCGCTCTCGATCAAGCAGGCGCTGACCCTCGGCCTGATCGAAGCCGGCTGCGAAGTGCACGACATCGGCCTCGCCCTGTCGCCGGTCGCCTACTACGCCCAGTTCGCTCTCGACATCCCCTGCGTCGCGATGGTGACAGCCAGCCATAACGAGAATGGCTGGACCGGCGTCAAGATGGGCGCGAACAAGCCGCTCACCTTCGGCCCCGAAGAGATGGGCCGCCTCAAATCCATCGTGCTCGGCGGCAAGTTCAACCCGCAGCCCGGCGGCAAGCTGATCCGCGTCGAGGGCATGCGCGAACGCTATATCGACAGCGTCTCGCAAAGCGCGAGGCTCACGCGCAAGCTGAAAGTCGTCTGCGCCTGCGGCAATGGCGCGGCTGGCGCCTTCGCACCCGAAGCCCTGCGCCGCATGGGCGCCGAAGTGATCGAGATGGACACCAATCTCGATTACAACTTTCCGAAATACAATCCTAACCCCGAAGACCACGAGATGCTGGTCTCGATGGGACAGGCCGTGAAGGAACATGGCGCCGATCTCTGCGTCGGCTTCGATGGCGATGGCGACCGCTGCGGCGTGGTCGACGACAAGGGCGAGGAAATCTTCGCCGACAAGATCGGCCTGCTGCTCGCGCGCGACCTGTCGAAACTCCACAAGGGCGCGACCTTCGTTGTCGATGTCAAATCCACCGGTCTCTACAAGACCGACCCGGTGCTGAAGGAAAACGGCGTCACCGTCGATTACTTCAAGACCGGCCACTCCTACATCAAGCGCCGCACCACCGAACTCGACGCCCTCGCCGGCTTCGAGAAGTCCGGCCACATGTTCTTCCGCAAGCCCTATGGCTATGGCTATGACGACGCGCTCGTCGCGGCGGCGGCAGTTCTCATGATGCTGGACCGCAACCCCGGTCGTTCGCTTTCGGATCTGAAAGCCGACCTCGGCGATGCATGGACCTCGCTCACCATGAGCCCGCACTGCGACGACGAGAAGAAGTACGCCATCGTCGACCAGGTCGTCGCGGACTACCAGGCGCTCGGCAAGGCCGGCGGTGAAATCCTTGGCCGCAAGGTGATCGACGTGAACACCGTCAACGGCGCCCGCGTGACGCTCGACGACGGGTCCTGGGTCCTCGTCCGCGCTTCCTCCAACAAGCCGGAGCTGGTCGTCGTCGTCGAGTCCATGCAGGGCGAAGACGACATGCGCGCCCTCTTCCGCGATGAAGTGAAGCCGCGCCTCGCGAAATTCGCGGACGTTGGCCACTACAATCAGGAGATCTGAAGCAGCCGCGCCTGGCGTCCATAAATGTCGGGATTTCATATAGTTAGCCGATACACCCGCCACCAGCTAGGCAAAATCTGCCCACAGCTGTGAGTGGTTTAACCGAGCGTTAACCCGCCAGCCGTCCATTGGTTAACTGAGGGCAGCCGTCTGTAGGATGCGCTCGCGTAGTGATTCGGCCCCGACGGGACGTCGATAGATGGACATGACACTGACCCAGCCGCTGGTCCTGCTCGTCGCAGGCGCAGCGGCATTTGGCATTGCGGCCCTGCTCTGGGCGCTGCGCATATCCGACGGCGCCCGCGGCGCTGCCAGGAAATATCGGGAACAGGAACAGCAAGCCCGCGACAAGCTGGCCCGCGCCGAGAGCGTGTTCGGCGCCCACCCGGGCGTGATCATGGTGTGGGAAGACGCCGACGCCGAAGCGCAGCCGAACATCCCGCTATCCGAATGGGGCCTGCCCAACCTCTATGGCTCGCCCGTCGCCCTGATGGGCATTCTCCGCTTCGCCGACGACGGCACATCGGAAGACCCCGGCGTCCGCATCCTTGAAGGCCTCGCCGATCTTGAAGCGCGCGACGGCGCCGGACAGGACGCAACCCTGCGCGAACGCCTGAAGCAGCTGCGCAAGGACGGTGCCCCTTTCTCGCTCACCATCATCGGTCCCTCCGGTCGCTTCCTCGAAGCCGACGGCCGTACCGCCGGCGCCCGCGCCGTGCTGTGGATCACTGACACCACCATCAAGGGCCTCGAGGAATCCGGCGCCCGCGCCCGCATCGAAGAAGCCCGCGCCGCCATTGCGCGCGACCCGATGGCCTTCCTCGAAATGCTGGGCAAGGCGCCCTTCCCCGCCTGGCGCATGAGCGGCGCCGGCAAGCTGCAATGGGTCAACCGCGCCTATCTCAAGGCTGTCGGCGCGCCCGGCATCGACCATGTGCTGGACCGCCAGATCATGCTTGACCAGCACATCACGACCCAGGCGCAGAAGACGATCGGCGGCAATGCCGAGACCGACGAGATGCGCCACATCGTGGTCGACGGCGAACGCCGCGCCATGCGCGTCAAGATGTTCCCGCTCTCAGGCGGCATCGGCGGCATGGCCTTCGACATTACCGACCTGGAGTCGGCCCGCGAGACGCTGGAGAAGAACTCCAAGGCGCATGACGACACGCTCAACCATGTCGCCGACGGCGTCGCCATCTTCGGGGCCGACCGCAAGCTGATCTTCAACAACCGCGCCTTCCAGGCGATGTGGGACCTCGACCCCGCCTACCTGCTCGACAAGCCGGATCATGGTTCGATCCTCGATCGCCTGCGCGAGCGCCGCAAGCTTCCCGCCAGACCGGATTTCGGCAAATGGCGCCGCGACGAGCTGGCCTACTATCAGGGCGAGAAAGTCGATTTCTCCGAAGACCTCTGGAACCTGCCCGACGGCCGCATCCTGCGTGTGACGCGCCAGCGCCACCCGCTGGGCGGCGTGCTCCTGCTGTTCAAGGACATCACGGACGAAGTCTCGCTCAAGGCCGAATTCAACCGCCTGATCAACGTCCAGAAGGCGACGCTCGATCACCTTCGCGAGGCCGTGGTGGTGTTCAGCGCCGACGGCCGCCTGCGCCTGCACAACGATGCTTTCGCCGACCTCTGGGAGTTGAAGGGTGACGGCCTGAACGACGGCCCCGACTTCGACGCCGTCGTTGGCCAGTGCGCGCGCATGTTCCACGACAGGAATGTGTGGGCGACGATCCGCAGCCGCGTCACCAACCCCTCGCCCGACTACCGCCAGCAGGCGCAAGGCGTGATGCGTACATCCAACGATCGCACGATCACGTGGATCACCCAGCCCCTGCCCAACGGCGCAACGCTGGTCGCCTTCATGGACGTCACTGCCGCCCGCAAGGTCGAGCAGGCGCTGAAGGACAAGAACGAGGCGCTGCAGGCCGCCGACAAGCTGAAGAACGAGTTCGTGCAGAACGTGTCCTACCAGCTGCGCTCACCGCTGACGACGATCCTCGGCTATGCCGAACTGCTCGAGAGCGAACGCCCCGGCCCGCTCAGCCACAAGCAGCGCGAACAGGTCGACTCGATCCTGTCCGCCGCCGACCACCTGTCCAAGGTCATCGACAACATCCTCGACCTGGCGATGATCGAGGCCGGCAAGATGGAGCTGGAGCTTTCCAGCTTCTCGCTCCGGTCCGCCATGGAAGACGCTGTCGATCTCGTCGTGTCCTCGGCCCAGAACACGAAAGTACGCGTCGAGATCCTGTGCGATGATCGCATCGGAAACATCCAGGCCGACGAGCGCCGCATCAAGCAGGTGCTGTTCAACCTGCTCACCAACGCGCTGCGCTTCACAGGAGCAGGCGGCCACATCAAGATCGAAGCGTCCAAGCCCGTGCCGAGCGAGAACATCATCCGCCTCGCCGTCTCCGACAACGGCAAGGGCATTGCGCTTGACCGTCAATCAAGCGTGTTCGACAGCTTCATCTCGGATACCCGCGGCGCAGGCCTTGGACTCGCCCTTGTGCGCTCCTTCGTCGAGCTGCATGGCGGCGACGTGAAGATCAAGTCAGCGCCAGGCGCAGGCACGTCGGTGATCTGCCAGCTGCCCGAAACGACCTCGGCGCGCGCGGCGGGCCGCACCGAGCTGGAGCTCGGGCCGGAAGCTCTTGCAGGCCAGACCTCGCTGTAACGGGCGCTACCGTAACAACGGCGTGAGGCGCCTGGGCGCCCGCACGCACCGGCACTTGACGTACGCTGCGTCGCTCACTTTCTAACCTCAGCGAACATTCGAACGCGTGAGGAGGACACCATGATCACACGCCACTGGCGCCTGCCGGCCACTGCCGCGGGCGCGCTGGTCGTCGCACTGGCCCAGCCTGCCCTGGCGCAGAAGCCGGTCACGAACCCGCCCGTCGCATCCATCCTGACCTGGACACAGAAGCAGCAGCTGGAACGCTATCGGGCAATCGAGAAGGTCTATGCGGTCGATACGATCAGAAAGGGCGAGAAGGTCCGCGCCCTTCCCGCAGCTGCATCGCAGATCGACCCAAAGATCACCTTCGACAAGCAGACCGCGACGCTCGAGGCCTTCATGAAGGACAACCGGATCAGCGGCCTGATCGCCCTCAAGGATGGCGAGGTGGTGCTCGAGAAATACGCGCTCGGGCGCAAGCCTGAGGACCGCTGGACATCATTCTCCGTCGCCAAGTCCATGACCGCTGTCCTGATGGGGGCCGCGATCAGGGACGGCTGGATCAGGAACGTGCACGAACCGGTCACGCGCTACCTGCCCGAGCTGAAGGGCTCGGCCTATGACGGCGTCAGCATCCGCCAGCTGATCTCGATGCAGACAGGCGTGAAGTGGGACGAGAACTACGCCAGCCAGCAATCTGACGTCGCCCGCGCCGGCACGGCGCCCTTCACGGGCGGTCATCCCATCGAGAACAATCCGCTGCTGCAATACATGACGAAGCTCCCGAAGAAGACGGAGCCGGGCCAGGAGTGGGCCTACAAGACTGGCGAGACCGACCTCGCCGGCATGGTCCTTGTGCGCGCGCTCGCAGGCAAATCGCTGGCGCAGTACGCCTCCGAGAAGATCTGGGCGCCCTATGGCATGGAACAGGACGGCATCTGGATGCAGGACAAGGCTGGCCTGAACCGTGGCGGCTGCTGCATGAGCATGACGCTGCGCGACTATGCCCGCATTGGCCAGTTCATGCTCGAAGGCGGCAAGATCGACGGAAAGGACGTTCTGGCGCCCGGCTGGGTCGAGGAGTCGACCCATAACCATGCGCCGCCGAAATCCCGCGCCAGGGGCGAGAGCTACGGCTATTTCTGGTGGCCGATGGAAGAGGGCTATCGCGCGGTCGGAATCTTCGGCCAGGGCATCTACGTCTATCCGGAAGAAAACCTCGTGATCGCCATCAACTCGGCAATGCCCAAGGCGTCCGACCGCGTCCAAAGCCAGAAGATCGCAGCCGCGGTCAGCGCGCTCAGAGCAGCAGCCAATGGCGGCGAGGCGCGGACGCCTCGCGGCTGAGGCCCCGCGCTCACGCGCCCGATTGACAGCCGCGACGCGCGACAGGAGGTTGGGAGATGCTGCCGAAGCTGACCCGCATCCTGCTGGCGCTCGTCACGGCCCTTGTCTTTACAGGACAGATGGAGGCCGCAGCGCAGCATTGTGCGCGCCTCGCCCACGAAGCAGCGTCGATCGAACACACGCGTGCGCCTGATCGGGAATGTCACGAGCCAGCGCCTGCGGCTGCGCACGGCGCGCACCATGCGGCGCCGTCAGAGGCCCCGCCCGCCCACGACCCCGCCCACGACCCCGCCTCGCATACCACCGATCATTGCGCGTGCGTCGCCGCCCTGAACGGCTTCACCAGCATCACCGGCGCTCGCGCAAGCAACGTCATCGCGCACCATGTCTGGCAGCCGCTCGAAGCCGGCAGCTTCGTCTCGCGCCAGCCCGATCCGGATCTTCGTCCCCCACGCGACTGACCCGAACCCAGACACTCACCCGGTCCGCAATGGCCGGGTCCACATGGATTCAGTTCAGGACGACAACGCATGTCACGCCACATTCTGGTCGCTTCGGCGATCCTCCTTGCGCCATCCGCCATGGCGCAGACACCCGACCATCCGGACCACGCATCACATGCGCCAGCGCATGACCCTGCCGGTCACGAAGGCCATACGCCGCCAGCTGCAACGACCGGTCACTCCGGTCATGACGAAGCCGGCTCCCAGCATCACGGCATGCGCAGCGCACGCGGCGACGACGCCATGAGCCGCGACGCCAGCGGCACTTCCTGGCGGCCTGCCGCTGCCCCGCATGACATGTTGATGCGCCACGTCAGCGACTGGATGCTGATGGCGCACGGCAATATCGACCTCGTCTACACCTCGCAGAACGGGCCGCGCGGAGACAACAAGGGGTTTGTCGCCGGCATGGTGATGGGCGCCGCGCAACGGCGCTTCGAGGACGGAAGCGCGCTCCAGTTCCGCGCCGGCCTCAGCCCCGACCCGCTGATGGGCAAGCAGGGCTATCCCCTGCTGCTGGCTGCAGGCGAGACAGCCGATGGCGTCGAGACGCTGGTGGACCGCCAGCATCCGCACGACATCTTCATGGAACTGTCGGCGAGCTACTCCCGCTCCCTCGGCGCAGGCCAGAGCGTGTTCGTCTATGCAGGCCTGCCGGGCGAGCCAGCCTTCGGTCCACCGGCCTTCATGCATCGCCCCGCCGCCGAGCCGAACCCGGAAGCGCCAATCACCCACCACTGGCTCGACTCGACGCATATCTCATACGGCGTGCTGACCGCAGGTTATGTGAATGGCGGGGTCAAGATCGAAGCCTCGCGATTCCGCGGCCGCGAGTCGGACCAGGACCGCCATGACATCGAGACCGGCGAACTGGATTCAACGGCAGTGCGCCTGTCGTGGAACCCCACCGATAACCTCGCCCTGCAGGCAAGCTGGGCCGACGTCACCTCGCCAGAGCAGCTGGAACCGGATGTCGATGTCGTCAAATGGTCGGCCAGCGCGCTCTGGACGCAAACGTTCGACGACAAGACGCTGTCGCTGAGCGCCGCCTTCGCGCGCAAGGACAACAGCGAGGGCGTCATCCTCGATGCATGGCTGGGGGAAGCGGCGCTGCAGCTTGACCCGGACTGGACGCTGTTCTCGCGCATCGAGGCGATCGAGACGGACGAACTTGGCCTCATCCACCATGGCCCGATCGAGGACGTGGCGCGGGCGACAATCGGTCTTTCGCGAGACTTCCGTCTCTCGGACAGCCTCGTGATGGCGATCGGCGCATCAGCCACCCAGAACCGGGTCAGTGACGCACTGTCGCCGCTTTACAATGGCAATCCGGCAGGTGCGCTGGCGTTCGTGCGCTTCAGCATCATGTAGCGTGGGTCTCCCCCGCCCGGCCTCAGCCGGGCGGGGACTGCATGAAGCTTTCGACCAGCGCGCCCGAGAGCAGCCGCCAGCCATCGACCAGCACGAAGAAGATCAGCTTGAATGGCAGCGATATGGTGACCGGCGGCAGCATCATCATGCCCATCGCCATCAGGATGGACGAGACGACAAGGTCGATCACGAGAAACGGCAGGAAGATCATGAAGCCGATCTCGAAAGCACGCTTCAGCTCCGAGATCATGAAGGCCGGCGCAAGCACCTGGAATGGCGCGTCCGCAGCGCTCTGCAGGTTCTGGATGTTCGCCATGCCCGCAAACATGGCGACGTCCGCCTCGTTGACGTGCGCACCCATGAACGCCTGAATGGGACCCAGCGTGCGCGGGATCGCCTCTTCAAGCGTGATGGCCTCGGCCATGAAGGGCTGAATGCCTGCTTCATAGGACGCCATGAAGGTCGGCGCCATGACGAAGGCGGTAAGGAACAGGGCCAGGGAGATAATGACGGAGTTGGGCGGCGCATTCTGAAGGCCGATGGCTGTACGAACGAGGGACAGCACGATCACGATCCGCACGAACGACGTGGTCATCACGAGAATGGACGGCGCCAGGGACAGAACCGTGATCGCCGCGATCAGCTGGACGATGCCGGACGTAAGCCCCTGCCCCGTGGCGAGATCGACCGATACGGTCTGCGGCAGCGCTTCGGGCGCGACCAGGAAAGCCAGCAGAAGCGCCGGCGCGAGGCGAAGAAGCCGGGGGATCATGGCTTCGACCCTTCAGGCGGGGTCGGCTTGAACGGCGCCGGCGCATCGCGCGAGGCAATCAGGATGTCGCCGCTGGGGGCGGTTGAAAGCAGATGCTCGGTATCGCCCCAGCGCACGACAACCAGCTTGCGCCGCATGTCGAGCGAGCGCCATTCGACGACCCTGAGATCATGACTGACCGCGCCCGTCTTCAGGCCGATGCGGCTGCCATACTTGCGCAGCAGCCACGTGCCGCCGAGCAGCAGGCCAAGCACGAAGGCCAGGGCGGCGACGGCCTTGATGGCGGAGAAAAAGTCCATGGGTGGACAGCCAGCTGACGGCCCGGAAGCCAGTTTCTTAGTTAATGCATCGGAAATGCCGGTAAACGAAAGGTTAACGCCGTGCCGCGGCCTTTAAGACGGCCTTAAGCAAAGCGGTAAATTCTGCCGGGTGATGGGGCTGTCCCGAGGGACCTGCCAAGCGGAAATGAGCCATGACCGATCCGACCCAGACCTCGGTTTTCCAGCTGATGAAGTCCCGCATGCAGATGCTGGGCGAGCGTCAGAAGATCATCGCGCAGAACGTCGCCAACGTGTCGACGCCGGGCTATGTGCCCCGCGACATCGACCAGCAGGCTTTCGCCGCGACCTTGCAGCGCATGGCCGGCAGATCGGCCGGGCCCGGCCGCACGGTGATGGTCGCGACGCAGCCAGGCCACATGACGCCGAATCACGGATCGGGCGCGCCTGCCCTGTCCGTCAGGAAATCCCCTGACTCCGAAACCACGCTCGATGGCAACGCCGTGGTGGTCGAGGAGCAGATGATGAAGATCGCCGAAACCCGAATGGATTTCGAGACCATGGTGGGCCTGTACCAGAAGAGTCTGGGCCTGCTGAGGCTGGCGTCGCGCCCACCCGGAAGGTGAGCAGCTGACGTCTCGAGGAGACGCAACACATGTCATCCGACCTCATGTCCGCCATGGGCGCAGCCGCAACGGGGCTGCGCGCACAGACAGTGCGCATCCGTATCGCGGCGGAGAATCTCGCCAACGCCGACGCCACGGCGAACACGCCAGGCGGCGATCCGTATCGCCGGAAAGCGCCGGTGTTCCGGACGCTGTACGATCGCGAGATCGGCGCTGACACCGTGAAGGTCACGGGCGCGCGGATGGACATGTCGCCCTTCCAGCTGAAGTTCGATCCATCGCATCCGGCCGCCGATGCGAACGGATATGTGAAGACGTCGAATGTCTCTTCCCTGATCGAGATGGCCGACCTGCGCGAGGCGCAGCGCGCCTACGAAGCCAACCTCAACGTCATCGAGTCGAGCCGGGCGATGATGCTCGGCGTCGTCTCGCTGCTGAAAGCCTGAGGGAGCGCTAGATGTCCGATCTCGGTCTTTCAGCGGTCAAGGCATATGGCGGCGTCGCCCAGACAATCGGCGGCATGGCCGGCGGCAAGGAATCGGGCGGCATCGAAGGGCCCGACTTCAGCAAGATGCTCAACTCTGCGGTCGGCGCCGTCAGCGGCGCGGGCAATGCGGCCGAAACCGCAGTGACGAACGCCGCGATGGGCCGGGGCGACCTGGTCGACGTGGTGACGGCGGTGGCGGCGGCGGAAGCAACGCTGGAGACCGTGATCGCCGTGCGCGACGAGGTCATCAAGGCGTATCAGGAAATCATGCGCATGCCGATCTGACGCGGCTTTGCCTTTCCGCCGGCGTTGGGCTTTCAATGAAAGTCGCGCGACCTGGGCAGGATACGGACGTCGCGGGGATGGCGGAAGAGGCCATCGGGACCCTTGGGACCGCGCGGGTGTTGCGGGTGCTTGATCTCGTCGGCGCGGGTGAGCTCGGGTTCGACAACATGATCCTCCGACAGGCGTTCGAGTTCGGATGAGCGGTCGAAGGCGCGCACCCCCATCAGGTGGGTGACGCCCTCCTTGCTCCGCTGCACCCTGCCCTCGATCAGCAGCAGGCGCGCGCCCATCACCTCGGCGCGGAATTTCTCGAAGGTACGCGCCCACAGCAGCGCATTCGTGATACCGGTCTCGTCCTCCAGCGTGATGAAGATCGCCTTGCCGTTGCCGGGCCTCTGGCGCACCAGCACGATGCCGGCAGTTCGCACCCAGCTTCCGTCCTTCATCCCGGATGTCTGCCTGCAGGACAGGATACGCTGCGTCTCGAACACCGGACGCAGGATCTGCATCGGGTGCGCCTTCAATGAGAGGCGCGTGGTCTGGTAATCGGCGGCGACATGTTCGCGCAGCGGCATGTCAGGCAGGAAGCTTTCGGGCTCCTCACCCAGTTCGCGCGCGCGGGCATGGGCAAAGAGCGGAAGCACATCATCATCTGGCAGACGGCGCACATCCCACAACGCCTCGCGCCTGTCCTGCGCCAGCGAGCGGAACGCATCGGCATCCGCCAGCCGCCGCAGCATGGGCGCAGAGACACGCCCGCGCTCGCGCATCTCGGCGACGCTGGCAAAGCCCTGCCCCCGCGCTGCGACGAGTGCTGCAGCGTCCTTCTCGCACATGCCGTCGATCTGGCGGAAGCCGAGACGAAGGGCGAGCGATCCATCCGCGCGGCGTTCAAGCGTGTTGTCGTAATGGCTGAAATTGACATCCACCGGCCGCGCCTCGACGCCATGCTCCTGTGCATCGCGCACAATCTGCGCGGGGGCGTAGAATCCCATCGGCTGCGCGTTCAGCAGCGCGCAGGCAAACGCCGCCGGATGATGGCATTTCAGCCAGGACGAGACATACACCAGTTGCGCAAACGCGGCTGCATGGCTTTCGGGGAAGCCGTAACTGCCAAACCCCTTGACCTGGTCGAAGCAGCGCTGGGCGAATTCCGGATCATAACCACGCGCGATCATGCGCTTCACCATCAGATGTTCGAACGATCCGATCGTGCCGACATTGCGGAAGGTTGCCATGGCGCGGCGCAGGCCATTGGCCTCTTCGGAGGTAAACTCGGCCGCGACCATGGCAAGCTTCATCGCCTGTTCCTGGAACAAAGGGACGCCAAGCGTCTTGATCAGCACATTGCGTAGCTCGTCGGGATGGCCGCGCTCTGGCGATGGCGAGGGGAAGGAGACGGCTTCCTCGCCATTGCGCCGCTTGAGATAGGGGTGGACCATATTGCCCTGGATCGGCCCCGGGCGGACGATGGCGACCTCGATCACCAGATCATACATCGCGCGCGGGCGCATGCGCGGCAGCATGTTGATCTGCGCCCGGCTTTCGACCTGGAAGACGCCGACCGAATCGCCCCTGCACAGCATGTCGTAGACGGCAGGATCCTCGGGCGGGAAATCGCGCAGGCCATAGCGCTTCTCGCCATGGCTGTAGAGAAGATCACGCGCCTTGCGGATGCAGGTGAGCATGCCGAGGGCGAGCACATCGACTTTCATCAGCTGCAGCGCGTCGATATCGTCCTTGTCCCATTCGATGAAGGTGCGATCGTCCATCGCGGCGTTGCCGATGGGCACGATCTCGTCGAGGCGGCCCTGTGTCAGCACGAAACCGCCGACATGCTGCGACAGGTGGCGCGGGAAGCCCTGCAGGCGGCAGGCGAAACGCAGGGCGCGATGCAGCACGGGATTGTCGGGATCGAGCCCCGCCTGGCGTAATTTCTGCGCGGCCGGCTGATCGCCCCAGCTGCCCCAGACAAGGCCTGACAGGCGCGCCGTCACATCGTCAGTGAGGCCGAAGACCTTGCCGACTTCGCGCATGGCGCTGCGCGGACGATAGTGAATGACCGTGGCGGCGATGCCGGCGCGGTGCCGGCCATAGCGCCGGTAGATGTGCTGGATGATTTCCTCGCGCCGCTCGTGTTCGAAATCGACATCGATGTCAGGCGGCTCGTCACGCTCGTTGGACAGGAAACGCTCGAACAGAACGTCGAACGTGGCGGGATTCACCGAGGTGATGCCGAGCACGTAGCAGACGGCGGAGTTGGCGGCAGACCCCCTGCCCTGGCACAGGATGCCCTTGTCTTCGGCGACGCGGACAAGATCGAAGATCGTGAGAAAATACGGCGCCAGCCGCTTTCTGGCGATGAAGATGAGCTCCTTGCGCAGCAGGCGCTTTACCTTCTTCGGTATGCGCCAGCTGTATTTCATCCCGGCATGGAACCAGACGCGATCTTCAAGATATTGCTGGCCTGTCCAGCCGTTGGGTACGGGCTCCTGCGGATATTCGTAACGCAGATGGTCAAGATCGAAGTCGATCAGACGCTGCAGCACCTGCGTCTCGGCGATCGCTTCGGGTGCTGCGCGGAAGAGGCGCGCCATTTCCTCGGGCCGCTTGAGATGACGTTCGCCATTCACCTCCAGCAAGCGACCGGCAGCTTCGATCTTCACGCCCTCCCGGATGCACGTCATCACGTCCTGCAGGTCGCGCTGGACAGGATCGTGATAGAGCACGTCGTTCGTGGCGATGAGGCGGACATGCGCCTGCGCCGCAATGCGTTTCAGCTTCTCGAGACGGCGGGCATCATCGCCGCGCCTGTGCATGGTGACGCCGAGCCAGGTGGGCGCAGCGGCCCGCAACGTGGCGAGCAGGTCTTCAATTCCCTCCAGCGCTGCGCCGGGCATGACGACGAACAGGAGATCGCGCGCCAGATCGAGCACGGCGCGCAGGGTGAGGCGGCATTCGCCCTTAAGGGCGCGGCCGGCGCCTGGCGCTTCACGCAGATTTCCGGCGGTGAGGATGCGGCAGAGACGGCCCCAGCCTTCACGATTGACAGGATAGGCCACGATATCGGGCGTACCATCGACAAAGGCAAGGCGCGCGCCGATGCACAGCTTGAACCTGCCCGCACGCCGCTTCATCTCGGCGCTGTGCGCCTTGAACCTGGCCGCGTCGGGATGCTCGATCCAGCTGGTCTCGCCCGGCCCGCCGCCTTCGCGCATGCGCGTGGGTGCAGGCAGGCCATCCTTGCGCACCTGTTTCAGCGCCGACCAGGCGCGCACGACGCCAGCCACCGTGTTGCGGTCTGCGATGCCGATGGCTGTGTGACCAAGCGCCAGCGCCTGCAGCACCATGTCCTGTCCGTTGGAGGCGCCGCGCAGGAACGAGAAATTCGTGGCGGCGACCATTTCGGCATAGGGCTGGGTCGGCGCGCCGGCCTGCCCTGTCTGCCCTGGAATGGGGCGATATGTGAAGGCGACGACGTCACGGTTCATGCGAAGACGCCGTGCAGATACCAGGCGGGCTGTGCGCCTGTCGCGTAGTCGCCTGTGCGGAAGAGCCAGAAGCGGCGACCTTCGACATCCTCGATGCGGTAATAGTCACGTGTGTCAGCATCGTGCGCACGCCACCATTCCGGCGCGATGCGTTCGGGGCCCTCGGCGCGGCGGACATGGAACTCCTTCTTCCGCCATGAAAAGCGGCGCGGCGGGCCATCGGGCACTTCGACGAGGCGGATCTGGATTCGTTGCGGTGGATCGAAGATCTGCGTCGGGCGCAGCGGCGGCTCGCCCTGCTGCGGCGCGGGCCAGACGGCGGCGGTCATCGGGCTGAAGCTGGCGGGCACGGCGCGCGCGGCGCGCGCGGGGTCGTGGGTGTTCTCTGGCGCAAAGCGCAAGACGCGCTCTGCGCCAAAGCGCGTGGAGAGACGGTCCGCAAGATCGGCCACCTGATCCTCTTCGGCGGCGTGGCCATCGAGGCTGGACTGGCGTGAAGCGAGCGTTTCGGTGGCAAGCAGCGACAGGCGTATGAGATCGAAGCCGAAACCGGGATCGATGGGATCGGCAAGACTGTCGAGACGTTCGTGGAACAGGCGCTTGACGACAGCAGGGTCGCGCATCGGCCGGCCGGTCTCGACCAGAATGCGGCGCACGGCGCCATCGGCGCGAAAGAAGCAGGCTTCGAACACGCGTCCGCCCTCGCGACGTTCGCCAAGCCGCGCGCAGGCCTCCTGCGCCAGTTCCGACAGCGCCGCCTCGACATGCTCGGCCCGGCCTATGGGTTCGGCGAAGCGGCGCTCAAGCCACAGCATGGGTATGGGGCGGCGGGGCGTCAGCGGCGCCGGCGCCCCCCCCTGCAGGCGGCGCAGGCGATGCGTCATCTCCTCGCCGAAGCGCGATGTGAAGAGCTGGCTCGGACGGTCGGCCAGCGCGCCGATCGTCTTGAGGCCGGCGCGGGAGATGGCGATGCAGTCCTTCTCATCGAGGGCGAGCGCGGCGATGGGCAGGTTGCGGACGGCGGCCGCCTCCGCACCAGGCGGCACGATCGCGACGTGACCAAAACGGGCGAGCGCGCGGGCCGTATCGGGCGCGCCTGCGATCACCGTGCGCGTGTGCAGCCCTGCCCCGCGCAGGCGGCGCGAGAGACCAAGCCGCAACTGCGCCTCGCCGCCGAACAGGTGATCGCAGCCGGTGATGTCGAGCGTCAGGCCATCGGGTGCATCCGCCATCACGATGGGCGTCACGCGGTCGCAATCGTCGGCCACCGCATCAAGAAGCGCGGCGTCAGCGATGTGATCCATCTCCTCGACCCAGAGATCCGGAATGCGGGCGCGCGCGTCGGCCAGGGAAATGCCCGTTGCGAGACCGACGCGCTTTGCCTGCCGGCTGAGCGCGACGAGGCGCATGGCGCCTTGTCTCTTTTCCACCACGACGAGCGGCGGCTTATCCTGCGCGCCGGCGCCTTCCAGATCGATGCGCGTCTGCCGGATGATCCTGTCCGCCGGCAGCAACGGTAACCAGATCGCCAGGAAGCGCCGCGCTGTTTCCGGAAATGCCTGTTGAGTGGATGTCGGTGAAGGCAAGGCGGTCACGGTTCCATTCCAAAGTCCAGCCCCGGCCGGCGGCGCCGGCGCGGTCTCTCAAAAGGTCGGCGATGAAGCAGGGATGTCCGGGCGCATCCGCCTCCATCTGGCAGCCGGAAAGCTGACAAGAAGGCGCGGATCGGACGCTCCATCGCGAGGCGGCAGCGCTTGGGGTCGGCGTCCCGCCCGCACGCACCATCAGCACGGGCAGGTTCGAGCGCGCCGCCGCGAGCGCCAGCCTGCGCGTGGCGACAAGGTCCAGCGTCTTCGGATTGCCCCATGGCTCGATCAGAACGGCGCCGAGCGGGGGACATCGCGCCGCCTCCTCGCCCGCGCGCAGCACGGATGGCCCATCGCGCGCCCGCACCATGATCAGGCGATCCGGCGACAGGCCCAGCTCTGCAAGGCCGGGCGCATGGATCTCACCCATTTCGAGCCCGACGAAATCCTGCCGCACCCAGACAATCGGTTTGGCGCCTGAGGCGCGCAGAGCGAGCACGATCGCGAAGGCGGCCGCAGCAGGCTCATGCGCCATCCCCTCGGCGAACACTTCGTGGAGCGCGCCACGCGCGAGCCCGCCGCCAAGCGCCGCATCAATCACCGGCGACCCGATCGAAAAGCGCGCGTCGGCAACCGGCGAAGACCCCCGCTCCAGCCGCAACACCCTCTCCCGCAATGCTTCCAGCTCGGCTCTCACGACGCCCTGTCCTGTTGAGTTCCCGTTTTGTTCCAGTAAGGACCCGGGCTGGGGGAAGAGTCAAATTGAATCGCGGAAGGGTCGTGTCTCAGCTTGAATTCGCCATCGGAAAACGGCCCGGAAACAGCCGGATGAGGGCTCCCACAGAACGCAATGAACTGATGATGTGGGCCACGCCTTCGCGACCGCCCTCGTCCTACGGGTGCAATTCCACGTGGCGGCGCTCCAGCCAGTCCTCGCCATAATCGTTGCGGGGATCCCTCACGATGGCATGCACACGACTGGATGGCGTGCCGTCCGGCAAGTCCGGCTCGCGTGTCTCCTCAATCAGGATCGACGGTCCGGGGAGCGCGCATGCGCAGGTTTGTCGCTACCGCCTGCAGCGCAGCCTCCTCGAGCGGCGGCCACTGGCGACGCGGTCCAGCCCAGTCAAAGGTCAGGTAGCGTTCGGCTTCGAGGACACGACCATCGATTTCGACATGGATCGTCACGGTCAACATGGCGGCGCGGAGCAAGACCTTGAGCTCCGCTTCGCCGATCCTGGAGAGCCACGGCTCGGCAAATGACTGCGTGAGCCGCCACCAGCCCGATGCCTCTGCCGCCGTCTCGCCACTGACAACGAGCCTCTCCTGCGTCCAGCCCGTGCTGGTCCACGCATTGTCGATGATGATCTCGTGATTGCCTTCCAGGTATCGCCAGCGCTGAAAATACATTCGAATACGCCTCCTCTCAACGGTGATGTGAGCATCCCGACTGGCGGCCACGGGTCTGCGAAAACCGCCCCCAGTTCATCGCGCGGGATGACGTCATGACGCACGATGGCCGCCTCCCCGCGCAAGGGGTGGCGTGCGCCGCCGAACAAGAGAAGCCTTGGCAGGGCGGCGCGGCCAGTCAGGTAGCCGGTTCGTCGTCAGACGTCTCCAGCAGGTCTGCAGGCGCGCCGGTCGCGGCGTCGTATATGCGGATGCCCGTGCAACCGGATGTCTTGCACTCCCAGAGCTTCATGACGGCGCGTAACCGCGTCAGCGGCTCCGTAACCACGGGGTTGCCGGAGGCGTCAGTGGCTTCGATGACGAAAAGCATGGCCCCATCCACACGATTTACCGCACAAGAGCCGACGGGCGCATGCGCGTGCGACGTCCCTATCACGCTTTTTGCAATCGCTCTGGTGCATAAGCAATATACAATTCAGATCGTTTCCCAGGACGCTGGCCAGGACGCTTCCCGGGACGCCGCGGCCGGCGTCCTAGAGGCTTGCCGGCATCGTCAGCATCAGCAGCACGACGGCTGCGATGGCCGCGCCGACGACAATGGCGATCCGCGTCCAGAGCTGAAGGCGGTCGGTTCGTGTCATCGGCCCGGCGCGCTTGCGCACGGCGGCGGCGCGGCGTCTGTCCTTGCGGTTGCTCATCGTCTCACCTCGCCCGCAGCATGGCGCAGCCGGGCGCGGCTTGCCAGCCTCTCGTCGCGCTTCCCGCCACGCCGATCCCGCCCTAGTGTCATGTGCATTGCGATGGAGTTGCAGATCATGACGGCAGGCGCCGGCTATCCGCTGGAGGGGTTGAAAGTCCTCGACTTCTCGCGCGTGCTCGCGGGGCCGTTCGCAGGCCGCATGCTCAGCGATCTCGGCGCCGAGGTGGTGAAGGTCGAACCGCCCGAGGGCGATTCGAGCCGGCTTTGGGGCCGGTTGACCGCGGGGGTCTCCGGCTATTTCAACATGGTCAACGCCGGCAAGCGGAGCATCGCCATCGACCTGCGCGCACCGGGCGCGCCGGACCTGGTGCTGGCGCTGGTGAAACAGGCCGATGTGCTGGTCGAAAATTTCAGGCCCGACGTGATGCCGCGCCTGGGCATCGGCTATCAGACGCTGGCGGCGGCGAATCCCGGGCTGATCATGCTGTCGATCTCCGGCTTCGGTCGCAATGGGCCGGAATCGCAGCGTCCTGCCTATGCGCCCATCGTGCATGCCGAGCTCGGCCTGATCGACCGGACGGCGCGGCAGAAGGGCGCGCAGATCGACCTGCCGCTGTCTGTGGCGGACACCAATGCAGGGCTGCACGGTCTCGTCGCCCTGCTCTCCGCCGTGATCATGCGCGCGCGTACGGGGCTGGGCCAGCATATCGACATGGCGATGATGGACGCGACGCTGATGTGCGACGACCAGCTGCACTTCGAAATCGAGGATGCAGAGGCAACACGTAACCTGCCGCCAGACATGTGGGAGACGGGGGCGGGGCCGATCCTGGTCTCGGTGGATTTCCGATGGTTGTGGAAACTTCTGACGTCCGGGTCTGGCCTGGTCGACCCGTCAACGCCGGAGATGGACACCGGGACGAAGATATCAGCGCGGCGCGCGGCGGTGGCGGCGTTCATGGGCGGGCTTGCGACCTGGACCGATGTCGAGGCGGCTATGGCGAAGATGAATCTCGCCTGGGGCCGCATCCGTACCGGCAAGGCGCTGCGCGAGCAGCCGACGCTGGCGCACCGCCAGTCCATCGTCGATGTCGATGACCGCGCCGGCGGCACGCGTCCGATCGTGCAGTCGCCCTATCGCTTCTCGCAGGCGATAAGCGGCGTGCGCGGCGGCGCGCCGCACAAGGGCGAGCATACGGACGAAATCCTGCGCGGATGGCTTGGGCTGTCGGACAAGGAGATCGCCCAGCTTGCCGCGCAGGGCATTCTCACGCGGGATGGCGTGGCGCCCTAACCCGCCTCCGAGATCACCTTCAGGAACCGGTCGCCATAGCGATCGAGCTTCGCCTTGCCGACACCTGGCACGCCGGCCATGGCCTCAAGTGTTGCAGGCCGCCTCTCCGCCATCGCGCGCAGCGTAGTATCGTGAAAGACGACATAGGGCGGAACACCCTGCTCCTTCGCGATCGCCGCGCGGGCCTTCCTGAGGCCCTCGAAGAGCGAGGCTGCGCCCTCTCCCATCTCCGGGATCGCCGCTCCATTGCGCTCGCGGCGCGTGGCGCGCTTTGTCGTATCCCGGCGCAGCATGACACGCTGCTCGCCACGCAGGATCGGACGGGCCTCTTCGCTGAGGCTGAGACCGCCATGCTCGGACCCGACCATGACGAGACCGGAAGCCGAGATCTGGCGCAGCACGGACTGCCAGGTCTTTGCGTCAACATCGGCGCCCTTGCCGAATACCGCCAGCCTGTCATGGCCGAGACGCCCGACCTTCTCCGTCGCCTTGCCGGTCAGCACATCGACAACATGCATCATGCCGAAGCGTTCGCCGGTGCGGTAGATGGCGGACATCGCCTTGATGACAGCGTCGGTTGCATCCCATGTGTCAGCCGGCGTGAGGCAGTTGTCGCAATTCCCGCAATTGCCAGGATAGGCTTCACCGAACCAGGACAGGATTTCCTGCCGCCGGCACCTCGTCGTCTCGCAGATGTTGAGAAGCGCATTGAGCTTCGAGCGCTCGACGCGCTTGACCTCGTCGGGCGCTGCTCCTTCGTCGATCATGCGGCGGCGAAGCACCACGTCGCTCATCGCATAGCACATCCACGCCGCGGCCGGATCACCATCGCGCCCGGCGCGGCCGGTCTCCTGGTAGTAGGCTTCGATCGAACCCGGCATGTCGAGATGGGCGACGAAGCGCACGTCGGGTTTGTCGATGCCCATGCCGAAGGCGACAGTCGCAGTCATCACGACGCCGTCCTCCTTGATGAAGGCATCCTGGTTGCGCGAGCGGGCGCCCGGATCCATGCCCGCATGATAGGGCAGCGCGCGCACACCCTGCCCGTTGAGCCAGGTTGCTGCCTCCTCCACCTTCTTGCGCGAGAGGCAATAGACGATGCCGCTCTCGCCGCGCCGCGTCGCGAGGAAGTCCAGCAGCTGCTCCTTGCCCTTCTGCCGCTGCACCATTGTGTAGGAGATGTTGGGTCGGTCGAAACTGGAGGCGAAGACTGTGGCATTCTGCAAACCGAGACGCTCGATGATGTCGGCGCGTGTCGCTGGATCGGCGGTGGCGGTCAGCGCCATGCGCGGCACGCCGGGGAAGTTGGCAGCGATGCCGGACAGCTCGCGATACTCGGGTCTGAAGTCGTGGCCCCACTGGCTGACACAGTGCGCCTCGTCGATGGCGAACAGGCTGATGTGCGCGTCCTGCAGCATCTGCTGGAAGCCAGCCGTGACCAGCCGTTCCGGCGCGACGTAAAGCAGCTTCAACCGGTCAGCACGCAGGTCTTCCCGCACCATGCGCGCCTCGTCTGCGTTGAGCGAGGAGTTGAGCATGGCGGCCGGCACGCCTGCCTGTTTCAGCGCCTCGACCTGGTCGCGCATCAGGGCGATCAGGGGCGAGATGATGATCGCGACACCGGGCCTGCAAAGCGCCGGCACCTGGTAGCACAGCGACTTGCCCGCCCCGGTGGGGAACAGCACGACAGCATCGCCGCCATCCGTCACATGACGAACGACATCGCCCTGCTGACCACGGAAAACCGCATGGCCGAACACCTCTGCGAGGACAGTTTCGGGATTGAGTCGGCTGAGCTGCAAGTTTTCCGGTCCATGGTGAGTGGTTCTCATACGCACTTTCGCGTTTCCTGCCCCAGCCCGATTCCTTTCTTGTCTGTGAGTTGACGCAACCTGCCGCACCCACCTAGCGTTCCCAGAGCAGAACGACTGGCTGAAGGACCCCACCATGAAGATCAAGCTGTTTGCGACTGCCGCCATCCTGGCGCTTGGACTTTCCGCCTGCGGCGGCGGGGAACCTGCGCCTGCCGAGCCGACGCCCGTCGCCGAAGCGCCAGCTCCCACGCCGGAGGCCGCGCCTGCCGCAACGACCGAGATTGGCGCTGCGCCAGCCGACATCCCCGCCTTCATGAAAACGCGGCACGACAATTACGAGGACATCGGCAAGAACATGAAGGTCCTGCAGGACAACATGAAGCGCGATGCGCCCGACATGGCAGCCGTCACCGCCGCCGCGACCAGGATCAAGGACTACGCCGCCCAGATGGACACATGGTTCCCGGCCGGCACGGGGCCCGAAAGCGGGATCAAGACAGAGGCCAAGGCCGAGATCTGGACAGACCGCGCCACGTTCGATGCCGCCGTCGTGAAGCTTCAGGAAGAGTCCGGCAAGCTTGCCACCGCCGCTGACGCTGCAACCTTCAAGGCTCAGTTCCCGGTAATGGGCGGCGCCTGCAAGGGCTGCCACGACAAGTTCCGGCAGGAGGACAAGTAGTCAGCAAGCCGCGCATGCAACCGGGCCAGCCGCCAGTCCCCCCCACGCCCGCGACCGCTCCGGCGGCGCAGAAGGTGTGGGACGTGCCGACGCGGCTGGTCCACTGGGCGCTCGCCATCGGCATCGCGACGTCCTGGTGGAGCGTCGAGAACAAGCAGATGGACATCCACTACGGGTCGGGCCTTACCGTGCTCGGCCTGCTGGTGTTCCGCCTGTATTGGGGCTTGGCAGGTCCTGAGACGGCGCGCTTCTCGCACTTCATCAAGAGCCCTGCGGCCGTCTTCGGCTATATTCCCGGGCTCTTCAGCAAGGACTATCGCGCAGCCTTCGGCCATAACCCGCTTGGCGCGCTCAGCGTTGTCGCACTGCTTCTGGCGATCATCGTTCAGGTCGGACTCGGCCTGTTCGCAACAGACACAGATGGACTGTTTGCAGGGCCACTCAACCGGCACATCGACTATGACACCGCGAAGGACGTCACCGACGTCCATGAGGACTTCTTCAACGTCCTCCTCGCCTTGATCCTGCTGCACCTTGCAGCGATCGCCTTCTACCTCGTCGTGAAGCGTATCAACCTCATTGGCCCGATGCTCACGGGCAAACGCCGCGGCGAAAATCTGACCGGACCTGCGCGCGGCATCGAACCGATCCCCCTCTGGCGCCTGGCGATTGGCGTGGCGCTGGCGCTTGGGCTGGTGTGGCTTGTCGCCCGGTAGGGCGGCGCGCGCCTGCAATACCCCCTAGCTCGCCTCGTCCACACGACGCGAAAGCATCTGGATCCTTGCCGCAGCATCGGTCAGCAGCGTGGCCGCGCGTTTCTCGAGGTTGCGGATGCGGTCGTCCATCGCCTTGGCGCCGAAGCCCACGGCCTGCGCATCAAGTTCGTCAAGCAGCGACAGGCCAGCTGCAAGGAACAGACGCTCCGCACCAAGATCGCCAAGCGCGTCGGTAAGCTCCAGCACGCGCTGGTCGAAGCGCGCACCGAGCTCTTCAAGCCTTGCCTCCTGGCCGGGCGCACAACTCAGCGCGTAACGCTTGCCTGCGATCAGAAGTTCAGCCTTGGCCACGGGAACCTGCCTCTTGATGGGGACACTCTAGCACCAGATCAGACTTTTCCGAGGGCCTCGCGAACCTCGGAAATCGCAGCCCCCAGCGCCTCCGACGCCTCATCAGCGAGCCGCTGCAACTCCTTCTCGCGCGCTCTGGCAACGTCAAGATCGCTCGCCAGCCGCGCCCGGTCCTTGCGCAGGGCGTCCGCCTCTTTTTCATAGGCGCGCGAGCCCTCAAGCCGGTGGAAAAGGCTGTCGAGCCGGCCTTCGAGCCGGTCGATCGCACCTTCGAGCTGCTTCAGCGCGTCGTCCATCTGCCCTGTGTCTTCAGGCGTATTTGTCATCACGGCCCTTTCCGCATGGCCAATCTGATGCCTGTGAACAATTGGCGCAATGGCGGGGTGCGGCGGCAAATTCCCTTTGAACCGCAACGCAAAGCCGTTAACCAGCGATCGACCACGCCCGGAGACAGACCATGCCGCAACTACCGCTCGCCAATGCGATCCGGGCGCTCAGCATGGACGCTGTCGAGAAGGCGCAGAGCGGCCATTGCGGCCTGCCGCTGGGCTTTGCCGACTGCGCCACCCTGCTGTTCCAGGAATTCCTGAAGTTCCACGCCGCGACCCCGGACTGGCCAGATCGGGATCGGCTTATCCTTTCGGCAGGCCACGGCTCGATGCTGCTCTATGCCCTGCTCTATCTCACCGGCTATCCGGAGATGACAAGCGAGGAGATCCAGAACTTCCGCCAGCTCGGTTCGAAGACGCCAGGCCATCCCGAGTTCGGCCACACGCCGGGCGTCGAGACCACCACCGGTCCGCTTGGCCAGGGCCTCGCCAACGCCGTCGGCATGGCGATGGCCGAGCGCCATCTGAATGCGCGTTTCGGCGATGATCTCGTCAACCACCGCACCTATGTGATCGCAGGCGATGGCTGCCTGATGGAAGGCATCAGCCAGGAAGCCATCACGCTGGCCGGCCACCTCTGCCTCAAGAACCTGATCGTGCTGTTCGACGACAACGCCGTCACCATCGACGGCTCGACCGGCATGTCGGACGCAACCGACCAGGTGAAACGCTTCAAGGCGTCGGGCTGGAACGTCGCGCGCGTCGACGGCCACAACATGGATGCGGTGCGCGGCGCTCTGCTGTCCGCCCAGGATTCCGATCGCCCCTCGCTTATCGCCTGCAAGACCATCATCGGCTTTGGCGCACCCAGGATCGCTGGCACCGGCCCCGCCCATGGCGGCCCCTACGGCGCAGAAGAGATCGCAGGCATCCGCAAGGCGATCGACTGGCCGCACGCGCCGTTCGTCATTCCGGATGAAATCCTGGATGCGTGGCGCAGGATCGGCGCACAGGGCGCCCGCCATCGCGAAGCATGGGAGCACCGCCTCGCCGCCAGCGACAAACGCGACGCCTTCAACACAGCGCTTTCCGGCGCAGTTCCAAAAGGCCTCCCGGCGGCGCTGAACGCGCACAAGAAGAAGATCGTCGAGGCGCAGAAAGCTGACGCGACGCGAAAATGGTCAGGCGCAGCCCTGGAGGTTGCGACCGAACTGATGCCTGAAATGATCGGCGGCTCAGCCGATCTCACCGGCTCCAACAACACGCGCACCGCGTCGGCGAAGGCGCCGTTCACGGCGGATGCTTATGACGGCCGCTACATCCACTGGGGCATCCGCGAGCATGCGATGGCTGCCGCGATGAACGGCATGGCGCTGCATGGCGGCGTCGTGCCCTATTCCGGCACCTTCCTCGTCTTCTCGGACTATTCCCGCCCCGCCATCCGCCTCGGCGCGCTGATGGGTCAGCGCGTCATCCACGTGATGACGCACGACTCGATCGGCGTCGGCGAAGACGGGCCGACGCACCAGCCGGTGGAGCATGTCGCGTCGCTGCGCATGATCCCGAACCTCATCGTCTTCCGCCCTGCCGATGGCGTCGAGACAGCCGAAGCCTGGGAGGTCGCGCTCGAGACCACGACCGGCCCATCGCTGATCGCCCTCACCCGCCAGAACCTCGCGCCCGCCCGCAGGACGCACACGGATGACAATCTCGTCGCCAGGGGCGGCTATGTCCTCTCGTCCGCGAGCAAGCCCGAGAAAGTGGTCCTGATCGCCACCGGCTCGGAGGTCGAGATCGCCCTCGAAGCGCAGAAGAAACTTGAAGAGGACGGCATCGGCGCCCGCGTCGTGTCCCTTCCCTGCTTCGCGCTCTTCGCCGCCCAGCCCGACGCATACCGCGCCGAAACCCTCGGCGGCGCCCTGCCGAAAGTCGCTGTCGAAGCCGGCGTCCGCGACGGCTGGGACCGCTGGATCGGCCCCGAAGGCGGCTTCGTCGGAATGTCCGGCTTTGGCGCAAGCGCGCCCTACAAGGCGCTCTACAGGCATTTCGGAATCACGGCGGAAGCTGTCGTGGCGGCGGCCAAGGCGCGGCTGTAACGCTCCTTCTCGCCCACCTCACGATATGCTGCGTGGAATTGCGCTCATTTCACCGCGCTTTCCGCTCGCATCGCGCTGAAAATCCGCTATTAGGCCGGGCATAAAGACCGTGGAGACCGGCACGTCCTGCGCATCCATGGCCGCATCGGATATGTGAGGTTTTGCGATGGCTGTTCGTGTTGCGATCAACGGTTTCGGCCGTATCGGCAGGCTGGTTCTCCGTTCCATCCTGGAACACAAGCGCACGGACATCGAGGTCGTCGCCGTCAACGATCTCGGCCCGGTCGAAACCAACGTCCACCTGCTGAAGTACGATAGCGTACACGGCCCCCTGAACATGGACGTGAAGGTCGAGGGCGACACGGTCTCCGTCGGCAACCAGACGTTCAAGGTCACTGCGATCAAGGACCCGGCCCAGCTGCCGCACAAGGACCTCAACGTCGACATCGCGTTCGAGTGCACCGGCATCTTCACGGCGAAGGAAAAAGCTGCCGCCCACCTCCAGGCCGGCGCCAGGCGCGTACTGATCTCCGCACCCGGCGAGAACTCCGACCTCACCGTCGTCTACGGCGTGAACCATCAGAAGCTCACGAAGGAGCACATGATCGTCTCCAACGCCTCGTGCACCACCAACTGCCTCGTGCCGGTGGTCAGCGTCCTTCACGACGCCATCGGCATCGAGAAGGGCATGATGACGACGATCCACTCCTACACCGGCGACCAGCCGACCCTCGATACAATGCACAAGGATCTCTATCGCGGCCGCGCCGCTGCGCTCTCGATGATCCCGACCTCGACTGGCGCCGCCAAGGCCGTCGGCCTCGTGATGCCCGACCTCAACGGCAAGCTCGACGGCATCTCGGTGCGCGTGCCGACGCCGAACGTCTCGCTGGTGGATCTCAAATTCATCGCCAAACGCGCCACAACCGCAAAAGAGATCAACGACCTCATCCGCACCGCCGCCAACGGCAAGCTGAAGGGCGTGCTCGGCTACACAGACGAAAAGCTCGTCTCGTCGGACTTCAACCACAACCCCCACTCGTCGATCTTCCACACCGACCAGACCAAGGTGATGGACGGCAATTTCGTGTCGGTCCTGTCCTGGTACGACAATGAGTGGGGCTTCTCGACCCGCATGAGCGACACGGCCGTTGCCTGGGCGAAACTGATCTAGGAGGTCTGAAGCGATGCCGACGATCGCTTGCTTCCCCGGCATCGCCATCCCGCTATACGACGACAACCACCCGCCGCCGCATGTTATGGAGCGGATCGAGGGCCTCGAATGACCGATGTGCTTGTTCGACATCTCAGATATCCCGGCGGACATCGCTTCGCCGTTGTCTTCACGGACGGCATGGCTGGCGCGTGGGACTATGCCTGTGTGAAGCAGCGCCCAGGCCCGATGGCAGCCCCTCTGCACGATGAGGCTTATGTCGCTCGCGCCTTCCTCGAAGCCGGCGCGCCTGCCTGGCCCAATGGATGGGACGTCAGCCCGGAGGCGCTGCACGAATCCCGTCTGGCTGACGGCGTGCTGAAAGCGACAGCGGAAGCCGGGTTATCGATTTGACCGTCAACAAATTGCCTCCCGATGACGCTGGCGAAATCCACGCCACCGCTACCCCGCCCTACAACGTCACCGACGTGCACATCGAGCCGCAGGACGATGACGAGGCGGCTATGCCCGCCCCCATGACGCCGCCCGGCGCCTCGGTCGTCGGCGCGCGCCCGGCGCAGCAGCCGCACAATCCAGCGCAGTGGATGCACGAGCGCCTCGTCCATCAGATCATCGCGTTCGAAAAGGGCCTCGGCGACGGCCAGGAAGTCGGCGGCCGCTTCGTGCAGGGCCCCGGCACCGAACCGCTGCACATCACCAATCTCGCCAGCTGGGGCCCGGACATGATCCTGTTCATGGGCGAGTATCCCGACGGCCGCAAATTCGAGCTGCTGCAGCACTACAGCCAGGTCAATGTGCTGCTCCTCGCCGTGCCAAAGGCGAAGAACGAAGAGCCGCGCCGCATCGGCTTCGAGCTTCTCAAGAACTTCAACGACCAGCCCCACAACTGGGGCGATCCGATCAGCTAGGCTCAGCCTGCCCACCATGTCGAACCGGGACCCGCAATCATGACCTTCCGCACGCTCAACGGCGCAGACCTCAAGGGCAAGACAGCACTCGTCCGCGTCGACTTCAACGTGCCGATGGAAGACGGAAAGGTCACCGACGACACGCGCCTGCGCGCCGCCCTGCCGACGATCGAACTGCTCGCGAAGGCAGGCGCGAAGACCGCCCTGCTCGCCCACTTCGACCGCCCCAAGGGCAAGCGCGTGCCCGAGATGAGCCTGAAGCCGCTGGTCGACGATCTCTCTGCGCTGGTCGGCAAGCCGGTCGCCTGGGCCGATGACTGCATCGGCGATGCGGCGGCAAGCGTGATCCGCGACATGAAGCCGGGCGATGTCGCCCTGCTCGAAAACGTCCGTTTCCACGCCGGGGAAGAAAAGAACGATCCCGCCTTCGCCGCCGAGCTCGCAAAGCTTGGCGACATCTATGTCAACGACGCCTTCTCCGCCGCCCATCGCGCCCACGCCTCGACCGAAGGAATCGCAAAGCTGCTGCCCGCCTATCCCGGCCTGTCGATGGAGCGCGAGCTTTCCGCACTCGACGCCGCACTTGGCAATCCGCAGCGCCCGGTGATGGGCATTGTCGGAGGCTCCAAGGTCTCCACCAAGCTCGACCTCCTCAAGAACCTTGTCACCAGGCTCGACAAGCTCGCCATCGGCGGAGGCATGGCCAATACCTTCCTCTATGCGCAGGGCCATGACGTCGGCGCTTCCTATTGCGAGAAGGACCTCGCCGAAACCGCGCGCGAGATCATCCGCCTCGCGGGCCACAACAACTGCAAGCTTTTCCTGCCGCTCGACATCGTGGTGGCAGAACAGATGGCGTCGGGCGTGCCCACGCGCGTTCGCAATCTCGGCAATGTCGACGACCATGAGCGCATCCTCGACGCAGGTCCTGAAACCGTCGCCCGTCTCAAGCGCGCCATGGGCAATTCGAAGACGCTGGTGTGGAACGGCCCGCTCGGCGTGTTCGAAATTCCACCCTTCCAGCGCGGCACGATGGAAGCGGCCTGGCACGCCGCCCAGCTCTGCCGCGAAGGCAAGCTCACCGCCGTCGCCGGTGGCGGCGACACAGTCTCGGCCCTCAACGCAGCCGGCGTCGCCATCGACTTCACCTTCGTCTCAACAGCCGGCGGCGCCTTCCTCGAATGGATGGAAGGCAAGGAGCTGCCAGGCGTTGAGGCTTTGAAGGTTTAGCGCCCACAGCAAAACGCGACCGCATGGCCCTTGCCTTCCGGCCCCCGCTTTGCCATCCGCAACCAGCAGATCTGAGCAGGAGCTCCCATGACAATTCGATTTGACGGCAAGGTCGCCATCGTCACGGGCGGCGGCAATGGCCTTGGCCGGAACCATTGCCTTCAGCTCGCCGCGCGCGGCGCCAGGGTGGTCGTGAACGATCTTGGCGGCTCGGTCGATGGCTCGGGTGGTTCAATCTCTGCGGCCGAAAGCGTCGCGACGGAAATCCGCGATGGCGGCGGCGAAGCCATCGGCAACGGCGCCGATATCACCAAGCTCGACCAGGTCGAGGCGATGGTCGCGGAGGCCAGGGCAAAATGGGGCCGCGTCGACATCCTGATCAACAATGCCGGCATCCTGCGCGACAAGTCGTTCGCCAAGATGACGATGGACGACTTCAAGAAGGTGGTCGACGTTCACCTTTTCGGCACCGCCAACTGCACCAAGGCCGTGTGGGACACGATGCGCGAACAGAACTACGGCCGCATCATGCTGACCTCGTCCGCCTCAGGCATCTATGGCAATTTCGGCCAGTCCAACTACGGCGCGGCAAAAGCCGCGATGATCGGCTTCATGAACGTGCTCCACCAGGAAGGCGCGAAGAACAATATCCGCGTCAACACGCTGGCGCCCACCGCCGCGACCCGCATGCTCGATGGTCTCTTCCCCGAACCGGTCGCAGCCCTGATGGGCCCTGAGCTGGTGACCCCCGGCGTGCTCTTCCTCGTCAGCGAGAACGCTCCATCGAAAACCATCCTCGGGGCCGGCGCCGGCTGTTTCTCGGTCGTCCACATCTACGAAACCCCCGCCGTCTTCCTCGGCGGTTCTGCCGCAACCGTCGATGATGTCGCCGCCAACTGGAGCCGGATCTCCGATCCCGCCGGCGAGACCGCCCTCGACGGCGCCTTCGGCCAGACGGGAAAATTCGCCGCCGCAGCGGCAGAGGCGCTGGGCGTGAAGCTCGGCGGCTAGCTGCCGCGCCAGACGCTCCCCCTTGCCTGCCGCGACATTGCGTGACTGACTTCAGATAACGTCAGAACCGAGCGCGGGAGAACGCCATGGCCTATGTCGAAGGGCGGATCATTCACGACGCGGACAGCCATCTGATGGAACTGTCCGACTGCCTCGATCCCTATTTCGAAGCACGTCTCCTGGCTCGCTATCACGCCCTGCCTGGCTTCATTGATCGTGCCGCGCGGCAGAAGGCAGATCACGCGCGCGCGGCGCATGCCGACGCGACCTTTCGCTCCGGCGCAGAAGCGAACATCCTGCTGCGCAAGGACTACGAGGCGCAGGGCGCCTTCCTGGCGCAGGACCGGCCGACGGCGCTGAATGCACTGGGCTTTGCCAGCCAGCTTGTCTTCACCACCTGGTGTCTCGGCAATTTCGGGCTCGACCAGGGCGAGGACATGGAGCTGTGCTACGCTGCAGCCGACGCCCACAACCGCATGATGACCGACTTCTGCAAGATCGATCGCCGCCTCCTTCCCACCGCGCAGGTTCCGCTCGAGGATGTTGCGCGCGCATCCGCCTGCGCCAGGCTGGCGATTGAACTCGGCGCGAAAGCGCTGATGGTCCCATCGAAATGTCCGCAGCGCCATGCGCCCAGCCATATCGGGCTCGACCCGGTGTGGGCCATGGCGCAGGAGGCCGGCATCCCGATCCTGTTCCATGTCGGGGGCGAGGAGAAACTCGATCCGGCCTACAAGATCAACGGCCTGCCACCCGTGCCGGATTTCCATGGCGGGGACGACAACTTCACCTCGGTCAGCTACATGCCGATACCGAACGCCGCCATGCAGACACTGGCGACGATGATCTTCGATGGCGTGTTTGACCGCTTCGGCGACCTGAAATTCGGCGCGATCGAACTTGGCGCGGCGTGGGTTCCCGGCTGGATGCGGTCGATGGATTCGGCGGCATCCGCCTTCATCAGGAACGAGACAAGGCTGCAGAAACTCTCAGCCAGACCCAGCGAGATCGTGCGGCGGCAGCTGCGCGTGACGCCGTATCCGCACGAAGATGCGGGCTGGATCGCGCGCGAGGCTGGCGCTGACGTCTGCATGTTCTCGTCCGACTACCCGCATGTCGAGGGCGGACGAAATCCCCTCAAGCGGTTCGATGCGGCAATGGCGGGCTGCACGCCCGCCGCCATCGATGCATTCTACGCCGGCAATTTCATCGACATGATGGGCCCCGCCCTGGCCGAGGACCTGCGACGCCCGGCGCATCTGCTCGCAGCCTGAAGGTTTACGCCTGGCCATCGTCCGGGGCGCGCGCGACATCGCGCCGAGCCGACAAGGCGTCACAGTTTCATGGTCGCAGCGCCGGTTTGCATCCGATAACCACGTATTTGCAGGCACTGGCATCCGGTTTGCTAGGCGAGAGTTGACCGAATTCGGCTCTACCTCCACAAGGCAAAAGACAGGTTCCAGGGGAAGTCAGATGGCGCGTATCACGCTGCGGCAATTGCTCGATCACGCAGCCGAGCACGGCTATGGCCTGCCGGCCTTCAACATCAACAACATGGAACAGGCGCTCGCCATCATGGAGGCGGCCGACAAGGTCAACGCCCCCGTCATCATGCAGGCCTCGCGCGGCGCCCGTTCCTACGCCAACGATATCGTGCTGAAGCACATCATCGATGCCTGCGCCGAACTCTACCCGCACATCCCGATCTGCATGCACCAGGATCACGGCAACGGCCCCGCCACCTGCGCGACCGCCATCCAGTTCGGCTTTACCTCGGTGATGATGGACGGCTCGCTCAAGGAAGATGCGAAGACCCCGGCCGACTACGACTACAATGTCGCCGTGACCCGCAAAGTCGTCGAGATGGCGCACGCCTGCGGCGTCTCGGTCGAAGGCGAGCTCGGCGTGCTTGGTTCGCTGGAAACCGGAATGGGCGAAGCCGAAGACGGCCATGGCGCCGAAGGCAAGCTCGATCACTCGCAGCTTCTGACTGACCCGGATCAGGCCGTCGATTTCGTGCGCGCGACACAGGTCGATGCGCTGGCCATCGCGATGGGCACCAGCCACGGCGCCTACAAGTTCTCGCGCAAGCCCGACGGGGCCGTCCTCGCCATGAATGTGATCGAGGAAATCCACCGCCGCCTGCCGAACACCCACCTCGTCATGCACGGCTCATCGTCCGTGCCGCAGGACCTGCAGGACGAGATCAACAAGTATGGCGGCAAGATGCCCCAGACCTGGGGTGTGCCGGTCGAGGAAATCCAGCGCGGCATCAAGCACGGCGTGCGCAAGATCAACATCGACACCGACAACCGCATGGCGATCACGGGCGCGATCCGCAAGCTGTTGGCCGAAAAGCCCGGCGAGTTCGACCCCCGCAGCTATCTCAAGCCCGCCAAGGAAGCTATGCGCAAGGTCTGCATCGACCGCTATCAGGAATTCGGCTGCGAAGGCATGGCCGGCAAGATCAGGCCGGTCCCGCTCGCCGTGATGGCAAAGGACTACACCGCCGGAAAGCTCGACCCGAAATTCACGGCGGCGGCGGCGAAAGTGGCGGCGGAATAACGCTCCACAGCCTGTGAAAACCGAGGGCGGCGCGATCTCCCGATCGCGCCGACTTTCGTTTGTCCATAAGTATTCGAGGCAGCTTTGTCCTGTGAACCTCTTGTGGATCACCCTGTGAGCAATAGCATCGCTGCATGCTCGACATGCGCCCCAATTGCGAATGCTGTGACGCCGACCTCGACCCGTCGGAAACAGACGCCCGCATCTGCTCCTTCGAATGCACGTTCTGCGCGTCATGCGCGGAGGGCACGCTGAGAGGCAGATGTCCCAACTGCAGCGGAGCACTTGTCCCCCGGCCCGCCCGCGCGAAAGACAAGCTTGCGCGCTTCCCGGCGTCGACAAAGCGGATCGTTAAGCCCGGCGGCTGCGCAAGCTGATCTTGCCCGCCCCGCCGTGCAGGCGTACCCCTCGCCCATGTCGCGCCGCTGCCGCCTCTACCTGATCACGCCGCCCGAGATCGCGGACATCGCAGCGTTCTCGAAGCTGCTCGAGGAGGCGCTCGATGCAGGCGACGTTGCATCCCTCCAGATACGGCTGAAATCCCGCGAGGGCATCCCCGCCCCAGACCACCACATCCTCGCGCTTGGCCGCCACATCATTCCGCGCGCACAGGAACGCGGTGTCGCGGTTCTGGTGAACGACAGGCCTGACCTCGCCGCCGAGCTCGGCGCCGACGGCGTCCATATCGGCCAGACCGACATGGCCTACGCGCAGGCGCGCAAGCTGGTCGGTCCCGACGCCATTGTCGGCGTCACCTGCCATGACAGCCGCCACCTCGCCCTCGATGCCGGAGACGCAGGCGCAGACTATGTCGCCTTCGGCGCCTTCTACCCGACCGACACGAAAGATCCGAAAGCGCGCGCCGAACCGGAGCTGCTCACCTGGTGGCAGCAGATGATCGAACTCCCCTGTGTCGCCATCGGCGGCATCACGGTAAGCAACGCCAGGCCGCTGGTCGAAGCCGGCGCGGACTTCCTCGCCGTCTCGGCCGGGGTCTGGCGGGCCCAGGCAGGCCCGAGCGCTGCAGTGCAGGCCTTCAACGCCATTTTTGACCAGCTGGCGACCTGATCGCAGCGCCGCCGGCCCTCCGTTTCACCCCGGGGGCGATCAAAGCTTGCACTTTGGCCCATGAAAGCTATGGGAAGCCCCCTTAGCCCAAGGCTGTTTGACATGTCCCGTCCCTCCCCCACCGTCAGCGTGATGATGGATGCCGCGCGCGCCGCGGGCCGCAGGCTTATCCGCGACTTCGGCGAGGTCGAGAACCTGCAGGTCTCCCGCAAGGGCCCCGCCGATTTCGTCTCCGCCGCCGACAAGAAGGCCGAGGAGATCATCCTCAAGAGCCTGCAGAAGACGCGCCCCGGCTATGGCTATCTGATGGAAGAAGCCGGCGAGATTACCGGCTCCGACAAGACCCACCGCTTCGTGGTCGATCCGCTCGATGGCACGCTGAACTTCCTGCATGGCATTCCGCATTTTGCCGTCTCCATCGCGCTCGAGCGCGAAGGCAAGCTGCGCGCCGGCGTGATCTTCGATCCGATGCGCAACGAGACGTTCTGGGCCGAGGATGGCGAGGGCGCCTGGCTCGACAACAAGCGCCTTCGCGTCAGCGCCCGCCGCAAGCTCAACGACGCCGTCGTCACCACCGGCATCCCGCAGCTTGGCGTCAATGGCGGCGAGCTCTTCCTCGATGAACTCGCGCGCGTGCGCCAGGAAGTCGCCGCCGTGCGCCGCTTCGGCTCAGCCGCCCTCGATCTCGCCTGGGTCGCCGCGGGTCGCTTCGACGGCTTCTGGGAACGCAGGCTCTCGCCATGGGACATCGCAGCCGGCTTCCTGCTGGTGCAGGAAGCCGGCGGCGTCGTCACCGGCCTCAACAAGTCCGCACCCATGAAAGGCGACTTCGTCGCCGCCAATACCAGCCTCGCCCCGAAGCTGGCCGAGGTGATCGAAGGAAAAATCAGGAAGCCGGCAGCGACACACCCAAAACTGCGGCCAGTCTGAGAGCCTAAGCCTTCGCGCTGGCCGCGCCGGCATCGATCTGCGCAACCAGTCCCTCATCCAGCCCCAGCGCCAAAGCGAAGTTCATGAGGAACGCCTTTTCCGTCATGCTGTTCGGCTCGATCGCGATGCGCGCTGCGGTGTAGGCCTGCGCGGCGAGCGCCGGGGTGTTTGCCGCCACCGCCAGCTCGGCGATCGTCGCGGGCCTTGCAAACTCGCCATCGAGAAACTTCGCGGCATGAACATCGAGCCCGGCATTCTCGAGCGCGCCGATGATGCGCGAGCGTTCCGCATTGTCGACCACCCCATCACAGGCAGCCGCCGCGATCATCGCACGCAGCACCAGCATGGCGGTCGCATTGTCCTGATCGGGATTGCCCGTCTCGCCGAACGGGCTGGCGTCAGGCGCCGCCTCGATCTGTGCGGGCGCCGCAGGCGCCTTGCCCGCCTGATGGTTCTGCCACGCCTTGTAGGCAAGCCCGCCCACCATCGCGAGACCTCCCAGCGTCGCTGCGCTTCCCACCAGCCCGCGCCCGCCGCGCGTTCCCAGCAAGAGCAGTCCGAGCCCGCCCAGCGCTGCGCCAGCCGCCACCTTGTTCCCGGTCGCGAACACCTTGGCCTGTTCGAACAGGTCGCCGCCGGATTTACCCGTCACGTCCTTCAGGGCCTCGTTCGCCCTGGCGCCAATGCCGGTCTTCTGTTCGATCGCCGCTGCCCCTTCCTTCATGCCGGCAACACTGTCATTGAGCAGACCACCCAGCATGCCGCCAATTTCGCCCAGCTGATTCTTGCCGCCTCCGGCGCCGAATATCGCGTTGAGAAGCTTGTTGGCGTCGAACATGATGATCTTCCTGCGGGATACCTGCCTCAGCCTGGAACATGGGCGTTGCCGCTTCGATCGCAAGACTGCGACAGCGAGACGTCAACCGGCGTCAGCCGCTCGTGAACTGCATCTCTGCAAGCTTCGCATAGAGGCCACCGGCCCTCACCAGCGTCTCGTGATCGCCCTGCTCGACCACGCGGCCCTGTTCGAACACCACGATGCGGTTTGCCTTGCGCACCGTCGCAAGCCTGTGCGCAATCACCAGCGTGGTGCGGCCTTCGGATGCCTGATCCAGCGCCTTCTGCACCATCCGTTCGTTCGCGGCATCAAGCGCAGACGTCGCCTCATCCAGCAGCATCACCGGCGCGCCGCGCACCAGCGCCCGCGCGATCGCGATCCGCTGCCGCTCGCCGCCCGACAGCTGGCGCCCCTTGGCGCCGACTTCCGCCGCCAGTCCGCCGCGCCCTTCGAGGAAGGCGAATGCCTCGGCCTTGCGCAGCGCCTCACGGATCTCGTCCTCACTCGCATCCGTCCGCCCGAAGCGCACATTGCCGGCGGCGTCGCCCGAGAAGATCGGCGCTTCCTGCGGTACATAGGCGAAGCGCGCGCGCCACTCACCCGGATCAACCTCACGCGCATCCATGTCGTCGAGCGAGACCACGCCCGTCTGCGGATCGAAGAAGCGCAGCAGCATGCGGAACACGGTCGATTTGCCGGCGCCCGAGGGCCCCACCAGTGCGACCAGCTCACCCGGCCTTGCTTCGAATGACACGTCCTTCAGCGACGGTCCGGCCGCCTCCGGATAGGCGAATGAGACATTCTCCAGCTTCACATGGCCGGCAATCCGCGCCGGCATCGGCCGTGGCATCGGCGGCGCCGCGATATCGGGACGCTGGTCGAGAATCTCCACCGCCCGCTGCGCCGCGCCCGAAGCGCGCATGGCGTCTCCCATCACTTCGGCGACCGTCGCAAAGCCGCCAACGCCGAACATGGTGAGCAGGACAAACTGCATGAACGCGCCGATGCTCATCGCACCTGACTGCACCTCCAGCGCCCCGATCCATACGACGCCGGTGACGCCCGCAAACATCAGCGCGATGATGATCCCGGTCAGCCACGCCCGCGCGCCAATCCGCGCAAGCGCCGCCTCGAACGCCAGCTCGATCGCAGACCGGAAACGCCCCTCGCGCTCCTTCTCCATGCCATAGGCCTGCACCAGGTCGATCGCATCGATCGTCTCGGTCGCTTCGGAGGCTGCATCCGCAATCCGGTCCTGCGCATTGACCGACAGCTTGCGCACCCGCCGCCCCATGGCGAGGATCGGCAGGATCAGCACCGGCGCCATCACGAACAGGATCAGCGTCAGCTTCCACGACGTGATCATCATCAGCACCAGCGCGCCGATCGACGTCACGCAGGACCGCACCGCCATCGAGAAGGTCGACCCGAAGAACGTCTCGATCAGCGTCACGTCAGCCGTGAGCCGCGATACCGCCTCGCCCGTCCTGAGCTTCGAGAAGTACGCCGGCGACAGCGACATCAGCCGGGCATAGACGTCTCCCCGCAGGTCCGCCGCCAGCCGCTCGCCGAAGCGCGAGAAATAGTAGAACCGGATCGCTGACGTTACGCCAAGCAGCAGGGCGATGCCGATCATCGCCATGAAGCCGTTGTTGATCATGGCCGGATCGAAGGTCTGGAAGGCGTTGTTGCCCAGCCACTGCACCGGAAATGTGATGGCGAGATTCAGCGCTGCCGCCACGAAAAGGAAGATGATCGCGAGCACAGCCGTCGTCTGCTGTCGCCTGATGTAGGGCATGAGCCGCATCAGCGGCTTCAGGGAGCGCGACTTCTCCCGCTCGGGTCCGCCCTCGCCCCAGCGCTGGGCCCCGGCGGTCCGGTCGAAGCTGGCAGTCCCGGCGCTCGAGGCCGGCGCGCTGTTCTGGGCTGATCCGTCGCTCATTCTGCTTTCAGAATCCTGATTTCAGCCGATTCGCCCAGCCAGCTTGCCAGCAAGGCCCCCTTCGGGTATGAGCCCCGCTCCCGAATTCAGCAAGGCTTTGCGGGCTTTATCCCCGACCGAGCCGCTTTGACGCCAAGAGACTGCGCCATGAAGAAAGAAGGCCATCCCGACTACCACTTCGTTGAAGTGGTGATGACAGACGGCACGCGCTACAAGACGCGCTCGACCGTTGGCAAGGAAGGCCACGTCATCGCCCTCGACATCGACCCGAAGACGCACCCGGCCTGGACCGGCGGTTCGGGCGTCTCGCTCGATCGCGGCGGCCGCCTGTCGCGCTTCAAGGACAAGTTCAAGGGCTTCGTTAAGTCGTAGGCGACTGACGCAGCTGGAAACACTGACCACCGAGACACTGGGAAAGCCCGCCGGAGACGGCGGGCTTTCTGCTGTCCTGCGCTAGTCTTCCTCGCTGCGCACGACCAGAAACGCCGCACCTGCCAGCACAAGCGCCCCCGCAACCCCGACCCAGAGCCCGGCCAGCCCGAACACCGGCCAGGCCAGCGCGCCTGCCACTGCCCCTCCCACCAGGCCCAGCCACAGCATCAGGTAGGGCGCCCAGGCAAGCTTCGGCCCGCCCATGATGGCGCCGGCCAGCCGCTGGCCCAGCTTCACAAGCGCCCCCGTCATGTAGGTGAGCCCGATCGACACCTCCCCATCACGCTCGAACGTCGTGTTCTCCGCCCCCATCGCAGCGGCGACCAGAAGCATCCCGAGATCCGGCGCGCCCATCGCGACAAGCGTTGCTGAGGCAAGCAGGCCCGCCACCCGCAGCAACACGCCCGGGCGCCGCCACCGCTTCGCCGCAGCGCCAACGAGACTGCCCAGCACCACGCCAGCCACGAAGCTGGCGATCAGGCGCGCAGCGATCAGCGCTTCGGTCGGCAGGCCCGCCACCCCGACAGCAAGCCGGGTCGAGTTTCCGCTCATGAAGGAGACGAAAAATCCGCCAAGGCTCAGAAAGCCGATTGCGTCGATATAGCCCGCGAGCACGGACGCCCCTACGGCAATCGCGATATCCCGTTTGCGGTGTCGCAGCATGGCCGACGCCTTCCCGAAGATCTCGGCACAGCCTACACGATCGGCGTGCGTGGCGACCCGGCGCGTGCGGCAAGGGTTCGGGCGTGCGGCAAGGCTAGCGTCGCCACACCGACAGCGGATCGAACGCGCCGCCTTCAGCGGCCTGACGCAGGCGGTCAAACTGCTTCATGACATTGTTTTCGGCCGGCCGCGGCGTCTCCGAATACAGCGTCATATCGAAACGCCACACGCGCTCATAGAGCGCGCGCGAACGGTCCACCAGCGACATCAGCTGCGCCGGCATGACCGCGCGGTCGACCGGATGGGGCTCGCCCGTGCGCGCGAGGCGATATTTCTCGTCGCCCGCCTCTTCGACCTTCATGTCCTTCTCGCGCACAGCGCGCTGCACCACCAGCCAGGATGCGGCCTGCATCAGGCGCGTCGTCACTTCCATGCTTTCGGCGCCGTAAACCAGCGCAAGCTCACGGTTCAGCTTGCGCGAATCCACGCGGCCGGGGCCATCGAGATAGCTCGCCGCTTCCTCGACCAGGCCCATGCCTTCCTTGAACAGGCGGTCGAAAAGCTCCGAGCCCGCGAATTCAGTCACGCGCTGCTTCCATTCTTCCCGCAAAGAGTCGGCAGAGTGCATGGCGTCGCGCATAAATCCCTCAATTCACCTGTCGCCGGGCTGCCCAGTCTCTGCCCGAGACCTTGAGCAAGCCTTGACGATCTATCCCCGTCCTACGTGCCGGCATCAGGCAAGACCTGCGCCGCTTAAGCATGTGATGACTTGTCTGACGGGTCCGTCAGTTAAGTTTCGGGCTGCCATCAGCTCTTGAAGAACGCAGCCTCCGCAGCTTTCCGTGTCGCCTCTTTTTTCTGGATCATATGCTCGCACGCGGCGATCTCGGCCCGAAGCGTCTCGATCCGCTCCTTCAGTTCCTGAATCGACATGTCGTCGAGCCCTCGTTTCGTCTTGCGAATTGGCTCTTCCTCGAAATTCATGGCCGACTCCTCCGTTCTCCCGCTGCACCGGGGCTCGATCGCCTGGACCCATCCCACCGCTTGACCGCAACGCTCCTACGCGCGCAAGTCGGCCCACCATCGATGATTAAAGCGCGGGATCTGGTAAATGTCCAAACCGGTTATGAAGGCGGTCAAATCCGTCGTCGGCCAGAAGCTTGAACTGCACGAAATCGGGAAACCTTCGCCCGGGCCGGGGCAGGTCCTGATCCGGGTTCACGCCGCTGGTGTAAATCGTCCCGACCTCATCCAGCGCGCCGGCAAGTATCCCCCGCCTCCTGGCGCCCCTGAAACGCTTGGTCTCGAAGTTTCCGGCGTGGTGGAAGCCGTCGGCGATGGCGTTACACGCTGGCAATCGGGCAATCGCGTCTGCGCGCTGGTGCCCGGCGGCGGCTATGCGGAGTACGCGGTCGCCCACGAGGGATCGACCATGCCGATCCCGGAGCCGCTCACCTTCACCGAGGCGGCAGGCCTGCCCGAGACGGTGCTGACGGTCTGGAACAACGTCTTCCACATGAGCCAGCTCAAGCCCGGCGAGACCATCCTGATCCATGGCGGGGCGAGCGGCATCGGCACGACCGCGATCCAGCTGGCCGCAGCTTTTGGCGCGACGGTGTATGCAACAGCGGGCACGGACGAGAAGTGTCGCCTGTGCGAAACGCTCGGCGCGACCAGGGCGATCAATTACCGGACGGACGATTTCGAGACAGTCCTGCGCGATGCCGGCGGCGTCGACGTCATCCTCGACATGGTCGGCAAGCCCTATTTCGAGAAGAACCTCACCATCCTGAAGGATCTCGGCCGCCTGTCCTACATCGCCTTCCTTCAGGGCTCGCGCATCGAGGGGGACCTCACCAAGCTGATGATGAAGCGCATTTCCATCTCAGGCTCGACGCTTCGTATCCGCACCAACGCGCACAAGGCGATGCTGGCCGAAGGCGCCGTGCGCCACGCCTGGCCCTGGATCGCGCAGGGGAAATTCAAGCCCCTGGTCAGCGCCGTCTTCCCGCTGGCCGAGGCGGACGCCGCCCACGCCAAAATGGACAGTTCCGACCATGCCGGTAAAATAATTCTGCAGATTCTCGCCTAATGCCTTGATTCCGGGCAGTCGGCCTGCCCGCCGGCTGCCCTGTTTCGGGTTCACAACAGCGAAAACCTGAATTATATCAGCGACGCTCAGGACTATTTCCCATTCTCGACATTCCGAGAAACCCGGCCCTCAGCGCCGGGTTTTTCGCTTTTCAGGACTAACGAGACGCTTATGGCCAAAATCCTCATGCCGAAGGCGACAGCCGTCTGGCTGATCGACAACACAACGCTCACATTCGAGCAGATCGCCGAGTTCTGCGAACTGCATCCGCTCGAAGTCAAAGGCATCGCAGATGGCGAGGTTGCCGAGAACATGCGCGGCGCCGATCCGGTCGCCTCGGGCGAGCTCACGCGCGAAGAGATCGGGAAAGGCGAGCAGGACAAGACCTACACGCTCCAGATGCCGCCGCTGAAGCATGCCAGCGTGCCCGAGCCGAAAAAGAAAGGCGCGCGCTTCACACCGGTCTCGCGCCGCAAGGACCGTCCGGACGCCATCGCCTGGTTCCTCCGCCATCACCCGGAAGTCACCGACGCGCAGATCTCCAAGCTGATCGGCACCACCAAGTCGACCATCGAGTCGGTGCGCTCGCGACAGCACTGGAATGCGCCCAACCTCAAGCCGGTCGATCCGGTGACGCTCGGCCTGTGCTCACAGATCGAACTCGACGCCATCGTTTCACGTGCCGCCGCCAAGAAGGCGAATGCCCGCGAGGAAAAGGACGCGCGCCTCTCGGGTCCGACACTCCGCAAGGTCGTCACCCCGGCTCCGGCAGCAGCTGGCGCCGCAACCGCCGATGGCGAGGAACCCCGCCGCGAGAACATCACGGCCGAACAACTGTTCGCGAACTTCGGCAAGAAGAAGGACGGCGAGGAGTAGTCCTCGCTCAGTCTTCCGAGGGGTAGCGCGGGCCATCATCGCCCGCCGCAGTCGCTGCCCGGTTCGACGAGAAGACGGGATCGGGCGCAGCCGGTTGCGGCGGCGGGCCGGCCGCCAGCTCCGGGATCGACTGGAGCCTGTCGTACGAGCGATTGAGCACGATCAGGAGGTCAGCGAGGATTCGCAGGCCCAGCCAGAGCCCGAATGGCAGGGCGATTCCCGCCGACACCTGAATCGCAGCAGCGGCATAATTGCCTGCCGCGACGCTCGCGACAGCGATGATCAGCATCACCGCAGCTGACAGCGCAAGGAAGACGCCGGCCACTGCCAGCGCCGATTGCAGCAACGCTGGCGACAGCGGCTCCTCATTATCCCAGAGGCCACGCATAAGGTTGCCCTCATCCGCTCATTGATGTCGCCCCGGCGTCACCATTTGTGTGGTCGCGCCGAAGGTCAACGGGAAGTTGGGCGCCGAGCGTGGTCAGCGCCCTTCCGGGTCCTTAAGCCTAGCTGGCCCTCAACTGCTGGATCTCGTCCTTTATTCGGAGTTTCTTCCGCTTGAGTTCAAGAATGCGCACATCGTCGCCGGACGGGTGCTTGGCCTCGGCGGCGATAGCCGCCTCGAGGCGCTTGTGCCGGTCACTCAACTCTTTAATGCGTGCTTGCAGGCTCATGAACAGGTCTCTCCTTGTAATTGGCGGACCGCACTGCCCCGGATGGGCGCAAGGCGGATCGCACAACACCGACCGCGAGCGGACGTCTCGCGTCCGCTACGGCCTCGATTGGTGTTTCGAGGAGACCGATGCGGCTCGCTGAACAGCCGCGGAGAGAAGTGAAACATGAAGTTTTTTCGACGTCACGCCTTGAATGCGGGAAATCGTTCAAGTCCCTGAGAATTAATGTGACCGCCCCTGCGACGCTCTCCGAAAGCCTCTGCTTAATGCCTGGTTTAGGGTTAGCGGACCTTTTCGTTACGCACCGGATTTGGTATTCCCCAGCCCCGGAGGGACGGTCGGATCGCGCGATACCGGCAGGCCGCCCCCTCGATTTCCGGCGCCTCGGATAGCAAGCAGCAATGCGAAGCGATTCCACCAGGCGCAGTCACCGGAGGCCCCAGGGTTGAGCGACATCGTTTTCGACCCCACCAACATCGAGGAGATGGAGAAGCGGCTCGAAGAGCTGCGCGCCCGCCATCGCGAACTCGACGGCACGATCGCACAGCTCAAGCTGGAAGGCGGCGAGGAGATCCGCGTGATGGGCCTCAAGCGCGAGAAGCTCAGGCTCAAGGATCGCATTGCCTGGCTCTCGTCCAAGCTGACGCCGGACATCATCGCCTAGGCCCCAATCGCCTAGGCCACAGCCTCCAACGTGGGTTACGCGCTGCCTCGGCAATTCCCTAACCAGGCGAAACCTTTCAGGCCTGTCACGGCGCGACGCGTGACAGTTTTGCATCGAAGGCGGCCAAAAGAACCGTGTACGTACGTTTCCCGGACGACACTGCAAGACTCCGGAAAGGCGTTCGGTTGATGTGGGGGCTCAGATTTCAGAGGGAGCCCCCACCAATGTTCCAACGTAAGCGGTCCGGTCGGACCTTGATCGCAGCCCTGCTCGCTGCCTCGTCGGCCGTCGCCCTGCTCGCAGCGCCCGCCGCCGCACAGACGCAGCCTGCTGATGACAGCCGCCTCGACGTGATCATCATCACGGCCAACCAGCGCGAAGAGAACATTCAGGACGTGCCGGTCTCCGCCGCCTCGCTGCCGGACGACCAGATCGAGGCAATCTTCTCCTCGGGCGAAGACGTGCTCGCCCTCGCCGCCCGCGTCCCGGCGCTCTACGCCGAAAGCTCCAACGGCCGCGTCGCACCGCGCTTCTACATCCGCGGCCTCGGCAACACCGACTTCGATCTCGCCGCCTCGCAGCCCGTGTCGATCATCATGGACGATGTGGTGATGGAGAACGTGGTCCTGAAATCGACGCCGATCTTCGACGTCGACCGCGTCGAGGTCTATCGCGGTCCGCAGGGAACGCTGTTCGGCCGCAACACCACTGCAGGCATCGTGCGCTTCACCTCTGTCAAGCCGAGTGAAGACTTCGACGCACGCGCCCAGGCATCCCTTGGCTCCTTTGGCTCGCTGACCTTTGACGGCGCCGTCGGCGGCGCGGTCGCGCCGGGCATCAATGCACGCGCCGCCGTGCTTTTCCAGCACCGCGATGACTGGATCAACAATACGCTCACCACCGGGGACGATGACATCGGCGGCTACGACGAGTTCGCCGGCCGCCTCCAGGTCGCGCTCGAGCCGATCGACAATCTCGACGTGCTGCTGAACATGCACGTCCGTAAACTTGAGGGCACGTCCGCCATCTTCCGCGCCAATGCCATCACGACGGGTACGAACGGTCTCAATGCCAACTATGAACGCGACACCGTGAGCTTCAACCAGGGCGGCGGCAACCGGCAGGCCTACACAGGCTGGGGCACGTCGGCCAATGTCAGCTACGATTTCGGCGACATGCGGCTGACCTCGATCACCGCCTACGAAGGAACCGAAGGCTCCGGCCGCGGCGACATCGACGGCGGCGTCGCGGGCGTCGGCCCGGGCTTCATTCCCTTCGACGCCGACACGCAGGACTCGATCGACGATCTTGACCAGGTCACCCAGGAAGTCCGCCTCGCCAGTGACACCGGCGGCCCGCTCTCCTGGCAGGTCGGCGCCTACTATTTCGACAGCGAGTTCACCGTCACGACCGTGGGACCGTCGGGCTTCCCGCCGCCGGCAACGCTGACGCATGGCAACCAGACCTGGGCCGTCTTCGGCCAGGCGAGCTATGACGTCACCGAGCAGTTCTCCGTCACCGGCGGCCTGCGCTACACGAAAGACGAAAAGGACCTCACCGTCCTCGGCGCCACGGCCAACAACCGCAACATCTCGGACGACCATGTCAGCTGGGACCTCAGCGGCATGTACGCACTGACCCCTGATGTCTCGGTCTACGCCCGCGTCGCCGAAGGCTTCCGCGGCCCGACGATCCAGGGCCGCGATGTCGCCTTCTTCGCCCCGCCCTCGCTCGCCAATTCCGAAACCGTCCTGTCGTGGGAAGCCGGCGTCAAGTCCTTCATCGGTGACAGCCTGCGCCTCAACGCGGCCCTCTTCACCTACGAAGTCTCGGACATCCAGCTCACCGCCGTCGGCGGCGCTGGCAACACTGTCCAGCTGCTGAACGCCGACAGCGGCAAAGCGACAGGCCTGGAAGTCGACGCCGAATGGTCGCCGATGGACAATCTTGTCTTTACCGGTGGCGTCTCGTGGGTCGATACCGAGATCAGCGACAGCGGCCTTGCAGTCGGCATCTGCGCCCAGTGCACGGTAACCGACCCGACACGCGTTGTCTCGGGCTCCAGGCGCGCCTTGATTGACGGAAACCCCTTCCCGAACGCTCCGGAAACAATCGCCAACTTCACGGCGCGCTATTCCATGCCGTATGACGCCAGCTCGGAATTCTTCGCCTACACCGACTGGGCCTATCAGGGCGCGACCAACCTCTTCCTCTACGAGTCGGTTGAGTTCAACACCGACGGTCAGTTCGAGGGCGGCCTGAAACTCGGCTGGACCAGGCTCGACGGCTCCCTGGAAATCGCAGCCTTCGCCCGCAACATCACGGACGAGAACAACATCAAGGGCGCGATCGACTTCAACAACAACACCGTTTTCGTCAACGACCCGCGCGTCGTCGGCCTGTCGGTGAAGTTCGCGAACTGATCTCACAGACAAGCACTGAAGCATGGGCCGCCCGGGAAACCGGGCGGCCTTCTGCTTTGCGGCGGCCTTACACCACCCGCGTTGACGCAACCTCGTGTATCTCCACACCGGTGGAACACTCCGACAGCGCGCCGATCAGGCCGACGATCTCCCGGCTATAGTCCTCGGCGAAATGCGCCTGCACCGCCGCCATGTCGCGCCAGCGCTCGACGAACACGAATGTGCCCGGCGCCATCACGTCCTCGAAGAAGCCATGGCTGATGCAACCTGCCTCCCGGCGTGACAGTGTTACATGCCGTCTCGCCGCCGCGATGAACGCCGCCCGATTTGCCTCGGCCACTTCGACAGTCCCCGTGATCAGGATCATCCAACCCTCCTGCAAGACCGCACCCCCTGATTGCCTGGAGTTCGTACTCCAGATCGCGATTAGAGCTTCTACTCTATTCGGCGACCCCACATGCCAGACCCGAAAATCGACACGCCCACCCGCCTCCTCGACACGGCCCTCGCCCTGTTCAATGAACGAGGCGCGGCCAATGTCACCACCAACCACATCGCCGATGCCATGGGGATCAGCCCGGGCAATCTCTACGATCACCACCGCAACAAGGCCGGGATCGTGCGCGGCCTATTCGCCCGCATCCTCGCTGCATGGAGCGCGAACGACACCCTGCCACCGGGCAAACCCGCGCCGCTCAGGACCATGGATGTCATGGCCGCGGACAATTTCGAGATCCAGTGGTCGCACCCCTTCTTCTTTCGCGATCTCACAATGCTGCCTCACAATGCTGCTCGCGGCCGACCCGGAGGTTGCCCAGACGATCGCCGCAACCGCGACGTCGGCATGTCGAATACGCTCGCCCTGCTGTGCCACTTCATCTCGGCGGGCATGCTGGAGCCGTTCGGCGTTCCGATGAGCGCCGATATCAACGCCATCGGTTTCTCGCTCTGGCCCCTGTGGGCGTCTTGCCTTGGCATCTCCCTGCTTGCCGAAGGCCGCCGCGGCCCTGCCCGATCCGCGCACGCCGTCTGAAACCCAAAGACAAAACGCCGCCCTCCGAGGGAGGGCGGCGCCTGGCTGATCGTCAGCGGCCTGGATCAGACTGCCGCGGCGGTTGATCGTCGCTACGAGGACTTAGCCGGCTGTTGCGGCGCGCTCGGCTGAGCATCGACCGGAGCTGCGGTTTCCGACATCACCGGAGACGGGCCCGTGGTGCAGCAGCGGATCTGCATCTCGAGAACCTGGTCGTTGAAGCGGCAGCCCGTGTCGCTGATTTCACGCAGGATCGATGGTGCGCCAGCATTGAAGGTGAAGCGCGTCTGGACGCATGACTGCACCTTGTAGCCTTCGCCGCACGATCCGGACTTCGCACGCTGCACAGTCTTCGTGGTGCAGTTGAAGGCGGCCTGAGTGGCGACAGCGTTCTTGGCGTCAGTGGCAGCAGCCATCGCAGCATCGGCAGAGGCCTGCGCGGAAGTGGCGCGCGCAAGCGCGTTGTCGGCGATGGTGCGGGCCTGGCTCAGGCGCATGTCGGTGTCAGCGAGCTGCCGGCGCTCGCCATCGATCTCGACGTTGATCTTGCAGACGTCCATGTTGGCCTTGTCGGGCTGGGCACAGTATTGCGCGACCGTCATGTCTTCCGGAATTGCCTGGCAGGCCGTCGCCGCCATCGCAAATGCAGCCGCAGCCGCAGCCGCAGCCGCAAGCATTTTCAGATTCATGTCTTACTCCATCACCTTTGCCGGGACCATGGCGCCCGCAGCCAGTGCAGCAAGTGAAATGACAGCAAGCATTCACGCGATCCGCGCGCTGTCGCAGACGCGGTTTGCACAGCGCACGCGAACGGATCAGCGGGCGCGTTACGCACACGACAGCATACCGCGAAGATCACTGAATCAATTGCGATTCCCCACCGAACACCGGCGAGGGCGCAGTGCGATGAATCTTCTGTCATGGGCGGGCCCTGCGACGTCGCCGACATGTCTTCTTGTTCATGCACCCGGTCCGGAGGCCGGGGACTGCATCCGCTGTTCACCGCGCCCGTAGCGACGACCCGGCCAATCAGGTCGTCGCGGTCACGAACGCAGAGATAATCGCGATCGTACCGCACGACATGAAAGTGCTCAGCGACGAGGCGAGCACCTACGTCAATTTCATGCACATGCTCGTCACGAGCCGGCCGCACACCAAGGTACAGCTGTCCGCCAGCCCCGGCGGCATCGCCGTCAAGCGCGGCGCAGTGCTCGGCAATATCGGCAACATCCAGCAGGGCGCGGCCGACGGCACGATCACCGTGCCGACCACCCGCCACCTGCACTTCGAGACCTCCATGCCGATCGTGAACCCGTCGACCGGCAATCTCGAAAACGCGCCCCTGCCACCCTACGCCTCGCTCGTCGAAGCCTACCAGCGGCTGCAGGCTGGAACGCCCTGGCCGCTCCGACGTGACCTGCTATCGGACCTCATCGCCCGGCTGCGAGAGAACGCGTGCGTCCCACTGCCACGACGTGAAGAGATAATCCTCGCCGCTGGGACGCTGGGCGAGGCTCACCTGCAACTTGAAGCGTGTGCCCACCGGATAGTCCTGCAGCAGCGCCTTGTTGCCCTCCAGCAGCAGCGTGGTTGGAAACTTCTGGCCCTTGGCCGGCCGCAACGCCACCTGCCCCTTCAGCGCGCCCTTTTCGGCGAGGAAGCTCTCGGCTTCGATCGTCTGGTGGTCGTTGGGCAGTTTCATGTCGATCTCCTGTGATCGGCGGCCTGTCGCCAGCCGGCGCGCCGCGTCGCGCAATGCTTGTTTCCATGCAGAAGCGAAGCGCTATCACGCGAACGCGCCGCCGGGGAGAAAAATACCTGCGCCCTGGAAACGGGGCCTATTTCCCGTCCATCAGCTTGCGCGCCAGATAGGTGAACTCGAGTGCGGAGCGCCTCGCCGCCTCGCGCTGGTTCGCCGCCGCGGAGTGACCGCCATCGATGTTCTCATAGTAGAGAAACGGCCTGCCCATCTCTTCGAGAAGCTTTGCCATCTTGCGCGCGTGGGCCGGATGCACCCGGTCATCCTTGGTCGAGGTCTCGAAGTAGATTTCCGGGTAGGTCCTGGCCGGATCCACATTGTGATACGGTGACAGCTTCTCGAGGAAGGCGCGCTCCTCGGCCACGTCCGGATCACCATACTCGGCCATCCAGGACGCCCCCGCCAGCAGCATGTGATAGCGCAGCATGTCGAGCAGCGGCACCTGACAGACGATCGCGCTGAAGAGGTCCGGCCGCTGCGTGTACATCACGCCCATCAGGAGCCCGCCATTCGATCCGCCCATCGCACCCAGCTTCTTTGGCGACGAGATCTTCCGCTTCACAAGGTCCTCGGCCACCGCGATGAAGTCGTCATACACGACCTGCCGCTTCGTCTTGAGGCCCGCCTGATGCCATGACGGACCGAACTCGCCACCGCCGCGGATGTTCGCCATCACATAGACGCCGCCCTGCTCCAGCCACAGCTTGCCCACCGTGCCCGAATAGCCAGGGGTCTGGCTCACCTGGAAACCGCCATAGCCGTAGACCAGCGCAGGATTCGAGCCGTCGAGCCTGATGTCGGCCTTGTGCACCACGAAGTAAGGCACCTTCGTCCCGTCCTTCGATGTCGCCTCGTACTGGTCGACCTTGTATGGCCCGGCATCGAACCACGCCGGCAGCTGCTTGATCGGCGCCACCGCGCCGGAAGCGCTGTCATACGTGTAAAGCGTGTCCGGTGAGAGATAACCTTCGTATCCAAGGAACGCGGTCGACTCCTCGCTGTCCGAGAAGATCACGCCCGCAGACCCGTTCGGCGGCAGCTTCACTTCACGCGATGTCCAGGTCGCGCCGACCTTCGTGTAGGCCATCACCTTCACGACGACATTGTCAGAGATGTTCACCAGCACATTGTTCTTCGTGACGCCCACACCCTGCAGCGCCTGCTTCGGTGTCGGCCGGAACACCAGTTCGACCCTGGGCAGGTTCCCATCCGCCACGAAGCCCGACCAGTTGAAACCGACGAGATCACCCGCCTTGAACGCGCCCTGCCCCTCAGGCGTCCAGTCCTCTTCCAGCGTCAGCAGCAGCGTGTCCGCAAAGATCCCCTGCGGGCTCGACTTCGCCGGGATCGGCAGTTTCAGCGTCCGTCCCTCGCTTGCCTTGGGGAAGATGAACCAGCTCGAGGTGTAGAACGTCTCCGCCCGCACCGCGCCAAACCACTGATTGCCCGCGCTGTCCTCAAGCGACACGGGCGAGGTTGCAACATCGGCCCGTTCGCCGCGAAACACTTCCACCGCATCACGCAACGCCTGCCCGCGCTTCAGCCGCTTGATCACGAAGGGATAGCCGGACTCCGTCAGCGTCGGCTTGTCGCCCGAGAGATCCTTGTTCTCATTGCCCCAGTCAGTCGCGATCAGCAGCGTGTCCTTGTCCTGCCACGCGATCGAGCTCTTCGCCTCGGGAATGTCGAAACCACCCGCCACGAAGCCGGCCTTCGCCCCACCCTCCGCGATCGAATACTCGCGCACGCGCACCGCATCCTTGCCGCCATCCGACAGCGACAGCAGGCAGCGTGTCTGCTCCGGCTTGAGGCATGACACGCCCTTGTAGACCCAGTTCGCGCCCTCGGCCTTCGCCAGCGCATCAAGGTCGAGCAGTGTCTCCCACTCCGGGGCGGCGCTCGCATAACCGCCAAGCGTCGTGCGCCGCCACAGGCCGCGCTCATGCGCCTCGTCCTGCCAGAAATTGTAGACGTGGCCCTGCCGGATCGACCCGTACGGGATCCGCTCCTTCGACGTCGCGATTCCCAGCGCCGCCTCATAGTATCCCTTGAAGCGCGTATCGTTCTCCAGGATCGCCAGCGTACGCTCATTCTGCGAACGCACCCACGCCAGCGCCTCGGCGCCCTCCACCTCTTCGAGATAGAGATGCTTCTCGCGGTCGATCGCCACTGCTGGCTTCTGGGTCGTCACTGTCGTCGCCTCCTGGGATGCACAGGCCGACAGCACAGCCGCCGCCATGCCCATCAGTATCGTGCGCATGCCTATCCCCTGTTTTTCTGGCCCGCAGGGTTAACGCCTGTACCGCAGCGCGCAAGCAGAACACGAATGGCCCGGCGCAGAGTGCGGATTGACGCACATCAAGCCGGCACGGCGGTGTCGGCGCAGGCTGTCGCCAGCAGACGGGAGTATCTGATGCCTTTTTCCCCCCAACTGGGCCTTGGTGCAGCGCTTGCGCTACTCTCCGTCTGCGCACTTCCCGCAGCCAGTGCACAAACAGGCGACGCCGCCCGCGGGAAGACCTACGCCCGCGAGGTCTGCGCCAGCTGCCACGCGGTCGAGCCCGGCATTCCCACGCCGCCCTTCGCCAAGGCGCCCAGCTTCTCCAGCGTGGCCGCCACGCCCGGCATGACATCCATGGCGCTCAATGTCTGGTTCAGCACCTCGCATCCCAACATGCCGAACCTCATCATCCCGCAGAAGCAGAAGGAGGAGCTGATGGCCTACTTCGCCGCCCTGCGCGCAGCCGGCAAACAGGCCGAACCGGACCAGTAGGCCGCCCGCTCTAGCCTCACTGCTCACAACGCCCTAAATCTCCCCCATGAAATTCTGGAAGATGAATGGGGCCGGGAATTCCTTCGTCATTTTCGACGACAGGAAAGGCGGGCTGGGCTTGGCGCCGGAGCAGGTCGCAGCCATCGCGGACCCGAAGACCGGCGTCGGCGCCGACCAGGTGATTGCCATGGAACAGACGCTCCGCGGCGACGTCTTCATGCGCATCTGGAACAGGGACGGCTCCTCCGCCGAAGCATGCGGCAATGCCACAAGATGCGTCGCCTGGCTCGTCATGGAAGAGACCGGCAAGGACAAGCTCGTCATCGAGACCGTCGCCGGCAAGCTGAAAGCGGACCGCATCGCCCCCACAAGAATCGCCGTCGACATGGGCTCGCCGCTTCTCAAATGGGAAGAGATCCCCCTCGCCGAGCGCATGGACACGCGCGGCATCGATCTCAAGATCGGCCCCATCGACGCGCCCTACCTGCAGCGCCCCGGCGCGGTGAACATGGGCAACCCCCACGTCGTCTTCTTCGTGCTCGATCTCGATGCTGTCGATGTCAAAGCCGTCGGTTCCCTCGTCGAATGGCATCCCCTCTTCCCGCAAGGCGTCAATGTCGGTTTCCTTCAGGTCCTCTCCAGAACCGAGACCCGCCTGCGCACCTGGGAGCGCAATGCCGGCCTCACCCTCGCCTGCGGCTCCAACAACTGCGCCGCCATCGTCGCCGCCGCGCGCCGCGGCCTCACCGACCGCAAGGTGCTCGTCCACAATGACGGCGGCGACATCGAGATCGACTGGAGTGACGCCACCGACCACGTCATCATGACCGGCCCGATCGAGCTGGAGTATGTGAGCGAGATCTAGGGGGAACGGTTGACCGTCGACGACAAGGCGAACTTCAAGACAAGCTCCGCCAAGATCTCAACAAGGCAGCCACTGCGATCGCAAACGAGTTCGTCGAGGCCGTTCACTTTGTATACCTGGACGACATTGGCTCCCCACCCTTGGGCGCTGTTCTGCTGCGTACCGCTCAACTTGCGGCGCCGGCCATCGCTCAATCCAGCGTTTGGGACACCGGTTTGGTGCGCCCTTTTTGTTGGCCATCGCGACACCGACAAGAAGGTGGCGCACGAACTGGCCGCGTATCTGAAGCGGCGTAACGTGAGCTGCTTGGTGGCTCACGACACGATTGAACCTGACGAAGACCGGCAAAAAGAAGTCGAACGGGCGCTGCAAACGATGGACGCCGCGAGGGACCGGCAAAGACGTTTGCGCCTTCGCCGGTTTGGAGACTAACGTTCGGCAACGGCTATTTGCGCTTCGTGTCGCCGTGGTCCGACTTCGGCATACGTTCGACGGTCGTCGTCGATGGCCGGCTCTTTGCTTCCTTCACTGGGATGAACGCGCCAGACTTGGCGTCGCGACCAATCGGGAAAGTCTTGCTACCTTTGCTCATGGCTATGCTTCCCTGGATCACCCCCTCCGGCCACGTCGGATTCCAGCCGAGCCTGATTCATTAGCAAGCATCTTGTTCGCGCGTTGTTCCTTTCGTTCACGCGCTCTCAATCCCTCCGTCGCCAGCAGCACCGTCTTCGGGATCGGTTTCTCGCCGCTGGCGTAGTAGGCGATCATCCGGCGTGACAGGCCGAGGGCAGACGCCGCACCATCGAGCGTCAGGGCGTGCGCCTCCATCCACGCGCGGAAATCGTCCGCGCGCATCGTCTCGCCCGCCTGTTCGTCGGCCCAGCGGCGAAGCTGCGGCGCGCCGAAGTCGACGCCGCCCGGCCATTCGACTGACCAGCCATCATCGCTGAGCGCCGCCCTCGCGAACGCCCGCGCGGCGCGGATCGGCTTCAGGCCAGGATGCCCCGCGATGACCGCGCCAAGGTCCACGGCCGCGCCATGGCCATCATCCCACTCAAGCTCCAGCCTGCCGGGACCCGCCACGGCCAGAGACACCATCTTCCCGATTGCCATCACCGGTCTCCACTCAATCGCGCCCAGTGCGCGCGCAACTCTGCGCGATGCGCCGCCGCCCAGGCCAGCGCCTCCCGCAGGTCGATCCGCCCGCTCGACGCAATCACCTCAAGCGTCTCGATATCAACCTGCGCGGCACCCTCGCGCCCCAGCACGTGAAAGTGCGGCGGCGGATGGTCGGCGAAATACGTCGCAATCTCTGCCGAGGCGAAACGCGCTATCCGGGGCATGATGGAAGATAGTGCAATGGTTGCACCATTGCAAGCGGGCGCCTTACCTCTTCTCCCGCCGCCCCAGCCCCGCTGCGACCCAGAACCCCGCCGCCAGCATGATCGCGCCCGCCAGCATCGCGACCAGCACAGGATCGTACGTGCTGTTGACCGACCACAGCGCCGCCGCGCCGAGCGGCGCCAGCGCGCGGGCGACGGTGGCGGGCGTGTTCATAACGCCGGAGATCGCGCCATAGTCCTGCCGGCTCACCATCTCCGGAATCGAGGCGCCGCGCACGATGGTGAGGATGCCGTTCGTCACGCTGTAGAGCGCCACCACGGCGACGATCGCCGCGAAGGACGGCGGCAGCCACACCAGCAAGGCGAGGCTCAATGCAAAACCCGCCACCACCCACGAGCCGACAACCCGCATCGGCGCATTGCCCGCGAAGATCGTCATCGCAATGCGCCCGCCCACCTGCCCCGGCCCGATCACCGCCATCGCGGCGATGATGGCCGCCGTTTCGAAGCCGCGCTCCAGCAACAGCGGATAGAGATGGAAGGTGAAGGCCGTGAACACGGCGGCATGCGCCGTGTAGGCCAGCGTCAGGCTCCAGAACACGGGCGAGGCCATCGCCTGGCGCACGCCCGACCCACTTTTCGTCCCCTGCGGCCCGGCAAGTTCGCGCTGGATCATGTCGCGCTCCGGCCGGATCGCCCAACCATAGAGCCCCGCACAGACCACCAGGTTGATGACGCCCAGCGCCGCCACCGCGCCGCGCCATCCCCACAGGTCAATCATCAGCTGGATCAGCGGGATGAACACGGTCGAGGCAAAGCCGGCCCACAGGGTGACGGCGACAATGGCGTCGCGGGCGCCCACCGCGCCGAAGCGCCGCGCCGCGACCGCGAACGCCGCCTCATAGAGTGTCGCCGCCTGAAGCACGCCAAGCAGCCCGACAATCACATAGAGCCCGACAAGATCGCTGACCTGCGACCAGGCCAGCATCACCAGCCCCGCCAGCACCGACCCGCCCGTCATTATGAAACGGCCATGCCCGCGATCGATCGCCCGCCCAAGCGGGAAAGATGCCGCCGCCGCGATCAGCAACCCCGCCGTCGCCGCGCCATAGAGCGAGGTGCGCGACCAGCCTGTCTCGCCTTCGATCTGCTCGGCGATCAGCGGAAAGGCATAGTAGAGCGCGCCCCACGAACAGATCTGGCCAATGCCGAGCGCGGCGATGAAGCCCTGCCTGCCTGCCATCCCCACACCGGGCGGCAATGGTGCGATTGCCGTCATCGAACAACGCCCCCGGCCGAAGGACAGCCTAGCCTACCGCCACATCCACCATGATCTCGCCCGAGATCGCCTCCAGCGCATCCTGCACCATGACCGCAGACAACCCCGCAGGCAGGCGCAGGTTCGCCGCCATGTTGAAGAGCGGCGCGCCGGAATGCGCCCCCGTGCTCAGCCATGTGCGGAAGCTTTCGATGTTTGCGCCAAGATCGCTGATCGTCGCCGTCACCTGGCGAACGATGCCGGGCCGGTCCTGGCCCACCACGCTGAACGCCAGCGTCTCCCCCGCCACGGCTGCAGGCGCGCCCGCCGGCGCAATCCGCACGTCCAGCCCCGCCGCATCCACGGCGGATACCGCAGCCCGCAACGCCTCAACCCTGCCCTCCGAAAGATCGACCAGCACCGAGCCGACATAGAGCCCGCCCAGCCGCGACAGATGGCTCTCGAGCCAGTTGCCCCCCGCCGACAGGACAGCCGCCGCCAGCGCCCTGGTGAGGCCTGGCCGGTCGCTGCCGACAACGCTGAGGACAAGCAACGTCATGGAAAACCTCGCAATGATTGACCACCCATGGTTAGGCCAACGCGCCGCCCCGCGCCATGGCCAGGGCATGTTCCGGCGCCGGGTTTGGGGAAAAACCGGTGTTCGAATCCCGGGGAAACACCGGCGCCGGATTGGCGGGGGAAGATGCGGCCGTTTGTTCGCGCCGAGGAAGCACAGGACACGCACCCTTGTGGCTCATCCGTGATCTGCCAGTTCTCATCGGTGTCACGCTGAGCGTCTGGCCGCTGGTGATCATGGCGATCGCCAGGGGTTGCAAGGCCGCGCGCGGACGGAACGTGTCTCCCGCAGTCTGCAAACCTCTGATGCTCATGCTCCCGCTCGCCGAAGCAAGGCTTCGCCACGCCCTCGACCGCCAGGCCCTCTGCGCCTTCGGCCGGAATGTACGCGGCAGCCCGCCCAAGCCGCTGCTGTTTGTCCGTATACGGATCTAAAGCGCCAGTATCACACTCCTGCCGCATTCCCCACCGTGCCGCCATATTCGCTGCAGCTGCATACCGGAATCAGCCGTAACGGCGCTGCGTTTCGGGAGCACAACAGGGTGGGCCCGGATTGTCTGGTCCCCATATTGAATGTGCGGAGCACGAGCAAAGTCTCCTGACCCGCAACACGGAGGAGGTTCTCACCATGTACGGCGGCAACCAGAGACAGGGCAAAGGCACACAGGCCTTCGGCGCAGTCGCAGCTGTTGCACTGACCTTCGGCATGGGTGGCCTCTTCACGGCGATGAACTTCAACGCCGAGCGCATGGAACGCATCTCCTCCGAACTTGTCTTCATCGACCCGCCCGCCCCGCCCCTGGTCGAGGAGATCGCGCCGCCGCCCATCGTCGATGAGGTTGAAGATACGCCCGCCCCGCCGATGCCGCTCATCGCACCGGAGATCGAATTCGTGCCGGAAGAGATTCCGGTGATCACCGCAACAGTGATCGAAGCCCTGGCGGTCCCCGAACCCGCGCCCGTGATTGCGGCGCCCGCGCCAATCCAGTCGCGCTCGGCGCCCAGGCTGATTGCAAGCGACAAGCCTGCCTATCCCACCGCTTCGCAACGCGCCGGCGAACAGGGCGTCACGCAGCTTGATGTCTGCGTCGCCTCGAACGGCCGCGTCACGTCCGTGAGCGTCGCGCGATCGAGCGGTTACACGCGCCTCGACGAAGCAGCCGCCAAATGGATCCGAGGCGAGCGCTTCACGCCCGCGAAGATCAACGGCGCAGCGCGAGACGTCTGCGGCCACACGGTCGTCTATGAGTGGAACCTGCGCGACGCGTAAGGCGAGGCCCAAGACAAAACCGCCGGCCAGTGAAGGCCGGCGGTTTCAATTTCAAACCTCAGTAAATCAGCCCTCGGCCGATTCCTTGCCGCCGCCGAGCTTCTCGGCGATGCGGGCGCGTTTGCCGGTCCGGCCACGCAGGTAATACAGCTTGGCGCGGCGAACCTTGCCCCTGCGGCGCACTTCGATCGAGTCGACCGACGGCGAGTTAAGCGGGAACACCCGCTCGACGCCTTCGCCGAAGGAGAGTTTGCGCACGGTGAAATTCTCGTTCACGCCAGCGCCGGCGCGGGCGATGCAGAGGCCCTCAAAGCCCTGGATGCGCTCGCGGTCGCCTTCCTTGATCTTCACATTGACGCGCAGCGTGTCGCCGGGCGCAAAATCGGGGATTTTCTTGCCTTCGGTGACGCGGGCGATTTCCTCGCGCTCGAGGGTCTGGATCAGGTGAGCCGCCATGGATCAGGTCTTTCAGTCGCGGGGTTTCGCCGCCTTCCCCTGCTGAGGGGAGGCTTCCCGGAAAGCGGCGTATAAATCGGGTCTTCTGGCTTTAGTCAACTCCTCGGCCTGATTTCGTCGCCAGGCCGCGACCTTTGCGTGGTCGCCAGAGGTTAACTCCGACGGAATCCCGCGACCTTCCCACACCTGGGGCCGGGTAAAATGAGGATGCTCGAGCAGCCCCGCCTCGAAGCTTTCTTCAGCGAGGCTCTCTGCATTTCCCGCGACCCCGGGCAGCAACCGGACACAGGCCTCGAGCAGCGCCTGGGCTGCAACCTCTCCCCCCGCCAGCACGAAATCGCCAACCGAGACCTCTTCCAGCCCGCGCGCCGCGATCACCCGCTCGTCCAGCCCCTCGAACCGGCCACACAGCAGGATGACCCCCGGCCCCGCCGCCAGCGCGCGAACACGCTTCTGGTCCAGCGGCCTGCCACGCGGCGACAGATAGATGCGCGGCCGTCCAGCCTGCTCGACACTGTCGATCGCCGCCGCCGCAACGTCAGCACGCATCACCATACCGGCCCCACCGCCCGATGGCGTGTCGTCCACCGTGCGATGCCTGCCGAGGCCGAATGTCCTTATGTCGACAGCCTCAAGCGCCCAGATCCCCTGCCGCAATGCGTTGCCGACAATCGAGACGCCGAGAATCCCGGGGAAGGCTTCGGGAAAAAGCGTAAGGCAGGTGGCGCGGAAACTCATGGCGTCCCGTTAGCGCGCGGCGTCGCCGAATGCACCTGCACCTGGCCTCTTTTGGTTAAGCCGGATCGGTGATATGAGAAACTCATAGGTTTCCAATTCAGGCAATCCATCTGGGAGGACTTCTCTTGAAACTTCGACTTGCGCTTTTCGCCGCCGCCATGATCGCCGCGCCGGCCATCGCACAGGAACCGCCCTCGGACACGGTCAAGGCCGTCATCGAAAAGGGCGTCAGCATGGATGCGCAGGGCAATGTCGGCACGATCGAGTACAAGCCTGACGGCACGTTCTCGGGCTTCGACGGCATGTTTTCAGGCACCTACAAGGCGGACGGCAACAAGCTCTGCATCACGGTCGAGGCGTTTGGCATGGTCGACGCCTGCCAGGCCTATCCCGACGGCAAGAAATCCGGCGACACGTTCGACCTCACCTCCGACATGGGCACGATGCAGGTGACGATTCGCTAATCTGCTCAGCTGCACCTGCCCTCTTGCCTGAGGTTGCAAGTCGCGGTTCACTGCGGCTTGACACCATCAAGTTGAAGGGTCCGGGAGACAACGCATGAAAATCACGAAATCACTGCTGGCCGCCGTGGCCCTCGCTGCCACGCCTGCAATCGCGCAGACGGCGCCGTCGGACACGATCACGCTGGTGCTCGAAAAAGGCGTCACGATGAGTGTCGCCCAAATGGGCGTCACCGGCGACGTCACCTACAAGCCGGATGGCACCTTCTCCGGCTTCGACGGCCAGTATGAAGGGACCTACAAGGTCGACGGCACAAAGCTTTGCTTCACGTCTGCGGCCGTCGGCCAGGACAACACCTGCTTCGACTACCCCACGGGCCAGAAGTCAGGCGACAAGTTCAAGATCACCGACCCCAATATCGGCGAGATCGAGATCACGGTGAAATAGGCTTCAGCCTTTCGGCTGGAACTGCGGCGGGCGCCCCTCAAGGGCGCCCGTTCTGCTTTCTGCATGGCGTTTCCCGCCCCACATTTACCGATTGTGATGTGGCGCCCGCTTTCGGGGCGCCTAAGAATAGCGGGATGAAGTCAGGCCAGCGCCAGTCGGGTCGCCAGTCGGGTTGGGCATTTGCAGCAGCGCTTGCAGCGCTCGCCCTCGCCGGCTGCGAGAGCATGTACGAAGCGCAGGCTGTGCGTGAGCATCCTGTCCCCGGCAGGCTCGTCGCAGTGGAAGAGGGACGCCGGATCCACATCGACTGCCGCGGGACAGGCTCGCCCACCGTTGTCTTCCAGTCGGGCGGCGACCTCATGGGCGCGCTCGGCTGGCAGCCTGTCATGCAGCAGGTCTCGCAGACGTCACGCGCGTGCGCCTACAGCCGCGCCGGCATTCTCTGGAGCGATCCGGCGAGCGGCGCCTTCAGCCCGCAAGAGGTCGCGCATGATCTGCACGCGGCCCTGAAAGCCGCCGGCGAGCGTGGGCCCTATGTGCTGGTCTCGCATTCGCGCGGCGGCCTCTACAGCCTGATCTTCGCAGGTCTCTACAAGGACGAGATCGCGGGCATGGTGTTCGCAGACTCATCCCACCCCGATCAGGAATCGCAATTCAGGGAAGCAGGCCTGAGCGTTGGCGAATACGTATCCCCCGCACAGGAGCTTGCCCTCGCCTTCAAGTGGACGGGCCTGATGCGGCTCTCCGACTATCCTGCCGATCCGGCGATCGCAGAGACGGTGAACGCCTTCTACCCCAGATCCGCCGAAGCCAATGCGCGCGAGGCGCGCCAGCGGTCAATGACGATGGCGGAGGCTGGCAAGCATCGCGACCTGCAGAACTGGCCGGTCGTCGTGCTTGCGCGCGAACTGCCGCAACAGACGCAGGCGCGCAAGCGGGCCGACGCGCACGATGCCTATCTCCTGTCCGCCGATGGCCTTGTCGCAGGCGCCGACACGCCCGAGAGCGAGATCGTCTGGCGGCGCCTGCAGGCAGATCTCGCGACATGGTCCAGCCGCGGGCGGCTGCAGATCGTGCCTGAATCCAACCACGCCTTTTTCTTCCATCGCCCTGACATGGTCGCAGCCGCCGTGGACGAGGTGCTCGCGGCCAGCCGGGTTGTCAGGCGGCGGCCGGCTCCGGCGGGGTAGTCGCCGGCTGGTTCCTGGCGACAATCTGCGTCGCCGCCATGTCGCCCGAGACATTGCCAACGGTGCGGAAGATGTCCGGCACCGCCTCCACCGCAACAAGCAGACCCAGCAATTCGATCGGCACGCCCATCGCCATGCAGATCGGCGCAACGCTCGCGATGAAGGAAATCTCGCCCGGCAGGCCGACAGAGCCGATGCTGATCGCAATCGCCACAAGCCCACCGACGATGATGGCGCCAGGTGAAAGCTCGACCCCGAATACGGACGCACAGAAGAACACGACGCCGAGATTTGCGACCGGGCTGGTCATCCGGAACACCGCGACCGCCATCGGCAGGACAAGGTTCGCCACGCGCTCGGGCGTTCCCATCGCATCGCGCGCGCGCTCAACCATCAACGGCAGGGACGCCAGCGACGAGCGGCTCGATATGGCGACAGCCAGCACCGGCGCCGTTGCGTTGATGAACCGCGCGGGGTTCGCCCTGCCCCAGATGAAGGCGAACAGAAAAGCGAGCGGCACGATGGCTGCCGTCACGGCCGAGACCAGCACGATGTAATGCAGGATCAATCCGGCAATCCCGACGCCCGCCGTCAACCCGACGCCAAGCGCCAGCGCGAACACGCCCAGTGGCGCGGCAAGAAGCACCCAGCGCACGATGATGATCATCGTGTCGGCGACGGCGCGGAAGAACGCCACCATCGGCGCGCGCTGGGCGGCGGGGAGCTGTGTCGCGGCAAAGCCGAAGAACAGCGCGAACACGACCAGCGGCAGGATCGCGCCCTCTGCAGCTGCAGCAACCGCATTGCCCGGCGCCAGCGCGGCCAGCCATTCGCCCAGCGTCGGCGGGGCGGCAGCCTGCACCGTCTGGCCTCCGGCGCGCGCGATGAAGCTTGCCGCCGCCGTCGGATCGACCGGGGCGGCAGAGAGCAGCAGCGGAAATACCACGCAGGCAAAGCTTGTGGCCGAGACCAGCAGGACGCCGAAAACGAAGATCGCGCGCGCAGCAACCCTGCCGCTCGATGCAGCGTCCGCAACCGACGCCACGCCCGTGACAAGCAGCGAGAACACAAGCGGGATCACCGTCATGCGCAGGAGGTTGAGCCAGAGGTCGCCCACATGTCCGACCTGCGTGAGCATGCCGACGATATTCGGATCTCCCGACGCCGCCCCCCACGCGCCCACGGCAACGCCAGCCGCCAGCGCCAGCAGCGTGATGACGCTGAGCCATTTCAACATGCGACAACTCCAGCCCCTGATGCCCGCCCCGGAGACCGGCCCCGGGACGCAGCGCGACGCTAGCAGGTAAATCACAGCTCACGCCACAGCCTGCACGCGCGGGATGACGGCGCGCGGTGATTGCAGGTTCGCAGACATTTCGCATTGCCAGACAGCTGGTCTATAGAGGCTCGGAATGAGGCAGGGCGCGACACAGCAGGCACAGGCGGCGGAGAGCTCGCGCAGCGGCGCGATGCGCACGGCTTTTCTTGCATTCGCCATCCTCGCAATTGTCGTCTGGATCGGCATCGCCATCGGCGCAAACACCCGCACGCCGGGCGTGGTTGGCCTCGCAGCGACAGTGTTCGGCGGCCTTTTCTCTGCGGTCCTCACGATTGCGATCGGCGGAGCCATCGCGCTGAAGCTCGGGAGCGCCCCGGCGGCGCTGGCAGTACCGGCCGCGACAGACACGCCCTTTCCCGAACTCGCGCCTGCGCTGGCCGAACTCGAAACCCTGCAGCACCCCGTCGCACTCAGGACAGCTGAACGCGCCGCCTGGCGCGCGCCACTGGGCGCGTCGGCAGGGATTGTGCTGTGGTCGGCAATCGTCGCAATGGGCGCGCCGGGCGGCGTCTTCGACTTCGCCGCAGTGATGCTGGGTGGGGCGCTCGCCGGCTATGGCTGGGCGCTGGCGCAGGCTGCGCGCGAAAACGCCGCCATCTATTCGCAGCACGCCGTCGACGTGCTGGTCGGCGGGCTCGGCGCGTTCAACCGGCGCAACACAGCGCGTGTCGCGTTGGGAAGGGCGTCGCATGCTGGCCTGCTTCCCGTCTCCGCAGGCGTGAGGACAGGCGGCGAGATCGCCGGCGCGCATGCGGGACTTGCCGTTCGCATCACACCGGTCGAGACGATCCCGCGATCGGGCGCGGACAAGGCCTCAGCGTTCACGGGCCTGCTCGTCGAGATCACGGCGCCGCATCTGGGTGCGGCCTCGATGGACGAGCTTGCAGCCGCCAAGCCCGCCGCGCCTGCCTTGATCGCTCAGCTCTCCACCCTGCCTCACCTCGGCGCCCCCCGGAGCGCGATCGTCGATGGCCGCCTTCTTCTCGCGATCCCGGAGACGGGTTCGCCGCGCGTGTTCGATCCGCCTTCGCAGCCAGGCGCGCGCCTTGCCGCCCCACACCTTGCCCGCATCCGGCAGGTGCTGGGCGCTGTCCTGCACGTTGCAGACGCGCTTGCGGCCCCAACGCAGGCCTGACTCAACAATCCCTTGTTTCGCCCCAATTGACGCCGTGCGGCGGCCCCAATCGGCTGCGACGGTTTGTGCACGACGGGACCGGAGACCGGCCCGCGGGACTTGCCTCAGGGCAAGGTTTTTGGGGACTGCACGTGAGAATCTCGATCCGCCTCCTGCTCACCGCGCTGCTGATCAGCGGCGTGACGTGGGCAGCCGCGGGCACGCTGCCGCCCCAGGACGCCCCGCCAGCCGCCAGCCTCGCCTTGAATGAGCACTAGGCACAACCATCCGCGCTTCGGCGCACCTCCTGGGGACCGACAATGAAAGCCCGCACCGCCCTCGCCGCCATCCTCGCCCTCGCAACAGCAGGCGCACTCACCACCACGTCCGCGCTCGCCAAGCCGCCGCGTCATCCCGCGGTGCACTCCTACATCCTGCTCGACCGTACAGGTTCGATGGAGCCGATCTGGAACGAAGCGCTCTCCTCGGTGAACGCCTATGCCGATGGGCTGGCAGCGCTCGATGGCGGCCCCCGGGTCGACGCCGATATCACGCTCGCCGTGTTCGATGCACAGGACGGCCTGCAGTTCGACGTGCTGCGCCAGGGCGTCGACGCCGGCGACTGGAACGATGTCACCACACGCGAAGTGAACCCGCGCGGGATGACGCCGCTCTATGACGCGATCGGCCGCATCGTCTCGCTCGCCGAGAAGGACAAGCCTGAAAAGGCCGTGCTCGTGATCATGACAGACGGCGAGGAAAACTCCTCGACCGAGATGACCAAGAAAGCCGCCAAGGCCGCGCTCGACCGCGTGCGCGCCAAGGGCTGGGAAGTCGTCTTCCTCGGCGCCGAGTTCTCGAACTTCGATGACGCTGAAGGCGTCGGCCAGAGCTCGTCGCGCAACATGGCCGTGTCGAAGGACCAGCTGTCGGACTCGATGGACCGCCTTGCCCAGAAGTCCAGGAACTATGCATCCGGCGCAGCCCCCTCCGTCGAATGGAATGCCGAAGACCGCGCCGCGGCGAAAGAGGAAGAGGTCAAGCAGCGCACGGGCGGAAACAACCGCTGATCCTCTGCCGAAGCCCGGAAAAGACAGGTGCTGGGACGTTCGGATCACGCCAGCCCACATGACGCGATCCCGATCTGAACGGCCAGGTCCGGCCAGTGGCGGCTCTCCCCGCCGCTGGCCGGGCTGCTTTCAGGCTGCGAGCGCCATTCCTATTGAGGAGCGCGCGAATATGTTGTCCCCATGCGTCTGTTGTCCCCATGCGTCTGGGGAAACGACATCAGGGGACTGACAATGAGACTTCACCTCGTGCTCGCCGCCAGCCTGCTCGCGCTTGCCGCTTGCCAGCCGGCCGCACCGCCGAGCGACCAGCCAGCGGCCGCAGCGCCCGCTGAACCGGCGGCCGCCGAAGCACCGGCGTCCGGATGCGCTGCAACCTCCGAAGTGATGTGGGGGCCGATCGGCCCAAGCGATCATCCGTCCTACCGCATCGAGGCCTACGCCAATGGCGCCACCTGCGAGGCCGCGGTCGTGACGCTGGCGATCCGTGCACGCGACGGGTTCCCGATCTATGCGTGGTCGGGCGCAGCCCAGCACATCTTCGGCCTCGCCGACCAGCCGGACACGACCGCCATGAGCAAGGCGCTTGCCGAATGGATGGACAGCAGCGCTATCGAAACCACCGCGGCCCTCCCGCCATGGGACAAGACCGAGGGCCAGCCCGGTCGCGCGGAATTTCCCTTCATGCCAGCCGAATGGCTGGACAAGGCGACCTATGAGGCGATGCGCACGGAGAAGCTGCACACCCACTGCTTCCCGCAGGGCATGGAGAGCCTCAACTGCCTCGTGCTGCGCGACGGCCAGGTCGAGGAGATCGGCCTGCAACTGTTTCCAGGCTGACAGCTAACTGGCGCGCAGGGATTGCAGGTAGGCGATCAGCGCATCAGCGGTCCGCACATCGAAGTCGAACTCGGGCATGTCCTGATGCCCCACACGTATCCCTGTGATCAGGTCGTTCGCCAGCGCATCGGCCTTATAGCGCGCAAGCATCTCGCGCATGGGCGGCGCGCCGGCGCGCGGGCTTGTGGCAGACTGGTCGAGCGCATGGCATCCGGCGCACTCACGCTCCGCAATCGCGCGCCCGTCGGCGACCAGCGGGTCGGCGGCCTGCACAACCGGCCTGGCCGGCTGCGCGTTGCAGGCGGCCAGCGCGAGGAAGGCCAGGACAGCGGAGGCCAGTTTCGGTTTCATCGGCTCATCTTCCGGGAAATCCGCGCAGATCACGCAGTCCATGCATAGCACAACGTCCTGATCGAAGGCATTGATATAGGCCAATCGAATGCCCCGACCTGCGCGCAGGCATCGGTCCCGTCATCGTGAAGGCGCACCAGGAACCGGCCAGGCTCCCGTTCGGTGAGATCGCGCTGTTCGGACAGGCAGTAACCCTGACCCGCAGGGATGGTGGACGCCGAAGCGGCATCGTGCTGGTGCGGCAACGACATCACGCAGCCGCTCTCCCAGATCGGTGCGCCGCTGACCGGCGGGACGCCTCATGCCGGACGGGCGGGGCCCCTCGCGAAACACCTGCAAAGCCCGCCCTTCGGGCTGAATCAGCCCGAAAGTGTGGTTTACGGGCTGCTCTGGAAGCCCCGGGCCGCCTTCGGCGCCGTCCGCCCTCGCTTTCTTCACAAAAGCCCTGTATTGCCGCGCCAAATCCAGCCCCTCCCCCGGCCCAGACCCGAAACGACGCACCCATGCAACTGCGCAACATCGCCATCATCGCCCACGTCGACCACGGCAAGACGACCCTGGTCGACTGCCTGCTCAAACAGTCAGGCTCTTTCCGCGACAACGAGGCCACGTCCGAACGGATGATGGATTCGAACGACCTCGAGCGCGAGCGCGGCATCACCATCCTGGCGAAAGCCACCTCTGTCGTCTGGAACGACATCCGCATCAACATCGTCGATACGCCCGGCCACGCCGACTTCGGCGGCGAGGTCGAGCGCATCCTGAACATGGTGGACGGCGCAATCGTTCTCGTCGACGCTGCTGAAGGACCGATGCCGCAGACCAAGTTCGTCGTGTCGAAAGCGCTCAAGATCGGCCTCAGGCCCATCGTCTGCATCAACAAGATCGACAAGCCGGAAGAGCGTCATGTCGAAGTCGTCAACGAAGTCTTCGACCTGTTCGCCAACCTCGACGCGACCGACGAGCAACTCGATTTCCCGATCATCTACGGCTCGGCCAAGAACGGCTGGATGAGTACGGACCCAGCGAAGAAAACCGACAACATGGCCGCGCTGTTCGAGACCGTGCTGAAGCATGTGCCGCCGCCGCGCGTCGACAACGGTCCCTTCCGCATGCTCGGCACCACGATCGGCTCCGATCCCTTCCTCGGCCGCATCCTCACCGGTCGCGTCGACTCAGGCTCGGTGAAGCCCAACCAGACCGTCAAGGTTCTCTCGCGCACCGGCGAAGTGATCGAAACCGGCCGCGTCTCGAAAGTGCTTGCCTTCCGCGGGCTCGTCCGCTCCCCCATCGATGAAGGCAAGGCCGGCGACATCGTCTCTATCTCGGGCCTGACGAAAGCCACCGTCGCCGACACGATCTGCGATCCGTCTGTTACCGAGGCGATGCCTGCCCAGCCGATCGACCCGCCGACGCTGGCCATGACGTTCCGCGTCAACGACTCGCCGCTCGCAGGCACGGAAGGCAAGAAAGTCACCAGCCGCGTGATCTGGGACCGCCTGCTGAAGGAAGCTGAAGGCAACGTCGCCCTGAAGATCTCGCGTGCGCCGGATTCGGACGCGTTCGAAGTCGCAGGCCGCGGCGAACTGCAACTTGCCGTTCTGATTGAAACCATGCGCCGCGAAGGCTTCGAGCTTGGCGTGTCGCGTCCGAAAGTCGTGATGCAGAAGGACGAGACGACGGGCGAAACCCTCGAGCCGATCGAGGAAGTGGTCATCGACGTGGATGACGAACATTCCGGCGTGGTCGTGCAGAAGCTGTCCGAGCGCCGCGCCGACATGATGGACATGCGCCCGTCGGGCGTTGGCCGCACGCGCCTGGTGTTCCACGCGCCGACGCGCGGGCTGATCGGCTATCAGGGCGAATTGCTGTCCGACACGCGCGGCACCGCCGTGATGAACCGCATCTTCTACCAGTACGCCCCGCACAAGGGCGAAATCAAAGGCCGCCACACCGGCGTGCTGATCTCGAACGGCGCCGGCGAGAGCGTGGCGTTCGCGCTGTGGAACCTCGAGGACCGCGGTCCGATGATGATCGAGCCGGGCATCAAGGTCTATGAAGGCATGATCATCGGCGAGCACACGCGGGGCAATGATCTCGAAGTGAACGTGCTGAAGGGCAAGAAGCTCACCAACGTGCGCGCCTCGGGCGCGGACGAAGCTGTGCGCCTGACGCCGCCGATCCGGATGACGCTGGAAAAGGCGCTGGCCTACATCCAGGACGACGAACTGGTCGAAGTGACGCCGGAGAACATCCGCCTGCGCAAGGTCTGGCTGGATCCGAACGACCGCAAGCGCAACTCCCGCGCGGCGGTCGAGGCCTAGCCCTGGGGACAGCCTGTCGCCCTGCCCGGCCTGCGCCTCCGTTCTGACATATCAGGATGGCGCCATGCTGGCGTATCCAGAGTGCGCCCGTGCATGGTCGCCGGAACCTGTACGCGCAGGCGGCGGCCCGCGCGTCTACAAGGATGCCTGCGGCAATGTTCTCGAGGACGGCGATACGGTCACATTGACCAAGGACCTGAAGCTCAAGGCTTACTCGCGGGTCGTGAAGCAGGGCGCCAGGGTCAAGCGGATCCGGCCTGTCGACGAGGATGATGACAACGACTGCAGGATCGATGGCCTCGGTACGATGAAGCTGAAGTCAGAATTCGTGCAAAAGCAGCGCTAGCCCCGCTCGTCCTTGGGCGAGCCCATGACGATGTAGCTGGTGATCGCCGCCACTTCCGGCACCTGCCCCAGCACCTCCGTGTGGAAGTGCTTGTAGGCGGCAAGATCCTCCACCTCCACGCGCAGGATGTATTCGATCGCGCCGGTCACGTTGTGGCACTCGCGAACCTGCGGCGCGGCCGACATTGCCTTCTCGAAATTGCGCTGGTTACGCTTGTGATGCTCGGACAGGCCAACAGCGACATAAGCGGTAAAGCCGCCGCCCGTCGCGGCGCGGTTCACCACAGCGCGATAGCCCGCAATCACCCCTTCCCGCTCGAGCTCCTGCACACGGCGCAGGCACGCTGACGCTGACAGGCCGACCTTCACAGCGAGGTCGGCATTGGTGATCCGGCCATCCTGCTCCAGCTCGCGCAAGATTCTGCGGTTGATGTCATCCAGCTTCGTCATCGATTGTGAAACTGGCTGACCCAAGCGCCAGAACGCAAGCACATTCGAGCCAGACCGCCGTATTGTTGCGAAATGTTGACCGCCGAACTCCTCACCGCCCTCATGGCCTTCGCCTTCGTGTCCTCGATCACGCCGGGGCCGAACAATCTCATGCTGATGGCGTCAGGCACGAATTTCGGCTTTGTGCGGACGATCCCGCACATGCTGGGCGTATCGATCGGCTTCACGCTGATGATCGTTCTGGTCGGCGCCGGCCTTGCGAAAGTGTTCGAGATCTATCCCCTCGCCTACACGATCCTGAAATATGCGAGCTGCGCCTACCTCGTCTGGCTGGCCTGGAAGATTGCGACCTCCGCGCCGCCAGGCGCGAAAGGCGCCGAAGCCAGGTCAGAGCCGATGACCTTCATTCAGGCAGCGCTCTTCCAGTGGGTAAACCCCAAGGCATGGACGATGGCGCTGACGGCCGTCTCCGCCTACACGCTGCCGGCGGACCCGATCGTGAGCCTGCTTGTCGTCGCAGCCGTGTTCGGCGCGATCAACCTGCCCTTGGTCGGTTCATGGACGCTGCTGGGCATGCAGCTGCGGCGCTTCCTCAACGATCCCGTCCGCCTGCGCGTGTTCAACGTGACGATGGCCCTGATCCTCGTCGCGACGCTCTACCCGATCGTGTTTGCAGCACCTCACTAGCGGCTACTTCACCGGCTTCGCGCGCTCGATCGATTCGACGATCAGCTCGCGCGCGCGCTCCGGGCCGTAGAGGCCTTCGATCTTCACCCACTTGCCGGGCTCGAGATCCTTGTAGTGCTGGAAAAAATGCACGATGCGCTCGACGAGGATTTCAGGCAGGTCCTTGTAGTGTTTGACCTTCTCGTAATAGCGCGTGAGCTTGGGGTGCGGCACGGCGAGAATCTTCTCGTCCTGCCCCTTGTCGTCCGTCATCATCAGCACGCCCACCGGCACACATCGCACGACGGAGCCCGGCACCAGCGCCCTGTTGCCCACCACCATCACATCGATCGGGTCGCCGTCGAGCGAGAGCGTGTGCGGAATGAACCCGTAATTGCACGGATAGCGCATCGAGGTGTACAGGAACCTGTCGACGAACATGGCGCCGGAGGCCTTGTCGATCTCATACTTGATCGGCTCGCCGCCAAGCGGAACCTCAACCAGGACGTTGACGTCCTCGGGCGGGTTGGGTCCGGTCGTTATCTTTGAAAGGTCCATGCGGGAGTCCTGTCATCGGGCCAGCAGGTTGACGTCTTTGCACCTGCAATATCCGCACCAGGCCGGACCGCCAAGTCCAGCTGTCGGCTCGCACGAGCCTCACGCGGCGCTCGCCACGGCGCGAAGCTGCGCCAGCACGTCAAGTCCGTCCATCTCCGGCATCACCCTATCGAGCAGCACAACGTCGAATTTCTCGCGCGCCATGAGCTCCAGCGGCTCCTCGCCAGAGGCGCATGCGGTCGTGCGGCGCCCCGCAGCCCGCAGCATCGCGACAAGCACGCAGAGATTTCGCGGATTGTCATCAACGCACAGTATGTTGCGAAACGACGCGGACGCCAGATCGGCAGCCTGAAGATCTAAATCCTGCCCCGCCGTCGCCAATGGTGCTGCGATAAGGACCGTGAAACGCGAACCACGACCGGTTTCGGTTTCGAGCCCGACATCACCGCCCATGGCGATCGCGAGCTGCCACGAGATGTACAGACCGAGGCCAAGACCGCCATGACGGCGCCTGGCCGTGACGTCGATCTGCTCAAAGGGCTGGAATATGCGCTCGATGGCTTTGGCAGGCACGCCTGGCCCGGTGTCCTCCACCTCGATCACCACAAACTGTGCGCCGCCGGGTCCGCTTTCTGACCAGGCTTTCAGGGAGACGCCGCCGTGCTGGGTGAACGTCACTGCGTTGGCGAAGAGGTTGCCGATGACCTGCAGTACGCGCGCACTGTCGAGGCTGCGCGGGGCCGACAGCGCCGGGTCAAGTATGACTGAAAGCGACAGCGCTTTGGCGCGGACGTCCGCCGCCTCACATGGCGCGTCATTCGCCGTCGAGGCCAATCTCCATGACCTTGCCTGCAGCATGGTTTACACCATGACAAGGACGCGAGCCGCCGAACCCGGGCTGCAGGATCGGCGGGCCAGCACGCCACTGCGGCGGCTGAAGGTCAGCCCTTGCCCGCCAGCCCCAGCAATCTCAATCGCAGCGCATTCAGGCGAATGAAGCCCTCGGCGTCCTTCTGATCGTAGGCGCCGGCATCGTCCTCGAACGTCACATGCGCGGCGGAGTAGAGCGAGTTGGGAGACGCCCTGCCCGTCGTGATCACATTGCCCTTGTAGAGCTTCAGCGTGACCGTGCCGGTGACGTTGGCCTGCGACTTGTCGATGGCAGCCTGCAGCATCTCGCGCTCGGGGGCGAACCAGAAGCCGTTGTAGATCAGCTCCGCATAGCGCGGCATCAGCTCGTCCTTGAGGTGGCCCGCACCGCGATCGAGCGTGATCGATTCAATGGCGCGGTGGGCCTGCAGCAGGATTGTGCCGCCGGGGGTCTCGTAGACGCCGCGCGACTTCATGCCGACGAAGCGGTTTTCGACGAGGTCGAGACGGCCAATGCCATTGTCGCGGCCAAGATCGTTGAGCGCCGCAAGCAAGGTGGCGCCGGACAGTTTCCTGCCGTTCAGTGAGACGGCGTCGCCACGCTCAAAACCAATCTGGATCTCGGTCACGATGTCTGGCGCTTCCATCGGCGAGATGGTGCGCTGGTAGACATAGGTCGGCGGCTCGACGGCCGGGTCTTCCAGCACTTTGCCCTCGGAGGACGAGTGCAGCAGGTTGGCGTCGACCGAGAACGGGGCCTCACCACGCTTGTCCTTCGCTACCGGAATCTGGTGCTTCTCGGCGAATGCGATCAGGTCGGTGCGTGACTTGAACTCCCATGTCCGCCAGGGGGCGATCACCCTGATGCTGGGGTTCAGCGCATAGGCCGAGAGTTCGAAGCGGACCTGGTCATTGCCCTTGCCGGTGGCGCCATGCGCAATCGCGTCGGCGCCGGTTTCCCTGGCGATCTCGACGAGACGCTTGGCGATCAGCGGGCGCGCGATCGAGGTGCCGAGCAGGTACTGGCCTTCATAGACCGCGTTGGCGCGGAACATCGGGAAGACGAAGTCGCGGACAAACTCCTCGCGCACATCCTCGATGAAGATGTTCTCGGGCTTGATGCCCATCAGCTCCGCCTTCTTGCGGGCTGGCGAGAGTTCCTCGCCCTGCCCGAGATCGGCGGTGAAGGTGACGACCTCGCAACCGTACTCGGTCTGCAGCCATTTCAGGATGATCGAGGTGTCGAGGCCGCCGGAATAGGCGAGCACGACTTTCTTCGGAGCCAGTTTGGCGGCGGACATGGTCATCTCCCGGGCGGACAGGCCAATCGGATGGGCGCTTATAGCCCCCGCGGCCCGGCTCGCAAGCGATGTGGCGGCACCGGCTGCGGCGGGGTGTGGCGCGGATGGACGGGCGTGCTAGATTTCGTATCAGCTGCGGGTGACCAGCCCGCCTGCTGGGGAGATTTCATGGCGGGCCTTGCGGCATTCGGAAGACTGGTTCGCGCCGCCGTGTTCGGGCTGATCGCCGCCGCCGCATGCGCCCCGGCGCTGGCGCAGCCCGCGCTATGGGCCGTCAAGGACGCCGATTCAACGATCTACATGCTGGGCACCGTGCACCTTCTGCGTCCCGAGACGGAGTGGCGGAGCGACAAGCTCGATGCGGCAATGACCGAGGCGAAGGAACTTTGGCTGGAGCTGCCCACCACGGACGCCGCAGCGATGGCGGGCGAGATGCTGCCGCTGGTGACACAGCACGGACTGTCGCCTGGCAAGCCGCTGTCGGAGCGTCTGACCGAAGCGGAGCTCAAGACGCTCGACGAGGCGGCGAGACTTGCCGGGCTTTCGGGCGCGCAGCTCAACATCTTCCGGCCGTGGTTCGCCGCGCTCACCATCTCGAACGCGGCGATCACACGGGCGGGGTATGATCCGATGTCGGGCGTCGACAGCCGGATCGAGAAGGCGTTCGCTGCGCGCGGCATCAAGCCCAGGGGGCTCGAGACGGCCGAACTGCAGATCAAGGTCTTCGCCGGCATGACGCCGGAGCAGGAATTGCGCTACCTGCGCGAGACGATCGAGGAGTACGAGGCCGCGCCAGTCGAACTCGACAAGATGGTCGACCAGTGGTCGAAGGCCGATCTTGCCGGAATGGAGGAAATGTTCGTCACCGAGATGAAGGTCGAGGAGCCGGAACTCTACGCAGCCCTGCTCACCAATCGCAACGCCAGCTGGGTGACGCAGATCGAGGGCATTCTTGCAGGCAAGGGCGTGAGCTTCATGGCGGTTGGCGCCGGCCACCTGATCGGACCGGACAGCGTGATCGCGATGCTGGCGGCCAGGGGCGTCAGGGCGGAGCGGGTGCAGTAGGCGTCAGGCCAGCCCGGGTTCGATCAACGCGCGCGAGGCCGAGCTGACAGCTTCGGCGGCGGTCGTGAACGCAACACCGGTCAGCGTGGCGGTGCAGGCGCTGTCGCCTGTGGGACTGACGCCGAGGCCGGCCTGCAATGTCCTCACAGACGCATCAGCCAGCGACAGCATCCTGACCATGCCAGCCGACAGGACGCCAACCGGGATTTTCCTGGCCCGGTCAGAATGCACCGCGTGCATTTCCCTCGCCATGCGCGACATCATCCAGGTTTCTCCTGCTGCAATGAGCCGGCGACCTCCGGCGACAGGCGCCATGGCGAGCGCCTGCAGCGACGTTCCGATCTCGGCATCGAGCGCTGGACCAGGCACGAAGCCGGGATTCACCGCGACGCGTCGCTCGGGCAGCTAGGCGCGCGACGCCAGCCGCCCTTGCGGCTGCGAGGATGCGGGGCGCGCCCCGTTTCGCGGCGGGGACAAGGTCCTCGCGACCGCGTGGCTGCTGCAGCGGAAGCCGGCGCCGTCGTTCTTCAACGGCGACTGAATCCAGAACAACGAGGCCCAGACCAGGAAAGGCGGCCGCCGGAAAAGAAGACGCCGGCCTCCTGGGGAGGCCGGCGCCAGGCAGCGTCGAGAACGATTGGGGAGGAGAGAGTCGTTCCGCGCGAGTCTATCGCCGCCGGGCAACGGGGAGGAGAAACCCGGCGGAATTCAGGGCGTCAGACGACGATGCGGCTCGCCGCGTCCAGCATGTGGACGAACAGCACGGAGCCGGCGAAGGCCGCGGGAATGGCGGCGAGCAGGCCGAAGAGTTCCGGCGCGCGGAAGGCTTTGGGGAGGAAGTTCATGTGCAGCTCCATTTTTTGTCGGGGTCTCTGTCGGCCCCTGGGTGGTTTGGCTGGCGGGTTTTCTGTTGTCCCGTCCATGTGTGAGTATCTACATGCGCTTTGAGCGAAATGCAATGAACAAAGTCAACAATGTTCAGTATTTCTGCTGCAGATGCGATCACAGACGCGCGAGAAATTGTTGCGGCTGCGAACAAACCGGCGCGCGGACGGAAGATCGGACGACCGTGGCGATCACGAAAGACTCTGTATTTGCTGGTCTTTTGCTGAAATGGAGGACCCAGGGCCGCCGGCTGATTCGCCTGGACTGGCCTCTCCGCTTGTTATGGCGCTAACGGTCGGAAAAGAACCGCGGATCCGCGCTCCCGGCAGGCGCTGGACGGCAGCCTGCGCCCGACGGCCTGCGTTTCATCCACCTGATGCTGTTGAAAAGTGTGCGTCTACCTGCGCGCGGAACGGATGCAGCCAGTCTCTCACAGGCCTGGAGGCATCACTGCCTGGCGCCATCAGCGCCTTGCGGAAATGCCCGTAAGCATGAGGCGCAGCAGCCCTTCCATCTCGGGGATCAGGGCGTCCAGCTGTTCGGTGGTCCAGAGCTGGGGGATGCGGAATTTCAGCATGGCGCACTGGACCAGGTCGGCCGTGATGGTGAGGCCTTCCGGCAGCGCGAAGTCGCCGCTGGCACGGCCTTCCTCGAGGATCTTCTCGATCAGGATCCGCTCCTGCGCGCGCTCCTCGGCGAGATAGTCCGGGCGCTCGCGCGCCATGATGTCGGCAAGCTCCATCAGCTTCGGGTTCTTCTCGAAGGTCCGGAACGTGCGCTCAAGCCGCATCGCGAAGAAATCCCTGAGTTTTCTGGACGGTGAGCGGCCCGAATCGCGGATGATCTCTTCGTAGAGGCGATGCGAATTGCCGCCATACTCGCGGGTCATCGCCTCGGCGATGTCGATCTTGGAAGGGTAGAAACGATAGATATTGCCGGCCGACATGCCGCAGTCGGCGGCGATCTCCGACATCGTGGTCTTGTTGTATCCGTAGTGGAGGATACGGTCGGCCGCCGCTCGCAGGATCGTTGTGCGGGAATCGGCCTTCTCGGCGGCCTTGTCGGTCGTCTGAGCTGACATCATGCTTGCGTATATGCTGGGAACGCTGAACGTTCAATGAAATCTTCAGCACCAATATCACCATCCGAACGGGTTTTCCAGCGCGTCGGCGTCGCCGGCGCAGGGGCGTGGGGTACGGCCCTCGCGATCTGCGCGCTGTCAGCCGGACGCGAGGTGCATGTCTGGGCGCGTGAACCCGACATCGCCGCAGCGCTGAGCACGGGCAAAGGCAATCCCCTGTTCCTGCCGGGCGTTGCCGTGCCAGCCATGCCGGCGGCGACCGACATGGCGGAGCTCGCCGGTTGCGACGCAATCCTGATGGTCGCACCGGCGCAGCACATGCGCGCAACCCTCAGGGCGCTGTCCCCTCACCTCAGGCCCGGCACGCCCGTGGCGCTGTGCTCGAAGGGAATCGAACGTGGCACGCTGAAGCTGATGACCGACGTGCTGGCGGAAGAGGCGCCACACGCCTCACCGGCCGTGCTCTCGGGTCCGTCGTTTGCGAGCGACGTAGCGAAGGGACTGCCGACAGCGGTGACGCTGGCCTGCGCAGAGCGCGACCTCGGCGAGCAATGGATGCGATCGATCGGCCGGCCGCACTTTCGCATCTACTGGAGCGATGATCTTGCCGGCGCAGAGGCGGGCGGCGCGATCAAGAACGTGCTGGCGATCGCCTGCGGTGTCTGCGAGGGCATGGGGCTCGGACGGTCCGCACACGCGGCGCTGATCGCGCGCGGTTTTGCCGAGATGACGCGACTGGGCGTGAAGCTGGGCGGGCGGGCGGAGACGCTGGCGGGGCTGTGCGGGCTTGGCGATCTGGTGCTGACCTGTTCCTCGCCGCAGTCGCGCAATATGAGTTTTGGCATGGAGCTGGGGCGCGGAAGATCCGCCGCGGAGATTCTTGGCTCCCGCACGGCCGTGACAGAGGGCGCCGAGACTGCGCCAGCTGTCGTCGAGGTGGGGCGGCGCATGGGCGTCGACCTGCCGATCTGCAAGGTCGTGCTCGACATGATCGAGGGGCGGCTGGATGCGAAGGCCGCGGTGGACCAGCTGCTGAACCGGCCGATGAAGGAAGAAGCGTGATGTCTCTTTTCGTGTTTCACGGTCTCGACAGGGTAGACGGGCTGGAGGTGCGCAAGGCGACGCGACCAGCGCATCTGGCATGGATCGAGACGCTGGCGCCGCGCGTGAAGATCGGCGGACCGATGCTGGCCGACGACGGACAGACGCCGGTCGGATCGATGCTGGTGGTCGAGGCGGAAACGCTGGAGGCGGCGAAGATGCTGTTTGCGGCAGACCCTTACGCGCTGGCAGGGCTGTGGCAGGGCACGAGCGTGCGGCCGTTCAACTGGCTGATCCGGCAGTGATGCGGACGGTGATGCTCGCGGCATTGCTGCTGGCCATGCCGGCGGCCGCGCAGGAGGCGCCGCAACCGCGCACGGACTTTATCGAGCTGCGCAAGGAGGCAAGGGCCGACGTCGCCATCCGCAAGGCGCTGGGCGACATGTCGCGCACGATGGACGCGCGGCTGCGCGATGACCGGCGGATGGTGGAGCTCATCCTGCGAGCGGGCGCGGCCAAGCCGGGCGAACGGGTTCTGGATGTGGCGTCGGGCGGCGGATATCTCGCCCTGCTCTTCTCCAGCCTTGTCGGCGAGACAGGGCATGTCGACATCCACAACACGCCGGGTTGGATTGCGCAGTTTCCATCGATGGAGGTGGAGCGGCAGCAGGACGTGATCACGCGGAAGAATATCGGCTGGCTGACGAAGAGCTGGCAGGAGCTCGACGCGCCGCCCGACAGCTATGACGTCATCGTGCTGGGGCAGGTGTGGCACGACGTGATCCTCGAGGGCGGCGACTATCGCGAGATGGCGAAGCGGTTCCTTGCGATGCTGAAGCCGGGCGGGCGCGTGGTGGTGGAAGATCACGATGCGATTCCGGAGATGGACCTCGGCCGGCAGGTGGGGCTGCACCGCATCAGCCATGGCGATGTGACCGGGCAGTTCCTGCGCGCGGGACTTGCGTTGAAAGAAGTGGTCCTCATCGAGAGTGAGTTCGACAACCGCAAGTTCAACGTGTTCCAGCCGACTGTGCGCGGGCGCTCGGACCGGTTTGTCGCGGTGTTCACAAAACCTGCCGATGGCAAGCCGCTGCACTAGGCAGCCTCGATCGCATTGGCCATTCCGCCGGAGCACATCTTGGGCGGCGGCGGCGGCCTGGATGAGGCCGCCATCGCGCCTGAGCGGGCGCCAGCTGAAGAAGCTGAGCGCAGGACCAGGCAGGGCGCGCTGCGCACGTGCCGGCGGCAAGAGAACTGACGTTAAGTTGCTAGGCCCGCACGAAGTCGAGGAACACCGGCTCGCAATCGCCGAGGCGCTTTTCCTGATAGCGCGTCGTGACGTGGTCGGCGGGCGGCCTGCGCCAGTCGTCGGCGCGTTCCGCTGTCCAGCCGAAGCGGCCGTCGGCGAGAATGTCGGCGAGCGCGCGGCTGGCGTAGTCGGACCAGTCAGTGGCGAAACGCAGCGGCGCGCCGGATTTCAGGATGCGGGCGAGTTCCGCGACGAAAGCTGGCTGGATCAGGCGGCGCTTGCGGTGGCGCGTCTTCGGCCACGGGTCGGGGAAGAGGATGAAGGCGCGGTCGATGCTGGCGTCAGCAAAGGTCGCGACGAGATCGCGCGCGTCGCCGCGGCGAAGGCGGATGTTCGAAAGACCCTGCTCATCTATCGCAGTGAGGATCTTGGCGACGCCGTCGACGAAGGGTTCAGCGCCGATGAAGGCGGTGTCGCGATGACGCGCGGCCTGGCCCGCCAGATGCTCGCCGCCACCGAAACCGATTTCGAGCCAGACACCCCGCGTGGGCGCGCTGAAGAGGACGGCTGGGAAGAGTTCGCCCTTGCCTGCTTCCGGGATCGCAAGACGCGGCAGGAGGTCCTCGACAAGGCCCTGCTGTCGCGCCGACAGCGGCTTGCCGGCAGCGCGGCCGTAGAGGCGGTGGCGGGGATGCTCGTTCATGGGCGGGGTTTAGGCACGGGCGCGGGGCTGATGCAATCAGACCGGCGCAATCGCCCTGAGCAGCGTGTCGACCAGGCGGTTGCGGTAGATTTCCGGAACAGGGCCCCGCATGGCGATCAGACGGTGCCAGATCGGCCCGAACAGGAGTTCGGTGGCCAGATCGATGTCCCAGTCGCGGCGCACTGTTCCCTTCAGCGCCTGTTCGGCAAGGATGTGGCGGAGCGGAATCTTGACGTTCTCGGAGAACCAGGCGCGGAAGACTTCGCCAGCCTCGCCATCGTCAGCGGCAGCGAGAAGCGCGCCGCGCCAGGCATGGGCCCCATCGCCTGTGCGCACGGCAATCAGGAGCGGATCGATGATCGCAGCGAGACGATCGCGTACATCAGCAGACGCGGGCAGGGTCGATGTCTTTCCGGCGAGCGTGCCGAGCACCGAATCAACGCAGAGACAGGCGGCGGACTTCCACCAGCGATAAATCGTCTGCTTCGAGGCCTTCGCATTCTTTGCGACGCGGTCGACGGAAAAGCCGCGCCAGCCATGCTCGGCCAGTTCGGCATAGGCCGCAACCAGCACGGCGTTGGTGGACGCTTCGCTGCGCTTTGGACCGACGCGACGCCGGTCGGCGTCCTCGCCGTCCGGACCAATAGCGGGATCAGTCGGGAGGACATTGTCTTCAGCCATAGCGATCTCGAGCCATTGCGATCTCGTGGGGGCGGCGACAGCAGTAGATAACGGAACAGAAGCGAAGGTTGTGCCGGAACTCTGCGTACCTTGTGTGTCAATCGCATGGCGGGAGTCAATCGTGGGTGGAGCGGAAGAGTTTGATTCGCTCGCGAACATTGGCTAGGCGGGCGCCATGACCATCGAATTCGCTGACGACGCCCAGGATCTGATCGCCGGGTACCGCCGCTTTCGCGCCAGCCGGTACCGCGAGGCGCGCGACCTGTTCTCCCGGCTGCGCGATGGCCAGCAGCCGGCGACGATGATCATCGCCTGCGCCGACAGCCGCGCCGACCCTGCAATGATCTTCGATGCCGCGCCGGGGGAGCTTTTCACCATTCGCAATGTGGCAGCCCTGGTGCCGCCCTATGAAGAAGGCGGCGGCCTTCACGGCGTCTCGGCGGGCCTGGAGTTTGCGGTCACAGCGCTCAAGGTGAAACAGATCGTGGTGATGGGCCATGGCGGCTGCGGCGGCATTGCAGCCTCGATCGCAGCGGCGGCGGACAGACCGGTGGGCCAGTTCATCGCGCCCTGGGTGGAGCTTGCAGCGGACGCGCGCGACGCGGTCCTGCGCAACGAGACGATCCCGCGGAGCGACTGGCAGGAAGCAGTGGAGCATGGCGCGGTCGGACAGTCGCTGAAGAACCTCATGAGCTTCCCGTTCGTGCGCGCAGCGTTCGAACGCGGACAGCTCTCGCTCGACGGGGCGTGGTTCTCCATCGGCAAGGGCGAGCTGCACTGGCGCGATGCAGACACAGGCGCCTTCACAGTGGTGTCAGCCGAGGTTCCGCAGGCGGATCAGGACAACAAGATCTAGCCGACCTTCAGCGACACCTGCCCTTTCCAATGCGGGACAGCCGGTTGATGATCCCCCCTGGACCAGGGAGGACGCATGGCGGATCACGTCGACAGGCGCAGCTTCATGCAGTGGCTGGCGGCAGCGCCACTCGCTGCAGGGGCGCTCGGCGGGGGACACGCGCTGGCGCAGCGGGGCGCGGCCAGCGCCATGGCGGACGCACGCGACATACTGAATGTGTTCGAACTGGAAGCACGCGCGAAGGAACTTATCCCGCCAGCCCACTGGGGCTATCTGACGGGCGGCGTGCAGGATGATCGCACCGTCGCGTCGAACAGATCGGCCTATGACAGGTGGGGGTTGCGACCGCGACGCCTGGTGGATGTCTCGCGGGTGAGCCTCGCCGTGACCCTTTTCGGACAGACGTACAATTCGCCGATCGCACTTTCGCCGCTGTCGAGCCAGAAGGCCTTCCATGCAGATGGCGAGGCCGCCGTCGGGGCAGCCGCTGGCAAGCGCCGCGCACTGCAGATGCTGTCGGCGCTGACGACGGTGTCGCTCGAAGACGTGATGAAGGCCCATGGCATGCCAGTCTGGCAGCAGCTCTACACCACCAGCATTCCAACGCTTGGCGAGAAGATGATCGCGCGGGCGCAGGCGTCTGGCGCAGGCGCCATCGTGTTCACCATCGACCTGCTTGGCGGCGGCAACCGGCGCGAGACGCAGGCCATTTTCGCGCGCAGCGACACGCGGACCTGCAGCACATGCCATTCGCCGCGCAACGGATACGACTTCTCGCGCAAGAGGATGTTCGACGGGATCGACATGACGGGCGCAGTCTCGCCCAACAGCAATGCGCTGACCTGGGACTATGTCTCGCGCCTGCGCGACCTCGTGAAAACGCGGCTTCTGGTGAAGGGCGTGATGACCGCGGAGGATGCAGAGCTGGCGATCCAGCACGGTGTCGATGGCATCATCATCTCCAATCATGGCGGGCGCTCCGAGGAGAGTCTGGTTGGCACGCTCGACGTGCTGCCGGAGATCGCCGCCGTGGTGGATGGACGTGTCCCGATCCTGATCGATGGCGGCATCCGGCGCGGATCGGACGCGTTCAAGGCGCTGGCGCTGGGGGCCAGCATGGTGTGCGTGGGGCGACCCTATGTGTGGGGACTTGGCGCATTTGGCGAGGACGGCGTCGGCATTGCCATGCGCCTGCTCGACGAAGAGCTGCTCGCGACAATGCGTCAGTGCGGCGTGACAAGTGTGGCGGGGATCACGAAGGATCGGCTGGCCGACCTGCGATGAAGTTGTCGGCGTTGACGCCAATTCCCGATCTGGCCCCGATCCGGTTCTGCTGCGCGAAAACCGGACCGCCCCGTTTCAGGGAGAGGCTGGCGCTGGACACGCAAGCGGCGCCTCGGCCGAGACACCGCCCGCGCCGACTTTCGTGATGCGCCAGCCGTCCGCGAATTTCGCCAGCGTGTAGGAACTGGCGCGGATCGTCGGCGGAAGCGGCTCGCCATTCTGCTTCAGGCGCGAGAATTTCATTGCGGCCCAGGCGGTCTCTGCGCCAGTCATGCACGCCTTGACCTCGTGGATGTCTGAATGGTGATAGCCTTGCTCGCGCAGGCTGACAAAGCCGCGTTCGAGATTTGCCTGCTGTTCAGCGACACTGGGACCGGTGCGGTAGAAGTCCCGGGCGATGGTCGCCGCATCGTGGCGGTTCCACACCCTGGTGTAGTCCCACATGTGCTGCGCGACGGCCGCTTCAGGGGGAAGCGATGGTGCGGTTGGCACGCCAGCGCATGCCGGGAGCGCGAGAAGCGCGAAGGACAGGGCGAGCCGCATGGTGTTTGATCCCACTGTTTCTTCGTTGGTCGTTTTCGCGCATGCTAACGGCGTTGCCGCCTTAGTCGAGCGAGGGATCAATCACGATGTTGCTGACGCGTCGTTCTGCAATTGTGGCGGCAGGCGCCGGCCTTGCTGCGGCATGCGCCAGCCAGCCGGTCAGCGCGCAGGCGCCCGCTGCGCCGCGGTGGAGCGCAAAGCCGCATCTGCCATTCGCGGTGCAGGAAATCTATCCGGCGCTGCATGGCGGGCGCATTCATGTTGCAGGCGGGCTGCTGGGTGAAGGCGGGCGTGTGATCGGCGTGTCCGACCGGCATGTCGCGTATGATCCGGCAACAGGCCAGTCCGCGATGATGGCCACCCTGCCCGCGCCGCGGCATCATCCGCAGGCGGTGAGCGCTGGCGGCAGGCTCTACCTGCTGGGCGGCTTCGCGACGAATCCGGGCGCAGTGAACTGGATCATGCAGAGCGAAACGCTGGTGCTCGACGAAGCAGCAGGCGCATGGCGCGCACGTGCGGCTGCGCCATCGCCGCATGGCGAATCGACGGCCGCGGTTGTCGGGCAGCGGATCCATATTGTCGGCGGACGTGCGCCAAAGGGCGCGGCGAACCTCGGCTATGGCGATCATGCCGATACGGATCATCATCTGGTCTACGACGTGAGGTCAGATACGTGGTCAAAGGCGGCGCCCGCGCTGTCGAAGCGCAACAGCGCCGCGGGAGCGATGATCAAAGGGCTGTGGCATGTGGCGGGCGGGCGGCACGTGGCCGATGGGCCGTCTGATGCACATGAGGTCTATGATCCGGAAGAGGACCGGTGGCGCAGCGCCGCACCGATGCCGAAGGGATCGGGTGCGGGCGGCAATGCGGCAGGCGTGATCGCGGGAAAGCTTTTCGTCTTCGGCGGCGAGTACTTCCATGATGGCGGCAAGGTGCACGCCGAGGTCTGGGCGTATGATCCAAGGACGGATGCGTGGGAGGCGGCGGCGCCCATGCCGACGCCGCGCCACGGGCTGGGCGGGATCACGACAGGCGACGGGATCTGGCTGGTCGGCGGGGCAAGGAAACCGAGCGGAAGCGACACCAGCGATGTGGTGGAGCGGTTCGGGCTGTAGGGCTCAGCAGGACAGGACCGAAGCGTACGGCGCATCGGCCTGGCTCATGATGCGCCAGCCGGCGTCGGTCTTTGCAAGGTCGAAGGTCCTGGCTTCGTCGTCATTCATCTTGCCGCCGAAGGTGTAGATGCGGGCGAATTTCACCATCGCCTTGCCGTGGGTGGCATCGACGCTGCAGAATGCTGCGCTGTAGACGTCGAGCTTGCCGAAACTGTCGGCGCGAAGGTTTGCGATGGTTGTCGCCAGCTTCGCCGTGTCGGGCGCGACCTCCAGCGCCGCCAGCGCGTCAGCGTCGCCACGATTGAAGGCAGCGACCCACCGGTTGATCAGGGCGCGACCTTCCTGCTCGATCCCGGCATGCGCGATCCCTTCACGCTCCATCCAGGCGGCGCCCTGCTGCGCGATGGCGGGACCGGCAAGGCATGCGAGCGCGAGGGCGTAGAGGACGCGCTTCATCCGGAGTTCCTTTTCAGTCGAGCGCAGGCTTACGCAAGAGGATCAGCGCAATGAAGCTCAGGGCCGCAGCAGCGCTGAGATAAATGCCGACAAGATCGAGGCCTTGCGCCGCAAGCGAGGCGGCGACGATGGGCGTGAAGCCGCCGCCGATGACGCCGCCCATATTAAAGGCGACACTGGCCCCGGTGTAGCGCACGCGCGCCGGGAAGAGGCCGGGAAGCCAGGCGCCGAGCGGGCCGTAGACGAAGCCCATCAGCAGCAGAAGCAGCGAGAGAAATCCGCCGATCAGGAGAAGGTCGCCGCCAGCCATCATCGGGGCGAGCAGGAAGCCGGCCGCAACCGACAGCGCGCAGCCGAATGCCAGGACGATGCGCGGCGTCGAAGCGTCCGCCCAGTAGCCAGCCCACACAATGCCGCCGGCCATGAACAGGATCGCGACCAGCTGCACCTGCAGGAAGGTCTCGCGCGGGATGCCGAGCGTCGTGGTGCCATAGCCAAGCGCAAAGGCGGTGGCGATGTAGTAGATGCAGAAACAGGCGACCACGCCGAATGTGCCGCCCAGGGTTTCGCGCCAGTGGTGGCGGAACAACTCGCCCAGCGGGACCATGGGCGGGCGCTCCTTCTCGAGCACCGCCTTGAAGGCGGGCGTCTCGGTGAGCTTGAGGCGGACCCAGAGGCCGATGATGACCAGCAGCGCGCTCGCCAGGAAAGGGATGCGCCAGCCCCAGGCGAGGAAATCGTCCTGGCTGAGAACGAGGCCGAGGATGAGCAAAAGGCCGTTGGCGGCGATGAACCCCACGGGCGCGCCAAGCTGCGGGAACATGCCGAAGCGGGCTTTCCATCCCGGTGGCGCATTCTCGACGGCAAGCAATGCCGCCCCGCCCCACTCTCCACCGAGGCCAAGACCCTGGCCGAAGCGGAGGATGCAGAGCAGGAGCGGCGCGATCCATCCGGCCTGCGCATAGGTGGGCAGGAAGGCGATCGCCATGGTGGAGCCGCCCATCAGCATCAGCGACCAGGCCAGCGTGGACTTGCGCCCGATGCGGTCGCCGAAATGGCCGAAGGCCACGGCCCCGACGGGCCGCGCGATGAAGGCGATGGCGAACGTCGCGTAGGACGACATCAGCTGCGCGGTTGCCGATTCCGAGGGGAAGAACAGCTGCGGAAAGACGAGCGCTGCGGCGGTGGCGTATATGTAGAAATCGTAGAACTCGACCGCAGTGCCGACGAGGCTGGCGGTGAGCACGCGCGCGGCGGGCGCGCGTTCAGTTGCTGCAGGTGATGCCGTCATTGCGCCCTCCGGAACAGGGAGTGGGTTAGGCCAGATTGGCTGGCGTGTGGCAACCACGATAGCGGATCAGCCCGGCTCGACATTGTCTCGCAGCCAGAGAGCGTAAGCGTGCTCGTCAATTTCGCCTGCGGCGAGTGCGACCGTCTGCTCGATACATGCATCGTCTCCCGCCTCGAGCAGCAGGCCATTGACGGTCAGGAACAGTTCGCAGGCAACGAATGCTGTTCTCTTGTTGCCATCTGCGAAGGGATGGTTGCGCACGATTCCGGCCGCGTAGAGCGCGGCAAGCAGGCAAGGGTCTTTCTCGCCATATGCAAAAGCATTCTGGGGACGTGCGAGCGCGCTATCCAGAAGTGTCGCGTCCCGGACCCCCGCCAGTCCGCCATGCTCGGCGATCTGTTCATCATGTATCGCAAGAACCACCTCTGGCGGAATCCAGACGGGCGCGGTCATTTTGCGAGCGCGCGAAGAACCTTGCGCCGCTTGGCCATGATGCCCCGCGCTGTCTTCATCAGGCCATCTGCGTCGGGCCCAGCGGGTTTAAGCTCGATCACCCCGTTCGACTTCACGGTCGCGATCATTTCATCTCCCAGCTGGGCATTCGCCTCGCCGAGAAGGTCTTTCGGGAGCAGGACGCCCTGAGAGTTTCCGATCTGCCGGATTTTGAGACGGGTCACGGCCAAGCTCCTGATTGCGGAGCGCATGTTATAACATGGGATTCTGGGGCAACCAAGGAGGCTCACCCAGTACAGTTCCGGGTGCTCGGCGGACCCTACGATTCCGCGGAAGCCGCCTTCTCGGCCAGACGCGCCTTCAGGCGTTCGCGGGCTTTCGCCTTCACCGACTCCGAACGCAACTGCCGGCAGGCGGCGAGTACAGCTCGGCCGCGGGGCGTGCGGATGGGGCTCGCGGAACCGATACGATTGAGCAGTCTGGCGAAGCCCTCGATCGTTTCCCGGTCGGAGCATTCCTAGTGCGTATCCGGCTAAGGGTTGAGCGATGAGGTAGATGTTCGTGGCAGTGATGCTCGCGGCTCGATTGCGGGCCGCGCCCCGGGCGCGCGCTGACTCTGGCGGTCCGCGCGCCCGAAGCGCTCCGTATGAGGCTGACGCTCTCAGCCTCATCTTTGGCCGCTGATTTGGCCGGTCTTTTATTCACGCGAGCTTCTATCAGTATTGCAATAACATCTGAGAGTTAGATCGCTCCTGAGCTGATTTCTGACCGACAATTTGGCCGATACTCTGGCCGGTTCGAGGGCCGGTTTCGTGAGGCTTTTCGGCGGAATGGGGCGCTGTTCGATCGTGGGCGTCAGCTGCAGACGATCAGGCGACAAGACAGGCCCGACAATCGGATCGAACCTCGTCGCGGCGATCCCTGCCCCATGTCCGTGGCGCGTGGTTGGCCGGTAGCGAGCTCAGGCGCCCACGCGAGGCTCGTACGATCGCTCATACGGCTCATTGTAGATCGCAAGGACCTCGTCCATCGACAACAGGACGGGCGCGGTCAGTTTTTCGAGTGCGCGAAGAACTCTGCGGTACACATGCTATCGCATGGCGACGCGGCGCACGCCGGGAGGCGCGCGTTATGCAGAGGGCGGGTTCTGGTTCTGAAGCGTTTCGCTCTCCTGTGGCAAAAGCCGGGACGGTGCCTCGGCGATGATGAAGCAGACCTGCATGGCGGCGATGCTGGCAACACTGTGCCTCGCTGCGCCGGTCGCCGATGCACAGGTGGCCCCGTACCGCGCCGCAATGGCAGACTTGCGGCAGCGAAACGCTTGCCGTCGCGCGAGGCTCGATTGTCCAGCGCACCGACAAAGCGCTGGAACATGTCGCCTCGCCCATCGTTGTTGGCAGCGCGCCAGTATAACCTGGCCGCTTTGTCATCCCGTTCCCGGGAAAGGCCCCCCATGCGCATGATCCTGCTGACCGTGGGCGGCTTTGCCGCCCTTCTTTTCGTTTCAGGCTGCGCCAACGGCGTCGGCATGTTCGGCAAGGACGACTATGTGGTGACGTCCGCGACGCCGGACGCAGTGACGCTTCGCTTTCGCGAAGGCGATCTGAACAAGGCAACAGCCCGCGCCCAGGCACACTGCAGCCAGACGGGCAGGACCGCAGAAATGGTGAATGTATGGCCTGCGGACGGGGAAAGCATGGGAACATTCCGCTGCGTCTGATTCAACGCAGGAAGGCCCGCTTCAGGCGCCGGCTTCCTTCTCCGCCAGCCGCGCCTTGAGGCGCTCGCTGGCTTTCTCCTTCACCGACTCCGAACGCAGCTGGCCGCAGGCGGCGAGGATGTCGCGGCCGCGCGGCGTGCGGATGGGGCTCGCGTAACCGGCACGGTTGAGCACCTCGGCGAAGGCTTCGATCGTATCCCAGTCGGAGCATTCGTAATTCGTGCCCGGCCACGGGTTGAACGGGATCAGGTTAATCTTGGATGGCACGCCCTTCAGCAGGCGCACGAGATCCTTCGCTTCGGCCAGCGTGTCGTTGACGCCCTTGAGCATGACGTATTCGAAGGTGACGCGCTTCGCGTTCGAAAGGTCCGGATAGGCGCGGATGGCGTCGAAGAGTTCCCTGAGGTCGTACTTCTTGTTGAGCGGCACGAGTTCGTCCCGCAGGTCGTCATTCGTGGCGTGCAGGCTGATGGCGAGCATGGCGCCGGTCCGCTTGCCAAGCTCGGGGATTTTCGGCGCGACGCCTGCCGTGGAAACAGTGATACGGCGTTTCGAGATCGAGATGCCGTCGCCATCGCCGATGGTCTCGAGCGCCTCGACCACATTGTCGAGATTGTAGAGCGGCTCGCCCATGCCCATGAAGACGATGTTGGTCAGGCGGCGGTCGCCGATGTTGAGCGGGCGCTCGGCCGTGGGCCATTCTTCCAGGGCGTCGCGGGCGACCATGATCTGGTTCACGATCTCGGCGGCAGACAGGTTGCGCACCAGCTTCTGCGTGCCGGTGTGGCAGAAGGAGCATGTCAGCGTGCAGCCGACCTGGCTGGAGACGCAGAGTGCGCCTGCCTTGCCGACATCGGGGATGTAGACGCATTCGGCTTCGACATTCGGGCCATAACCGATGAGCCATTTGCGCGTACCGTCGACGGAGGTCTGCGCCATCGCGATGGGCGGGCGTTCGAGGACGAATTTTTCGCCGAGCTGGGCACGGAGTTCCTTGGCGACGTCGGTCATCTTGGCAAAGTCGGTGACGCCGTAATGGTAAATCCAGCGCCAGAGCTGGGTCGCGCGCATGCGCGCCTTCTTTTCCTCGACGCCAGCGGCGATCATCGCCTGGCGCAGGCCTTCGCGCCCGAGCCCGGCAAGGTTCGAGACAGCCAGCGAAGGCGGCTTGCGGGAAAGATCAAGTTCGACGGACATTTGCGGGGCTCATACCTCAAACCGGCAGATCACGCGATACCCCGGCGGCTGTCAGGGATTGTGGGCAGGGCGGGCGCTACCTGCAGAGCGAGCGGGCCTTGTCGATCGCCTCGCGCGACCCCTTGAGCGAGAAGTGATAGGCGGTGCGGGCATCCTTGACCGAGGCCGCTTCAACGCGGAGCTCGGAGCCCTTCTTGAGGGCCTCGACCAGCGCGCTGTCGCGATTGTCCTTCACGAACGCCTCGGAGCCAGCGGCGTACATCGCGAAGCGCTCGCGGCCGATGACGGCGGCGGGGGCAATGTCGGAGCGCAGATCGTAGCCGACACGCAGGCTCGGCTGGTTGGACGCTGCGCCCGATTTCCAGGCGGTGACATAGAAGACGACCTCGCCATGCTCGGTCGATTTAGGCGCCTTGTCGGAGGCTTCGACCGTGGCAAAGCAGATCATCTGGCGCCCCTCGCCTTGCGTGTAGACGCGCCAGTCGTTGAAGCGGCCGATCGCCTTCGATTGCGCGAGGGCGGGGACCGCCGCAAGCAGGCTCGCAGCCAGGGGCAGGATCAGCGCGAGGCGCAGTTTCATCAAGATCTCCGGTCCGCCTGCAGCATAGAGCTGATTACGGATGAAATTTGACGCAAGGCTTAATGAGCGCAGTGCCGGATGCACGCAGCAGACGCCTCGGAGCACGCCCTCGTCCTTCGAGACAGCCTTCGTCCCCCATCAGGATGAGGGGTTTCAAACAGTCGGTCATGCCCTATCGCGGCGCGCGTTTCGCAAGAATGCGCTGCAGCGTGCGACGGTGCATGTTGAGGCGGCGCGCGGTTTCCGAGACGTTGTGGTTGCAGAGTTCGTACACGCGCTGGATGTGTTCCCAGCGGACGCGGTCGGCCGACATGGGGTTCTCGGGCGGCTCGGGACGATCCGAGCGGCCGGTCAGCAGCGCGTTGACGACATCGTCAATGTCGGCGGGCTTGGGCAGGTAGTCGATCGCGCCGGCCTTCACCGCGGCGACGGCGGTGGAGATGGCTCCATAGCCGGTGAGGATCACGGCGTGGCTGTCCTCGCGCAAGCTGTGCAGCGCCTCGACGATTTCGAGACCGGTGCCATCTTCAAGCCGGAGATCGACCACCGCAAAGGCGGGCGCGAGCTTCTTCAGCTGTTCGCGCGCCTCGGCGACCGAGCCCACAGAGATCACATCGAAGCCGCGCTGCGCCAGCGCGCGGGTGAGACGCGTACGAAACGGTGCGTCATCGTCCAGAACCAGCAGCGTCTTGTCTTCGAGCGCTGCAATTCTGGGATCGGCTTCGACCTGGTCTTCCAAAGGCTGTCTCCCGGCATGGCCGATACGCGAGGTATCGACAGGGGCAATATAAAGAGTGCGGCGAAATAGACCAATGCACGGAATTCTGTCCAGCTTCTCAAAGGCTTCTGCAAGACAGTAACGCGTCGATCAGGGTTCCGCCCACCCCTCCGGCGCCTCGATCGCCGAACGCGGCCAGACGATCCGGATGACAGCCCCCCTGGCAGGAAGCTGGCGGTTATAAGGGGTTACGCGCGCACCCGTGCGTTCCAGCAGGGTGCAGGCGATGAAGAAACCGAGCCCCATTCCCCCGCCCCGCTGCTCGATCCGGCGCTCGGAAAAATATGGCTCGCCCAGCTTGGCGAGCACGGAGGACGCAAAGCCCGGACCATCGTCAGTGACATAGATGCGCACTTCATCGTCCGACCAGCGCGCAGTCACGGAGACTTCCTTCGCCGCAAAGCTGGCGGCGTTCTCGATAAAGGCCCCCAGGGCGTGGATGATTTCCGGCTTGCGGATGACATCGGGCGGACGATTCCCCTCGCCTGCGCGGCCAGCAAGCGGGGAACAGGAGCATTGCACACGAATGCCTGAGCCCTGGTGCGGCTCGGCGGCTTCCTCGATCAGCAATGGCAGCGTTGCGCGGGCCATGGCCGCGTCGGTCATGTGGCGGCGCTCGGAGATCTGCCGCAGGATCGTGCGGCAGCGTTCGGCCTGCTCGATGATGAGTTCCACATCCTCGCGCGCAGGATGACCCGGCTTCACGCTGCGGCCCAGCTCGCGGGCGGCAAGATGGATGGTCGCGAGCGGGGTGCCGAGCTCGTGCGCAGTGGCCGCGGCGAGCGCGCCCAGCGCCGACAGCTGCTGTTCGCGCGCGAGCACGGCCTGCACCGCGTCGAGGGCGGAGACGAGATGGGACTCGTCGCGGCCCGTCCGCCAGGCGGACACGGTGAAGAAGACCAGGCCGATGGCGACGGCTGCAAGCTGGCCTGCCTGGTAGAGTGGCGGGATGTCGAGCGGCGGGTCTGTGACCCATGGCAGGTTGAGTCCCCAGACCCACATGCCGGCGCAGCACACGAGCGCGAGCAGCGCCAGCCCGCCCGCATAGGCCGGCAGCAGGCGCGAGGCGCCGACCGTGACCGGCGCGAGGATCATCAGCAGGAAGGGATTCTCGAGCCCGCCGGTCAGGCCGATAAGGACAGAGACCTGCACCGTGTCGAACGCCAGCTGGCCTGCAGTTTCGGCCGGAGAGGACAGGTGCTGCGAGGGGAAGACCGCCATCAGCGCGACGTTGAGCCAGGCCGATGCGCCGACCGCAGCGAGGCAGGCTGCAAGCGGCAGGTCGAAGCCCAAACCGTACTGCACGAAGAGGACGGCAGCGGCCTGCCCTGCGATCGCCATCCAGCGCAGGGAGACCAGCGTGCGCAGGCGCGTGCGCCCGAAGGCGGCCCCGACGCTGCGCAGCGCCTCGACGCGGCTGGCGGGGTCGAGCGACGCCGTGGCGGGCAGCGTGACCTGTGTTGGACTGGCGGTCGCGTTGGTCATGGTGTGTGCTGGCCCATCATCGCCGGATTGTCATCAGGCCGCAGTTGGCATTCGGCAGACCTCATGCAGATATCCCCGCATGCGCAACGTGTTTTTCGCAATATCCGCCTCGCTCGCGATGTTTTCCGTGACTGCGTGTTCGCCCGCTGGCGAACAGCAGGCCGCCGGCGCCAACCCAGACTGCTTCCGGCGATCCACCGACATGGTGGGCGGGCCGTTCGAACTGGTGGCGGCCGACGGGCGGACGCTGACGCAGAAGGATTTTGCGGGGCGCAAGGCGCTTGTGTTCTTTGGCTACACCTACTGCCCCGACATCTGCCCGATCACGCTCTACAATGTCGGCAAGGCGATGCAGGACGTACCGGCAGACAAGCAGCCGGCGACCATTTTCATTTCGGTCGATCCTGCGCGCGACACGCCGGAGACCCTCGCGCAGTACATCCGCAGCAACGGCTTTCCGCAGGACATCACAGGCCTCACCGGCTCGGAGGCTCAACTGACTGCGGCGACGGACGCGTTCAAGACGTCGTTCGGGCGCGGCGATGAATCGGAGAGCGCAGGAGGCTATCTGGTGAGCCATTCCTCGATCCTCTACCTGATGGACGAGAACTGGAAGCTGCAGACCTTCTTTATGCAGGATGAGTCTGCCGAAGCGATTGCAAGCTGTCTCAAGGCGCTGGACTAGGCTCGTCCGTTTCGCTGCCAGGCCCCTCCGCAACTTCGGGTCATCTCCCCCGCCTGCAGCGAGGGAGAAGTTCTGCTTGCGGCAGGGGGAAGTTCTGCCCCGGCGAAGCTGGCGAAGGTGGCATGCGATGCGTGACGGATGGGGCCGCCTGCAGAGCAGGCGGATGCCCGCTCAGTTCACCGCAGGCGCCGCCGGCGTGAAGCTCGCCGTGAAGCCGAGATTGTCTTTCGTCAGCGGCGTCGCCATCGCGCTCATGACGCCAAGCGGCGTCTTCGGCTTGAGCTGGATGTGCAGCGTGCCGGGTCCCGCCATGAAGGCGGAAGCGGCGGCCGTGAGTTCGCTTGCGATCGCAGCATCGACGCCGGCATCGGTGAGGAAGACGGAACTGGCGGCGATCATCGTGACAAGGTCAGCGCGGAAGGCGGCAACGTCCTGCCCCGCTTCCGCCGCCTGACTCTCGAGGATGAAGTTCATCAGCTGGGAGTCCGTGATCGCGATGTCGAGATCGGTGAGCTGCAGCGGCAGGACGCCCATCACCAGCGACATGATCATTTCCGGCGGCACGTCGCCGAACATGTCGCCGCCGGCTTCCTCGTCCGCGTCGGCGTCGGCTTCGGGAGCGGCATCTTCAGCGCCCTCGTCCGCGCTGTCATCTTCATTGGCGCCGGCCTCTTCGTCCTCCGCCGCATCTGCCTCGATCTGGTCGCCGGCCATGTCGGCGATCGACATGATCCCCGCCATCAGGCTGGGCAACGCCTGCTTTAGGCCGATGACGCCCCCGGACATCTTCACGTCGAACATGTCGGTGACGCCGATATTGTAGTCGGTCCAGCGGGTGAGATCCTTCGCCGGATCGAAGCTGGCGCTCGCGCCGGAATAGACCTCGATCACGTCGGACTCATACCCCGCCATGGCGAGCATCATCATGCCCATCGCGCCCACCGTGCCGCCCGCAGGGTCCGCTGTCATCTTCATCGAGAAGCGGGGCAGCTCGGACGCGATTGCGACGCCATCCGCGTTGCGCGTGACCTTGGCGTGCATTTCGGACGTATCGAATTTCAGGCCCGACACGTTGGCCGCCAGGCCGGTCCAGTCGACGCGGTCGACGCCGCCATCGAGGGGGCTGGTGAAGTCGCGATAGATTTCGGTGAAGTCGACCTTCTCGTCGGGGTTCATGCCCGAGGCGAGGCCGGCCAGGAAGGCCTTTCCAAGGAAGCCGGTGTTGATGTCGGACACCGTCAGCGTGCCGAAGTCGAACGTGCCGGCGATTGCGACCATGCCAGGCACGTTGAGCGCGCCCTTGAGACCCGCGAGCTTCGCCTCGCCGAGCTTTGTTGATGTGAAATCGCCAAGCGAAAGCTCGCCGAGTTCGACCGCGAAGTCGCCCGCCTCGCCCTCGTCCTGCGGGATCACGCCGGCGAGCCTGATGCCCCCGATCTCGGCCTTGCCGAAGGCCCACTCTTCGTAAGCTGGCGGGGTGAGCGCATCGTCCATTCCGATGGCGCCGGCGATGAAGGTTCCGGTCGCCTCGTTCATGCCATCGAGGCCGAGCGTTCCGAATGTCAGGGTGACGTCGCCGAGCGGGATGGTCGGCGTGATGTTGTTGAGGCGGATGTCGCGAACAGTGGGCTTGCCGTCCTTCATGGTGAGGCCCTTGAAGGTCATCGACTCCGCGCGCGCCACCACGGCGGGAGGCGCGTTGGGGTCGGGCAAGCTGTGAGCCTCGCCCCCGTCGGGGCCCAGGTCGGCGCCGAGGCCGGCAATGGCGACCATGTAGTCGGCGGGCGCCTTCAGCTCGACGCCCTTGAGGGTGACGTCATTCCCGGAGCCGGACACTGACGTGTAGGAAAGCCCGGGCTTCGTGTTGTTCTCGAGGATCTGCATCTCTTCGAGGGCCATCATGGCCTCGCGGCTGACGCCGCAGCCGGACAGCACCAGGAGGCTGGCAAAGGCGAGCTTGTGCTTGAACATGATCTTCCCCGGAGAGGTTGTGTTGCGTCGTCGTGCGCAGGGCGCTACGCCTTAGCATGGTCATCGCGGAATCGCATCACCGGGTCTTTTTGCTCGCAAAATCAGGTACTTCGGTGCCTGTGCGGGTGCACATCGACAAGCGCGCCCGGAGCGTTTCGGTGCGCATTGACCCAACGGCAAGAGAGGCCATCGCGACCGCCCCGGCGCCCCGTTACGCACTCGATGCGATCGGCTTTGCAACGGAACGGGTGGACTGGATCGCGGAACGGTTGGACGCCCTACCACGGCCTGTGTTGTTCCGCCCCGGCGCCTACATTCCCTTGCGTGGGGTCATCCACCGGTTGAAGCATGGCGAGACGGGTCGTGCCGTCCGGATCGATCGGACGTCGGGTCCCACTCCCCTTCTTTTGATCCCTGGCCCGCGCGAAGCTTTTGCAGACAAGACGCGGGCTTTCCTGCGGGCTGCGGCGAGGGTCGATTTCGCCGAGCGGGTCGCGGTGCACGCCGAGACGCTGAAAGTGACGCCACGCTCGATCGCGATCAAGGACATGCGCTCGCGCTGGGGGTCGTGCTCGTCGGAGGCGCGGCTGAACTTCACCTGGCGGCTGGTCTGCGCGCCTCCATTTGCGCTCGACTATGTGGCCGCCCATGAGGTGGCGCACATCAAGGAGATGAACCACTCCAGCCGTTTCTGGAAGCAGGTCGAGCGCTGCTATCCCGACTGGCGCGAGGCGCGCGACTGGCTGCACACGCGCGGCAGCGCGCTGCATTCGATCGGCGATCCCTGAACCTGATCTCACTCGACTTCCCAAAAAAGAAAGAGGCGGCCTTTCGGCCGCCTCTCGAAGTGAACAACGCTTGAGCGCCGGATTAGAACTTTCCATTCAATCCAAGGATGAAGGTACGCCCGACGCCTCCGTCAAAGTCGTTACCGACGCCATAGATGCCACGCGGTTCATCTTCATCGAACAGATTGTTGATGGATAGCCGCGCGCTGAACGTGTCGCTCAACTTATAGCCGGCGAAGTAGTTGAAGTAGCTATACTCCGGCGCCACGAAAGCAGGGCTTTGGTCGGCGATCGGCGTGGTAAGCTGGATGTTGGTAACTGTTTCGCTTTGCCAGAACCACTGCAGGGTATGGTCAAAGTTGCCCACATTGTGCCTGAGCTCGAAGCGGGTCTTGTATTCCGGGTTGCCATGCTCCTGCGCGACGCGGTTGAGCGACGGAGTGAAGATGTCGTACCGCTGTGTGTTGAACATTGACGCACGCATCGAAATGTCGCCCCACTCGGTGAGCGCTCCGCCGATGAACGGCAGATCGTAGAGCGAGAAGTCGTAGCGGGCCTCAACGTTAACCGCACGCAGTTCGCGACGGGCGAGATTGAGGTTCAGGAAGTCGATCGCGGCGATTTCGAACGGAGTCGCCGGGTTGGCGGCCTGCCCTCCGAAAGCTTGCGTCAGAATGTTCTGTCTTCCCGTGATCGGATTCACCGTGGGGATTGTGCCGCCAACTGTTGTGAACAGGATGGCGTCGCAAGCCGGGTTGGCGGCGCCGACAATCGATTCTGGGTAGGCTGGAGAATCGAAGCAGGCGTTGGAGGTGGTCGGCGTGCCGACCAGACCCAGTTCCCCGGTCAGATCGACCGAGAAGAAATCGAGGGCAAGCGTCAGGCGAGGAATGATCGACGGCTCAAAGGTAAAGCCGATGGTGTAGGTGTTGGCCTCCTCGTTGGCGAGGAACGGGTTGCCAGCCGCAGTCGCCGGTCTGTTTGGTGCTGTCGTCGGATTAAACGACAAAAGGAATGCCGTCGCTTCGGCGGGGGTGGCCGCGTAGCCATACGCCTGCACGGCCGAAACGCAGTTGGTCCGCCGCGCGGTCGGGTTCGGACCGCTGTCGATGTTGACGTTGGAGCACGGATGCGACTGCGCGTTCAGGAGGCCGAATGCACGGATGCCAGGATCGAATAGTTCCACGAGCGAGGCAGCACGCACCGTACGTGAGTTTGCGCCGCGGAGCGTAAGGTCGTCGATCGGCTTCCAGCGGAAGCTGTAGTTGAACGTGTCGTCCTCAGTCGGAGTACCCTGAATCAGGCTGAACGCGGTGCTCTGCTCACGCTCCACCTGCCGGAATGCATAAGAGAATTCGAGTTCCTGGAAACCCGGGAGATTGAATTCGTCGCTGAAGACCGGAACCAGCACCTCGCCGCCGTATTCGAGGAAGTCACGCTCGCCGCCGCCAACGAACTGCAGAGTCGTTCGTGTGAGCCCGCGCTGGAGAATAGGATCAGGCTCGAATTCAGCCGCTTCTGTCCTCTTCTCCACCTGAACCCCTGCCTGGATCCATCCGGCAGGAAGACGGAAAACCTCACCGTTTAGGGAGGCGGAATACACTTCAAGGGTGTTGATCGACGACGTCACCTGGTCGGTCACGACATAGTCCCGCGCCGCGCTTGAAATGCTGTTCGGACCGAACAAGTTGAGCGGCTGGCAAGCCGCAATCTGCGCAGCCGTAGGTGTCAGCGGCAGCGGCAGTCCGGTCACAAGGCTTCCCAGACCAGGGTTGCGCACAGTGATAGCCTCAGGAGCGGCCAATGTCTGCTGACGGCAGACAGCCTGGCCGCCAGGTCCGGTGACGACATCTGCCGCTAGGGCAAATTCCACGTCCAGGATTCCCTGCGTCGTCGAATTCGACTCGGACCGCCCGTAGTAGGCGTTCGCGTCGTAATAAAACTCGCGATCGAAGAGTTTGAAGTCGCCCTCGATACCCTGGAGGATCCGGAAGTTCTCAGTGACGCTGGTGGTCGTGCGCCCCCCGCCGAAGAGATCGGTAAGCGCCCTGCCCGCGTACATCACGCGCTGTCCGGCGAATGTCGGCACCGTAAAACCAGAGGCCGCGAGATTGTTGATGGTCGTACGCGCTTGCGCCGTCACAAACGGGTTTTGATCGATGAAGATCGGAACAGCCAGGGTGCCGGCCTGCGTGCTGCCTGAAGGAATCTGGGCGTCAGCAGCGTTTACCGATTCGAACTCAAGCTCAGAGTAGAAGAGCTCCGAATTCCAGCGCAGGTTGTCACTGATGTCGTAGTGGCCGGTCGCGCCGAGCGAGATGCGCTCCGTACCTGCCTGAACCTGGGCATGTCCAAGCGCGGTGGAACCGTACCCGCCGCCACCATAGGATGCTCCTAGAAGGCCGAGAGAAGCCGCGCTGTAGTCACCGGGGTTGTATGTCTGGAGATTGCCGCTCGCATCGAACGCCAAGGGCACCGCGACGCGCGGGAAAAGACCCGAGGTGGCAGGGTCCGTGTTCGTAATTGTCGGGAAGTATCCGTTCTGCTGGGAGACGGCGCCTGCCGCTGTGGCGGAGGTCACGTTGCTGAATGTACCGAAAGTTCCGAGGAACAGCAGAGGGTTGAGGCCAGGGTTGGCCTGATAATACTCGTAGGGCGTTGGCCGGTTGCGCTGAAGAAGATTGAGCGCAAGCGTGTTCAGCTGCGCCGGGGTCAGACCAGCCGTATTGGTGCCCGGCGCCAGGGTGTTGATCGCGTTCAACGAGTTGAAGCCAGCCGGCAGGTTGGAGGGGGCGAAAAACGGCAGGCCGTTCGTTCCTGTGCCGGCCACTGCGAACTGGACGGGAAGCGACGGGACCACCTGCGACGCCGTGCCAAACCCGGTGGCAAGCTGATGGCGCGAAAGCAGAACGCCATTGACGGAAGCTAGCGGGTTTTGGACCGAAAGCGGTCCGAAGAACACAGACGGCACGCCATCGGTCGCCGCCGGTCTGAAGGCCGCAGCAATCGCCTGATTCGCGCGCAGGGCGTCTGCCGCTGCAGCTGCGGAGAACGTGGCGCTATTGCGGATGGATCCATCAAGTGGATTGGTTATGCCCGAACCGAGGTAGCGTGCGGGCGTGTCTGTGCTGGAGTAAACCGGATCCTGAGTGAAATAGTCGAAGGACAACGTAATGTTGGCGCGGTCTTCCAGGAAGTTTTCGCCCCAGAGTCCGCCGATGCGGTACGAGGTTCCACCTCCGGCTTCCGCCATCCCGAACTGCGTGGTCAAGTCGAGACCTTCGAAATCGTCCCGGGTAATGATGTTGACTACGCCGCCGACGGCGTCAGCGCCGTAGATCGCGCCCCCGGTTCCCGCCACAACCTCGACCCGCTCGACAAGAGCTGGGTTGATTGACGACAGATCGACCTGCGAACCACTGGCGTTGCCAGGCACGAACACAGTGCCGGGAAGCGTCGGCTGGATGCGGCGGCCGTTGAGCAGCGTCAGTGTGCGCTGGCTGCCGAGATCAAGGACGTCGGGAAGGATGAAGTTGTCGCCGTACTGCGTGTTTGCGCCTCGATTGTTTCCTCCGAGACCTACGAGCGGAAGGGTTTCAATCGCGTCACCGACGTTGGCTAGCTGGCGGACTTCCAGTTCTTCCTGGCCGACCGAGCTTGTGGGGTTGGGGCTGTCGAGCGTCTCCCGGCGCAGGCGGGTACCCGTGATGACAACCACATCGTCCTGGTCATCTTCCGATTCGGCAGTCGTTTCAGGCTGAGGCGCGGCAACAGTATCCTGCGCGTATGCTGCGAGGGAGAAACCCGGCGCAGCCAGCGCCGCAAAGAGCGTTGAGCGCAGGAGATGCGCTTTCGCAGTAGTTTTCACGATTTTGACCCCTTTAATGCCTGACCACTGGACGCCCGAGACGTCGCTGGACCGCCTGTTTCCCCGGGGCGAATGCATTCTTCCCAAAGGTTTGGCGGATTGGCCACATTCCCGTCTTAAACCCAGAGGCGTCAATCGGGGTCGGAGGGGCCCGAAGGATTTTCTGCAAACCTGCCGGAATGTGCAGCATTTCTGCATCAGCCTGCGCACGACAGGCAAAGGATTCCAATACGGGGCATGAATTTCCCTGCGTAAGTCTGTTTTGCGACATACGCCGCGAAATATTCTTGCTACATTTGCGTCCTTCGCGGCGCCTGGCGCACGCCTCGAACACTCAGGACGCGCTATCCGACGGACAGGTTTTCCACAGGCGTTGCTATCAGGGCGCACCCGACCTGTCGGAACTCGGAACACTGTCCGCACAGCCGGGGCGGCCGCTGAAATTCCCGCGTCAGGCGATTTTCAGCGGCGACTCTCAACCTGAACACGAAACCGACGCGCCTGGCGCTCCACGCTGGAAGCCCGCTCAGGTCCGGGCTTGCACAGACTTGCCATCAGCCTCACGCGTCGACTTCCGCTTCCAGCGCGAATTCCTGGATGAACTCGCGGCGGGGTTCGACGAGGTCGCCCATCAGCTTCGAGAACATCTCGTCGGCGGTGTCGGCGTGTTCGACCTTCACCTGCAGCAGCAGGCGGGCGTTGGGGTCGAGCGTGGTTTCCCAGAGCTGTTCCGGGTTCATCTCGCCAAGACCCTTGTAGCGCTGGATCTTGATGCCGCGCTCGCCCGCCTCAAGCACGGCGGCAAGGAGCGAAACGGGCCCGAAGATCTGGCTTTCGCCGGCCTTCTCATGGCGCAGCACGCAGCGGCCGGCATAGACGTCGCCCAGGGCTTCAGCGCGTTCCGCCAGGCGCCGCGCGTCCGGCGTCGACAGCAGTTGCGGATCGAGTGCGGCCTTCTCCTCAACGCCGCGAACGGTGCGCGAGAAGACGACTGCGCCATCCTCGTGATGACCCTTCCAGGTGTCTTCGCCCTCTTCCGCGATGCGATTGAGGCGGTCGGCGGCGAGATCGGCTTCGGCCTGCCCTGCCCCGGCCTTGAGTGCGCCGGCGAGGGCTGCCTGCTCGACAACGTGACCCGGCGCGCGAAGCGCCAGGCGCGCGAGCGTGCCTTTGAAGGCGGCCGCTTCCTTCACGCGCGCGCTGAGATCGGCGCCGGCGATCTGTTCGCCATTGTCACGGATCAGCATCTGGCCTTTGACGCCTTCGGCGATCAGGAACTCGTCGAGTTCGGAATCGTCCTTGAGGTAGCGCTCGGACTTGCCGCGCTCGGCTTTGTAGAGCGGCGGCTGGGCGATGTAGAGATAGCCCTTCTCGATCACTTCCGGCATCTGGCGGTAGAAGAAGGTCAGCAGCAGCGTGCGAATGTGCGCGCCGTCGACGTCGGCGTCGGTCATGATGATGATGCGGTGATAGCGCATCTTCTCGATCTGGAAGCCTTCGCTGGGGTTGGTTTCCGAGCGTCGGCCGATGCCCCCGCCCAGCGCCGTGATCAGCGTGCCGACCTGGTCGGACGAGAGCATCTTGTCAAAGCGCGCGCGCTCGACGTTGAGGATCTTGCCGCGCAGCGGAAGCACGGCCTGGTTCTCGCGGTTGCGGCCCTGCTTGGCCGAGCCGCCGGCCGAGTCGCCCTCGACGATGAAGATCTCGGACTTGGCCGGATCCTTCTCCTGGCAGTCGGCAAGCTTGCCGGGAAGCGAGGTGATGTCGAGCGCGGATTTGCGGCGCGTGAGTTCACGCGCCTTGCGGGCGGCCTCCCTTGCAGCAGCAGCCTCGACGATCTTCATCATCACCTGTTTTGCGGGGCCGGGGTTCTCCTCGAACCACTGGCTCAACGCATCGGTCATGAGGCTTTCGACGATCGGGCGGACTTCCGACGAGACGAGCTTGTCCTTGGTTTGCGAGGAGAATTTCGGGTCCGGCACTTTCACCGACAGCACGCAGGTGAGGCCTTCGCGCGCATCGTCGCCGGAGATGTCGACCTTCTCTTTCTTCGCGAGGCCCGTCTCGTTGGCGTACTTGTTGATCACGCGCGTCAGGGCGCCGCGGAAGCCCGCAAGGTGCGTGCCGCCATCGCGCTGGGGGATGTTGTTGGTGAAGCAGAGAACGTTTTCGTAATAGCCGTCATTCCACTGCAGCGCAGCTTCGACGACGACGCCGTCCTTCCTGGTCATCGTGTAGATTGGCTTCGGGATCGCGGCGTTGCGCTGGCGGTCGATGTGCCTGACGAAAGCTTCGACGCCGCCCTCGTACTGCATCACGATTTCCCACGGCTCGGAGCCGCGCAGGTCCTTGAAGACGATCTTCACGCCGGAATTGAGGAAGGCGAGCTCGCGCAGGCGATGTTCCAGCGTCTCGCGCTTGAACTCCGTCATGGTGAAGGTCGCGGCGCTCGGCAGGAAACGGACCGTGGTGCCGGTCTCGTGGCGCGAGCCGTCGGCCTTCATCGGCGCCTCGCCGATGATGCGCAGCGGCGCTTCGGGCTCGCCCAGCCTGAAGCGCATCGTGTGGATCTTGCCATTGCGGCGGATGGTGAGGTCGAGCGTTTCGGAGAGCGCGTTGACGACCGAGACGCCGACGCCATGCAGGCCGCCCGAGACCTTGTACGAGCCCTCTTCTTCCGTGTTGGCGAACTTGCCGCCGGCGTGCAGCTGGGTCATCACGACCTCGGCTGCGCTGACCCCCTCTTCTGCGTGGATGTCGACGGGGATGCCGCGTCCATTGTCGCTGACTTCTGCCGAGCCGTCCGGAAACAGCGTGACGGCGACATGGTCAGCATGACCCGCGAGCGCCTCGTCGATCGAGTTGTCGACGACTTCGTAGACCATGTGATGGAGACCCGAGCCATCATCAGTGTCGCCGATATACATGCCAGGACGTTTGCGCACGGCGTCGAGCCCGCGCAGCACCTTGATCGACCCGGCATCGTAGCTCTTCTTCGAAGGCTCGCCGCCTTTGGTTTCAGTCACGTCAGACATTCAGACTTCCCAGTCGCGGAGCGACGTTCAAAAACAAGGTGGGGCGCACCGCGCCGCCAAATCCGGTATCAATCCTCGCGGACAGTCCCGTCAGACACTTCGAAGCGCTGGGCGCGATCGCCGAACGCATCGAACAGGGAGCGGTCTGTTCCTGTGAGCCAGGCCTGGCCGCCAAGAGCGGCCAGTTCGTCGTACAACGCGGCGCGCCGGTCCGAATCGAGATGGGCCGCCGCCTCGTCAAGTAATAGCAGGGGTGAGGGGGCAAAATCACGCTCGAAAAGCGCCTGAGCGTTAGCTAAAATAAGCCCTATTAACAAGGCTTTCTGCTCGCCCGTCGAGCACTGGTCGGCGGCCAGGCCCTTGGGGGCGTGAATGACGCGCAGATCGGTGCGGTGAACGCCCTCAGTCGTGCGCCCGGCGATGCGATCGCGGCCGCGGTTTTCGCGCAGCTGGATGGTGATTTCCTGCTCGATATCGGTCAGCGCCACGCCGTTGGCGGCGTGCATCTCGAACGCACCGTCGAGATCGATAAGGGCCTTCGGGAAGGCGCCTTCGGGCCGTGCGAGGATCGCCTCCTGCATCACCTTCACGGCGTCGATGCGATGGATCGCCATGGCAGCGCCAGCAGAGGCCATTGCGACCTCGATGGCGTCGAGCCAGGCAGGATCGCTCCTGCCCTGCTCAAGCAGAGCGTTGCGCTGGCGCATGGCCTTCTCGTAGCCGGCGGAGGCGGCGGCATGGCTGGGGAAGTGGGCGAGCACCTGCCGGTCGAGAAAGCGGCGGCGGTCGCCTGCCGGGCCTGCGAAGACGCGGTCCATGGCCGGGGTGAGCCAGATCACGCGCATCAATTCGCCGAGATCCTGCTGCGCGGTCTCGACGCCATCGAGCCGGGCAGAGCGCCGCGAGCGGCCCTGCTCGTCGAGTTCGAGAGCAAGCGAGATCCGCCGGTCGACATCGCCGTCGCGCACACCGGTGGAGATGGCCCAGCCGCGCGCTGCTTCACCCTCAGCCGTCTGGCGCACGAGGTCGCCAAAATCTGCGCCGCGCAGGCCGCGCCCGGGCGACAGCATCGAGACAGCTTCAAGCAGGTTGGTCTTGCCCGAGCCATTCTGCCCGAACAGGCAGACGTGGCGGCCATCGAGGCGCAGATCGAGGCCGGCATAGTTGCGATAATCGCGCAGGCCAAGGCGCGTGAGGCGGACGTGAGGGCGGCGGGGGTCAGCGACGTCCATCATGGCGAGACAGGCCCCGCCCCACAGGATGTCAGCCTACACACGCAGCGGCATCAGGACGTATTCGGCGCCCGCGTCCTTTGCGTCGATGACGCGGGCGGGAGAAGCCGCATCGTTGAATTCGATGCGCGTCTCGTCGCTTTCGATCTGGCCGGCGACATCGAGCAGATACTTGGCGTTGAAGCCGATCTCCATCGGCTCTGCGTCGTAGTCCGCCTCAATGTCTTCGGCGCCGTGGCCGGATTCAGAATGCGTGACGGCGAGCATCAGCCTGCCGGGCGACAGCGACAGCTTCACCGAGCGCGAGCGTTCGGCAGACACGGTAGCCACGCGGTCGACCGCGTCCTTGAACAGCTTGGTCGGCACGATCAGGATCCGGTTGTTGTCCTTCGGAATGACGCGCTGGTAGTCGGGGAAGGAACCGTCGATCAGCTTGGACGTCAGCACGGCCTCGCCGATGCGGAAGACAATCTTGGAATCGGAGGCTTCGATGGTCACGATCTCGGGCGCGTCATCAAGAAGCCGGCGCGCTTCGGCGACGGCCTTGCGCGGCACGATCACACCCTTGAGGCCGGACGAACCCTTCGGCGCCTCGCCCTCTGCAAGCGCCAGGCGGTGACCGTCCGTGGCGACAGCGCGCAACACATTGCCCTTCGCGCCCTTGGCGTGGTGCAGGTAAATGCCGTTCAGATAATAGCGCGTCTCCTCGGTCGAGATTGCAAAGCGCGTCTTGTCGATCAGGCGGCGCAGTTCGGCCGCCGCGATCTCGAACTTAACCGGGGCGGCTTCCCTGGCCATGGTCTGGAAGTCGGCGGCCGGCAGGGTTGGCAGCGCGAATTTCGAGCGGCCCGCAGAGATCGACAGGCGGCCGTCCGTCAGGTCGAGCGCAACTTCCGAACCCTCGGGAAGTTTGCGCACGACATCAAAGAGCGTCTGTGCCGGGGCAGTGACGGCGCCAGCCTTCGTCACATTGGCTTCGGCCGCATCCGTCGCCTCGATGTCGAGGTCGGTGGCCGTAAGGCTCAGCCGGTCGCCTTCAGCCTGCATCAGGATGTTCGACAGGATCGGAATCGTATTCCGCCGCTCGACCACGGCCTGGACGTGGGACAGGGCCCGCATCAGCGCATTGCGGTCGATGGTCAGTTTCATACGTCCAGTCCCTGTCAGGGGGCGGCCCTTGCGAGAAGCTCGTGGAGCGCCCGGCGGTTCGCCGAAAAGGTTCGGCCCGCCGGATGAGGGCGGGCCGGAAGATTAACCAGATTGCGGCGTGCGGGAAGGCCCCGGAGGGGGCTTTTGCAAGCTATTCACACACCCTCCCCTGTTTTTCAGGCAAAGGCGGGCGATCGGCGCCTAACGCGTGTTGCGCGGGTCTGCCATGATGCGCTGCTCCAGCTGGCGAAGCTCTTCGGCCATGGACTCATTCGAGGCGACCATCGCTGCAATCTTGCGATAGGCAAAAAGCACTGTTGTGTGGTCCCGATCCCCGAACATCCTGCCGATCTGCGGGTAGGAGCATTTGGTCATCTGGCGGCTGAGATACATCGCGTACTGGCGCGGCAGAGCATACTGGCGCTTGCGGCAGGGCGATTCCAGCTCGGCCTTGGTGACGCCATAGGCGCGGGCGGTGACATCCTTGATCGTGTCGATGCGCGGGGCCTTGGACGGCGCGCCGCCCATCTGGAGCTGGATCGACTTCTCGACAGCGGCGCGATCGAGCGGCTTTCCGGCCAGCACGGTGCCGCAATAGACGTTGCGCACGGCGCCGCATAGCGCGCGGCCGGACGCAGGCAGACGATCGGCGAGAAGGTCAATCCATTCTTCGGTCAGCTGGAACTCGGAATCGATGGCTGATGCGGCAACCGAGACGGCGTCGGCGCGGGCGCGCAGGATCTCACGGCGAAGGTTGCGCTCGGGCAGTTCCATCTGGGCGATGACGCCGCCATGGATCTCGTCGCGCATACGCTCGTCGAGCTGGTCGATCATGGCGGGTGTCTGGTCAGCGGCCAGAACAACCACGCCACCATTCGCCACGATGGCGCGCATGTGGGAGAAGAACTCGACCAGGGTGCCGGGCTTGGCGCAGATGAACTGGAAATCGTCGAGCAGGACGACGCGCGCGCGGCGGAACATGGTGCGCAGGTCCGACGTGTCCTTCCGCTTCACGCCGTCGATGAAGGCATGCAGGAAATCTTCCGAGCTCATGTAGAGGACGCTGCCCTCGCCTTTCGTGGTCCGCAGCGCGCCCTCGATGCCGCGCAGGAGGTGTGTCTTGCCGACGCCATGCGGGCCAACGATGGTGACGACGTGGGCCGAGACGCTGGCGCCCATGGCAAGCCGGCGCGCAAGGCCGAAGGCGACGCGGTTTGAATCGCCGACCATGAAGTTCTCGAGCGTCTGATCGTCATCGCCCGCGATGGCGGGGAGAACGTCTTCATCGATCGGCGCCTCGAAGTCTTCATGGGCGAGGACGTCGTTCGGACGGGCAAGCGCCATCACATCGTTCGAGATGCGCTCGCGCGCTTCGATGCGGACTGTGCGGCCATCACGGTCAGCCTGGCTCCAGGCCTGCTGGATGAAATGGCCGAAATCGGCCTCGACGCGCGTACGCTCATGCTCGCTGGCGGCCGAGAGCAGCACTTCGCCATTCACTTCGGCGACGAGTTCGAGCCTGGCCAGCCATGAATCGAACTTCACGTCGCCGAGGCGCCGGCGCAGCGCAGCGCGCACGTCAGCCCAGATGACAGGAATCTGGTCGCCAGCGCGACCTGTGGTTGAAGCGGTGCGCACCGGGGCGCCCTGCTGATTGGGGAATGGTTCAATGGCGCGGGACGCACCCCCTGCGCCGTTGGGAGAAAAACGCGTCGTGGATTGCTTGCTGATCATGGCCCCTCATCTACCCTTCTCTGGCGATGCCTTACCTTTCTGATCGGACACAAAGCTTCTCCGACGGCTCCAGCCCCGGAGCCGCAGAACGATGTCCAAACGAAGGAAGGTTACTCGCTACGGAGGCGAGTTTTTCTCCCTTCGAGCCGAGCCGTCAACCGACTCCTCTGCCTCAGCTGACGAATTATTTTTCACGAATCTGTCGCCTTTGGTATTGCCACTGGATTCATTCAAAAAATGAAGCGCCGCAACATTCCGCGCACATTTCATCGCGTCTGCAGTCATCCGTGTACGGATGAAATGCAGCGCACAAAGGACTGCGACGCCTTGCGGCGCTGCACCCTCAAAATCCAGCTGTGACGGGTTAGACTGCAACCCCGATGCGGGGTCGCGGTTACGGGATCTAGGCGCCTACGGCCTTCACGCGGGCGGCAAGACGCGAGACTTTGCGCGAGGCGGTGTTCTTGTGCAGCACGCCCTTGGTGACGCCGCGCATGATCTCCGGCTCGGCGGCCTTGAGCGCCTTGATGGCGGCGGCCTTGTCGCCTGACGCAACGGCTTCCTCGACCTTCCGGACGAAGGTGCGGACGCGCGACCGACGTGACTTGTTGACCTCTGTCCGCCGGGCGATCTTGCGCACCATTTTCTCGGCGGATTTCGTATTGGCCATCGGTCTTCCAAGCTCCGTTTACCCTGACCGCCGGACACGAACCGGAGGTTTTGGGGAGCGGCCTATTATCAGCGTCGCCCAAGCCCGTCAATTCGCGGCGCGCACGATTTGGCTGGCGCCACGAAAGACCCCCTTCACTGTTGCTTGAATCGGGCCGGGCGCTTCTCGACGAAGGCGCTCATGCCTTCCTTCTGGTCGTCGGTGGCGAACATGGCGTGGAAAAGCCGCCGTTCGAAGGCCAGGCCCTGATGAAGCGTGGTTTCGTAGGCGGCATTGACCGCCTCCTTGGTCATCATTGCAATCGGCTGGGAGGCGGCGGCGATCTTTTTCGCGACCTTTTTCGCCTCATCCATCAACTGGTCGGCCGGCAGGACACGCGAGACGAGCCCCGCACGCTCGGCTTCCGCAGCGTCCATCATGCGGCCGGTCAGGCACATCTCCATCGCCTTGGATTTACCGACGAGGCGCGTGAGACGCTGCGTGCCGCCAATACCCGGCATGACGCCAAGATTGATCTCCGGCTGGCCGAACTTCGCGGCTTCCGACGCCAGGATGAAATCACACAGCATCGCGAGCTCGCACCCGCCGCCCAGGGCAAAACCGTTAACGGCCGCCACTATGGGCTTGCGGAAGGACGACACCGCATGTTCGAAGCCTGCGAACATGTCTGACTTGTAGACGTCCATGTAGCTCTGCGGCGCCATCTCCTTGATATCGGCGCCGGCAGCGAACGCCCTGCCCGCACCCGTGATGATGACGCAGCTGATCGCCGCATCGCCATTCCAACTGGCCAGCTGATCAGCGACTTCGGCGCACAGCTTGCGCGAGAGCGCGTTCAGCGCGTCAGGACGGTTGAGCGTAATGATCCCCACCGGACCATCGATTTCCACCAGCAGCGTTTCGTAAGCCATGAGCGTCTCCCGTTGGACCTTTCCTAGCCGGGCGGCAGGCTGAGTTCCACCCGCGTGGCGCCAGCGAGCCGCAACCGATCGAAGAGGTCGATCACGACATCGACATCGGCCGTGCCGAAGTCGGCCTGCGCGAGCGAGGTTGCCCCTTCGACGACGGGGTCGGACAGGAAGTGCGCGGCATGCTGGATGTCGTCCTCGGTAACACCCTCGGGCGCACACATCGCTTCCTCGAACCAGCCAGCCAGCGCCGCGGCGACTGACAGCGGCTCGCCATCGATGGCGAGCCGCGCGCCGTCCCAGGGGAATGGCGCGATTACAATCGAAAGCCCGCCGCCTTCGAAGGCGATGGGCTCAAAATCCAGCATGCGGCCCGACTGGAACATGGAGGGGCTGGCGCTGTCGCCTTCCTGCACGGCGAGATCATAGCGCCCGCCAAGGTTCAGCGCGCCCTCGCGCGCGAGTTCGCCGGCATCATTGAGCATGGGGGGCTCGATGATCAGCCCATGGCCCTGCTCGCGCAGTTCGCCGAGCGCCTTCGTGAACAGGTCCACATGATACGCACGGATGTCGTTCAGGAGGTCGTAGAGGTCGCTCACGCGGGGCTCCGTCGCTGTGAAGCCAGAGAGCCTAGTCCGGCAGACGCGCTGAGGCGAGCTTCACGACAAGTTCGAATTCGACGCGTACGGGGGCCATGCTGGCCGGCTCGCGGATGCGGATGGTGAGGCGCTCGTCCTCTCGCGCGTAAGAAGCGCCGTCAGGCCCCTCCACCGGCTTCCAGCCCAGCGCAGGAAGCGTTTCAGCATAGAAAGCAGAAACGCTGGCGCCGCCGAGATTGCCTTCGGCAGATGTCCTCACGACGCGGCCCTGGTCGCTCTCGAATACGAGCGGCTCGGGTGTTTCGGTGAGACCTTTTGGCAACGGCACGTCATCGATCGCCGTCAGGAATTGCGTGGCATAAGCCGCGGGCGCGCCAGCGCAGCCCGCTGCGGCGACGATCACGATGGCGCTTGCAAAGTGTCTGAGCACGCTTGCCTCCAGTGCCGCGAGTCTCGCCGCGTTCACCTTAACAGGCAAACAATCAGGCTGCCTCGCAGAGTGTGTTACCAGCATGTTCTTTCACCGGATTGTGGTCAACGCCACTGGAGCAGTGACAGGACCATGATGGTGATCAACCGCATCACGACTTTCGCCTTCGAGCGCGTCGAGGCGCGCGCGATCGATGCGCGGGTGCAGCGCCCCAGCGGCTCCAACGCGTTCAACATTGTCGGCCTGGCTGACAGGGCCCCGGGCGCGAAAGCGCAGGTCGCCAGGTTAGCAGAACCGATGTCGCTCCGGGCGCGCGCCTCCGATCGCGGCCCTGGGCTCAGCCCAGCTTCTTCTCGATCACGTCCCACATCGCCGCCACTGCATCGACGCCCGAGAGACGCTTCAGCGCACGCGCGCCAGTGGGTGATGTGACGTTGATCTCGGTCATCATGCCGCCGATCACGTCGATGCCGACGAACAGCAGGCCACGCTTCTGCAGAGCAGGCGCGATGCGGGCGCAGATCTCCCTCTCGCGCGCAGACAGGTCGGTCGCCACTGCTGTGCCGCCGACAACAAGATTGGAACGGATAGCCCCGCTCGGCGGCTTGCGGTTGATGGCGCCGACAGGCTTGCCGTCGACAATAAGGATACGCTTGTCGCCGTCGCTGACGGCCGGAAGGAAAGCCTGGGCGATGAAGGGCTCGGGAACCATCCGGTTGAAGAGATCGACGACAGCTTCGAGATTGCCGTCGTCACGGCCGATCTTGAGCACGCCGGCGCCGCCATGCCCGTGCAGCGGCTTCAGCACGATATCGCCATGAACAGCGCGGAATTCGTGCACCCGCGCAATATCACGCGTGATCAGGGTCGGCGGCTGCAGATCGGGATACATCAGGGTGAGGACTTTTTCCGGCGACGCGCGCACACCCGCCGGATCGTTCACAACCAGCGTCTCGTCCGTCACCAGTTCGAGCAGGTGCGCCGCGGTGATGTAGCCCATATGGAAGGGTGGGTCCTGGCGCATCAGGACGACGTCGGCGTCGCGGCGCAGATCGATCCTCCGGGTAGCCCCCATCTCGGCATGCGGCGTGCGGCCGGTGAAGACTTTCGCAGGCTTTGCCCACGCGCCGACAAAGCCGGAATCGTAGAACAGATCGCCCACGCCATAGACGAAAACCGAATGGCCGCGCGCCTGCGCTTCCTCGATCATCATGAAGCTGGAGTCGCCGGCCGGATTTACGGCCTCGAGCGGATCCATCTGGACGGCGATGCGCAGCGACATGGAAACAGCTCCGGCGGACGCCCCCTACCTAGGTCGCGCCTGCCTTTGCCGCAATGCGCAGCACAGGTGTATTCCCGATCAGTTGTTCCTCACGGGCGGCAACGGCACGCTCTGGAGCCCCACAGAATTGCCATTGCTGCCCGGCGGGGGCGTTGCGCCCGGCGCGTAAGGATCGCCGTATTGGCCCCGCGTGGTAGGCGACTGGGCCGGCGGCACGATCGGCGCGGGCGTGCCTGACGAGGGCGCGATGTTGATCGGCTGGCCGGCGGAAGGATCGGCCACGGGCCTGCCCTGCTCGTCACTAAGGGGTGCGGCGGCGACGCTGATCTCGGGCGGTGGGCCGGCGCGTTGCCGCATCTTAACATACGACACGACCTTTTTCACGCCGTTGACGACGCTGGCGTGCTCGGCGGCGCGGCGAAGCTCGTCCTCGGTGCGCGCAAGACCCAGAAGGTAGACGGTGCCGCCATGGGCCTGGATGTTGAAATTGGTGCCCTTGATGTCGTTGTCGGCAATCAGGCGCAGGCGGATCTGCTCGGTGATCCACGCATCGTTCACATCGCGGCCGAGGTTCCAGTAGCCGACATGCACCTCGTTCGCGACTTCGTCGACCGATCCCACAGACCAGGCGATACGCTCGGCTTCCTTGCGGTCTTCCTGGCTTGCGACGCGGCCAGACAGCAGCACGAAGCGATCCACCACCGCGACATCGACCTCCATGAAACGGCCGCTCAACCCCGCACTGAGCAGGCGCGTCTTGACTTCGGTGGCCGCGCTTGAATCATCCAGCGCCTCGCCGAATGTGCGGTCGGAGAGACAGCCGCCCAGGATTGGCGCGGCAAGAAGAAGGCAGGCCAGTACGCGTGCAGTCATGGTCGCGATAGCTCCGTCACATTCCCGCACAGTATCTGGCCGCCAGATGCGGCGATTTTCAGGCGCGGTCTCCATCTTCTACAGAGGCGATGAGCAGAACGTGAACGAATTCAGAGCCGCGGCGCCAAGATCGATCTCACAGGCCGGCTCGCGCGCGTGGCTGCTGGATCAGCCAGCACCTTCATCTTCGCCCGTCTCGCGCAGTTCCAGCGCCCGTTCATAGACATCGCGGCGCTTCAAGCCGAAGCGCTCGGCGAGCTCGGCGGCAATTTCCTTCAAAGGGCGCCCGTCGCCCGCTGCGAGGATCGCCGCGTCCACCGTGTTCGCGTCGGCGGCTTCCGCGCCATCGCCCGGCCCGACGAGAACGACGATCTCGCCGCGTGGGGGACCGGCCTGTGCATAGTGCGCTGCAAGTTCCGCCAGCGTACCGCGCCGAACCTCCTCGAACAGCTTGGTCAGCTCCCGCGCGACCACCGCTTCGCGCGCACCCAGCACATCGGCCATGTCGGCGAGGCTTGCAGCAAGACGTGAGGGCCCTTCGAAGAACAGAAGCGTTCCACCCGCGCCCTTCAGCGAATTCAGGAAAGTCCTGCGCGCGCCAGAACGCGGCGGCGGGAAACCTGCGAAGGTGAAACGGTCAGTCGGCAGGCCGGACGAGGCCAGAGCCGCCATGGGCGCAGATGCACCCGGGATCGCAATGACCTTGACGCCCAATGCCGCTGCCTCACGCACCAGCTTGAAGCCGGGGTCGGAAACCAACGGCGTTCCCGCATCCGAGATCAGCGCGATGCGAGCGCCCGTTTGCAATTCCTTAAGCAGCGCCGGCCGCGCCTGCGCGCCGTTGTGGTCGTGATATGGCCGTAATTTCGCAGACACTCCAAAGGCGTTGAGCAGCTTCGCGGCCACCCGCGTATCCTCGGCGCAGACAGCGTCCACGGACGCCAGCGTGTCGAGAGCGCGAAGGGTGATGTCCCTGAGGTTGCCGATCGGAGTGGAAACAACGTAGAGGCCGGGCGCAAGGCCGGGATCGATCCGGAACAGACGCGAAGGCGAGCCTTCGCCCAGGGCCGGGTCGCCTTGTCGGGAATCATCGTCCAGCCTAGGTTCTTCAGCCTCGGCCGGGTCTACCGCCGCATCCTCAGGAGGGGTCGCGCATGTCATCCAGAACTCGGGTCCGTTTCCTTGGCGCTGCATCCGCGCTGATGCTGGCCGCCACGGCTGCATGCGCAAGCGGCCCGGTGCGGCCGACCACGCCTCTGTCTACCAACGACCTGCGGCCTGATCCAACCCGCCCGATGCGGCCGCCGTCGGCCGATCCTTCGCCGTCAGCCCCCGTGATGCCCACCTTCGCCGACAGCCGCAACGCCTATCTGCCCCGCCACCTGCCAGGCGCCCAGCAGATGAACCTCAAGCGGATCGCCGTCCTGCTGCCCTTCTCCTCCACGAATGCGGAAGTGAAGAAGCAGAGCGAAGGCATCTACAACGCGATCCAGATGGCGCTCTTCCAGGTTGGCGCCGCCGATATCGTGCTCCTGCGCCGCGACGCCACCAGCGCCGACCCCGCCATCGTCGCCGGCATCACCGACGACGCAATCCGCGATGGCGCGATCGCGGTGATCGGCCCCGTCTTTGCCCAGCAGGTATCACCGGTTGCGCGCGAGGCCGCTGAAGTGCGCGCCCCCGTCTTCGCCTTCTCGACGGACGTTTCCGCCATCGGCCAGGGCGCGTATCTCGTCTCGCTGACGCCCTATGCCGAAGTCGAGCGTATCGTCGACTGGGCCGCCAGGGATGGCGTCACACGATTTGCAATGCTTGGCCCAAACAATCAGAACAGCCGCGCGGTCGAACAGGCGCTGCGCAATGCCGCCGCCAGACGCGGCGGGACGGTCGTTGGGGTCGAATACTACACGCAAGGCAATTCCTCGCCGCAGGCCGAGGCGCGCCGCGTCGCGTCGATCATCGAGGCGGAGAACCGCGCCAACCCGAACAAGGTGGCGGTGCTGATCCCCGAAGCGGGCGTCCAGCTGCGCTCTGTCGGCGCACTCCTGCGCGCTGTCGCCAACGTGACCCCGAAAGAGGTGCGCTTCCTCGGCACGGGCCAGTGGAACGACCCCGATGTCTGGCGCGAGCCCGGCCTCTATGGCGGCGCCTTCCCCGCGCCCGATCCGGTATCGGTCGCCGACTTCGAGAAGCGCTACCAGGCCTATTTCGGCGAGACCCCGCCGCGGCTTGCAGCGTTCGGCTATGACGCCGGTGCACTTGCCGCAACGCTTGCGGCCGCCGACCGGCTCGACGCGGCGATGATCCAGCGCGCCGAAGGCTGGGGCGGCGTCAACGGCCTCTTCCGCTTCGGCCCGGATGGCAGCGTCGAGCGCGCGCTCGCCGTGATGCAGCTGCAGACGCAGGGCGGCGTAAAGACTGTCTCCCCGCCGCAGCAGACATTTGGGTCGGGCAGCTAGCCCGGTCTACGGCGCAATCTCGCTCGCAATCCTGTCTGCCAGCAACCGCCCCGCTGGCGTGAGCGCGATCCTGTCCCCGGAGGCGCTCACAAGCCCCTCGCGCATGAACTCTGCAACACGCGTTGCATCCGGCATCTGGCCCAACGCGTGAACATCACTGACGCGGAACCCCTCGGCGACGCGCAGGCCCATGGCTACGCGTTCGCGCGCATGGGCAAGATCCTCGAGCTTCTCGGCCATCGCCCAGCCGAGACCGTTCGACGTCACCTGCTGCATGTAGTCGCCGGGCCTGTCGGCCGCTTCCGTCGCCCAGCGCTCCTCGCCCTTCGTGAAGCGGCCGTGCGCGCCCGGCCCAACGCCCGCCCAGTCACCCGATGCCCAGTAGATGCGGTTGTGCGATGACTGGTGCTGACGCCCACGCGCGTGATTGGAAATCTCGTAGGCGTCATAACCCGCCTCGCCCGTCATCGCCTGCGTAATCTCGTAGAGCTCGGCCGAGCGATCATCATCCAGCGGGGCCCAGTCCTTCCGCTTCACCGCGAAGGCGAAGGCGGCGCCGGGTTCGATGGTAAGTTCGTAGAGCGACAGATGATCCGCGCCAAGCTCCAGAACGCGCGCCAGTTCCGCACGCCACGCCGGAGCGTCCTGGCCGGGCTGCGCATAGATCAGATCGAGCGAAACCGAGCCGAATGCAGCGCCCGCCAAAGCGAACGCTTTCAACGCATCATCCGACGAATGCGTCCGGCCAAGGAATTTGAGGCGCTCGTCGTCCAGCGACTGGAGCCCAAGCGACAGCCGATTGACGCCCGCCGCTGCAAAGTCTGCAAAGCGCGCCGCATCGTCAGGGTTTGCCTCGATCGTGATTTCGGCACCGGGCTTCAATCCCCAGAGGCGATCCACCTCGGCGATCACCTGCGCGACCTGCTCCCCCGTCATCAGCGACGGCGTGCCGCCGCCAAGGAAGATGGAATCAGCGCCTCGCGCGCCCGTGCGGTCGCGCCAGCCGGCGAGGTCCGCAAGGATGGCGTCGAACAGGGGCGCGGTATCACGCGCCTTGGCGGCATAGACGTTGAAGTCGCAATACGGGCAGATGCGCGCGCAATACGGCCAGTGGACGTAGACGCCGAAACCGCGATCCGGGTTGAACCCTCTCATGACCGACACGCGTGGCGCGAAAGCACTGTCGCAGTCAACCTGCGGGCGTCGGTGCTGCTGGCAGCACAAATACAATACGCGCGCCATGGCGATGCGCCGTTTGCAGGTGCTTGAACCCTCAAGATTCGAAAAGCGATGGCGCCGGCGTCACGCCGACAGAAATGCCTTCAGCTTGTCGAACGCGATCGCGCGATGGCTCATGGCGTGCTTCCTGTCGGGATCCATCTCGCCGAATGTCTCCGTCTCGCCCTCAGGCACGAAGATCGGATCATAACCGAAGCCGCGATCGCCGCGCGGCGGGAACACCAGCTGCCCGCGCACGACGCCCTCAAAGCTTTGCACATGCCCGTCCGGCCAGGCGAGCGAGAGCACGCAGATGAATCTGGCGCGCCGATCGACCTCGCCATCATCGCTCGTCTCAGCCCTCAGCGCATCCTCGACCTTCTGCATCGCGGCGCGAAAATCCTTGGCCGGCCCAGCCCAGCGCGCCGAATAGATGCCGGGAGCGCCCGACAGGCCATCACAGGCCAGCCCGGAATCATCCGCCAGCGCCGGCTCGCCCGAGGCAAGCGCCGCAGCGAGCGCCTTCAGCTCTGCATTGCCCTGAAACGTTTCGGCGGTCTCGTCCGGCTCGGGCAGGCCAACCTCGCCGGCAGATACCGGCGCAAAGCCGATATCGGCCAGCAGGGCCCCCAACTCCCTGACCTTGCCGGGATTATGGGTCGCCGCGATTATGCGTCCAGGCGGTAGCTTTCGGTGGGTGGTCATGGGCGAAACTTCGGCCTTTCAGCTCTGGTGGCTTTACGGGGGTGGACTTACATATTGTTTTTCGATATGGTCCGAATCCATCCCGCCAGACAAGCTGCCCAGTGGCAAGTCGCGTTGAGGCTTGGGGAAGCTGTTTTGCCCGGCCGTAGCGGGTCGGGCTGATACCCGCAATCCTTGCGGCAGGGTCGGATCGGAGCCAGGAACAAATGCTGATGCGCGCGACCGGCCGCGGGTCGATCTCGTCATTCCTGAAGCTGGCAGTGGATGTCGCCTGGGTCGTGGCCTGCGCGCTGCTCGGCTTCATCTGGTTCATTGCCGCGCTGGCAATCTATTCCCTCATCACCGGCAATCCGACCTTCATCGACAATGTCGGCGAGAACACATTCAACACGCCTCTGAAGCTCGTTGTCTGGACCGTGATGGGGTCGATCCTGTGCGTCGGGGCGATGATTGTCTGCGCCTATCTTCGCGGTGTTTTCGAGACGCTGGTCGCGGGCGATGCTTTCGTCCCCGAGAATGCGCGCAGATTCGGCGCCATCGCCATCGTGCTGGCCGCCATGGAAGCGTCCGCGATGTTCCTCGCGACAGTCACCAGGCTGATTTTCGGCGCGTTCGCGCCCTCGGGCCAGACGGTCGCCTTCACATTCCCCAACATCAACCTGCCGATCTGGTTCGCCGTGCTCACCCTGTTCGTCCTGGCGCAGGTCTTCCGTGAGGGCGCAGCGCTGCGCGAAGAGCAGAAGATGACGATCTGAATTCACATCCGGCAGGCGATGGTCCCGACATTGCTCTTGCGGTATGGTTAAGGGCGAGGCGCGGCCCAGATTGCGTTGACGATGTTCCGGCGGATGGTCCGCCGGCATGGACAAAGGACGACAGCGGCGCCGATGGCGATCCGGGTTACTCTCGACAGGGTCCTGCTGGACCGGCGCATGTCGCTCACCGAGTTGGGCGATCGCGTCGGAATCACGCTTGCGAACCTGTCGATCCTGAAGACCGGCAAGGCAAAGGCCATCCGCTTCTCGACGCTCGAGGCGCTCTGCCGCGAACTGAACTGCCAGCCGGCCGATATCCTCGCCTGGGACCCCGACTCGGCCGCTGAGGCCGCCGAAGACGATGCCCCCGCCGTCGCCGCAGAATAGTCTGGCCCTCGTGCGCATGCGAGCCGTGACGGCGCCTGGTTCAGACCTGATCTCCTCAACTCAGATCGATCGCGCGCTTTCGAGCCGGGAGATACAGAGTGCCCGGCAACGCCGCGAGCGGAGGTTCAGCCTCGACCCCATCCCTGGTTCATCCAATGAAGGAAAAACCACATGGATACGACGACCGCCTCCCCGAAACTGTCCTCCAACAATGTCGCCCTCTCGCCTGGCGCGGTGATCTGCGGGGCAGCGGCCGGTTCGGCAAATGCCGACCCCGCCGGCCTCTGAAACGATCGGCATCGCCGACCTCTCGACGGCTGACGGCGCGCGCACACTCCTGAAGCGCATCGACATCGCTGCCCAGCGCGCCTGTGGCGGAGACCCGGTCTGCAGCCCGCTCTTCCCGCGCGAACACGGGCTCTTCGAAAAATGCGTCAGGGATGCGGTCGCCAGCGCAGTCCGCACCGCCGACGAACCGATGATCGCGTCTGCACACACAGAAACCATGAAGCTCGCCTCGCGCTGATTGATCCTGGCAGCGCCCCCGCCCAGGCGCCTGACGGCGGGCTGCGCGGCCCGAAGCGGCTCTGCCGCGAAGCCCGCTGGTCTTTCGGGCCATACGCCGCTCAGGCGATCCAGCCTGCCTTTACCGCTTCTTCGGCTTGCCCTGACGCGGCTGCGCCATCAGCCAGAAGCCGAGCGTCATGACCTTGGCGTCATCAAAGAACGCCGCATCCACGCGGGCCAGGAAATCCTCGCGGGTGAATTCCACGCGGCGTACGTCTTCCTTCTCAGCGGCAAGGCCCGACGCCTTCGGGTCGACAAGGTCGTCCGTGCTCACAGGCGCGTAGTAGAGAAAGATCCGCTCCGAGCTCGATCCCGGCGAGACATAGCCGTTCGAGACCAGCGTGAGCCCATCCGCGCGATAGCCGACCTCCTCCAGCATCTCGCGCCGTATGCAGTCCTCGGGCTCCTCGTCCTCCTCGACCGACCCCGCGATCGCCTCGAGGATATAGCCCGGACCCTTGTCATGCGTGGCGATGCGGAACTGCTCGGCCAGCACGATCACGTCGCGCTCGACATCGTGGATCAGCGCCGCCGCGCTGTCGCCGCGCTCGAACACCAGCCGCGTCACACCGGTGAACCTGCCCTTGCCCGCCGCACGATCGGCATCGAACACGTATTCGTCGATCTTGTAGCGGCCCTTGAAGACCGTCTTCTTCGACGTGATCTCGACCGTCCGCGTCCTGGCGGTGCGCCTGGCTGTGGGAGGCTTGCCCGCAGGCCGCTTGGTGGTCGCCATCAGAGGCCCAGCGCCTTCCGCTGCGCCGCGAAAAGGTCCTCGCAACCAGCGTGGGCAAGATCCATCAGCGCGGCGAACTCATCGCGCGAGAAGGCGCGCTGTTCGCCCGTGCCCTGGATCTCGATCAGCTTGCCGCCCGAGGCCATCACGAAGTTTGCATCCACCTGCGCATCGGAATCTTCCGGATAGTCGAGATCGAGAACAGGCACATCCCTGTAGATGCCGCATGATACCGCTGCGACCTGAGCAGACAGAGGGTTCGTCTTGATCACGCCCTCCTCGACCAGATAGCGGCAGGCCAGCGCAAGCGCGACATAGGCGCCGGTGATCGCCGCCGTGCGCGTGCCGCCATCGGCCTGCAGCACATCGCAATCGAGCGTGATCGTGTTCTCGCCAAGCGCCTTCATGTCGGTGACGCTCCGCAGTGCGCGGCCGATCAGCCTCTGGATTTCCTGCGTGCGGCCGGACTGCTTGCCCTCGGCGGCTTCACGGCGCCCACGCGTGTGCGTGGCGCGCGGCAGCATCCCGTATTCGCCCGTGACCCAGCCTTCGCCCTTGCCCCTCTTCCAGCGCGGCACCTCGCCCGCCCATGAGGCGGTGCAGAGGACATGCGTGTGGCCGAACCTGGCGAGGCACGACCCCTCGGCATAGCGCGTGACGCCCGCCTCCAGCGTGATGGGGCGGAGCTGCTGTGGCGAACGGCCGGACGGGCGCATGAAGAACCTCTGATCAGATACAGCGCGGCTGGTAGCAGAGGCCAGACGAGGTTCCTACTCTGGTTTCGATCAGGGTGCGGTCGTCAACGCCGCGATCGTGCGCGGCTCGATGATGCGGTCGAGCGAATAGGCTTCCAGCACGGTCGGCTGCGCGCCTCCCGAGAGATAGACAAGGAACACATTACCCGGCTTGCCGTAGAGGGCGTCCTGGCCGCTCATCTGTCCGCACGGCGGCGCCATGCTGGAACCAAGGTTGATCTCGGCCGACGTGCCGCTTCCCCTGATCCAGCGTATCGGCTTCAGCACGGCCAGAGGCTGGCCGTTCATGTGGTCGAACGCCTTCGGCAAGCCCTTCGTCTTGTCCTCGCGCACATAGCGCACCAGCACGAGCGCTCCCGCCTCATCGAACAGGCGCACCTGCTGCTGCAGCTGCCAGTCGCGTGTCGCCTCGGCGTACTTCAACCCGTGCGCCGCGTTCCACGCCGTCGCCAGCGCCTCGACATCAGCCGCAGGCGTCCCCGAAGGCGCAGGAGGCGGCGGAGGCGGCGGAATGATCGAACAGGCAAGCGCCGGCGAGGCGAGCGCCGCCATCGCCAACGACATGGCAGCCGAAATCCCGATCCTGCCGAGCACTTTCATTGATCTGACCCCTGTCACGTTCCGTCCAGCGACCTTGGCCCTTAGGCAGACAGCCCGCAAGCCGCCCCGCACAGGCCAACCCGTATGGAACGCTCAATCATTACATGGTTGAACCGTGACGACTGGCCCCATACCTTGCCCGCGATGACCAGCACCCCGCACACCCCTCCCGGATCGGGCGCCGCCCCATCCGGAGCGCCCCTTTCGGCGTTCGCCGCGATGGACAAGCGCTCACGCGACATTTTCCGCGAGATCGTGCAATCCTATCTCGACACCGGCGAGCCCGTCGGCTCGCGCACCATCTCGCGCCGGGGCGTCGCCCTCTCCCCGGCCTCGATCCGCAACATCATGTCGGACCTTGCCGAGATGGGCCTGATCGACAGCCCGCACACCTCCGCCGGCCGCATCCCCACCCATGCGGGCCTCCGCATGTTCGTGGATTCCCTCCTGCAACTCGGCGAGCCGGGCGAAGACGACAAGCGCCAGATCGAAAGCCGCCTCGCGGGCTCGGGCCGCCGCATGGAGAATGTGCTCGGAGAAGCGTCCGAAATCCTCTCCGGCCTCGTCGGCGGCGCAGGCCTCGTCTCGACCCCGGCAGCCGACGCGCCGATCCGCCATGTCGAGTTCGTCCGCATCTCCAGCGAGCAGGCGCTTGCCGTCATCGTCGCGGAGTCCGGCGAGGTCGAGAACCGCGTACTCGCCCTGCCGCCCGGCCTGCCGGCATCATCGCTGCTCGAAGCCGGCAATTATCTCAACGCCCGCATGAAGGGCCGCACCCTGGCAGAGGCGCGCGCCGCCGTGCTGGAAGAAGTCGGCTCACGCCGCGCCCTGCTCGACCAGACCGCCGCCCGGCTGGTGGAGGACGGCCTCGCCCAGTGGTCCGGCGAGGATCCAGGCCGCGGCCGCTCCCTCATCGTGCGCGGTCGGGCCAAGCTTCTCGACGACCCGCGCGCCGGCGAAGACCTCGATAAGGTGCGCGATCTCTTCAAGGAGCTGGAGCGCTCCGAAAACCTGCTCAACGTGCTCGATACCGCGCGGGAGGCTGACGGCGTCCGTCTCTTCATCGGCTCTGAAAATCCGCTATTTTCCCTGTCGGGTTCCGCGATGATCGTCGCCCCCTATATGAATGGGGAGAGGAAGATTGTAGGGGCGCTGGGCGTGATCGGACCGACACGGCTGAACTATGCCCGCGTCATTCCCATGGTGGACTATACCGCACAGGTCGTCGGCCGGATTCTCGGCGGGGCCCGCGCGGACACAAAGAGAGAGTAGAGCCTGTCATGACGAACGAGACGCCGCAAAACGGCCAGACGGATGAGGACGCGCTCCTCGCAGCCGAGAGCGAAGGCATGGACCAGGCGGCGGGTCGTCCGCCCGCCCCGGAGCCGCATCGGCTGGAAGCCGTCTGCGCCGCGCTCGAGAAGGAGCGCGACGTGCTGAAGGAAAACATGCTGCGCGCGCTTGCCGAGACCGACAATGTACGCAAACGCGCCAACCGCCAGATCGAGGAAGCGCGGCTCTACGCCGTCGAGAAATTCGCGCGCGATCTCCTCAGCGTCTCAGACAATCTCGCACGCGCTGTCGAGGCCGTGCCGGCTGACGCGCGCCATGCGCTCGATGGCGCCGTGAAGACCGCGTTCGAAGGCGTCGAGCTGACGCAGAAGGAAATGGTCACCGTCCTGTCGCGCCATGGCGTCTCCCCCATCGACGCCTCCCCCGGGGCCGCCTTCGACCCCGCCCTGCACCAGGCCGTCACGCAGGTGCCCTCGCAACACCCCGCCGGCTCCGTCGCCGAACTCTACCAGAGCGGCTGGCGCATCGGCGACCGTGTCCTGCGCGCCGCGATGGTGGCGGTGAGCGGGGGCTCCGCAGGGCTCCAATAGTCTGCTCGTCTAGCCCTGCGCCGCGCGTTGCACTGGCGCATTCAGCCCGTTCGCGATCGCCTCAACCGCGTGCGTCGCAATGGCGCGCGCCGCGACCCGGCGCCAACCTGCGGCCATCGTCTCGCGTGCACGATACATGGCCGCCCCCTCGACGCAGCAAGACGTCTTCATGTCGTGAGGGAGGCCCTCCCCCGACCGCGCAGCTGGCCGGCGGCGCCGCGTTTGGAGGATGCAGATAACTGCCCCGTGCCTCAGCAACCCGCGCGACCAGGATCAGACCCGCGCTACAGGATGTATTTCGACAGGTCCTTGTCGCCCGCCATGGCAGAGAGCTTTTCGCGCACATACGCACCGGTAATGCTGAACGCCTCGCCATTGCGCTCCGAGGCCGAGAAGCTGATCTCGTCCAGCACGCGCTCGAGAACCGTGTGCAGCCGCCGGGCGCCGATATTCTCGACCGTGTCGTTCACCTGCACCGCAATGTCGGCGATCGCCGCGATGGCGTCGACGTCGAACGAAAGATCGACACCCTCTGTCTTCATCAGCGCGGTGTACTGCATGATGAGGTTGGCTTCAGGCTCAGTGAGAATGCGCTTGAAATCATCGCGCGACAGCGCCTTCAGCTCGACACGGATCGGCAGGCGGCCCTGCAGTTCGGGCAGCAGGTCCGACGGCTTGGCGACATGGAAGGCGCCGGACGCTATGAAGAGGATGTAGTCGGTCTTGACCGGGCCATGCTTGGTCGCGACCGTTGTTCCCTCGATCAGCGGAAGAAGATCGCGCTGCACGCCTTCACGCGAAACATCCGCGCCCGCACGCTCCGAGCGCGAGGCGATCTTGTCGATCTCGTCGAGGAAGACGATGCCATCTTCCTCAGTGACGCGCAGCGCCTCGCGCGTGACCGACTCCGCGTCCAGCAGCTTGTCGGACTCTTCCTGAATGAGTGGCTTGTATGCTTCCTTGACCGTTGTGCGGACGCGCTTGCTGCGGCCGCCCAGCGACTTCGAAAGCATGTCGCTGAGATTGATCATCCCGATCGACGCACCCGGCTGGCCCGGGAGCTCGAAACCGCCGAGCGGGTTCGAGGCGTCGGCGAGATCGACCTCGATCTCCTTGTCGTCGAGCTGTCCTGCCCGCAGCCTGGTGCGGAAGCTTTCGCGCGTTGAGGGTTGCGCCGTCGCGCCGACCAGCGCGCTGAGAACGCGCTCCTCGGCTGCAGCTTCAGCCTTGGCCATCACGTCCTTGCGCCGGCGATCGCGCACCATGCCGATGGCGATCTCGACGAGGTCGCGGATGATCTGCTCGACATCGCGGCCAACATATCCGACCTCAGTGAACTTCGTGGCTTCGACTTTCAGGAACGGCGCTTTCGCGAGGCGCGCCAGACGCCGCGAGATCTCGGTCTTGCCGACGCCGGTGGGCCCGATCATCAGGATGTTCTTTGGGGTCACCTCCTCGCGCAGCCCTTCAGCGAGCTGCTTGCGGCGCCAGCGATTGCGAAGGGCAAGCGCGACGGCGCGCTTGGCGTCGGGCTGGCCGACAATGAAGCGGTCAAGCTCGGAGACGATTTCGCGCGGTGTGAATTCGGACATGGCTTCCTGCAGGACAGAGCTGGCATGAGCTAGGGAGGCCAGGTCAGCTTCGCTAGCTCATGGCTGCGCATGTCAGCAAGACGTTTAGGCCGGTTCTTTCCTCAAGCAGGTTCCGGCGGGAAGATACGCCCCAGCGTTCCTGCCTGCGGGATCACCTTCAGCAGCCCGCGGCGCGCCGTGCGCCAGCCGCCGCCGAGCAGGACGATCGCGCCGCCGATGATAAGCGCTGTCAGCATGAGCGTATTGACGCCGCCGCCGCCGAACTCGTTGACCAGCACCCACAGCGTCGCTGCGAAGGTAACCAGTCCCGAAACGATCAGGGCGCGCCGGTTGAGCGCCAGCGACAGGAGCGCGAAAGCCAGCAGGACGAACAGCATCATCGATGCCTCCGCCATGCTCGCCGGCGCAAAGCCAGACCCAAGCAGGAGGCCGCGCACGCCAAAGATGATCTGCGGCGCAGCCGCCATGTGCAGCCAGAAGGCGTGATCCGACGAACGCGTCGAGCGCGATGGATCCTTCATGTCGAAACCGATGGCCGCAGCAAGCGTCGCCAGGCCGATGACCAGCATGGCGAGACCGCTGCCGACCTGCCCGATGCCGCTGAACTGCGCAACGGCGGTGTAGAAGAGCCCGGCGACCGCGCCTGCCAGCAGGAAGAGCGAGAACGGCAGACGGAAGCGGAGGAAGATGACGCCAGCGGCGAGCGCCGCAGCTGCAAAGCCAGCATAGCTGATGCTTGTGATGATGTCCCACGGGCTGACATTGCCGCTCTCTGCACGGATCGCGGTGTCGACCGGGTCGATGAAGAAGCTGGCAAGGCCCGCAGCCATGATCGCTGAGGCCCAGATGATCGCGATCGACAGCGCCATGGATGGCAACAGCAGGCGACGCTTGCCGCAGAAATATTCGGCCAGCAGCCAGGCGCCGACGACCACGGGAACCGGCGCCAGCACGATTGCAAGGCGGATCGCGTCAGCAAGTGCGCGCCCTTCGGCGATCGATTGCGGCTCTGACATCGCGCTGAGACCCAGCACATTGATGACCGAGATCGCCGAGAGAAATCCGAGCCCGGTCATCAGCACGACGATACCGATGGTGAGGAACACATCGTTGAAATTCGAAAGGAAGCGCAAATTCTCCGGATCGAGCATGCGCTCGGGATCATTGCGCGCTTTCAGGAAGGCTTCGAAGCGCTTGGCGCCTTCGTCGCTGATCGCGCCCGCCTCGACAGCGGCGCGTATGTCGGTCTTGTCAAACATCCAGTGTCTCCAGGACGAAGTTGCTGTTTGTGTAGACGCAGACTTCCGCCGCGATCGTCATCGCCTTGCGTGCGATCTTTTCGGCGTCGTCTTCGTACTCATACAGCGCGCGTGCGGCGGACAGCGCATAGTTGCCCCCTGAACCAATGGCCGCGATCGGATGCTCCGGTTCCAGCACGTCGCCTCTGCCCGTGATGACAAGAAGGGATGTCGCATCGCCCACGATGATGAGGGCTTCGAGGTTGCGGAGGTATTTGTCAGTGCGCCAGTCCTTGGCGAGTTCCACGGCGGCGCGCTGAAGATTGCCGGGGAATCGTTCGAGCTTCTGGTCGAGCCGCTCGAAGAGCGTGAACGCATCAGCCGTGGCCCCGGCGAACCCTGCGAGAATCTCACCCTTCTCGCCAAGACGCCGGACCTTGCGGGCATTGCCCTTCATGATCGTCTGCCCCATCGACACCTGCCCGTCCCCCATGACGACGAGCTTGCGCCCCTTCTTCACGGCGAGAATGGTGGTTGAATGCCAAGTGGGCTCAGACGACATTGCTCAGGTTCCTGACCGTTGGGCAGTCTATCTCGGGTACACGGGCGCAACAAGCAAATTTATCGACAAACGATAATTTAGCCGGCGCCTGGACGTTTTCTTGAATTCGCCCAGTGCGCTGACGCGTCAGGTTCCCGGCATCACGCCGCGAACCGCTCCGCTGGTCGCGGCCTGTAACTCCGCACGAACGCATCAAACTCCTCCGCCGGTAGCGGGGGCGAGTAGTAATAGCCCTGCCCGATCGTACAGCCGCGGCGGAGCAGGAAGTCGGCCTGCTCCTTGGTCTCCACGCCTTCGGCGACCGTCTCCTGTCCCAGCGCTTCGGCCATGGCGAGGATCATCTCGACGATGGCGGGGGCGTGCGGGTCGGTGGAGAGCGCGCGGACGAATTGCTGGTCGATCTTGAACACGTCGAACGGCAGGCGGGTGATCGCGGCGAAGTTGGAATGGCCGGTGCCGAAATCGTCGATGGCGAGGCGCACGCCGCGACTGCGCAGCGGCCACATCGTGCGCGCCACGCGATCACCATCGGCGACGGCGGCGCTCTCGGTGATCTCGAGTTCGAGCAGGTTGGGCGGCAGGCCTGAATCGTCGAGCGCCTTGTAGACAGAATTCACGAAGTCCGGATCGTCGAACTGGTGCGGCGACACATTCACGGCGACCGAAGAAACAATGCCCTTCCGGTTCCAGCCTGCTGCAGCAAAGCATGCATCGCGCATCATCTGCTTGCCGAGTTTTGCGATCAGTCCGAGGTCCTCGGCAATCGGGATGAACACGCCGGGCGAGACGATTGCACCATCGGGCCTCCGCCAGCGCGCCAGCGCCTCGGCGCCGACAAGTTCGCCGGTTTCAAGCTTCACCTTGGGCTGGAAAACAGCGACGAATTCGCCGCGGTCGAGGGCGTCGCGTAACTCGTCTTCAAGGCGCGACTGCGCCCGCGCCTTGTCCAGAAGGCGCTGGTCAAAGAAGGCGGCGCGCGGGGCTGTCTGCTTCTTCGCCTGCTTGAGCGCGACTTCGGCAAGCTTGAGGATATCTGTGGCGCTGGTTGCATCGCCTGGCGAATGTGCCGCGCCGAACGAGGCAGCAAGCCGCATCGCCTGACCCTCGATCGTGAGGCCTTCGGCGATAGCGCCGCTGCAGGCTGTCATCAGGGCGTCGATGGCTTCGCGAGACGCGCCCGGAAGGATGATGCCGAACTGGTCCGCGCCGATGCGCCCCAGAAATCCGCCCGAAAGGCCTGACCGCGAGAGCACCGCTTGCAACCGCTCCGCCACGCCGGCAAGACAGATGTCGGCGACGCGCGGGCCATAGGTGACATTGACCTGCCGGAAGCGATCGAGATCGCAGACCACAAGGTGGGCGCCCCGTCCGGCGGCGACGGTGGCTTCGAGCCGGGACAGGAAACGCAGCCGGTTGGGCAGCCGCGTCACCGGGTCCCTGTAGGCCATGGTGAGAGCGCGCCGCATGGCGGCCTCGGACCGTTCATGGACTTCGTCGATCGAAGCAAGCAGTGGCTTCAGCAGCCGGTCATCAGAGGAGTCCGCAAGCTTCGACTTGTCCTTCGGGTCGCGGCCGCGAATGCCGCGTTCGAGCACAGCGACCGGCTCCAGCGCCATCCGCGCCAGCCGATAGATCAGCGGTGCGATCGCCAGAAGCACGAGCGAGAGAACGATTGCGTTGAGGGCGACAACGCCGAGCCAGGTGTTCACGAACGGCAGCGGGATGAAGGAGTAGACCGCATAGCCCATCGTCTGGTCGCCAACGCGGATCTGACGCGCAGCGGAGTAGCGTTCGCCAAGAACGAGAATGCCCCTCGGCGTGCTGACCAGTTCTTGCATCGCCTCCGGAGATGGCAGGGAATCCGGCGCGCCATGCTGCGCGATCAGCCTCCACTGCGCGTCGAATACCGCTGACTGGCCGTCCGGCATGCCATCCGACAGGGCCTCGACAAGCGCGGGGATCTCGTCCCAATGGCCCGCTTCTGCATGCAGGCGAGCGATGTCGGCAAGAAGATTGGCGCCGGAATCGACAGCGATCTGGCGCTGGTTGCGGATTTCACCCTGCGCGAGGAATGGGGTGATGACCCACTGGGCCAGGGCGGCGAAAAAAGCCGCGGCGACCGCGATCATCGCCACCCTGCCCGCAAGACCCACGCCCCGCACGCGCCGCCGTTTCGGGGCGGACCTGGCCGTGTCGGTCTTGTCCGGCTTGCGGGCCGACATCTGGGCAGTCATCCGGCGCCGTTCTTTCGCGAATCAGGTGGCGTTCGAGGCAGCCAGCCCCTAAATGGCCCCCTCGGATGGATGGCACATTCAGGATTCCTAGACCGTTCGCGGGTTAAGCTAGGTTTCGATAGCGAACGCACAGTTAAGACCGGAGGGCCGCCCATGGCGGACAGATCACGCAAGGCGGAAGTTGTCCGCACGACCAAGGAGACCCAGATCAAGGTCGTCCTGGACGTCGATGGCTCCGGAAAGTCGACGGTTTCCACCGGCGTCGGTTTCTTCGACCACATGCTGGAAAGCTTCGCCAGGCACTCCGCCATGGACATCAACGTCGAAGCGAAGGGCGACCTTCACATCGACCTGCATCACACCATGGAAGATGTGGGAATTGTGCTGGGCCAGGCTTTCAGGGAAGCCGTCGGCGGCTATTCCAGCGTCATTCGCTTCGGACACGCCTATGTGCCGATGGATGAAACGCTGGTGCGCGCATCGGTCGACCTGTGCAACCGTCCCTACCTGATCTGGAAGGTGAGTTTCACACGCGACAAGGTCGGCGTCGTCGACACCGAGCTGTTCAAGGAGTTCTTCCACGCCTTCGCGATGAACGCCGGCGTGTGCCTGCACCTCGAACTTCTCTACGGTGAGAACTCCCACCACATCGCCGAGGCAAGCTTCAAGTCGCTGGCCCGTGCGCTGCGCGCGGCGGCTGTGGTGGACGACCGGCTGAAGGGCCAGGTGGCAAGCACGAAGGGCAGCCTCTAGATCAGAAGGCAGCGATATGGCGGCCTGCCTCATCGGCAGTCTCGACATCACCGACCTTGCCGGCTTCGCAGGAAATGCCCGGCAGGCTCCTGCCGTGATCGCCCCGTATGGCGGTCGCTATCCCATCCGCGGCGGCGCTGCCGCGTGGTCGAGGGCGAGGGCCCGATACACCGTCAGGTGGTTCTCGATTTCCCCGACATGGCGGCGCTGAAGACATGGTACGCTTCGCCAGAATACGCTGCCCTCCTCGCCCCGCGCCAGAGGACGGCCCGCGCCAGGGCAATCTTCGTCGAAGGCGCCTGACAGCTCGGGGCGAACACGCTATCCCCGCCTCATGACCCGCCTTGCAATCATCGACTACGGTTCGGGCAATGTCCGATCGGTGCAGCGCGCGCTTGAAGCGGCGGCGAACCATCACGAGATCAGGCTGGATGTCGTGCTGACAGACGATCCCGACCGCATCCGGCATGCCGACAGGATCGTGCTGCCCGGCGTCGGGCACTTTGCCGATTGCGCAGCGGGTCTCATCGCCCGTCGCGGCGTGACCGAGGCGCTGAACGAAGCAGTCTTCCGCAGCCGGCGGCCATTCCTCGGAATCTGCGTCGGCATGCAGCTGATGGCGACGGTCGGCCGCGAAGATGTGGACACGCGCGGGCTGGGCTGGATACCCGGCGCAGTCGAGCGCATCACCCCCACACCGGCTCTGCCCGTGCCGCACATGGGCTGGAATGTTCTCACCGACATGAGCAACCACCCCTGTCTCAACGGGCTGGGACCGGAGCCTCACGTCTATTTTGTCCACGCTTATGCGCTGCAGGCCGAACGCCGCGATCACGTGGCGGCGCGCTGCGACTACGGCGGCAAGTTCACCGCCGCAGTGGCCCGTGACAACCTGTTCGGCACGCAATTCCATCCGGAAAAAAGCCAGCTTGCCGGCCAGACCCTTCTGGCGAATTTCCTGCGCTGGAAGCCCTGAGGCCTCCCGACACGCCGAATTTGCTATCCATTTGCGTTGACAGGCGTAGTTTACGCGCTTCCAAGAGCCGCCTCCCCCGCAACGCCCCGAGAAGGCGCACGGTCATGAAACTCTATCCTGCAATCGACCTGAAGGACGGCGCCTGCGTCCGCCTTCTGCGCGGCGAGATGACAAGTGCAACCGCGTTCAACGATGATCCGGCCGACCAGGCGATGCGCTTTGCCGCGATGGGCTTCGAGGCGCTCCATGTCGTCGATCTCAACGGCGCGTTCGCCGGCCATTCAGTGAACCACCACGCAGTCGCGGCCATTCTCGATGTCATCCAGGCGCCGGTGCAGCTCGGCGGCGGCATCCGCAACATGGAAGGCGTCGAGCGCTGGCTGGACGCCGGCATTGCGCGCGTGATCCTCGGCACGGCGGCGGTGCGCAACCCGAATTTCGTGAAGGACGCCGCCAAGGCTTTCCCGGACCAGGTCGCCGTCGGCATCGACACGCGCGACGGTCTGGTCGCGGTGCAGGGCTGGGCCGAGGCAACCGACATGAACGCGGTGGAACTCGCAAAGGCCTTTGAAGGCTGCGGCGTCGCAGCCATCATCGTCACCGACATTGCCCGCGATGGTCTGAAGACCGGCGTGAATGTCACGCTGACGGGAGAACTCGCAGATGCGGTGTCGATCCCGATCATCGCATCGGGCGGTTTGAAGAATGTCGACGACATCACGGCGCTCAGGAACCGCGCAGGCAAGCCGGTCGCAGGCGCCATCCTCGGCAGGGCGCTCTACGATGGCGACATAGACCCGGCTGCAGCGCTGCTGGCGTCGCGCTGATCCTGCTGCAGGCTGCACCCGTGCGGGATCCCGTTCGTATCATTGTGTGGGCGCTGGCCCTGCTTGCAGCCGGCCTCACCCTGCTCGGTCTCGGCGACAGGCTTGGGCTCGGCGGGCGTCCAGGCTGGGTGCTCGACCTTGTCGCGCACTGGCCGAAGCATGTGTTCCTGCTGGCGCTATTGTCAGCTGCGCTGGCGGGATGGCGAGGGATGGCCGGGGCGGCCGGGACCGCATCGGCTGCCGCGGCAATCAATCTTGCGCTGGTGCTCGGAATTGGCGGCTTCGCGTTGCAGCAGGCGGCGCCGCCGGACGCGCGGCTGCTCCGCGTGGCAAGCGCCAATGTACACGGATCGATGGCGTCTCTGGAACAGCTGGCGCTTGAGGCGCGAGCCTATGGCGCGGATATCGTCTCCGCATACGAGGTCCCTGACGATCTGACGACGGCCGACATCGCGCGCCTGTTTCCTGATCTGCCCGATCGCGGGATACCGAGCGTCGGCCGTCACGAGCTGAAGCTGATCAGGCGCTCCATGCTGGCGACACGCAAGTCAGACACGATCGACTACACAGCGTTCCCAGGCAGCCATGGCGTCATCATGCGCGCGCAGCTTGGCAACGTGCAGCTTGTGACCACCCATCCGCCCTCCCCGGGTGACCCCGGCCTGAAAGGCGATCGCGACACACAGCTTGGTCAACTCGGAGAAGGTCTCGATGCATCGCGGCCGTTCGTGATCGTCGGCGACTTCAACACGACGCCGTGGGGTCGCACCTATCAGGCCACGCCAGGCGTGCGCGCCGGCGATCCGCGGTTCGATGGCACCTTCCCCTCTTTCGCCGGATGGCTCGGCCTGCCGATCGATCATGTGAAATTCGGCGGCGGCCTGGCGCTCACCGACTATCGCGCAGGGCCGAACATCGGGTCGGATCACCTCCCGCTGTTTGCGACGTTTGCGTTGCCGGCGCGCTGAAACACAGCTAGAAAATCTGCCATTCCGTCCGCGCAGTCCAGCACGCGACCTGACCCCTGAAGAGGAGACGCCGATGAATCACGCTCATTGCGCGACCGCTCGCCTCCATCTCACAGCTTCAGGATCACATGGACATTATTCGCTGGCTGGCGCGCTGCGCCTCCAGGTTGCGCTGGCCTAAGCCCAGCCGACCCGAACCGGACGACCAACACGACCGGGCTCTTGCCGCCCGCAGCCTTCGCACGCGCCTGCCGCCTCACCTTCGTCGCGATATCGGGGCCGATGACGGGTAAGTTGACGCGACGCCTCTGGCGCGCGACTAGAAGCAAATGCTGAAAGTACGCGTCATTCCGTGTCTCGATGTGAAGGACGGGCGCACCGTGAAGGGCGTCAACTTCGTCGACCTGCGCGATGCAGGCGATCCGGTTGCGCTTGCACGCGCCTATGATGCGCAAGGGGCGGACGAGCTCTGCTTCCTTGACATCACGGCAAGCCATGAAAAGCGCGGCACGATGATCGACGTCGTCGAACGTACAGCGGACGCCTGCTTCATGCCCCTCACCGTCGGGGGCGGCGTGCGCACGCCCGATGACATGGTGGCGATGCTGAAGGCGGGCGCCGACAAGGTGGCGATCAACACGGCTGCCGTGCTGGAGCCGGCCATTCTCACCGCGTGCGCACGCAAGGTCGGATCGCAAGCCGTCGTCATGGCGCTGGACGTGAAGCGCGAAGGTGACGCCAGTTCGCCGCCAAGGTGGGTGGTTTACACGCATGGCGGGCGCAACTCGACCGGCATGGACGCGATCGCGTTCGCCCGTCGCGCAGCGGAACTTGGCGCGGGCGAAATCCTGCTGACCTCGATGGACCGTGACGGCGCAAAGAGCGGCTATGACATCGAACTGCTGCGGGCGGTCCGCGATGTGGTGCGCGTCCCGATCATCGCCTCCGGCGGCGCAGGCAATGTGCAGCACATGGCTGACGCAGTCATCAGGGGCGGCGCCGATGCCGTGCTGGCCGCATCGATCTTCCACTTTGGCGAGGCGTCGGTTGCCGACGCCAAGCGCGCGCTTGCGGCGGCCGGCGCACCTGTACGCATGACGGAGAATGCGTGATGCAGCATGACCCCCTCGGGCCCGCCGCCTATCTTGGCGAAGTGCTGAACGATCTCGCCAGGACGATCGACGCACGCGTCGGCGATGACCCTTCAACATCGTGGACAGCGAAGCTGCTCGCAGGCGGGCCTGCCGCAACAGCAAAGAAGCTTGGTGAGGAGGGGGTCGAAGCCGCGCTGGCCGTCGCCTCGCAGGGCGATGCCGAGGTCGCGAAGGAAGCGGGCGATGTTCTCTATCACCTGCTCGTCGCCCTGCGCTCGCGGGGCGTGCCGCTGGATTCTGTGGCAAAAGTTCTGGCGGATCGCCAGGGCGCATCGGGCATCGCCGAGAAAGCCTCGCGCAGCTGATCGCGCGTCAGCCAGGGAGCTCTGTCATGTCGGGGAAGTATGCTGAACGTATTGCCGAGGTGGACGCCTATGTCGGCCAGCTGCTGAAACTGGTTCCAGAATCGGTGAAGGCCTATGGCGGGCTCTCGAAAGCGGCGCAGACCCCCGGCGCGCTTGATACAAAGACAAAGGAGCTGATCGCGCTGGCCATCAGCGTCGCAACGCGATGCGATGGCTGCATCGCCTATCATGCGCGCAACTCTGTGCGCGCCGGCGCAACGCGGCAGGAGATTGCCGAGATGCTGGCCGTGACGCTGCAGATGGGTGGCGGCCCCAGCATGGTCTATGCGGCGGATGCGTTGCAGGCCTACGACGCGTTCGCAGCTGCCACACCGGCCGTGAAGGCATGAGCCTCGCGGTCCGCCACGCCAGGCGCGAGGATGCAGCGGAGATGGCGGAGCTGATAAACGCGATCATCGCCATCGGCGGCACGACAGCCTATGAGGAGCCGTTCGAGCCAGCATCGATGGATGCGTCCTACATCTCCCTGCCCGAACTGGTGTCGTGCCTTGTCGCTGAAGCAGACGGCGGGATCGTCGGCTTTCAGGGCCTGATGCGCTCATTCGATCCGGACGATATCCTGCCCGACGGCTGGGCGACGATCGGAACGTTTGCGCGTGTCGGACTGACGCAACGCGGCGTGGGCGGCGCCTTGTTCGCGCGGACGCTCGTCGCGGCGCGCGAAGCCGGCATAACCGTAATCGACGCGACGATTCGCGCGGACAATACGGGCGGCCTCGCCTTCTATGCGCGACAGGGCTTTGTCGACTACGACCGGCTGGTCGGCGTGCCGCTCAGGAATGGCGCGCCGGTGGATCGCATCCGCAAGCGTTTTGACATTCGATGAGCTATCGCTTCGATCGCAGGAAGATGTAGGTCGCCCCCGCCCCGCCATGGCGCGGATGGGCGGGCGCATAGCCGGCGATGACCGCACGAAGGTCCGGGTGCGCGATCCAGTCAAACAGGCGCGTGCGGAGGATGCCGGTTCCCAGCCGGCCCTTGCCGGTGATGACCAGGACGCAGCGGGCACCATTACCGGCCTGGCGGAGAATGAATTCGATGAGCTCACGGTGGGCCGTGTCCTGCGTGTGGCCGTGCAGGTCGAGACGGGCGTCGATCGCGTTCTGCCCACGCCGGATCTTGCGCTGGCCGGACATGTCCTCAGGCGGACTGGGTTTGGCGCGCGGCGCCTTCGCCGGCGGAGCCGGTTGCGGCGCGGCGGGGCTGCGGGCGGTTTCTATCGCGTCGACGGGTTCAGGTTCGTCCTCGATGACCCTGCCCGGCGCGAGGCGGACGGTTCGCGCGACGCGGGACCAGATCCTGCGTTCCTCAGGCGTCAGTCGGCGGGTCATTCAACGGTCTGGCAACGGTCTGGCAACGGCCTGGCAACGATCTGGCGCAGCCGCTCACGAGGCGGTGGCCACCTCGTCCAGCAGCCAGTTCGGATCTTCCGAACGCAGCGGACGCTTGAACGTCCAGATTTCCTTGGCGGCGCGGAGGTTTTCACCATCCGAAAGGTCGCTTTCAAACGACACCAGCACGCGGCCCATATGGCTTGCATCGACCGACGCCTCGACGATACGGGCCTGGCGCACGCGCATCAGCTTCATTGGCTCGGTTGCATCGCGCTCGCGTGCCGAAATCGCGTCGCTGTAGACCTCAAATACATCCTGATCGACGAGGGCGCGCAGCGCATCCCGGTCGCCTTCCGCAAAGGCCGTGACGATGAGTTCGTAGGCCTTGCGGGCGCCGCGGAGGAAATCGTCGGGCGAGAAGGACGCGTCTTCGCTGGCGATGGCTTCCATGCCGGCGGCGGCGGGGCCGGTGAAGGCCGGGCGCAGCTTGCGCGTGTCCTGCTCGGCGGCTGTCTCGTCAGCCTGTTCGGCGGCGCGTACAGGCGCCTCGCGCAGCTGGCGCGCACGGGGCTCGGCCCCGGTCTTTTGCCCAAGGACGGCGTAAAGGCGCGAAATCACGAAAACCGCAATCGCCGCCAGGATGATCAGATCAATGTTCAAGACCGGCCTTCAACTCTCTTGGACAGACAAGGCACAGTCCTTGTCGCCCGTTTCACCAATATAGACACAAAACGCGCAGAGTCAGCCCGTTGTTGCCGCCGTCGCGCCAGCGTGATAGCCGCCCTGCCTCGTTCAACTGCTGTTTTCCGGACCATGAACCCATGACCGACGCCGCAAATCCGGAACCCGATCAAGCGGAAACACCCGCTGCCGCGCCGCCGGGCCCGCCAATGATCCGCGTTCTGGCGCAGTACATTAAGGACCTTTCATTCGAGAACCCGGGCCTGTTTGCAGGCCAGAATGCCAGCTCCGCCCCGGAGATCGAGCTGGGCATCGACGTTCGTGTCGAGCCGGGCCCGCCGGCGGAAAAGATCTTTGCGGTCGAGCTGAAACTCTCGGCCCGTGCGAAGCGGCAGGAAACCGTCGTTTTCATCGTCGAGCTGGTCTATGCGGGCGTCGTCCAGCTGCAGGACGCCAGCCCCCAGGACGCCGAGCCGATGCTGCTGATCGAATGCCCGCGCCTGCTTTTCCCCTTCGCACGCAGGATTATTGCAGACATCACACGAGAAGGCGGCCACCCGCCGCTGATGATCGACCCCATCGATTTCGTCGGCCTCTACCGCCAGCAGCAGCAGCAACGCGCCGCTGTTGCCGCTCCGCAGGAGGCCTGATCAGCAGGTCAGCACCATCTTCATTGCGCCATCGCGCCGATCATTGAACAGTGCGTAGGCCTGCGCGCCTTCAGTCAATGGCATGCGGTGGGAGATGAACTGCTCCGGCTTCAACCGGCCGTTTCTCACCATCGGCACAAGCTCTGGCCAGTGCTTCACCACCGAGCAGAGGCTGGTGCGGAACGTGAGCCCCTTGTTGAAGGCGAGCGCCATGGGGAACGGAAACTGTTTCGTCTGATTGACCCCGATGGTGGAGACCGTCCCCTGCCTGCCGGCCAGCGCCAGAGCCAGCTTCAGCGTGGCGTCCGCACCAACGGCTTCGATCACGCTGCCTGCGAGGCGGCCCTGCGTGAGTTCCTTGAGGACGGCGCGTTCATCGCCAGGAGGCAGCGCTGTCGCGCCGAGCCGTTCGGCCATCGCCCGGCGTTCCGGCACGAGGTCGACCGCAAAGACGCGCGAAGCGCCAAGTGCAAAGGCGATCTCCACCGCCATCAGCCCGATCGGCCCCAGGCCAACGACGGCGACCGTAGCGCCGGGACGAATGTCTGCATTGAGCGCGCCAAGATAGGCCGTTGGCAGGTTGTCGGTGAGCATCAGCGCCTGCTCATGGCTGAGACCCTCCGGGATGATCGCCGCATTCTGGTCGGCATGCGGCACCATCACCGCTTCGGCCTGGCATCCCGGGAGCGCGTGGCTGAGACCGTAGCAGCCGGTTGCATTGAGCGCACACCGCACCGCGTCCCCAGCCCGGCATGCCGCGCATCTCCCGCACCCCACGGCGGCAGAGATCATCACTTCATCCCCGACCTTCAGCGTCTCGACGCTGGCGCCGATCTCGACGATTTCTCCGACGGCTTCGTGGCCGACACAGAAGCCGACGTCCTCGCTGAAACCGTGGCCCTGATAGATATGAAGGTCGCTGCCGCAGATGCCGCAAGCCTTCACCCGCACGAGAGCTGCGTGCGGCTTCGTGATCTTCGCGTCGGGTATGGACTCGAAGCGTATGTCCCTGGGTGCGTGGTAAGTGAGAGCTTTCACGGGGCGCCTCCGGTCAGAGGCGCATTTAAGCCTGATGAGCGGCAAACAGCCAGAGCCGCTGCGTGATCAGGCGTAAGTCTTCCAGACCGCGTTTTCGCCGAGCCCCCCCACGAAGGCCGCATGGGCAGCTTCCTCCTCTGGATGGACGCGGGAGGCAAGCGGTTCAGGCCGAGGCAGGCGGGGAGCATAGATGACGTGGCCGGCGCGGCCGCTGCCGGCGCCGGTATTGGCGAACTCGAACTTGCGCTCGCGTCCGCCGCGCAGCTCAAGATAGGCCATCGCCAGAAGCTGGGCATCCAGCAGTGCGCCGTGCAGCACGCGGTCCTTGATCGAGATGTCGAAGCGCTTGCACACGGCATCGAGCGAGGCTGGCGAGCCAGGGCGATGTTCGCGCGCCAGCACCAGCGTATCGATGAAGCGCTCCTTCGGCAGTATGGGACGGCCAAGGCGAGCAAGTTCCGCGTTCAGAAAGCCGCGGTCGAATTCAGCATTGTGGGCGACGATCGGGGACTCGCCAAAGAAGTCCATCAGCCTGTCGACAACCTTGTCGAATGAAGGCTTGCCGCGCAGCGTGTCGTTCGTGATGCCGGTGATGCGCACCGTCGCTTCGGACACAGGGCGGCCAGGGTTGATATACATCTGGAATTCGCGGCCCGTGGGCCGGTAGTTGATCAGCTCGATGCAGCCGACCTCGACAATGCGGTCGCACAGCGCCGGATCGATGTGATCCGGGTTGAGGCCCGTGGTTTCGGTGTCGAAGACGATTTCGCGCATCAGCCTGTCTTGTCCTGTCCGTCAGCCGCCCCCGTCCGCAACTGCGCCAGGATTTCGTCGACCCGCTGTTCGGCGCTGGCGAAACCCTGGCTCGTATCGATGACGAAGTCGGCGCGGCCCCGCTTGACCGAATCAGGAACCTGTCGCGCGAGTATCGCCTCGAACTCGGCCTCGGTCATCTGGCCGCGCGCCAGCACCCGGGCCTTCTGCACATCCGGCGGCGCGCTGACCACAAGTATTGCGTCGGCGCGCTTCTCGCCGCCGGTCTCGAACAGGAGCGGGATGTCCAGAACCACGATCGCGTGGCCATCGGCTGCCGCCTTTTCAAGGAAGGCGCGCTGCAATCCGCCGACAATGGGGTGTACGATCATCTCCAGCCGCTTCATCGCGGCAGGATCGTCGATGACGCGCTGGCGCAGCTTCGCGCGATCAATGCCGCCCAGACCGCTGGTGACGCCGGGAAACGCGGCCTCGATCGGCGCGACGGCCTCCCCTCCCGGCGCATAGACAGCGTGGACAGCAGCATCGGCGTCGTAGACCGGCACGCCACGCGCCGCGAACATGGCCGCGGTTGCGGACTTGCCCATCCCGATCGAACCGGTGAGCGCCAGCTTGATCATGCGCGCGCCGCGACAGCTGCCCGGCACGCCTCAAGCGCGCTTGCCTGATCCGGCGACACCGCAAACCAGAGCTGAAACGCCGCAGCCGCCTGCCCGACCAGCATGGTGAGGCCGTCATGCGCGGCCCAGCCGGCGTCCGCGGCTGCCTGCAGCGCCGGGGCCGCCGCCTTGCCATAGGAGATATCGAGAAACGGCCGGCCCCGGCCCCGCGCAAGCTGCGGCAGGCTGGCGCCGGCGTGCCCGAGACTTGCCGCGTTCACGACGATATCAGCCGAAGCAGAGAGCGCCTCGACGTCGCAGAGTTCGGCGGCAACAGCCTGAGGCGCCAGTTCACTTGCAAGCGCTGCAGCGTTCACCGGCGAGCGGTTTGCAATCGTGAGGTGGGCGCCGGCGCGATTGAGGGCGACCACCACCGCCCGCGCCGCACCGCCAGCCCCGATCAGCAGCACACGAAGATTTCGCAACTCATCGCCAGCAACGACGCGCATCGCCTTCTCGAAGCCCGCCACATCGGTATTGTGTGCAATCCATCCGTCATCATTGCGCACCAGCGTGTTGGCTGCACCGACGGTGCGCGCCTCAAGCGAGGCATTCACGGCTGCGCCGAGCGCCACCGTCTTGTGCGGCAGCGTGACGTTGAGACCTGAATAGGCGCGCGCCATGTCGCTGATGTCGGCTGCGGCATTCTCCGATTTCAGGTGCACACGCTCATAGTGTGCATCGAGCCCGGCTTCCAGCATCCAGGCATTGTGGATCAGCGGCGAGAGCGAGTGGGCGACGGGGTCGCCAACGACTGCATAGCGCGCGGGCTCAGGCGAATTCTTCATTGGGCGAGCGAACCGCGATCGCGCAGCCACTGCATGAGCGGGAGAAGCGGCATGCCGAGAATGGAAAAGTAGTCGCCATCGATGCGGTCGAAAAGTTGCGCGCCAAGCCCTTCAAGCTGGTAGCAGCCGACGCTTTCAAACGCATCCTCGCCGATCGCATCGAGATAGGTTTGCAAAAACGCCTCGGAGAAGTTCCGCACGCGCAGCCGAGGCTGTGCAAGATGACGCCACACCGGCGCGCCATCGACACAGGCGACGATCGCGCCCTGAAGGATATGCGTCTTGCCGCGCAGGCGGCGCAGGATGTCGGCGGCAGCCTCGCGCGTCGACACCTTGTCGAGCCCCTGCCCGTCGAGATCGAGCATCTGGTCACAGCCGAGCACGACGCCAGGATGCGAGATCGAAACCTTCAGAGCCTTGGTTTCAGCCAGCAGATCCGCCTGTTTGGCAACACTGGCCCCTTCTGCGCGAAGCGCCTCCTTCAGCGCCTCCTCGTCAACGCCCGACGCAATCTGCTCGAACTGCAACCCTGCCCCGCGCAGGACCGCAGCACGCGCCTTGCTCTTTGATGCGAGGATCAGGCGGCGCCCTTGACCCATCTGCACAGAATTCGGGCTCACCGGCTGTGTTCCTGGATTATGTTCAGGATCGCTGCGGCCGTTTCCTCGACCGAGCGCCGGCTGACATCGATCGTCGGCCATTTCATGCGGGCGAACAGGCGGTTGGCATCGGTGATCTCCTGCTGGACGTTTTCCTCGTCTGCATAGGAGGTGTCAGGCTGCTCGTTCAGAGACAGGAGCCTGTGGCGTCGGATCTGCACCAGCCGGTCAGGCGAAATCTTCAACCCGACGACGAGTGGCGCATCGGGGCCGGTCAGAATGTCGGGAACCCCGACGCCGGGGACAAGCGGCACGTTGGCGGCCTTGACGCCGCGATTGCCGAGATAGACGCAGGTCGGCGTCTTTGACGTGCGCGAAACGCCCACAAGCACGACATCGGCCTCGCGAAGCCGATCGGTGTGCTGCCCGTCATCATGCTGGAGCGCAAAGTTGATCGTCTCCATGCGCGCGAAATACTCTGCATCCAGGTGGTACTGCCCGGCAACCTTGTGCGCCGACGCAAGGCCAAGATAGCGCGACAGCATGTTCACAGCCGGGTCGATGACGGCCAGTGTCGGCGAGCCCAGTTCCCTGCAGCGCTCCTCAAGCCGTGCGCGCAACGCCTCGTCGGTGATGGTGTAGAGAACCACGCCTGGCGCGTTCTCAATCTCCTTGAGGACACGCTCAAGCTGTTTGGGGCTGCGGACGAGATAGTAGTTGTGTTCCAGCGGCGCGATATTGTCGAACTGGGCGCAGGCAGCGCGCATCACGGCATTGAGCGTTTCGCCCGTCGAGTCCGAGACCAGGTGCACGTTGAAATAGGTCTCGTAGGTCATCCGCTCGCCAGCATCCTCGCCCCTCAGCGCAGGCGTTCATCCCCAATACCGCTGGGAGTGCTTTGTGGACAAGCACCGGTATCAATTCGGCGCACGAACGGTTCACACTGTTGTCCTCAGGTGGATGGACTGAAGAAGACTCCGCGATTCGGCCCCCATGAGTCCGCCCCGGGGGACTCGACTCGCGTTAAGGTCCTGTTAACGAAGAGCTTAATGAAACGTAAACGTGCTGGCTGGAGTCGGAACATTAGGTGATTCAAGGTGGGTGGTTGTGTGAGTGGTTTGGGGATCGGCATTTCCCTCGACTTATGAACCGACTAATCACCACCAGAATCCATATGATTCAGATTCTATATTTTCTTCTCTCTTGTCCGCCGGGTGATGTGTGAACGGGAAACCCCTGCTCAGAGTGCTTAACGGTGAACGCATCGATCCCGTTCCTGTCTGGATGATGCGACAGGCAGGGCGTCATCTTCCCGAATATCGGGAAGTGAGAGCCCGTGCGCGCGACTTTCTCGATTTCTGTTACTCTCCCTCCCTCGCGGCGGAAGCGACCCTGCAGCCGGTACGCCGCTACGGGATGGATGGCGCGATCCTGTTCGCCGATATCCTGCTTGTCCTCGATGCGATGGGCCGGAATGTCCGCTTCCTTGAAGGGGAAGGACCCCGGGTCGATCCGGCCACCAGGGCGAAGGACCTTGCCGGCGTTCCGATGGAAAAGCTGCTCGCGAAACTCGCCCCGGTTGGCGAGACCGTGGAGCGGGTGAAGGCGGCGCTCGACCCAGGCGTTACGCTGATCGGCTTTGCCGGCTCGCCCTGGACCGTGGGCGTTTATGCCATCGAGGGTCGCGGCGGCACCGACAAGGCGGATTCGCGCAAGTTCGGCTATGAGCACCCCGAAGAGCTCGACGGCATGCTCGAGCAGCTGGTCGAATCCAGCGCGCATTACCTTAAAATGCAGGCGGACGCCGGCGCGGACGCGCTGATGCTGTTCGAAAGCTGGGCAGAGGGCCTGCCGGAAGACGCATTCGATCGCTGGGTGATCGGACCGACGGCCAGTCTCGTAAAGCGTCTGCGAGCGCTTGGCGTGACTCAGCCGATTCTCGGCTTTCCGCGCGGCGCCGGCATGCTGGTGCTGGATTATGCGGAGCGGACGGGCGTGAACGCGGTGGGTCTTGATACAGCCATTCCCCTGAAACGCATGAACACGATGCTGCCCAACGGCATGCCCGTGCAGGGAAATCTCGATCCGATGCAGCTGGTCGCCGGCGGGCCGGGGCTCGAGGCGCGCGTCCACCAGATCATCGATGGCCTCAAGGGCCGGCCCCATATCTTCAATCTGGGTCATGGTGTCACGCCGGAAACGCCGATTCCTAACGTAGAACGCGTGCTTCACGCCCTGCGGAGCCATGTGTGAAGCCCGAGAAAATCGCCGTCGTCCTGTTCAATCTGGGTGGACCTGACGGCCCAGACGACGTCCAGCCTTTCCTGAAGAACCTCTTCAGCGATCCGGCCATCATTCGCGCGCCAACGCCCATTCGCTGGTTAATCGCGCGGCTGATCTCGAAAACCCGTGCGGCAAGCGCCCGCGAGAACTACGGGCTTATGGGCGGCGGTTCGCCCCTTCTCCCCGAAACGCGCAAGCAGGCGGCGGCGCTTGACGCCGAACTGGCCAGGCGCAGCCACACCGCAAAGAGCTTCATCGCCATGCGCTACTGGAAGCCCTACGCCGCCGATGTTGTGCGTGAGGTCAAAGCCTGGGGCGCAGACCGGGTGGTCCTGCTGCCGCTCTACCCGCAGTTTTCGTCGACCACGACGGGATCTTCGATGAAGAGTTGGGCAGAAGCCAAAGGCCCAGCGGGCGTTACGGTCTGCTGTTATCCCGACGGGGACAAATTCATCTCAGCCCACGCACGCGCCCTGATCGGCGCATGGGAGGCCGCCGGCAGGCCGGGGAACATCCGTTGCCTGCTGTCAGCGCACGGCCTCCCCGAAACCGTCGTGCAGGCCGGCGATCCCTATCAGTGGCAGGTCGAACTCACCGCCTCGAAGATCAAGCCCCTGCTGCCGCCCGAATGGGAGGTCGAGGTCTGCTACCAGTCGCGCGTCGGTCCACTGAAATGGATCGGCCCGGCGACCGACGAGTCGATCAGAAAGGCGGCGAGCGAGGGCAAGAACATCCTTCTGTCACCCGTCGCCTTCGTGTCCGAACACATCGAGACCCTGGTCGAACTCGACATCGAGTATCGCCACCTCGCCGACGAGCTTGGCGTGAAGACCTATCTGCGCGCCCCCGCCCTCAGCGTCGATCCGGGCTTCATCGAGACGCTGGCCGATCTGGTCGAGGATGCGCTCGGAGATGACGGGCCCGACAGGATTCGGTCCTCTTGCGGCGGGCGCCTCTGCCCTGCCGACCGGAAGGACTGTCCCAACCGTCGGGCCTTGGCTACCAAGGCTGCCTGAACGACCGGGGCTCTGCAGATGTTCGAATGGTTTCGCGCGATCCATATCATCGGGATCATCGCCTGGATGGCCGGGCTGATGATCTATCCGCGCCTGCTGGTCTACCGGCTGGAAGCCCAGGGCGATGCGCGGTTCGAGGCGGCGATGGACAAGGCCGCCGGGTCGACCCGGAAGATCATCCTCAACCCGACCATGGTCATCGTCTGGCTGATGGGTCTTGCCATGATCGGCGACAACTGGGAATTCTATGTCACGCAGGTCTGGTTCTGGGGCAAGATCTTGCTCGTGGTCGGCCTTTCGGGCTTCCACGGCTACCTGCTTGGCCTCGGCAGGAAGGTCGCCGCTGGCGAACGTCCGGTCGAGCCCCGCAAGCTTCGGATGATGAACGAAATTCCGATGATCGTCGCCATTCTGGCCGTCATCCTGGTCGTGGTGCAGCCCTTCTAGCAGCCTGTCGGACTTAGCGCCTGTGTGATTTGCGCGGTAGAATCAGTTTGCTGATTCTCTGATGATGGGCGCTGGTCGATGAGCAATTTCCGGAACTTTGACCGCGACACGGGATTTTTGCT
>Ga0247832_1000063_pt1 | contig 183449 bp, 138 predicted proteins | sample LaCruzMarch2015__10_FD_192407 | JGI IMG/M metagenome (GOLD analysis project Ga0247832, IMG submission 192407) | Freshwater microbial communities from meromictic Lake La Cruz, Castile-La Mancha, Spain - LaCruzMarch2015_4m | ecosystem: Environmental > Aquatic > Freshwater > Lake | place: Spain...
ACAAACAGCACAGCTTTCCTTGTTTAATACAATTTGAATCTGAAAACGAAAACCACAAGAAAAATGCCCTCTATTTAACCCTATCAATGATGGCCGGACGTATGCTAATTTTTGTTGGACAGTAGTGGGCTAACATTATTTTTCATAAAGCTGAAACCCGTGGCAAAGCAGACCATGGCTGGTTGAAAAGTTATCATACTTTTTCATTCGCCAACTACTACAACCCTGAACGCATGAATTTTGGTGTTTTAAGGGTTCTGAACGACGATACAGTAGCTGCCGGAATGGGTTTTGGTACACATCCGCACGACAACATGGAAATTATCAGCATTCCATTGGCTGGCGATCTTGAACACAAAGACAGTATGGGCAATGTGGCTGTGATCAGAAACGGAGATGTGCAGGTGATGAGTGCTGGAACAGGCATTAAGCACAGCGAGTACAACCGCAACCGGGATGCTGAAGTGAAGTTTTTGCAAATTTGGGTCATACCCAACAAGCGAAACGTAACTCCTCGTTACGATCAAATTTCGCTTACCATGAATGACCGACGCAACAAACTGCAACAAATCATTTCTCCCAATCCAGACGATGCTGGTGCATGGATTCATCAGGACGCATGGTTTAATCTGGGTACGCTAGACAAAGGGTTTAAAACAACTTACAGGTTCAATAGAGTGGGCAATGGAGTCTATGCGTTTTTGCTTTCTGGAAAAATTACTATTAATGGGCAATCTATGGCTTCCCGAGATGGGCTTGGCATTTGGAATACACAGGAAATGAGCATTGTAGCAGACGAAAATGCAGAGTTGCTACTCATGGAAGTTCCCATGATAGTTTAAAATCCTGATTTGGTTTCCAAGGCTTAAAGAAAGTAGCTCCAAAAAAAACCCGCTTTGTTCAAACGGGTTTTTTTCTTCAATACTAAAATTTTAGTACCTGTATTGTTCTGATTTGAAAGGACCAACCAATGGCACACCAATGTAGTCTGCCTGGTCTTTGGTCAATTCTTCCAGCTCAACACCGATTTTCTTCAAATGAAGACGGGCAACTTTTTCATCCAGGTATTTTGGAAGTACGTAGACCTGATTTTCATAGTTGCTGTGGTTTGTCCAAAGCTCTATCTGTGCCAATGTCTGGTTGCAGAAAGAGTTTGACATTACAAATGAAGGGTGGCCCATGGCGCAACCAAGATTTACCAATCTTCCTTCCGCCAGTAATATCACGTCTTTGCCGTTTAAAGTATACTTGTCAACCTGTGGTTTAATCTCAACCCTTGAGTGACCATAGTTTTCATTCAACCAAGCCATATCAATTTCAGTGTCGAAATGGCCTATGTTACAAACGATAGCTTTGTCTTTCATGGCTTTGAAATGACGATCAGTGATGATGGTGTGATTGCCAGTGGCAGTGATAAAGATATCAGCCAACGGTGCGGCAGTATCCATTTTCACAACCTGGAATCCGTCCATTGCTGCCTGAAGCGCACAAATTGGATCAATTTCAGTGACCATCACACGGGCACCAGCACCACGAAGTGACTCAGCTGTGCCTTTTCCTACATCGCCATAACCTGCTACAACAGCCACTTTGCCAGCTATCATCACATCGGTAGCTCTGCGAATAGCATCAACAGCCGATTCTTTGCAGCCATATTTGTTGTCGAATTTCGATTTGGTAACCGAGTCGTTTACATTGATGGCAGGAAGCGGCAATGTGCCTTTTTTCATTCTTTCATAAAGCCTCAACACACCAGTGGTGGTTTCCTCAGAAATACCTCTAATGCCTTGAACCATTTCCGGATATTGATCTAGCACCATGTTGGTCAAATCGCCACCATCGTCCAAAATCATGTTTAACGGATTTCTGTCCTCACCAAAAAACAAGGTTTGCTCAATACACCAATCAAACTCTTCCGCAGTTTGCCCTTTCCAGGCATAAACAGAAATGCCAGCGGCAGCAATAGCAGCAGCAGCGTGATCTTGCGTTGAGAAAATATTACAGGATGACCAAGTAACTTCAGCGCCCAGGGCTGCCAATGTTTCAATCAACACTGCGGTTTGAATGGTCATGTGAAGGCAACCAGCAATGCGGGCACCTTTCAATGGTTGTGAAGCGCCAAACTCTTCACGAAGGGCCATAAGACCTGGCATTTCTGCTTCTGCCAATCCAATCTCTTTGCGACCCCATTCGGCCAGGGAGATGTCTTTTACTTTGTACTTTACGAAAGTCTCTACCATGTAAACTAAAATTTGAGAAGTGCAAAATTAGACTTTGGTTTGCAGCCCTCCAAATAGTTTCAGAAATAGGCACAAACAACATGCAACAGATTCACGCTACCACCATTTTGGGCATCATTCACAACGGCGCCGTGGCGATTGGGGCTGATGGTCAGGCAACTTTAGGTAATACGGTGATGAAAGGAAACGTGAAAAAATTGCGAAGACTTCACAATGGCACCGTGGTTACCGGTTTTGCAGGTTCAACTGCTGATGCTTTTACCCTGCTTGAAAAATTTGAAGAAAAGCTCAATACTTACCGTGGAGCCATGAAAAGAGCCGCCATTGAGTTAGCAAAGGATTGGCGTTCAGACAGATATTTAAGAAAACTCGAGGCTATGATGATTTGTGCCGATAAATCAGAAATACTCATCATTTCTGGTACTGGCGATGTGTTGGAGCCTGAAAATCAGATTGCTGCAATTGGATCAGGAGGCATGTATGCGCAAGCTGCTGCTATGGCTTTGGTGAAAAGTGCACCCCAGCTTTCAGCCCGACAAATTGTAGAACAAAGCTTGGGAATCGCTGCAGATATTTGCATTTACACAAATCACAATCTCATTTTTGAGGAACTGTAAGTGGATTTCATCTACTTTTTTAAAGGAGCTTGTTTTAAAAACGATTTGGCTCTTTCAATGCTTTGAACAGAGATTTTTTCCAGTTTTGGTTCCATTTCAGACAAATTGATCAGCAACCCTTCGAAGCCTTCTAGTAGGTCGATGTCATGCGTTGAAAAAATGACTATACGTTTGTTCTCGTGCACCTGTTGTTCAAGATTCTTAGCAATCAAATGCTTGTGATGTAAATCCAGACTTTGTGTGGGTTCGTCAAGCACCCAAACCGATGCTTGTCGTGCTGCAAGTTGCGCCATCCATGCAAGTTGCTGCTGCCCGCCCGACAACTGGTTCATGTCGTCCATGAGCTTGTCGCCTAAGCCAAAGGCAGACGCTAATGCTGCTGCTTGTTTATTTTCAATTGGAGTGTAGCCAAACCAGCGGTTTTTCTCTGGGTCAATTGCCAGTCTGATGAGCTCCAATACCGAAATCGGAAAGTGGAGGGTGTTTCGCTGTGGCAGATACGCTACAGGTTGGTTTCCATAATGAATAGGATTGTTGTTCCAGGTTACACTTCCTTGAAAGGCAATAGAACTTGCAATGCATCGAAAGAGTGTGGTTTTTCCTGAACCGTTGTGTCCTATTACTACTAATAACGTAGGTTGATTTAACTGAAAAGACAATCGGCGAATCACGGTCTTGGACTCGTAACCCGCCGATTGAATATCGATGCCCAGCAAAATTAATATTCGTCCTCGTTGAAGAAGAAATCATCTTTGGTAGGATAGTCGGGCCAGATCTCCTCAATGCTTTCATAAGGCTGCCCGTCATCTTCCAGTTCCTGAAGATTTTCTACCACTTCCATGGGTGCACCCGAACGAATTGAGAAGTCAATCAATTCGTCTTTTGTTGCAGGCCAGGGAGCATCTTCCAGATAGGATGCAAGCTCAAGTGTCCAATACATAGTGTTCCCTATTTTAAAATTGAGGCGCAAAATTTGGTTTGTTATTTTATTTTCAAAAGTAAATTTGGAAAATTTTAAAAATAAAATCAAAAAGTAGGTTTAAACCACTGTGGGCGCTTAATTTAATTTGCAAATATCTGGTCGCCCGCAGTCGCATATTCCATTTTATAGGGTTTTCGTTCTTTTTCTCTAATGGGTCAGACAATTTTTGCTTTTCGAAGTTGTAATTCTAAATTCAGAATTTTACTTTTGCAGCCCAATTAGATTTTTCAGCATGCTGATAATAAACGTAAAAGAAAACGAATCGATCGACAAAGCGATTAAACGCTTCAAAAAGAAGTTTGAAAAAACAGGTGTTCTTAGAGAATTAAGACGCCGATCGTTTTTCACTAAACCTTCTATTGAAAGAAGAAGTCAGGTGCTGAAAGCTTCGCACAAGCAAAACATGTACGCTAAGGACAATTACTAATAGTTCTTAGATTTTTTACAATATATACGACCATATTGGCATATTGCATGCTGATATGGTCGTTTCTTTTTTAACCTACCAGCAATTTGAAAAAGGAGGAAGTATTCATACGCTTGCTGCTTACAGATCAGATTTGCTTCAGTTTGAGCAGTATATACTCGATTTTTTTCAAAAAACATCTATAGAGGCAAGTCGGAACGAACTAAGAAGTTGGATGGTTTGGCTACACGAAACAGGGGTGAGTGCCAACTCGATTTCAAGAAAATTAGCCTCATTACGTTCTTATTACAAGTATTTGCTTCGTGAAGGTCACATTGACCTAAATCCTACAGAGCACATACAAAAACCTAAAGTGCCGAAAAAGCTTCCTGTTGTTGTGCAGGAAAGCAAGCTAAGTGAACTCCTGGAAGGCCAAGTGTTTTCAGCTGACTTTGAGGGCCTTCGTGACCGGACAATGATCGAATTGCTATATGGCACAGGCATTCGTCGGGGGGAATTGATAGGCTTGAAAATCAGTGATATAGATGTTGAAAATAGTTGGATTAGGGTTTTGGGAAAGAGAAACAAAGAACGCATAGCCCCTTTACACAATGAATTGCGAAAATTGTTGCTCCATTATGTAGAGGAGCGAGAAAAGGAAATGGTCAACAATCAAACACACTGGCTTTTCGTTACACAAAAAGGCGAACAAACGTATCCTATGCTCATCAACCGGATTGTGAAAAAATATTTGAACTTGACAGGTGCCCTTGAACAGGCAAGCCCGCATGTATTAAGACATAGTTTTGCCACACATTTGCTCGACCATGGTGCAGATTTATATGCCATTAAGGAAGCCTTGGGTCATAGCAGTTTGGCTGCTACTCAGGTATATACGCATACCTCTGTCGAGAAGTTGAAAGAGGTCTATAAAAAAACGCACCCTAGGTCTTGACATTTTCAAAAAAGCACTTTACATTTCACAGCCCTTTTACATTTCTGAAATCGTTAATTTAAAAATTTGTTGAACTATGAAGCTGCAAATGCATTCAATCCACTTCGACGCAGACGCTAAACTGCTCGAATTCATCCAAAGAAAAGCCGACAAACTAGAAACCTTCTACGACCGAATAACGAGCGGAGAGGTGTTCCTGAAGCTAAATAAGGATAGTGAGAACCACGAAAATAAAGTTGTAGAAATTAAAGTGAACATACCAGGAGGGCAGCTCTTTGCCAAAGAGAAGGGTGTCACCTTTGAAGCTGCCACCGATGTCGCAGTAGAAGCATTGAAAGCACAAATAAAAAAATATAAAGAGAAAAACCTGATTCGAAACTAGATAAGGGTATACTTTTAAGAATAAAAAAAGGGGCTCAAGCCCCTTTTTTTATTGCCATTAGAAACGTGGACAAGGTATGGGAGAAAACTTCCTCCTCCTTTTTTGAGGTGTGTCAAATTCATAAGAAATGGATATTTCGTGTGCCCCTTGTGTACCTGCTCCCAACCTGCCTATCGTAAGGTCGTAGCTGTAGCCAATGCTGAGGTCTTCACGCTTGAAGCCAACCAAGAAAACCAATGCATCCTGATTGAAAACGGTAGAGTTTTCAACTTTTAAAACGGGTAATCCACGGTACCACATACCTAAAATTAATGGAGATACTGTTAAATAAGCACCTATATCAAGTTGTTGAAAATTACCTTGACGCTTGTATAGCAATGTTGGGGTAATACTTTTTACCACATTGTCTGCATTGTAGCCTCGGCCATACATCCGTTTCTCAAGCGGAATCATGATCCCTGAAGTCAGATTGATGCGCATTGGAAGTTCAGCCAACTGCCCAATATTGCCACCAACAAGTGCCTGATTAGGCCTGTTCATGTGCAGGGCTGACAGTCCAGCCCAAAAGTACCTGGAGTAGACCAAGGCACCCGCTCCAGCGTCAAAATAGTTGGCACTTTGAATAGGAGGGATATCAGGAGCAACAGCCACACCTGAATTGTTGAGCTGATTTGGAAAGGTGAGTTTCGACCAATTGATGGATCGGCTGCCATAGCCGAAATTTAACCCACCTCTGGCGCTCCATTTATCAGTTAAATTCACCTGATAGGAGTATTGTGCAGCAATGGATGTGGTAAGCAAGCCACCCGTTCCCTGCTTGTCCCGTGTCGCTATAAAGCCAATTCCTGAGTTGTAATGCTTAAAAAACTGGTCGTATGAAAACGAGGCCGTTGAAAAAGCACCTGGAATCGAAGGCCATTGCATTCTGGCATTCCCAATAAATCTTCCTTTAAATGCACCTCCGGCTAAAGCTGGATTGTGGTATAAGGGAGCTGCAAAAAACTGGGAATACTGAGGATCTTGTGCATAAGAATCTGCGCCTAAGAGGCACGAACCTATTGCAATAAGTCCAAGTTTTCTGAAAAAATCTGAGCTCAAAAAATGTCTCATTGCCTTACCTGATTATTGTGATATCACCTGTGATTACTTGTTGATTGCCGGTTACATACGTAACTTCTATTCTGTAGACGTATGTGCCAGAGGGAGCTAGTTTTCCATTCACATAGCCATCCCAACCTCTGTATAGTTGGTTGCTTTGGAAGAACAGTTGCCCCCACCTGTTAAAAATCTGGATTTTAATTGATTTAGCCCCTTTGGTTTGAGGATAAAAAATGTCCTGTGTGAGTTCCCGGCCAATAACACCTCCATTTGAGTAAAGTGGATTTGGTAAAAATACATTTGGGGTTCGTATGTACTCAGAACCAATAGCCAATACGGCATTTCGTATCGTGTCTGTTGCCGAACAACCATTTTCGCCAACCACAGTGAGCGAAACATTGTAGGCTCCAGGATTAGTATAGTTGTGGTTTGGACTTCTTTCGTTGCTCGTATTTCCGTCGCCAAAGTTCCAGCTATATTGATAGCTTATGTTCGATTCCAGCGCTGAAAAACTCACATATTCTTCTGGCACAATTACTTCTCTTGGTGGTTTAGGATCGGTAGTGAATCTGGCCGAAGGAGAGGCTAATACATTGATATAAGCAACTTTTTCCTCCAAATCAGAGCCCCCGTAGCCTTTTACTAAAAGTTTAACTTTCTTCAGGCCCGGAGTTGTGTATGTGTACACGGGATGACGTTCGAAGGACGAACCTCCATTTCCATCTCCATCTCCAAATTCCCATTCATACCATCGACCAAATTTCGAACTGTCTCTAAAAGTCACTGTGAGTGGCACACAACCTTCTCTGATGGTGGCAAAGAAATTTGCCTCAGGTTTTCCAGGTTTAATGATAATGGTTTTTACCAAGGTATCGGCACAGCCGGCAGGATGCCTGGCAATCATGGTGATGTTAAATATGGTGTCGGCCAGGAAGGTGAAATCTTCGTATTGCAGGTTGTAGGTAAAATCAAATGTTTCTGCTTTTGAAGTATCTTGCTTCCCTTGAAGGTCTTCAAAATTCCAGCGATACCTCCAACTTTCCCTGTTAACAGTATTATTTCTGATGGTTACTGCGTTTTGTGGCAAAACCATGATGAGGGGACTTGTAATGTCGAAGTCGTTTGCTGGTCGGCCAAACACCTTAATGTCTAAACTGTCTGAAGCTATGCAAGAACCGTTTTCAGAAATGGAGCTAAGGACTACCCTGTAAGTCGTGTCAGTGGGGCCAGAATACGTGAAGGTATGAATTGGGTTTTCATTGGTGCTAGCCCTGCCATCACCAAAATTCCAGTAGTAAGTTCCTCCTGTGTTTTCAGATCTGTTTTCAAAACTTACACGAAGCGGTGTGCAGCCCTGGGTAGAGGCATTAAACCTGGCTGTTAGATTAGGGAAAACCCTGACCAATTGCTCGCTTTTGCTTGTGCAACCAAACTGATTGAAGGCTAAGTATTCAATTCTAATGGTTTTAGGTACGAAATTGGGATTCACAAAAACAGTGTCGAAGCTGGCTGGTCTGCGGATGGTGTCGCTAAGGCCTCCTGCTGTTATCACCCAAAATCCAGCATTTGAGCCAGCTGAATTATTTGTCATTGTTACAGAAAGCGGGCCACATCCTTCCGTTCTGTCGAGCCTGAAATCAGACACAGGAAGCGGATAAACTGTAATTTTTTTAGTCGTTGTGTCAGGGCAGTTCTGAACTTCGTTTCTCCTGGCTATCAATTGAACTGTGAAATATTGGACTGAATCAGAGTTGTTTACAAATGTTTTAAGCGGATTAGGAGCACTAGTTGGTGTTGATCCGTCGCCAAAGTTCCATGTAAAGCTGTTTGTATTAACGCTTGTTCCGCTGTTGAACTGCACTGCAAATGGTGCACAGCCAGTTGTGTCGCCGACTGTAGTGATATTTGCCCTGGTGAAAGGGCGAATAGAAACATTTACCGAAGCACTATCTCTACAGCCTTTTTGCGATTCTGAAATTCTTAACACATTGAAATTCAGTGTTTGAACTGTGTTTAGATTTTCGAAAATATGGGTATTGCCTGTTCCAACCTGCGTTGTGTCAAATCTTCCGTCTCTGAAATCCCAGAAATGGCGTGTGGCATTGAGCACATCATTTTGAAAATCGACTGAAACCGGACTACAGCCTAGATTTGGAGTGGCCGTAAGGGACATTGTTTTAGGTTTGGCAAACACCTTAATGGTTCGTGTCATGGTATCTCTACAATTGAAACCTGTGTTGTTTCGCACGGCCAGTTTCACCACAAAAACAGTATCTACCAGGCCTTGATTTCGCAATACAGTATTCACTTGACCCAAATTGTTGAACACTTGTCCGTTTACAAGCCAGGTTTTTACATTTGATGCCGCCGTCGAACTGTCAAGCAATGTTACAGAAAGGGGGGTGCAGCCACTGTCTGCTGATTGTTTAAAACGTGCCTTTACAAATGGATTGACAGTAATCTGTTGATTTACAGTTGCAAAGCAACCTCGGGTCGAATAGGACGTAAGTGAAATAGTTCTATTGAACGGTGAAGCTGTTTCGTTGGTAAAATTTCTGGAAAACCAAGAAGTATCTGTTGAAACCAACGTGTCATTATCTCCAAAGTTCCAAACGAATCGAACAGCATTTGTTAGATTGCTATACCTGAAATTCACATTCAGAGCTCCACAATTTGGTTCTTGTATTGTGGTAGTAAGAATATTTGCCGTTGGATTTGGGTTCACTTTTATGATTTTCTCAACGGTTGTGGTGCAGTTGGCCGCCGAGATCACAGAGAGTCGGATGGTGTAGAATCTTGGCTCTCTGGTTAAGTTTGTAAACACTTTAGTTGGCGAAACTTCGGTGGTAGTAGATGCATCGAAGTCCGGAAATTGCCAGCTGTAAGCATTTACACCTACACCGTTGCCTTCGAGTCTGATTGTTTCGCCGCTGCAAATAGAGTCAGGTGATTCAATTTGAGCCCTTGGGCTGGGGTAAACAACGATAATTCGGGTCGAAGTGTATACGCAGCCGTCTGCTCTTATCAGCGACAAGCTAATCGTGTCTCTTCGTATAAATAAACCATTGTTTTCAAAATCCTGATTTGGCGGATTGGGCCCATCAAAGGTTCGACCTTGTCCAAATCTCCATTGGAATTGAACGCCTCCTTCCACAGGTAGATTAGCTGATGTATTCAGAAAACTTACGCCTGATAATGGACTGCAACCATCCGTAACTGGTTGAACTATAAAGGATGAAATAGGTGCAGGAGCAATGCGGATAATAACAGGTTGTGACGTAGAAGAGCAGGAATCCGGACCATTTCCGGTTTTTGCTCTTAGCCTGACTAGGTATACTGTGCTGTCACCTGGAGGGGTGTAAGGTAGGAATATGTTAAAAGTATCTTTTTGAAATCGGGTGTATTGACTTACCAGGCTTCCACCTCTGAACACGAGTAATTCATATTTATCTGCTTCAAATTGTGAGAAGTTGTTCACCTGTACTTCGCTGTTGTTACAACCCACTCGGGTGAGCGAAAACCTGGGCACTGCATTGGGCCGAACATTGACTTGAAAGCTATCAGCTACCCAACAATTTGAGCTAGATTTTACCCTCAACTTCACCCAGAATGTGCCCGCTCGTTGGTACGTATGGTTTGTCGCCCTGTTTGAAGTTACGGGATTGTCGAAGTTGTTGGCTACTGGCACGGCAGATCGGTATATAGTGTTGTCACCCATATCCAGCTCCCAGGTCAATCGGTTCCAGGTGTTTGGTAATCCTCGTGGATCTGTTTGAATTACTCTGCTGCTATCTCTGATGCGGAGTAATTCGCCTAAACACAATGAATTGCGATTTCTTGCCCATCTAATGGTTGGCGATGGAAAAATCTGAACAGTATCTTCTCCAAAAAACTCTGGGCAACCAGGCGATTGTGCCCGCACCCGCATGATGTAAGCACCGTACAGGCGGTACCTCACTAAAAAGGAGCTGTCGGTCACATTTTGACTCACAATTTGAGCCACGTTAGGATTTGAACTTGGTTGCTCAGGCAAGAAACCTGCACCTGCTGTGATAAGTGGCGATTCGGATAGCTGCCAACCTAGCCATTGTGCTCCTGAAGCATTTACAGAAATATTTTTTACATTGACCAACAACGAATCGCATCCTATTTTTGAAGGACTAAGTCGAAGAATAGGAGTAACTGAGGGTCTTACTAATACTTGAATTGTTGTTGTTAAACTGCAAACCTGTCCTTCGTGACCTTTTATACTTGCCGAAAGGCGCACGGTGTAATTGCCACCAAAAGTATAGGTGTGGTTTACCGTTGGGAGATTGTTTATTTCAATATTTCCATCACCAAAATCCCACTCATATTCCTGAATACCATACGGATCTGATGATGTATTGTTGAATGACATGGGTTCGCCTGGGCATGGATTGTCATTCACAACGGTGAATCTGGGCATGTTTGGCCGCACATATTTGATGGTCGCAAAAGCGGTGTCCTGCCCACAGTTATTTCGAAGATTGAGCCTTACCTGATATGTGCTGTCGGCTGGTACTGGTGTGAACATAGAGGCAGGTAGTACAACTTCTTTGTTCAAGCCTAGGTTGTAGGTCCTGAAAACATTGTCTCCGGGATAGTTTAAGGCCCCATTTAATCCACGGACTGACGCCCAGCTTATTTGTCGGCTGACTGTGTCGAGGCAATTTAACTTTGAGGCATCTCGCACAGTTACAGCAGTAGGTTCGCAAATTGTAATCAGTGGAGTTTGAGTGAAGGCCGAGTCTTTTTCCATGAAAAGATAGGGGCCAAGGTTTAGAACAGGTGGTGGCTGATTACCAGGAATTACACCACAAATGTTGTTGTAAACAATGATTATACGCACGTTGCAGAGCCGCCTGCCTTCTTCATATTCATGGGGAATGTTTTCATTGAAAGACCTGAAATCTACTGTGTCTCTCTTGGTATCGCCCCAGTTGATAAAGAATTCAGTAAATCCATTCATGCCTGGGGTAGAGTTTCGAAGATTTATAGTATGAGGCAAACAAACCCGGGTGTTGTTAAAAGGCGGTGCTATAAATCCAAGTCCCGGAACCGATGTGTTATAGTCATTAATGAAAATGCCCTGTATGATGGTGTTGCAGCCTGGCTGCGTAATGGTATAATTAAAAATTCCAGTTGTGGTGTAGGTGTAAGAAATGGAAGAAGTTGGACCAGGAATGGCTTGAATAGTGCCATCGCCCCAATTCACTGATATATTCGAGACAGGCGAAACAAATGTTATGGTATGAACTGTGGTCGGAATTTGGCCAGCCGACAAGCAACGATAGTTTTTCCTTGGAGCGAAGGTTGGACGATTTCCATTTCTAAAATCCCGCATAGCTATGCACTGTCCAAATAACTCAGCAGATAGGCTGCCAATCATGAGGAAAACAAGGATAGCGATTGTAAATCGAGATTTACTGTAAGGTTGCTTCATATCTGTTACTCAAAAATTCACTGGAACAAACAATCATTTTTCATATGTTGAAAGCAATGCCAGCCAATGCGGCCGGTGATTTCTTCAACAGCTCAAAGGTCTTGCATGGCGCAGAAGATTTTAGGCAAGAAGGCCTTGGTTTATTACTTGTATGTTTTTTGGAAAAAAATGGAGGAATTCCCAGGGTGTTCGGATGGGCTTACCTGATACAAAATCGTTAGTTCTACAGATTTTCGAGGTCAGCCACAACGAAGGTGCTACCCCCTATGAAGATAAAGTCGTCGGTATCTGCTACTGCCATTGCATGTCTTAAAGCCAGATTTGGATTTTCGAAAACATCTCCAAATAATTCAAATCGCAATGCTTTTTGCTGTAATTGATCAGCAGGCAACTTTCGATCTATTTGAGGCTGGGTGAAATAGTATTGAGCATTGGTTGGTAATAACTTTAGTATTTTGTCGTGGTCTTTATCGTTAACCATTCCCAAAACTATATGGAGGTTTTTAAATTGTAAGCTTAAAATCTGTTTTACGATTTCTGCAACTCCTGCTTCGTTGTGTGCAGTATCAGCAATAGCGAGTGGTTTTTGGTTAATTACCTGCCACCTTCCTTTCAAACCCGTCAATTGGGAAATATTTGACAATCCTTTTTGAATGCTATCATCCGAAACGGTGTAGCCCAATGTATTCAATGTTGCAATTGTTTCCAGAATACCAGGAATGTTTTTAAGTTGATAGTATCCTGTTAATGAATACGTTAGTTCAAAATTTTTGCTTTCACTATTACAGATTACCTGTATTCCATTTTCAACTTTACCTATGTTCTCCAAACTCCATTTCTTAGAAGCAAAGGCAAGAGGTGCTTCCATTTCTTTTGCCTTGTTTTCAAATATTTCTGCCACTTCATCCTGATATTCACTTACTATAATGGGTTTTTTGGATTTGATGATTCCAGCCTTTTCCCTGGCAATGTGCTGCAAAGTGGGACCAAGTAAGTCGGCATGATCCCAGGAAATGTTGGTGATTAAGCAAAGATCAGGTGTAATGATGTTGGTGGAGTCTAACCTACCTCCCAAACCAACTTCGATTACGGCTACCTCCACTTCTTTTTGTTGAAAATGCCAGAAAGCCATGGCAACTGTGGCTTCGAAAAACGATGGTTTAATACCTTCAAAAAGCTGAAAGTGGGAAGTGACAAAGCTGAAAATATCATTTTCAGAAATAGGCTCGCCGTTTACTCTTATTCTTTCTGAAAAATGTTTAAGGTGTGGAGAAGTGTAAAGTCCAGTTTTGTAACCTGCTGATTGCAATACAGCGGCCACGGCATGCGAGCTGCTACCTTTACCGTTTGTGCCGCCTATATGGATGCTTTTGAACTGAGTTTGGGGATTGCCCAATGCATTGCAAAGCGCAATGGTATTGTCCAGATTTGGCTTTAGAGCCGCAGCGCCCATGCGTTGATACATGGGCAATGAGCTGTAAAGGTAGTTTTGAACCTCTTGGTATGTGTTGAAAACCAATGGTTTACCTCGATCTTATAATAAAAGTAATCCTGCCCTCTGACATGGGAGGCGGTTCTACATTTCCTCGCTTTTTTACAAAAGTAAGTCGCTCTACTTCTGCTTGATATATTTTCACCAACGAAGGCGAAACAGTTTTCTCAACTACTTTCACAGATATCAATTCTCCAGACTCGTCAACGCTGATTTTGAATACAATTTTTCCTTCTTCAGCAGATTGGTCATTCACCACAGGTTTGTTTTCCCAATCCCAACCTGCCAGATCAAGCGAAGAGCCGCCAGAACCTTTGGCTCCGTACAATCCTTTTTTGTCAATATCTCCGTCTGGTCTACCCTGATCCCCTACAGTACCTGGTCTATCTCCGTTGTTGTTAGAGCCTGCGCCTGCGTTTGGATTGTAGACAGGTACAGGCGAAGCAGGTGCTTGTTGTTTGGTTTCTTTGGTTTCAGTTTTCTCCGTTGGTTTTTCTACTGGATTTATGGGAGTTTCGGTTTTAGTTGGCACAACCAATGGTGATTCCATTTCATTTACCGGCTCCGGTTCTGGCTGCTTGGCTTCCTGAGGTTTTTCAGTTTCTACAGGTTTGGATTCTTCTGCTTTAGAAGGCGTTTGTTTATCATTTCCTGGTGCCTCCAAAGTTTGAACATCACCACTTCCTGCATCGGAAGTGCCAAAATTGATTTCAATACCATATACCGGAAGTGGTGGGTCTGGCTCTTTCCAGGCAAAAATAAAATAGAACAAAAGCAACAATGCCACATGAATCAACACAGATGCTGCGATCCCCGTTATTTCACGTTTAGTGGCCTGGCGGTCGATATATGTTGTGTCTGCCATATCAGAAAAGGCAAATGCGCTGGTGTGAAACGCCGTGTAAATTTGAAACTTCTAACAGAAAAATGCCAGAAAAATTGCCAGGATAAAAAAACTCTCCTGACCGTCCTTGCAAAGGTATTTCAAAAATGGACTTTCCCGCAACATCCAGCAAACGAGCACGACGAAGTTCAGATTCCGACTCAATTTCTATCTTCCCTTGCTTTTGGAAAATTTTAATATTTTGGCTTGAGATTTTTTTTGGTTTTGCATCCGAAAGCAAAAAGTAAGAATTAACAAAAGCACCTGGATTAAAGGAGGAAATTTTTGCCGGAATAGCTGCATTGATATACTCGTTCGAAATAAACCATTTGCCAGAAGGTGTGTAGCAAATGCCTTCTGTTTGCCCTGAAATGGTCACATTTGGCAATTCCAAACGTCGTTTATTCGTGCTGAAAAAGGAATCTCCTTCATAGCCAAATAATAGATATGAGAATACGGAAACAGAATTAGGCACATAGCCTACAAATGCCAATTCGTTTCTGTTGGGGTGCAATGCCGCATCGGTTACTTGGCCACCAACAAATAACGAGTCTTTCAGATACGCCCTGTGTTGGCCTGGGTTTTTCGAAAGTTTATAGTGCTTGGTGAAAAAATTGCTCCTGTTTTTTGTAAATAAATGGAGCGAATCGCCTTGCGCAACAAATGCTTCACAATCAAAATTGTGGCTGGTAGAGACATCGAAACTTCCTTGGTCCATGTAACTAAAGTTGATGACCTCGCCTTGCACACCACTAGCTCCTGCCGCCACTAGCAGCGATGTTGCTATATTTATAACTCGCAAATTGGTTCTGATTCCTTCATTGTTTCCAAAGTCACCAATGTACACGTATTCATTGTCCATGGTCAAGGCCTCCCAGTCGTTGTTCGACATACCTAGAACAGGAATTTGTACTACAACTTGCCCACTCGAAGTGTCAATTTTCTGAATGAGATTGAAATTCCCTGCATCATTCACGCTGTATAAATATTGACCTATCAGCAGTAGACCTGAAGTTTCACGCAAATTGGCTGGAAGATTTGTAAACTTAACAGCTGGTTGAACTGATGTGGAGGCATACTGGCAGCTGCCATCAGGCAAGGTAGCAGAAGCTTGAAAGTTGAAGGCAAGTGGATCACGGCAACCGAAAGTTTGACTTAATCCATGAAGAGAAATGAGGGATAAAAAAAAGAACGATGCTGATCGCATCGTTCTCCAAGGTTTGCTTGAAATTCTTGAACCTGATCGAGATGGATTAATCATCAAGTACTTCAATTTCTACACGTTTGTTTTTATAAGCCAAGGGCGAATCTTTGTTGTACAGCATTTTTGAGCCTCCCCATCCTTTGGTTTCAATTCGTTCTGGTTTAATGCCCTTGAATATCAGATAGGCTCGAATGGTATCGGCTCGTTTTTTAGAAAGCAACTGTGTGGTTCCGTAGGTTGATTCGTTGTTTGGCGACAAGCGGAAGAAGTTATTGTCGTTTTCCTTTAATAGTACCAATTTACCTACAGATTTGGTGTTAGCATGTCCGTGCACTTTCACTTTGTAACGGGGATTCTCTTTCAATAATTCCAACAGGCTCTCCAGCTCGAAAGTTGATTTAGGAAGCATCACAGAGGCATCGTCGAAAAAGAAAATATTGTAGGCTACGGCTATGTCATTTTTTCTCAAACGCTGCAACGGCATGTTGATTACAATAGTGTCATCCACAATGTTTACCATGCCTTGAGTTGAGTCATTGTTGATATTGTCTAAATTCAAGTCAAAGTCAGCTTTTCGGTAACCAAATATATCGGAAATAATGAGTTTTCTGTTTCCGCCATCTTTATACACCGGTACAGCAGCAGTTTTACCAGCTGGAATATTGGTCACGTATTTGGTTTTCAATTGGTCTACAACTTGAAGTGTTCCTACGACTGGCTTTTTGGTAGTTACGCTGTAAGTATTGCAAAAAACATAAAAAGACTTTTCGGTTGGGGCTACAGTATTTTTATCTGCAGTTGAGCCAGGTTTTGCATCACCACCAGCTTTTGGTACATTTTCAGTAGGTGCATCAGTAGGTGGCGGGGTTTTGGTGACAGCAGGTTTTGCAGGTGCATCAGTAGGTGTCGGGGTTTCGGTGACAGCAGGTGTTGCAGGTGCATCAGTAGGTGTCGGGGTTTTGGTGAGAGCAGCTTTTGTAGGTGCATCAGTAGGTGTCGGGGTTTTGGTGACAGCAGGTTTTGCAGGTGCATCAGTAGGTGTCGGGGTTTTGGTGACAGCAGGTTTTGTAGGTGCATCAGTAGGTGTCGGGGTTTTGGTGACAGCAGGTTTTGTAGGTTGCTCAATTGGTTTTTCTGTTTGCCCCGGAGGAGTCTCTACAGCACCTGGTTTTTTAGTTGGCGGAACAATAACCGGAGTAGCCACAGATGGAGAAACCGCTACCTGTTTGGTATACACGCAAAGCCTTTCACCTGCATAGATGATACTATCTTTTAAATTGTTGTACTTCATTAACTCCAAGCTAGTTAGCCCATAGACCTTAGCAATAGAATACAAGGTGCTTCCTTCTTTTACAATGTATATATTCTTACAAGGCTTGCGTGAGGCATTTCTTTTGTCAGCTGGGTTTGCTGGGGCAACAACGACCGGAGATGTTGCGGGTGTAGAACCAACAATATTGAAATCTCCATTTGAAGTGGCTACACCTGCAGGTGTAGTAATTTGAATTTGCCCTGAAGTGGCTCCACCCGGAACTTTTGCAGATATTTTCTTGTCTGACATTACTACAAAGCTAGACGATTCGATTCCGTTGAACGAAACTGAGCTCGCATTGGTGAATTGCTTTCCTTCTAAAATTACAGTAGTTCCCTCTTTGCCTTTTTTGGGATTGAAGTTTGAAAAAACAACTGGTTCGGGTGCTTCGAACACAAAATCACCAGCAGTTGATGCTCGACCTGCTCCACCGGCAACGGTAATTTTTCCTGATACCGCATTGTTTGGAACGGTGGCTACCAATTCATTGTCATCGTTCACACTAAACTCAGCAGCAGATACTCCATTGAAGTTTACTGCATAAGCAGTTTTGAAATTGGCTCCTTTCAACACAATCTTGGTTCCTGTTTTTCCTTTTTGAGGTGCAAAACTTTGTATTTCGATTGCTGGTGGTGCTAAACTTGGGTTTGGCTTGCCATCCTTCAATACTTTGTTTCCTGCTATGATGCCACGGCCATTGAAACGACTTCCAGGGATACAGCCGAAAAACTTGAGTAAATAGCCTTTGGTTTCTGCTTTGGGGTTGTCAACTACCAAATAATATACTTCGTCTTTTTTAATACCGATTGATCGACTGAAAGGCATTTGAGAACCTGGGCCTTCATATTCTTCGGTGGTTTCCCAGTCGCACGACAAGCCAGTTGCAATTCCAGTAAATGCATCATTTAGTCCAAGATTTACTCTTTCTGCTTTTAGGTTTCCAGCTTCCAAATCTGTAAAGAAGCTTTCTCCATTGTATTTTAACAACATGAAATCGAAGTCGTCAGAAGGGTCGTTCGGCTCAAGCATGAAGGCAATGTTGGTGTCTGCCGCTGCTGTGAATTTATACCAATCTGTATTCCGTTCTTTTTGAAATGAATAGGGGCTGTCGGGCGAATCGGCTTTTATTTCTTGCTTAGAACCGAAGCCTGAGTTTGATTTTTCAACGTTTATTTCAGGAAAAGAATCAATGCTGAAAATCAATTCAATGGCCGATGATGCGTCGCCGTTTGAGCCAATTCTGGATTTATCTTCGCTTTCTGTATCCTCGCAAGATTGCAAAAATGAAAAGAGGACGAGAAACAAAAATGGGGTAAACTTTTTTAGCTTCATATATTCTAAGGCTGATAACAATGGGTAAAATAAGCTAACCTATCAAAAACCGCCAAAACTTTTTACAAATATGACTGACTTCATGTTAAAAACCAGTGTGATAAAAGATGGAATTTGGCATCAACTAGATCAATAAAGTTAAAAAAAACAACCTTCAACCTGATTTCTTTTGCATTTTTTCAAGAATCTATTCTGAAGTTGGTCTGCGAAAAACATATCGGGTAACAAATATTCCAGTGCTTTTATCTGCTCCATACACGCCAGAATTCACGTGAAGTAGCTCCCAACCTTCTTTGGACAAGGCATTAATTTTTCCGGTAATTTTCTGGTCGTTGTCTTTAATGTTTCCAAAATTGATGCCTACCAAACTGAAAAAGTTTTCCAAAACTACTTCTTCAATTTTACCATCAGGGCCAGTGCTTATCATTCTGCTTCGACCTAATCCGCCCGGAACTACGGATTCTATAGTAGTCATTTGCATAAACTCAGTATTTTTCTGAGCGAATAGGTCGCTCATTGTGAGCAAGATTAGCCCAAAGGAGCAAAGAAAAGATTTCATAAAATGATTTGTTTTGCTGAGAGGCAAAATTAAGGCTCAAGTAGATCTTGTTGCAAATATTTTTCATTTTTTCCGCTGGTTTTTTGTGTCGTTTGTCCAAACGGTTGAAAGTAAAATTTCTTTTTTAGGTTACCTACTTGTACTTCATGGTATCCGTTTTCCATAAGGATATTACCTTTTTCATCTGGAAATGATAGGTGCTGGCCAGGAATAATTCTAAAATCCAAGGTTCTGCTTTCGCCAGCTTTCAAAAGTATTTTCTCGTATTCGGCCAGTTCGTGTAATGTTGGAGTAATAGACCTTACTTCGTCTTTTAAAAACCACAAAACTGCTTCTTTGCCTGAAATTTTGCCTTCATTGCTCACTGTTACTTTCGCTGTAATGGTTTGGTTTTGATGAAGCAAAGTATCTGATAATGTGAGGTTTGAATACTTAAATGTAGCGTAAGATAACCCGTGGCCAAATGGAAATGCTGCTGATGGTTTGTCGTGTGCTTTGCAGTTGTGTGGGTTGATGTGGCCTGGACTAGCAGGGTAAGTAAAGCTTAATTTGCCACTTGGGTTCACTTTTCCAGTTATAATTTCGGCCAAAGCTTGTCCACCTTCGAAGCCTGGCAGTCCCGCAAAAATGAAGGCTTTACAATCTTTGGCAGCTATCCCCGGCAAACGTGGTCTGCCAGCCAGCATGATTAAAACAACGGGCTTGCCGGTTTTTGTCGCTTCGGCTATCAGGTTTTGCTGTTCTGTAGGCAAATTGAGGTCATCTATATTACCGTTCCCTTCTGCATAAGGCTCCTCACCAACTGCCAGAATGATTACATCAGCGCCACTGGCTTGAGCTGCCAACTTGCCGTTTGCATCTCTGACGGTGTCTAGCTGAACTTGTGGGAGCAGTTTTTTTAACCCAGAGTAAACAGTTTGCTGACGGGAAGGAAATGAACTTTCCGGCGCCCCGCCCCATTCAATCGTCCAGCCACCACAAATGTTTCGTTTTGAATCAATGGATGGCCCAGCCAATAGAATTTTCTTCAAGTTGGGCGAAAGTGGGAGAACACCATCGTTTTTTAACAGTACAATCGATTCTCTGGCTGAGTTTAAGGCTACGTCCAGGTGTTCTTTCGATCCAATTCTGTTGAGCCTATCTGCTCTTGGAAATGGATTTTCAAACAAACCCAAATCAAATTTTAAGGTTAAAATTCGCCTTGTAGCGTCGTTTATCACGGACTCTGAAAGCAAACCTTCTTGAACTAGGTCTTTGGTAACCGTGCAAAATGTTGTGCTGGTAGCCGTCATGCTCATGTCAATACCTGCTTCTAGTGCCATTTTAGTAGCTTCTTTTTCATTGTGCGCTACTTTGTGCTGGCCAATGAGTTGCAAAATATCGGCCCAGTCGCTTACAATCACACCTTGAAATCCAAGCTCTTTTCGAAGTAGGTCATTCAGTATTTTTTTGCTTGCATGCACAGGCACGCCATTCAACTCCCCACTGTTTATCATAAAGGTTTTTACACCAGCCTGAATGGCTTCTCTGAACGGGGGGAGAAATACCTCCCTAAGCTCCTGTTCCGAAATTACAGAAGGCACCCTGTCCCAGCCAGATTTAGGGTCGGAATAACCCAGGAAGTGTTTGGCTGTAGCGGCTACTTTTTGAGGTAACACCGATTTTTCTTCCTGCAATGCTTTAATATATGCTACTCCCATGCGTGTGCAAACCAACGGAGCTTCTCCAAAAGTTTCGTATTGCCGTGGCCAATAAGGATTTCTGCCGATATCAAGTATGGGTGCAAAGTTCCAATGCTGGCCTAAGTCTGCTATTTCACGAGCAGTAATTCGCCCCATTTCTGTAGAAAACTGGTCATTGAAAGTATTGGACAAATTAAAGGGTTGCGGAAAAACTGTAGCATCTGTGATGTAGTTTGCTCCGTGCACATGGTCGTTTCCATAAATGATCGGAATGCCTAATCTGGAGTTTGCCAATGCTGTTTTTTGCAATTCGAGGCTGAACTCATACCATTCTTTAGGTGTTACGGCAAAGGCTGCCAAAAAAGAGCCTATATGCTGCTCTTTGATTAATTTTGCTGCTTTTTCTTTATCGAGAAATGGTTGGAATTTTTCCCCTTTGTTTTTTGGATCCTTAGCTGTGTTTATTTCCGTTGTGGCTATTTGGGTCATTTGCCCTATTTTTTCTTCCAGCGTCATGCGGGCCAGCAAATCGTTTACTCGTTCAGCAATAGGCAGTGCGGAGTTTTGATATGGGAATTTTGAAACAGTTGACTCTTTTTTTTGGGCTTTGGAAGTTTGCCACAACATGGCCAAACATAAAAGTGCCGTCGAGAATCGATTCATGGATTGGAGATTTTTTAATGTATAAAGTGAGATTCTTCGGTTTAAATTTTTGATCTGAATATTGGAAAGATTCTCTGATCAAATGAATTACAAGGGTCAAAGCTACGTTTTACCCGGCAAGTAATAGCTTGGTAAGCTATTAAAAAGTGAATTTTAGCTCGATTTTAAGTTCAAAGCTGTGTCGAGAATGTTGAGCTTGGCACCAAATGTTTTACTGATGTTTTCTTTGGTGAACACGTCAGCCGTTTTTCCAAAAGCAATCAAATGCCTGTTCAGCAGAATGGTTTCATCGAAATATTGAGGAACTTTAGAAAGGTCATGGTGAACAATGATTACCAGTTTTCCATCGGCTGCCATTTCTCTGATAATTTGAATAATAATTTGCTCTGTTGCCATGTCCACACCCACAAAAGGTTCGTCCATGAGTAAAATGGGCGTATTTTGACATAATGCCCTGGCCAGAAACACCCTTTGTTGTTGACCGCCTGAAAGCTCTGAAATTTGTCTATTACTGAAATTGTCGATTTCCAGCTTTTTCATCATGGCCATTGCTGTTTCCTTGTCGTGTTGATTCATACTCTCGAAAGTCTTTTTTCGACCGTAAAGTCCCATGAGCACAATATCGAAGGCAGTGGCAGGAAACTGCCAATCAATCTCCTCTTTTTGAGGCAAATAAGCCATGTGAGTTAGAAATTTTTCTGGGGGCAACTTGTTGATGGAAATCCAACCGGTTTCGGGTTTTAGGAGCCCACAAATCGTTTTCATCAATGTAGATTTTCCTGATCCATTGGACCCAATTAAGCCTATTACTTTGCCTCCGGTAATACTCAGATTTACATTGCTCACCGCAGTTTTACCTTCATAAGCCACACTGATATCATGAATTTCCAGCAGAATTTCCTTTCCTGGATGACTTGCGTTTGCATTTCGCAACCTACGTGCTAGCCACACAGTCGACAACAGAAAAATGACTAAAGTAGTGAAAAGCAAGGTTAAATCAGGGCTTGCAGATGCCTGCATGGGTGGCTCTTCAACAAGCCCCTGTTGGATCGATTGGGTATTGTAGAGCAACATACTCAAATAGTCAGGTGCCATTGAAGTACTATCACCAATAGAGTCAGAATAGAGTTTTTTGCCTACTGCCACTTGTATGTCAGCTGCAATTTGGGTGAGTAGTTTCGGGTTGATTGTGGCTTCTACAAAAACCGCTGAAATGTTGTTCTTTTTGATGAGTGCAATCAATTGATTAACATCTTCTATCAGCACTTCTGCATCGGTCGAGTTCCCCAAAACTGATGAAACCTGGAACTGATAGGCATTGGCAAAGTACCTGAAAGCATCGTGTGTAGTCAGCAGAATTCGTTTCTCAGGTGGAATTTGGGATACTATTTTTTCAATTTGTTTTTCAGTATCATATAGTTTTTCAAGGTACCTAAGTCGATTTGTATTGATTTTAGATTTTAATGCAGGAAATGCCTGGATTAAAGCATTTGCAATATTTTCAATATAAATTTTCCCATTAGATGCTATCATCCAGGCATGGGGGTCAAACACATTGTCGAAGCCTTCTGCAGTTATCGGTTGTACGCCAGCACTCACTTCAATCACTGTGGTTGATTGGGCAGTTGCAGCAATCATTTTGTCGAGCCAACCTTCTAAATGAAGTCCATTTTTGAGAATTAAGGTTGCATTGGCCAGGGTTTTGGCATCTCGGGTGGTCGGTTCGTAAATATGAGGATCGGCACCTGTCGGAAGCAATGAAATTACTTCAACTTGAGTTGGTGCCAGGTTTTTAGTTATATCGGCTATGATGGTGGTGGTGCAAACTACGCTGTTCCTGGCAAACAGCGTTGTTGCAGAAAGCAAACTTAAAATAACGACAAGGAAACGTTTCAACCGGTTTATTTTTAGGCAAATCTAATTACTTATTTAGCAAAAAAGCCACCAGTTGGTGGCTTTTAAATTACTTTTGGAGGCTTGGTTGCTACCTAATCTATTGTCACAATTAAGTACTTGCTCAAACTCCAAAACTTAGCTGCATCGGTAATTTTTAATGATACCTCTTTGTTTTCCACAGCAAAGTAATAGCTATCAGCAGGATGCTGGGTAATTACATCTTTGGACTTGGTAATACCTAATTTGATTTCCGACAAGGTTTTCAGGTTGGAAGTTTTAAATTTAGACTTGTCCATATTGTCAGAAGGCTTAGGAATTTTTTTCAAAATATTGCCTTCTTTCACGATTACTCCCGATGTAATCAGTTCTTTTCGGGTGCCAAAAATGTAATACACCGTATTGAGTTCGGTATCTTTTGCATCCAGTTTTCGCTGCTTTTCCATGATGTCGTTGTCTCGGGCAGCAATCTCGCCTTCACGTTGGGCAATGGCCGATTTTTGCTCATTTACAGTTGAGTTTAGCGAATCAACTTGCTGGGTTAGGCCTATAATGGTGCTTTTCAACATCGTAATAGATGCTTCTTTTTCGGCCAATTGACTTTTTAGCTTTGACACCGTTGCTGCCAATGTTTTATTTTTTCCGGCATTGGCGGTGCTTCTAGCTTCCAATGAAGATACTTTTTCCTTGTTAGCAGCCATATAGGAGTCAATGTTTCTCAACATGGCATCTATCCGGTCTTTCTGGGTGGCATAGCCTTCTTTGTTGAGTTCAGTAACTAAGTTCTGACCTTGAGTAACTGAATCGAGGTTGGCCTCAATTTCGCTAAGCATGGTTGAATATTCTTCCAATTCTTTACTAGTTTGCGCAGAAGTTGCTTCCAGCGAATCGTTTTTAGATTGAAGCTCTTTGTACTCTTTCGAGTCTTCTACACTGCAAGACGCCAGCATTGCCAATACAGCAATGGATAACAGGGAATTTTTCATAATATGCATCGTTTGTGATTTGAATTTTTCGTTTGGTTTAACGCAAAGATGATCATTTCATTTTACTTGCAAAGTGTTTGTGAAACAATGCAATGGTTTCTATGCCAGTGTAAAAATTGAATAGGCCGTAGTGTTCGTTTGGCGAATGGATGGCGTCGCTGTCCAGTCCAAAGCCCATCAAAACAGACTTTAGTCCCAACACCCGTTCGAAAAGAGCAACAATGGGTATGCTGCCGCCTCCACGGGTGGGTATTGGTTTTTTACCAAACACATCTTCCATGGCTTGGGCAGCTGCCTGGTAGGCTATTGAATCTGTAGGCGTTACTACTGGCTCGCCGCCATGATGTGGTTTTACCACCACTTTTATGCCTGCTGGAGCAATAGATTCAAAGTGATTTTGAAATAGCTCAGTAATCTTATCAGATGACTGATGGGGCACCAACCGCATTGAAATTTTAGCAAAGGCTTTCGATGGCAAAACTGTTTTAGAGCCTTCTCCAATGTAGCCACCCCAAATGCCATTTACATCCAAAGTGGGTCTAATACCTGTTCTTTCTATGGTTGTGTATCCTTTTTCACCCCAAACATCTGAAATGTTGAGGTCTTTTTTGTATTCCTCCAGGTCGAAAGGTGCCTTGTTGAGTTCAGCTCTTTCAGTTGCAGATAGTTCAGCCACAGCATCATAGAATCCAGGAATGGTGATGTGGTTGTTTTCATCATGGATCGAGGCAATCAATTTTGCCAAAATATTGATGGGATTAGCTACTGCACCGCCATATACTCCGCTGTGTAGGTCTCTATTTGGGCCGGTTACTTCCACTTCTACATAGCTCAATCCACGTAAGCCCACATCAATGGAGGGTGTGTCGTTGGCAATCATCGAAGTATCTGAGATAAGCACCACATCTGCTCTTAGCCTATCTTTATTTTGCTCGCAAAATAAACCCAGGTTGTTGCTTCCTACTTCTTCTTCACCTTCTATCATGTACTTGACATTGCAGGGTAAATTGCCTTCGTGTAGTAGAATTTCCAGGGCTTTTACGTGCATAAAAACCTGGCCTTTATCGTCGCAGGCACCTCTGGCAAACACAGCGCCTTCTGGATGAAGAGCTGATTTTTTGATGACAGGTTCAAAAGGAGGAGAGTCCCACAACTCAAGCGGAACAGCAGGTTGTACATCATAATGCCCATAAACCAGTATGGTAGGCAAAGCCGGGTCTACAATTTTTTCGCCGTAAACTATGGGATGCCCTGCCGTTGGAAACAGTTCCACATGGTCGAGGCCGGCAGTGAGCATACTTTTTCTGAGCCATTGTGCTGCTTCGAGTACATCTTTCTTGTATTCAGGATCGGCACTAATGCTTGGGATGCGTAAAAATTCAACAAGCTCATTCAGATAGCGGAGCTTATGCTTATCGATATGGTGTTTCATAAGGCTTAGTTTTTGGTTTTAGACAGGTAAAGTTTAGATTCTTCTCCTACTATCAGTCGTTTAACATTGGCTTTGTGTGTATAAACAACGAGTAAAAAAAGCAGGAAGCCTACTATCAGAGCCAAGTTTTCCTGTGGATGAAATCGGGGAAATAGTAATGCGACCGGAAAACTCAAAGCAGCCAACATAGAACCCAATGAAACATAGTGGGAAATGCTGAAAACAATGAGAAATACTGCCATACATATTAGCGCAATTTCAAAATGAATACACATCACCATGCCCAACAAAGTAGCCACGCCTTTGCCTCCTTTGAAATATGCAAAAATGGGGTAAATATGCCCTGCAACTGCCGAAACGCCGAAAATCAATTCTAAAAAGGTTCTGTATTGCGAATCTACAACGCCTTGGTACATCAGAAATGGCACCAACATGGTGGCTGTCAATCCTTTGAAAACATCAATTGCCAAAACGGAAAATCCTGCTGTTTTGCCCAATACCCTGATGGTGTTAGTAGCTCCGGCATTGCCACTTCCGTAATTGCGTACGTCGGTCTTGAAGAATATTTCGCCTATCCAAACAGCGGTTGGCAAACTGCCAATGAGGTAAGCCACCAAAATGAAAAGACAAATGATCAATTCATTCATGCGACAACTTCGTTTTTATGGAGCGATTTGTCTTTTTCCTGTTCAAAATAGGTTAAAAACTCAGGAATGGAGAATGTGCCTACATCGCCTTCTCCATGTTTGCGAACAGAAATTTTGCCTTCCAGCATTTCTTTTTCTCCTGCAATAATCATGAATGGCGTTTTCTTTACCTCAGCGTCTCTTATTTTTCGGCTTATCTTTTCATCTCGGTGGTCAATAAACCCAGTGATGCCATTGGCTTGAAGTTCGTTGAAAATCTTATCGGAATAACCATGGAATTTTTCTGAAATAGGCAAAACTGCAATTTGGTCCGGAGCCAGCCAAAGTGGAAAATTTCCGCCTGTATGTTCAATTAACACGGCTATAAATCGTTCAAGCGAACCAAATGGCGCCCGATGAATCATAACAGGTCGGTGCTTTTGGTTGTCGGCTCCCACAAATTCCAATTGAAAACGCTCAGGCAACTGATAGTCAACCTGAATGGTGCCCAATTGCCATTTTCTTCCAAGGGCATCACGCACCATGAAGTCGAGTTTTGGCCCATAAAAAGCAGCTTCGCCTAACTCAGTTATGGTGTTTAATCCTTTTTCTGCCGCAGCGTTGATGATAGCACTTTCGGCTTTATCCCAATCTTCGTCTCTACCGATGTATTTTTCCTTGTTGTTGGGATCCCGAAGCGAAATCTGAGCTACAAAATCCTGAAAACCCAATGCGTTGAACACATACAAGACCAGGTCGATCAGTTTTTTAAATTCTTCGATTACCTGATCAGGCGTGCAGAAAATATGGGCGTCATCTTGCGTAAAACCTCTTACTCGGGTCAATCCATGCAGCTCTCCACTTTGCTCATATCGGTAAACAGTGCCAAACTCAGCATACCTAATAGGCAGCTCTTTGTATGAATGTGGCTTGAATTTGAATATCTCAATATGATGCGGACAGTTCATGGGTTTAAGTAAAAATTCTTCATCCACATCTGGTGTTTTGATGGGCTGAAATGAATCTTTGCCATATTTTTCATAGTGACCAGAAGTAATATACAATGATTTGCTGCCAATATGCGGAGTTACTACCAGGTCATAGCCATTATTCACCAATAGCTTTTTCATAAACTCTGTGAGTCGTTCACGCAAAGCAGTTCCTCTGGGTAGCCACAATGGTAAACCTCCGCCTACCATTTCTGAAAAACTAAATAACTCCAGCTCTTTGCCTAATTTTCTGTGATCCCGTTTTTTCGCTTCTTCCAGTCGCACCAGATACTCTTCCAAATCTTTTTGTTTTGGAAAGGTGATGCCGTAAATGCGAGTCAATTGCTTGTTTTTTTCGTCGCCTCGCCAATAGGCACCTGCTACGTTGGTCAGCTTGGCCGCCTTTATAAACCCCGTATTGGGTATGTGAGGCCCTTTGCACAAGTCTACAAAATTACCTTGTGTGTAAAACGTGATTTGTCCGTCTTCCAGACCATCGATCAGTTCGAGCTTAAATTCGTCGCCTTTGTTGGTGAAAAATGTAGTTGCTTCATCTTTACTTACTTCCGAGCGCACAAATTCATTTTTAAGCCTGGCCAATTCTAACATTTTCTGTTCAATCTGTCCAAAAAGGTCAGACGAAAATGGGGTTTCGCCTAAGTCGACATCGTAATAAAAGCCGTTTTCAATCGAAGGGCCTGTTCCAAATTTTATTCCAGGAAAACTTGCCTCCAAGGCTTCGGCCATCAAGTGGGCTGAAGAATGCCAAAAGGCAGCTTTGCCTTCATCATCGTTCCATGTCAACAATTGAACTTTAGCGTCGGCATGAATAGCTCTGGTGGCGTCCCAAACTTCGTCATTTACTTTGGCAGCCAGTACGTTTCTGGCTAGCCCTTCACTGATCGAAAGGGCAATGCCTAAGCCGGAAATCCCATCGTCATATTTTCTGACAGAGCCGTCAGGCAGGGTAATGTTAATCATGGTTGAAATTAAAATTCAAAGTTAAGACCAAGTGCCGGTAAAAATGGCAATTGATTCACCCGTTTGTAGGCCACCCTGTCGAAATAAAACAAGTTGGCTCTGTTGTAGGTGTTGATGGCTGAGGCATCGAGCTCCAGCTTGGCGTTTTTACCGAAATAGAATTTCTTTTTAATCGAAAAATCTAGCCTGTGGTAGTAAGGCAGTCGACCTCGGTTAAAGTTATTGAGGTCGCCATAGTAGATGCCGAGGTTGCCGTTTTGAGTTGGAACGCCAGCATCTATGCCACCAGTAAAGTCAAAATTTTCGTAGAATGCGATGGTTTGAGTGAAAGGGAATCCACTGCCAAGGTTCCAGCGTGTGCTCACTTCCCAGCTTTTACCTTTGCCAAATTGATAAGCAGTCAGTAAGTTTAAATTATGCCTTCTGTCGAAAATGGGTGCATATTTTATTCCATCAAATTCCCGGGTAGACCTGGCCAACGAATAGCCCACCTGCATGTATAGTTTTTTGTAATCGAATTTGGTCAAAAAGTCTACACCATAAGAAAGTCCTGATTCTTTGATAAAATTAGGCTGATTTTGGAATATTTTGGACGTGTTGATATTGATGAATTGCTCGAATTGCTTAATATAGGGTTCCACCGTAATTTCAAGGTATTCGTTTAAGTCCAATTCTGCACCTATTACAGCATGGTTTGCAATTTGCAGGCTGTTGCGAATGGGCGGATTGCTGTTGATGTCAACATTTCTGTCGTACACACCGTCTGGGCTTGACAAAAAGCCTTGAAACAGACCCACCACATCCCGGTCGCTTTGAGTAGAAATTAAGTTTTGAGAATACCGACCAATGGCTCCTTTGAACCGAAGGCTCTTGTAGGGCGAATATTTAACACCTAATCGTGGCTCGAGCGAAAAATTGCCCAGCGAAACGTATCCTTGAATTCGCACACCCGGATCGATGATCCATTTTCCTGCTATGATTTTGTATTTGAAATAGGTGAAAATTTCAGTGTTGAAATTCTGTGCGTCTTGCTTGATCAGGTTCGGCGTCACGCCTTCGAAACTGGTATTGTTGGTTACCAAACCAAGACCATATTTAATTTCGTCTTTGTTGTTAAAATACGTGAAATTGATGTTCGTATTCATGCCCGACACACTGCTGTTTCTTGGAGTAGCAGTGGCTTCCGAAATGCCAATATCATAGCGTGAAAAAGCCATGGTAGCATCAATGATGGTGGATGTGCCGCTTGGCAAGAGTAAAAAGTTGGCTCCATAGCCACTTTGTTTCCACTCAAAATTGCTCAAACCTCCGAGTCCTGCTTTGTCGTCGTTGTACATCCCAAAAACGCTCACTTTGTTGCCGCCACCCAAGTGAAAAGTAGCTTTGCCATAAAAGTCGTTGAAACTAAACGGAAGCCCGTTTTTAAGTTGATCACTGAAACCGCTATACAATGATTTAGAAGTTTTGTCGAGATAGCTGGTGCGGTAACTGAAAACGTTGGTAATGGCAAAACCTGATGCAGAATCCCTGTATAAAGGTCCGTCGTATTGTAAATTGGCTGTAAACGGATTTACGCCAACTTTACCCGAAGCTTTGTTTTTATTTCCGTCAATGGTTTTGATGTCAATTACAGATGATGCCCTCCCACCGTACTCTGAAGGAAAAGAAGCGGTGTACACATCCACATTTTTTAGGATGTCTGTTTCGAAAATAGAAAACAGGCCAATGGAATGAAAAGGGTTGTAGACCATCATGCCGTCGAGCAAGGTTAAATTTTGCACAGGCAAACCTCCTCTAATATAAAGCTGACCACCCTGGTCGCCGGTAAATACGATGCCTGGAATGGTTTGTAAGTATTGGGCTAAGTCACGGGCACCTCCCACAGAGGGTAAAATTTTGATGTCTTTTGGCGTAATTCGTGAAATAGAAGCGTTAACCGTGGTAAGTCGTGCGGTTTTGTCTCTACTTCCAGTAACTTCAATTTCCTGGAGTTGTCTCGATGTTTCGGTGATGAAAAGTTTCACCTTGAGCTCTTGTCCTGATTTTAACTCTATCGGCAGCGACAAGTTTTCGTAGCCTACCGATGTAGCCATCAGGTTGTATTTTCCAGGTGGCACTTTGGTGATAGCAAAGTAACCATTTACATCAGTGGCTATGCCGTAGGTGGTGCCTTCCAGGTAAACATTGGTAAAAATGACTGGCTCTCCTGATTTTTTGTCGTATAAAAAACCTTTCACAGCGCCCGTTTGGCACCAGGCTGGCAAGGAAAATAATAGGGTAAAAAACAAGGTTGTTAAAACCTCTTTCAAGTAGTGATTGCGCATCGGGCTGCAAAAGTAGCGAATCGGGTTAAATTCAATTGAAAAAAGGTATGATGTTAATTTTCCAATATTTTTTTTGGTAGAAGCAATTTAGCACCCTACTTTTGTATAATTGAAAACATCAAATCGCAATGAAGATTCGTTTGGCTCTGGCTGTCATTATTTCTGTTATAGCGTTATCCGCATGCAGTGTGGCTAAAACCTGTCCTACCTACGCTAAGAATCCGGTTGAGGCGAAATCAAGGTCTTAATTGACTCATTTGCTTTAACTTGCATGAACTTCCACGTCTTCGCTGGTAATTGCTTCGCCGCACATAATCACCAATCTTTCCACAATGTTGTGGAGCTGTCGTACATTTCCAGAAAAGTCTAATTGAGTTAGTTTTTTCAAGGCTGCGGGTTCTAATGTTTTCTTTTTGTAGCCATATTCCCTCGCAAGTTTTTCCAAAAACGTGTTTACAAGCAGTGGCACATCGTCTTTTCTTTGATTAAGCGAAGGCACCTGGATCACAATCACGCTTAAACGATGGTATAAATCTTCCCTGAAATTACCGTGTTCAATCTCCTTTTTCAGGTCTTTATTTGTTGCGGCAATCACCCTCACATTCACACTGATGTCTTTGTCTCCCCCAACCCGGGTTATTTTTCCTTCCTGAAGAGCCCGTAGTACTTTGGCTTGGGCAGAAAGGCTCATGTCGCCAATTTCGTCCAGAAACAAAGTGCCTCCATCAGCTTGTTCAAATTTGCCAATTCGTTGTTTGATGGCAGAGGTAAATGCTCCTTTTTCATGGCCAAATAGCTCACTTTCAATTAATTCGCTAGGAATTGCAGCACAATTGACATCGACTAGCGGTTTGTTTTTTCGTTCACTTAGTTGGTGAATACTTCTTGCCACAAGTTCTTTTCCAGAACCATTTGGGCCCAACACCAATACCCTGGCTTCGGTTGGTGCCACCCTTTCAATCATCTCTTTTACTTTGCGAATGGGTTCCGATTCGCCCACAATGGAGGTGACTTTCAATACCTTTTTTTGCAGTTCCTGGTTTTGAACCTGTAATTGGTTTTGCTGTAAGCCATTTCTCACCGAAATCATTAACCTATTGAGATCTGGTGGTTTGGTGATAAAATCGAATGCGCCTTTTTTCGTGGCTTCCAGTGCAGTGTCTATGCTTCCGTGGGCTGTGAGCATGATAAAAGGAGTGCCAACGCCAGCTGATTTTGATTTTTCGAGACATTCCAAACCATCTACTTTTGGCATTTTAATGTCACAAATGGCCAAATCGAAGTGTTTTTCCTGGAGCAACTTGAGCGCTTCGGCGCCGTCTGCTGCTTCCTCTATCGTGTAGCCTTCATATTCAAGTATTTCTTTTAAAGTGCTTCGAATGCTTTTTTCGTCGTCCACTACCAGAATGGTTGCCATGCTTTTCTATCTTTAATTACGGGGGCTAATTTGGCAAATTTTATTCCGAAACTTTTTTCTTTGGCCTATTCGCAGAAACTTTGACTCAAATTTTGCGGACTTTGAATGGAGAATTACCTGATAATAGAGGTTGAAAATAGGGTTGGAACCATCACCCTCAACAGGCCAGAAAAACGAAATGCCTTGGACGAAACCATGGTCAATAGCCTGAAAGATGTATTTTTGAGCCTGGACAAAAACCCGGACGTGAAAGTAATTGTGCTAAAATCTTCGGGTAAAGTGTTTTGCTCTGGGGCTGATTTGGCTTACCTTCAAAAACTTCAGGAATTTACATTTGAGCAAAACCTGGCCGATTCCAACAACCTGAGGTCGCTTTTCGAATTGATCAGAAGCTTGTCGAAAGTGGTTATCGCTTGTGTGAAAGGTCCAACAATTGCTGGTGGTTGTGGCTTGCTATCGGTTTGTGATGTAGTGTTTGCCACACATGAATCGCATTTTACCTACACAGAAGTGAAAATTGGTTTCGTTCCTGCCATTGTAATGGTGTATTTGGTGAAAAGAATAGGAGAGGGTAGGGCGAGAGAATTGCTATTGAGTGCTCGAACATTTCAAGCACAGGAAGCTCATCAAATAGGGTATGTGCATTTTCTTCATCCACAAGAAGAGATAGACAATGAGGTAGAAAAATATGCCCGGTTTCTGATTTCAAACAATTCATCGAACAGCATGGCAGTGACTAAACAGTTGTTTCAACAAGGCCTGGATATGCCAGTAGAAAAAACACTCGATATGGCTGTTGCCCTAAATGCCAAAACCCGTGGCAGCGATGATTGCAAAAAGGGAATTGCTGCTTTTATCAGCAAAGAAGCCCTGAGCTGGTAAATGAACAAACCTGTAAAAGTTTTTGCTCCGGCCACAGTGGCTAATTTGGCTTGTGGGTTCGATGTACTTGGCTTGGCGGTGGAGCAGCCAGGAGATTTTGTGACAATTTGGGGCAATGAATCGGGAAGTGTACAAGTCGAAAGTATTTCAGGCGATGATGGTCAACTTCCACTCGAAACTTCAAAAAACACAGCCGGAGTAGCAGTTTCTGCCATGCTGAATCATTTGGGCATGCAGCACGTGGGTATTTCGATCGCCATAGAAAAGCACATGCCATTGGGGAGTGGTTTGGGTTCCAGTGCCGCTAGTTCAGTAGCCGCTGTGTTGGCTTTGAATGAATTTTTAGGAAAACCATTTTCAAAAAAAATAGATCTGTTACCCTTCGCCATAGAAGCTGAAAGAATAGCGTGTGGTGCAGCCCATGCTGATAATGTGGCACCAGCCTTGTTGGGTGGCATCGTGCTTATAAAAAGCTATAATCCATTGCTTGTCATTAACTTACCGGTTCCAGCTGATTTGCATGTAGCTATCGTGCATCCGCAAGTTGAGGTGAAAACAAGCGACGCCAGGCAAATTCTGAAGAAAGAAATTCCGATTCATAAGGCAATTGATCAATGGGGTAATGTAGCGGGTCTTGTAGCAGGGCTTTACAGGTCAGATTATGAATTGATTGGTGCCTCGCTTCAGGATGTTGTGTTTGAACCTGTTCGAAAACTACTCATTCCAGGATTTGATGAAGTTAAAAAAGAAGCCATGGCGCAAGGTGCTTTGGGTTGTTCCATATCTGGTTCCGGGCCATCTATATTTGCTATGTACACAAAGGCAGAACTTGGCCCTGCGATTATCAATGGGATGAAAATAGTTTTTGAAAGGTATGGTGTTGCCAGTGAGGGATATATTTCAAAAGTGAATGAGCGAGGGTCAAGAATTATTGAATAATTTTTGCTTGAAATTTTTGTGGCAGAATTCGTCCTATTATATTTGCACCCGCATTGTCCGATAGTGTAAGGGCAACACAGCAGTTTTTGGTTCTGTTGATCTAGGTTCGAATCCTGGTCGGACAACACAAAAAAAACCCGTCAATTGGCGGGTTTTTTTTCGTTTTTACACATGAACTATTTTGGTGGGCATTGAGGGGCTCGAACCCCCGACCCCTACCTTGTCGAGGTAGTGCTCTAAACCAACTGAGCTAAATGCCCTCGAAATTCTGGTGATTCCGGAGGGATTCGAACCCCCAACCCTCAGAGCCGAAATCTGATATTCTATCCAATTGAACTACGGAACCGGGGCAAAGGTAATTATTTGTTAATCATGATTAAGAAATTGACTCATTTCTAGTCAAAAAATCCTGCAATTGGCTATTTTGGCTACTTTTGATTGCTTATCAATCTGGTTTACAGACCATGAATCGATCTGATTTTCTGAAAATTATTATGAGTTTACCCTTGGCCCATGCAGTTTCTGGTTTGTCGGGATTTGCTGCATTTTCAAAATCATTGCCTACTACTGCACCTATGCCTGTGTTGTTCCTTGGTCATGGCAGTCCCATGAATGCCATTGAAGAAAATGAATTTGTGGAAGGATTCAGGCAGATCTCAAAAACAATTCCGAAGCCCAAAGCCATTTTATGCATTTCAGCACATTGGGAAACCAAAGGAACCTGGGTCACGGCCATGCAAACGCCAAAAACCATTCATGATTTTGGTGGATTCCCGAAAGCACTTTTTGATGTCCAATATCCTGCACCCGGGAATCCGGAATTGGCCGCTTACATTCAATCTTCTGTGAAATCGACGGAGGTTGGCCTTGATGAAAAGTGGGGACTCGATCATGGTGCTTGGTCTGTAATCAAACACCTTTATCCAGCTGCCGATGTGCCTGTTATACAATTTAGTATCGATTATTCTATAAATGGCCGTGGACATCTTGAACTTGGAAAACAATTGTTAGCACTTCGAAAAAGGGGCATTCTGATCATTGGTAGTGGCAATATGGTGCACAACCTTGGCATGGTGGACTGGCATAAACTCAATGTAATGAATTATGCCTACGACTGGGCTTTAGAAGCCAATCAGCTTTTTAAATCGCACATTTCTAATGGGGACCTTAATGCTTTAGCTGATTTTCAAAAACTCGGCAAAGCGGTGAATTTGGCCATTCCGACACCGGAGCATTTTTTGCCGTTACTATATGTTCTGGGCTTAAAAGAAAAAGATGAGCCAATTCATTTTTTCAATGATAAGGCTGTCGGTGGTTCGTTGACCATGACTTCCTTGAAACTAGGTTGAAGTGGCCTGAAATTACCAGGCGTTACTTCATATCAGAACTAATGTGCTACTTCGCACTAGGAAATTGATTCATGAAAATCAGATAAATGAATGGCCAATAAGCTGGAAGGAGGTTATTATGTTAATGGAAAAGAGATTCTTAGGGATAATAATAAGCTGCTTATTTCAATCATAACCGTGACGTTTAACGCCGAGAAGCACCTCAGACAAACCATTGAAAGTGTTTTGAATCAAGCGTATCCGAATATTGAATACATCGTCATTGACGGTGGCTCAACTGATGACACGCTGAACATCTTTCGGGAGTATGATTCCCACATCGCTTATTGGGTTTCTGAGCCCGACAAGGGTATTTACGATGCCATGAACAAAGGTATTTTGCTCGCAAAAGGTGATTTGGTTGGCATGAAAAATGCCGATGATTGGTATTTGCCACATGCGTTAGAACAAGTGGCTGACACGTTTAAAAAATCAAAGGCAACTGTGGTGTATGGCAATAGTTTACATGTGGTTCAGGAGCATCCGCTTTTGGCCAATTTGTTTGTGGTAGATCATGAATGGATAGGTAAAGGACCAGGATTAGACCATAGAAGCATGTTCGTGAAAACAGATTGGCACAAGGAAAACTTGTTTAATACCCGCTACAAACTAGCTGCCGACTATGAGGTAATGCTTAGGTTGAAAGACAATCATCAACCTATGGCACACACCCAAACGTCTCTTTCCTACAAGAGAGCTGGAGGCGCCAGCTATGCCTGGAAATTGATTTGGGAACTGGCTATTATAGATTGGGCAAGCGGCAGAAATTGGCTAGCCTTTCAGCGTTTGACCAAAGATACTGCCCAGTATGTTGGACTGAAATATGGCAATCAGCTCTTGAGGCTGCTGCTCGGTGAAAACGGATTTGTAAAATGGAAAACCAGGGGCAAGTCCAATTAGGATTTTGAAAGATTTGAATCCAGATTGAGGCTCAGTATGGCGTTGAATATGGTTTTTAACTGCAAATCGGTGATGATATAAGGTGGAATTATGTAAAGCACGTTGCCCAAAGGTCTGAGCAAAATTCCCATATCGAGAAAGTAATCATTGAGCTGGTTTCGGGCCTCGTTAAAATAACCGGTTGCTTCTGTCGAATGGTATTCGCATGCCCAAATGCAACCTATGGCTCTGGTGTTTTTGAACAATGGCTTGCCATCAAATTCTGTTTTCATTGTCTGAAAATAACCAGATATTCTGGAAATATTTTGCTGGCAATCCTGGCTCAGGAGCAAATCGAAACTGGCGTTAGCTGCTGCACAGGCTATTGGGTTTGCAGTGTAGGAATGGCCATGAAAAAACGTTTTCAACAAGTCATTTTCACGAAAGGGTTGGGTTATCCATTCTGCTATTAAAGTAGCACCTAAGGGTAAAAAACCTCCTGTGATTCCTTTTGATAAACAAGCAATATCAGGAAAATGCTGCAAATGTTGTGAGGCATACATGGTGCCAGTTCTGCAAAATCCAGTCATCACTTCATCGGCAATGGTGATGATGTTGTTTGCTTTGCATACCTCTACAAGCTTGCTCAGTAGTTTGGCGGAATACATTTGCATGCCTGATGCGCCCTGAACCAATGGTTCAAAAATGAACGCAGCCGTCTGCCCGTCTGAAATTAAATCCTCAAATGCTACAACGGTATTGTTTATGGCTTGATCGTCAGCTTCTTCGCCCAATGGATTTGTACAGTAAGGCACCTGCAAGAAATCAACTTTAAAAAGTTTATCATCAAAAGGTGCGTTGAATGGGCTTTTTTCACCCACGGCCATGGCTCCAAACGTATCGCCGTGGTAAGCACCTTCTAAAGCTATGATTTTAGTTTTTGTGATATGTTGGTTGTGCCAATACTGTAACGCCACTTTTAAAGCGACTTCAACAGCTGTGCTTCCATTGTCAGAGTAAAAACATTTGCCTTCTTGCCAGGGAGTTTGGGAGAGTAGTTTTTGAGCGAGTTCTACAGCGGGTTTATGCGTAAAACCAGCGAAAATGACGTGTTCAAGTGCATGCGCTTGCTTGGAAATGGCATCGGCTATGACTGGATTGGCGTGACCATGCAGATTTACCCACCAACTCGAAATGGCGTCAAGAATTACTTTTCCTTCAGCCGTAAACAATTCTACACCTTGAGCATGGGTGATTTCAATTGGTTCCCGGAGACCGAAAAATGGCGTGAATGGGTGCCAAACTGCTTGTTTGTCAGCTAGAACAGTGCTGTTAAAATGGTCAAAATAGTCCTTGTTCATGGCAAAGACGTTCCTGTACTTTTGTTTATAGCTTCTAGTTCCGCAGTTCGTTTCTCATAAACCGATGCAGGCAGATTGTTCAATGAAACCAAAGGTTCTGGCGCTGGAATATTCCACTCCAAATAGTTTTTGGCCCAGGCATACCACAAGCCAAGTGCCAGCATTCCAATGAAAATCAGCAATTGAACCACTACTTCAACATGGCTTTTTAGATAATTGGGTTCACCTGCTTTTATCAAATAAGGAAAGAGTAACACCACATCAATTTCGAATAGAATAAACAACAATGCAACCCTGAAGTACCGGATGTTGAAACCAGCCTGCGCCGAACCGACAGTGTCTTCTCCGCTTTCATACACGGTGAGTTTTGCATCGGTAGGTTTTTTTGGTCGCAGTAAAGCCGAAATTCCAAGCGATATTCCCATAAAAAGCATGGCACCACCTCCAAAAACCAATAGTGGCAGATACGCACCGACATTTGGGTTGAAGGTAATCATGCTAAACGTCGAGTCTTTTTAGCGTTTTCACTTTGAACTGATATAATTGCAGGAATTGCTGAATAATTTCCTGCTCTTCAGGTTTGAAGTCGAACATAATCAAAGGTGCAGAAAAGCGAATGCCTGCAATTCTTATCATGCCTTGCTGGAAAGGCTCGAGCATCCAGGTGACCGGTGCAAATCGACCCCCAACTGAAAAACTAATTTCAGGTTCCTGAGAATAAGTGATAATTAAACCTGGAACTTTCTGGAATGGTTTTGCTTGTTGGCTTGCCCAGGCTATCATTTCATCGTTGTGGGCCAAAAGCAGACCGGGAATGCCTGTTGGCTTCAATGGAAAGAGCCAAACAAAACCATTTGAAGTTTCAAATTCACTTTGTAAAAATTTTGTATAGTCGTCTAAATTGCTGTTTTCATCAAGATGAAGCCAGTTGTGCGGAATGTTAGTGCCAGAAATTAATTCAGAAATCCAAGGCTCTGTGCCACATGAAATGATAGATAGTTTCAAACTGATTTGTTGTTGAAATTCACAGAAAACGGAAAGGAATTTGCCAAATGAAGCACTCCGTTTTCACAAGAAATTTGATGGAAAGGTTCGTTGTTGATAATCATAAAGCTGTCCAGGTCCCAATAGTCAGCTATGCCAGCAATTTGCATGGCCGAGCCTATACCTAAAGTGGTTTCCACCATGCAGCCTATCATGGTTTTTAAACCCAGTTCTTTGGCTTTTTTAAGCATGCTACTTGATTTGGCATAGCCACCTGCTTTTTGCATTTTTACATTTACTCCGTCGAATGCCCGACCTATGAAATCCCAATCAGGATCAGCTGTGATGGACTCGTCTGCAAACACTTCAAAAGTGGCATGTTTTTTCAGATACAGGTATTCTTCGGTAAGTTCGGCAGGCATAGGTTGCTCGAAAAATACAATGGGCTTGTTTTTCAATTTTTCCATCATCTGGATTAACTCTTCCACATCAGCCATTGCTTCATTTGGATCTACAATCAGTTGCTTTTCGCTTATTCTGACCACTTCTTTTAACGCATCCAGCCCGGAATCTCTGGCAATTTTTACTTTCCAAACCGGAAACTGATTGAGGTTCCACTGGTCTGCAAATGGTTGAATATCTGCGGGATCCATTACAGGAATGGTGTAAGCAGTGGTTATGGCGGCTGGTGCTGGCAACTCAAAATACGACGAAATGGTGTTTTGTTCTGTCCTGGCCATCAGGTGATGAAAAGCTACATCAAGTCCACATCTCAACGACTGCGAAAACTTTCCAGACTGAATTAGATTTATGGTTTCCTCTTTGCCTGCATCAATAGGCAAAGCAGCCAAAAAGCCTTCGAACTCAGTTTGAATCAATGCAGGCGTTTCGTCAAATCGAATGTTAGGAGCTACTTCTCCATATCCTGTGTGGCGATCGCAAGTGGCTTTTACAATGAAATTGGTTTTGACATCTGTTTCATTTCGTGAAAGCTTCCAGGTATATTTCAAATAGAGGTCAATGGGTTCAATTTCCCATTTAATATTGTTCATTCTAACTATGTTGAATTAACTGCAAAATAACCACACCTATTTGTATATTCCATACAAGTGCTGATTTGCAGTGAAAATTAACATCAATTTATTGATGCTAAAGAAAGCCTCATACTGAGTTAATAGTTGATTAACACAGCATCAGCACCTTTGTAGCCGCTAATAATGGTGAGAAAAAGGTATGGTTAAAAATCTGGTGGAATCTAAGAAAAAGTCCATGTGCATGGCAGCAGTCTACCGAGAAGTGGCTGTGGTCAATCCTTCCCGCCCATTCATGGTTTCTGTTCAATTGTTGTCAGTAGCATCTGAACTGAATTTACATGTTCAGGAGGCCAAATCAATTTTTCAGGTGTTGCGGCAAGAGGGTTTGCTGAGCCTTGATAAAAATTTACACTATGCCTATATGACGCCAAAAGGAATGAAGTTTTTGCAAAACCTAGCAACTGGTTCAGTTTTATTTTGATAGAGACATAACAAGCGGGTGGTCAAGTATAGGGGCGATGTCATATTTAGTCAAGAAAGTGCCTTCGGATTGTTGAGCGAGTGGTTTTCTTCACTATAACATTCCTGAATGTAAGAGAAATTTTGTAGTGACATTTCTCTGAGTAGAACTTCAAATAGGTTTAAATTAAATAGGTGAGGCCTGCCATTTATAAAAAATGCTGTGCAGTTTTGATTTCAACCTTTTCTTTTGTGAGCAAAACAGTTCGAACTATGAAGTATATTAAAATTGTTGTTTTATTTCTCATTGCTTCTGTAGCACTTCAGGCACAAGAAAAAAGAAAGCTCACGCTTGAAGATGTTTGGGCCAGCAGAACTTTTGCATCAAAAACAGTTGGCGATGTGGCCTGGATGAAAGATGGCCGCTTCTACACGGCTTTGGAGGAAAACAGAATAGAAAAATATGATGTTACCACCGGGCTAAAAGTGTCGACCATGTTAGATGGCAATAATCTGAATCAAGCTGGTTTGTCCAAGCTTGAAATGGACGGATATTCTTTCTCTGCAGATGAGAAAAAGCTGCTGATAGAAACAGAAACAAGACCTATTTACCGCCGATCATCAAGCTCAGAATATTTCCTTTACGACCTTTCTACAGGCGTGTTGGCCAAGCTTTCAACGGGTGGTCCGCAGTCTTACGCCACCTATTCGCCCGATGGCAAGTGGGTTGCATTTGCCCGAAACAACAATATGTTTTTGGTTGAAGTCGCCACTGGCAAAGAAGTGCCCATCACTACAACGGGAAAGAAAAACGAAATTATTCATGGCAGCTGCGATTGGGTGTATGAAGAAGAGTTTGAGTTTGCACAAGCCTTTTTTTGGAATGCCGACAGCAGGAAAATAGCCTTTTATACATTCGATGAAAGAGAAGTTCCTGTGTTTAACATGCAAACCTGGGGTGGGCTTTATCCGCAGGACTATTTGTATAAATATCCCAAAGCCGGTGAAAAAAATTCGAGAGTAGATATTTCGGTTTTCGATGTGCCAACCCGCAAAACCATGGTATTGTCTTTGGGTTCTGAAAAAGATCAATACATAGCCCGCATCAATTGGACTAAAAACCCTGACTTGCTCTCTATTCGAAGAATGAACAGACTTCAGAACACTTTAGAGCTCATTCATGCAAACGCCAGCACTGGACAATTGCAGCCAATAATCACAGAAACCAGCCCAACTTACATTGACATCAACGACGATTTAACCTACCTTAACGATGGCAAAGCCTTTGTCTGGAGTAGCGAACTTAATGGTTACAAGCATTTGTTTTTGTATGACATGGCCGGAAAAATGATTCGTCAAATCACAAAAGGTGATTGGGAAATTTCCGAGTTTAAAGGCGTGGACGAAAAGAAGAAAACGGTCTATTTTACTTCACACGAAAAGGGAGCTACTGACAAAAACTTCTACAGCATTGGTTTGGACGGCAAAAACAAGAAATTGCTCGTTGATAAAACAGGCTCAGGATCGGTTAATATGAGTCCTGATTTTCAGTACTTTATTTATTATTTTAGTAATATAGTAAGTCCAACTACCATCACACTGCACAAAGCCGATGGCACCCAACTCAAGGTACTGGAGGGCAACAATGAATTGCGCAAAAACATGGAAGGCATTTTGCTCGGTGGGGTAGAGTTTTTCAGCTTTTCTACCACAGAGAAAGTAAAATTAAACGGTTGGATGATCAAACCTCCTGATTTCGACGAATCCAAAAAATACCCCGTGCTTATGCATGTGTATGGAGGCCCTGGGCACCAAACTGTGGTTAATTCATGGGGAGGACCCAATTACTTGTGGCATCAATACCTGGCGCAACAAGGCTACATTGTTGTTTCTGTAGATAACAGAGGCACAGGAGGTCGGGGAAACGACTTTAAAAAGTCTACTTATGCTAACTTGGGAAAATTAGAAATTGCCGACCAGATAGAAACCGCTAAGTTCTTAGGTGCTCAGACCTTTGTAGATAAGAACAGGATAGGCATTTGGGGCTGGAGCTTTGGAGGTTACATGACCTCGCTGGCCATGACTGTTGGAGCCGATTATTTCAAAGCTGGCATTGCCGTGGCGCCGGTTACCAATTGGAGATACTATGACTCCATATATACCGAACGATTTTTGAAAACACCTCAGGAAAATGCGGCTGGTTACGACGACAATTCGCCGGTTACACATGCGGCCAAGCTGAAAGGGGCTTACCTGCTTGTGCATGGCACTGGCGATGATAATGTTCATTTTCAGAATGCTGTGGCCATGCAAAATGCTTTGGTGAAGGCCGGAAAGCAGTTTTCAAGTTTCTACTATCCAAATAGAAACCATGGTATTTATGGTGGAAACACCCGCCTGCATCTTTATACCATGATGTCCGATTTTGTGCTGAAAAACCTGTAAGTCACTTGCAAAAAATAGCCAACGATGAGTTAGGAAGGCTAAGTCCTTCTGCCTTTCAACATGCCTCAAAGTTTCCGTTCGTGTTGGTACTCGATCAGGTTCGAAGCCACCACAATGTTGGCTCGGTGTTTAGAACAGCGGATGCTTTTGCCGCAGAACAGATTTTTCTTTGTGGATTCACTCCTCAGCCGCCCCATAGGGAAATTCATAAAACGGCACTCGGTTCTGAAAATACAGTTGTCTGGCAACATGCAGATTCAGCCGAAGAATTGGTGTTGAGTCTGAAACTACAGGGCTACGTGATTGCTGTGGTAGAACAAACCGACAAACCCACTCTGCTACAGCAATTTGAATTGCCATCAGGCAAAAAAGTGGCCTTTGTGTTTGGAAATGAAATTACAGGCGTGTCTGATGAAGTGGTAGCCCTGGCCGATATTTGTATTGAAATTCCGCAATTTGGAACCAAACATTCCCTCAATATTTCGGTAGCCGCTGCTGTGGTAATGTGGGAATTTGTACGAGATCGATAGCAGGGAATGACAAAGACTTGAAAAACAAGTGCATTAAAAAAGCGGAGTCATCGACGCCGCTTTTTCTTTTGCAAGGTTTACCATCTCTTCAGGGTAAATACAATTTTAAACGGAACAAATGTCGTTGCATTATAATCAGGGTGCAATCCCCAATAATAGGGATTTTAAGACGCAATTCCGGCTTAAAATGAATTAAAAGACAAATTTGAATACAACTTTCGTGTTACTGGCCGACTTGCCTAAAGGTGTTATATTAGGCCGTTTTGGTAGGCGATTGACAGGGCTTCACCCATGCTGTTCACACCAAACTTTTTATAGATGTTTTTGAGATGTGAGTGTACTGTGGAGAATGAAATGTTGAGTTTGTCAGATATCATTTTGTATGAAGCACCAGCCATCAAAGCTTGTAGTACTTCTTTTTCACGGTCTGTTAGCTTACAATCTCGAATGTCGACTGTGTGGGTGGTGGATTGTAGTTTAAACATATTCCACACCTTTTTGGCCACTTGAGGGCTCATAGGCGTGCTTCCTTCGTGCGCCTCACGAATGCCTTGCACCAACTGATCCATTTTCTGGTTTTTGAGCAAATAGCCATTGGCTCCAGCTTTGATCGCTTCTACTATTCTTTGTTCACTTTCATAGGCTGTCAACATTACAATTGGCAATGTTTTATTTACTTTTCTGATATCTGTCAAGGTTTCAATGCCACTTTTTCCTGGCATATCGATGTCCATCAGCACTACATTGGGGTGCAAAGTTGCCACTTGATCTACTGCATGCAAGCCGTCACCAAAAGCACCTGCTACAGTGAAGTCTGCGAAACTATTTAATATGAATTGAAGTGATTCCCGAACGTCTTCCTGATCTTCAAACAGTATAATTCTTATCATTTGCAGCTTAAGCTTTCTCTAAATAGCAAGGAACCTGATCCTACTAATCTTTTTGTATGACTAAAAAATGGGTGGTGCTCCAGAAATTTTCAGGATTGGTTATCCGTAAATAAGCTTCTCCGCCCGATTTATTGATGAAATAAGCATCTTTGGGGTGGTTTGTGAGTAATATGGGTTCTTTGCAATTGCCAAGGTCAATTTCAGTCAATTGATTCAAATCTGCTTCCTGGAAAAATCCTGGATCAAGCTTGTCGGACAATTGAATGCTCATTTTTAAGCCCAAACCCTTTTTAACTTTTGAAGCCACTTTTGCCCTCACCAATTCCTCTTTTTCGCCAGTGATATAATAAACCCGCTGGCGCTCTATCTTTGTTTGCTCCAGTTTTCGGTCTTTTTCAGAAACAGCACTCTTCGTTTCTTTCAGGTTTTTTATGGTGGTTCCCAGGTTTGTTTTTAGGTTTATAATTTTTCCAGAATAGCTCGAAATGGTGCTGAAAACTTCTACATACAGGTTTTGTTGGTAGTTTAAATACCTTTTAATGGCCTCTAAGGCCACCAGCGATTGCGTTCTGTCCCGGTCGAGATAAATTAAGCTCGACTCTACGGAGTCAATAGCAGTTTGTGCGTGTACGAAGAATTTTTCTACCTCTTCTGCTTTGGCGTTGAATTGACTGGTTTTGCCCCTTTCTTTTGCCAATACCTGCAGAATTTTCAAACTACTGTCGATGGACATGTAGCTTGTGGTGAGTGAAATAATGAGGTTGTTGAGTTGGATTTGACCTTGCGTTTGCTGATCCACCTGGTTTTTTAATCTGGCCAATTCAGCATTTTGAGCATCACAATTGGGAGTAGAAGTAGAAGATTTTTCGCTGCAAGACAACAATAAAACAATACTAAACAAAAAAATTAAGACAGAATATTTCATGTGCAAAACTGTATTTTTCCACCTGTTTTCTAGGTTCCGAATGCCAAATATGGATATGATGTTTAACTTCGTCAAGTTAAACATCAAACTTAGGCATAATTCTATATTTCATGCTTTCGCTCCTTGCTCGACTTCCTGCTTTTTTAGTCATATATGTAAATCAGTTTTCAGCTGATTTTTTTATTCCACAACCAAGTTTTCATATTTGAACCCTGATAACTGATACATGCGCCATCAACCTATTGATTCTTCTTTGTTTGTGCACAATCGGAGCCGCCTGGTTCAAAAGTTGTTGCCCAAAAGTCTGGCTGTTTTCAATGCCAACGACATCATGCCTACCAACGCCGATGGTACCATGGCATTTGTTCAAAACGCCGATTTGTTTTATTTCAGTGGCATAGACCAGGAAGAAACCATTTTGCTTATTTGCCCCGACAGCCAGGATCCTAAGCTGAAGGAGGTGTTGTTTTTGCGTGAAACCAATGAGAAAATCGCCATTTGGGAAGGACATAAATACACCAAGGATGAGGCAAAAGCTGCTTCTGGTATTCAGCAGGTTCGTTGGTTGTCAGAGTTTCCTTTGGTGTTCAACACCCTCATGTGCGAAAGTGACCATGTTTACCTAAACACCAACGAGCATTTGCGGGCAGAAATAGTAGTAGAAACGAGAGATGCACGGTTTATTCGGGAAGCTAAATCGAAATATCCCCTTCATCGGTTTGAGCGTTTGGCACCCATCATGCACGAACTTCGGGCTGTAAAGCACCCCCTGGAAGTAGATGTGATTGCTCAGGCCTGTGCACTCACAGAGGCAGGATTTCGGCGAGTACTTGGTTTTTTAAAACCTGGTGTTATGGAGTATGAGGTGGAAGCCGAAATGCTTCACGAGTTTGTGCGAAAAGGCTCTAAGGGCTTTGCTTATGGCCCCATTGTGGCCTCTGGAGCCAATGCATGTGTGTTACATTATGTAGAAAACAACAAACCTTGCCTCGACGGCGAATTGTTGCTAATAGATGCAGCCGCTGAATGGGGAAATTATAAGTCTGATTTAACACGAACCGTTCCTGTAAACGGTCGCTTTTCTTCCAGGCAAAAAGAGGTGTATAATGCTGTGTTGCGGGTAATGCGAGGAGCAACAGCCATGCTGGTTCCTGGAAAAAACCTGGTGCAATACCACGAAGAAGTAGGTAAAATGATGGAGCAAGAACTGATTGGACTTGGTCTGTTGAATGCCGAAGAAGTAAAAAATCAAGACACTGAAACACCGTTGTATAAAAAGTATTTTATGCATGGCACTTCCCACTACCTGGGTATCGATGTGCACGATGTGGGTTATAAATACCGGCCTTTCGAAGCCGGAAATCTATTCACCTGCGAACCTGGGATTTACATTAAAGAAGAAGGAATCGGGATCAGAATTGAAAACAATATTCTCATTACCGATGGCAAACCAGTTGACCTGATGGCAAATATTCCGGTCGAAGTTGATGAAATTGAAGCATTGATGAACGCTTAGTCCACTGACGAGAAAACATGAGTACAACAACAAACATACTACAAGTAAAGGTTGTCAACAATTCGAAGCACGAGCTACCAAGCTACCAAACTGATTTTTCAGCTGGTATGGATTTAAGGGCCAACATCGACGAGCCAATTGTGTTGAATTCTCTTGAAAGGGTTTTAATTCCAACAGGGCTTTTTATAGAATTGCCGCCCGGGTACGAAGCCCAAATTCGGCCTAGAAGCGGATTGGCATTCAAACATGGACTAACGGTGCTCAACTCACCTGGAACAGTGGACGCAGATTATCGGGGCGAGATAAAAGTGTTGCTGGTAAATCTTTCGCAAGAGCCTTTTGAAGTGAAAGATGGTGAACGTATTGCTCAAATGATCGTGGCAGAGCATGCTCACGTTGTATGGAAAGGTGAGCAGGTATTGACTGAAACAAAACGTGGGGCTGGAGGTTATGGCAGCACCGGAGTTCAATAATTTTAATCAAAAAAATCAAATTGATTCGCAGAAAAACAACCAAAGAATTATGAAAATTATTGTACCAATGGCGGGCATGGGTAAGCGCATGAGGCCTCACACACTCACTGTTCCTAAACCATTAATTCCTATTGCAGGAAAACCTATCGTACAGCGTTTGGTGGAAGACATAGCCAAAGTGTGCGGCGAACAGGTGGAAGAAGTAGCTTTCATCATTGGGCATTTTGGGGCAGAAGTTGAAAAGAAATTGCTGCAAATTGCTGCCTCAGTTGGGGCTAAAGGAAGCATTTTTTATCAGGAAACTGCCTTGGGAACAGCCCATGCCATTTTATGTGCAGAGCCTAGTTTGAGTGGCAATTTGGTAGTGGCTTTTGCAGATACCTTATTCAAAGCCGATTTTCAGTTGGACGCTTCGGCTGAAAGCACCATTTGGGTACAAAAGGTGGACGATCCAAAACCTTTTGGCGTAGTGAAACTAAACGAGAAAGGCGAAATCACCGACTTTATAGAAAAGCCAGAAACCTTTATTTCTGACCTGGCCATTATCGGCATCTACTATTTCCAGGATGGCGACTATCTCAAAAGGGAACTTCAGTATCTGCTCGACAATGATATCAAGGACAAGGGCGAGTACCAACTCACCAACGCCCTTGAAAACATGAAAAACAAAGGCACCCGCTTTGTGCCGGGCAGGGTAACGGAGTGGCTAGATTGCGGAAACAAAAATGCAACCGTGTACACCAATGAACGCTATTTGGAATTCATCAAAGACAGCAACCTGACAGCTGCCACGGCAAAAGTTGAAAACAGCACGATCATTGAGCCTGTATTTTTGGGTGAAGATGTGCGCATTGTCAACTCAGTTGTAGGGCCTAATGTGTCGGTTGGCAACGGTTCGAGCATAACGGGGAGTGTCGTTTCAAACTCCATTATCCAGGAAAACAGCAAAATCAGCCACGCCAATGTGAACAACAGCATGGTGGGAAGCCATGCCGAAGTAAAAGGCAAACCAGCTGACTTAAGTGTTGGCGACTACAATGTACTACACTTGTAGTGCGTTAAAGACTCAATTTTGCCATAACTTTGCCAGCTGAATTGCAAACCAACTTTTTGAAGCATTTACATATCTTTTTCTCCAACCTGACTCTGCACGGAGTCAGGTTTTTGCTTTTTTCATTGCTACTGTTTTTGGCTGCTGAGGTTCAGGGGCAAAAAGGTCGCAACAAAATTTCGGATCAGGTTTTGGCCGAGGAGCTTTTTGTGGAAGGCATGAAATATGACCTGCTCGAACAGTTTAAAAAAGCCATAGAATTGTTTGAAAAGGCAAAAAACCTGAACCCCAGCAATGCAGCTATTTACTTTAAACTGGCCGATTGTCATGCTCGCCTCAACCAAATAGAGGAAGCCCTGTTTCATGCCCAAAAAGCTTTGGAACTCGACCCTGAACAAGTCATTTACTACAACCTGGTGGGTCATTTACATGAAATGAAAAACGATCTGCCCAAAGCAGAAAAAGTATATTTGAAGCTGGTAAAAAAAATGCCGGAGTCTGTGGAGTACAATTTTCAGCTTGCGTCAGTGTATTCCCGGCAAAAAAAGTGGAAAAGAGCACTGGAATGCTTTGAAAGACTTGAAAAAAAGTATGGTGTCACAGAAGACATTGTACACAAAAAGCAGGAAATCTACCTGGTGCAGAACAAGTTGGAAGACGCAATCCGGGAGGCTCAGAAACTTGTGGATGCATACCCAAATGAACCCGCGTACCAAATTATTCTGGCGCAACTGTATGCTTCCAACAAAAAAAACAAGGAAGCTGAGGTAATTCTTGAAAAGTTGTTAGGTCAGCAAAGTGCTTTGCCAGAGGCTCATTTGCTGCTAAGCGATGTGTATCTCATGCAGGGCAAAAAGGTGAAGTCTGATCAGCATTTAGAAATTGCCTTTCGCAATCCAGACTTGGTGCTGGAAGAAAAAGTGCGCATGATGGCCCGATTCTTAACTGGCTTTAAAAGCGAAGCGGAGAAAGAATATGCCATTCGGTATGCGAATTACATATTAGAAGCGCATCCTGAAAGTGCAACCCCGCTGTCGCTTTTGGGTGATTTTCACAGCTTAGGCAACGAAAAGGAAAAGGCCAGGCAGTTTTACCTTAGAGCAATTTCAAAAGACAATTCGAAGTATCAGCTTTGGGAGCAGGTGGTTCAGATTGACCTTGTGCTCAACGAATTGGACAGCCTATACAAACATACTTTGTTGGCTAGTGAATTGTTTCCAAACCAAGCTGTATTTTGGTTTTACAATGGCATGTCTGCCTTGGTCAAGTTAAATTATGATCAATCTACCAAGTCGTTGAACCAGGCAGCTCGTTTGGCCTCTGACAACAAACAAATGCTCGCTGAAATCTATCCCCAACTTGGCGATGCCTATGCCCAGTTGAAGGAATATAAAAAGGCTTTTGAGCAATATGACGAAGCTTTGTTGTTGCAAGCCGACAATTTTCATGTACTCAACAACTATGCGTATTACCTTTCGCTGGAGAAAGTCAAGCTCGACAAAGCCCGGTTGATGAGCCAAAAGCTGGTAGATAAATTCCCGGAAGATGCCACTTATCTAGATACCCATGGTTGGGTGCTCTATGTGGCTGGAGATTATGCCGCAGCAAAGCCTTACCTGGAAAAAGCAGCTAATATTTCAGGTAAAAGCGGCGTGATATTCGAGCACTATGGCGATGTGCTGTTTAAATTGGGTGAAGTTGAGGCTGCTGTAAAACAATGGCAAAAAGCCAAAGAAGCTGGCGGAGAACTGAGTGCATTTATAGAGCAGAAAATAGAAAAGAAGAAGCTGTTTGAATAAGCCTGTGCCAAAGTTTGTATACCTTATTTTTTTACTGGTTGCACTGATTTCAGTTTCTTGTAAAAAGAAGAAAAAGTTAAAGGCAGAAAACAACTTGGCTGCCTCGCAACCAACCTCTACCGGCGAGGGAACCGGCGTTTGGCTGAAACTCCCTGCCATGCAGCAAACCTATTTCACTACCCGCACTAAAATTAATTTTCAGGACAGTTCCATGTCTGTGCAAGTTGGGGCATCTTTTCGGGGAGAAAGGGGCAAATTCCTCTGGGGATCTGTTACTTATGCGTTAGGAATTGAAGTAGCCCGTTTGCTCATTCGGCCAGATTCTGCATTTGTTTGGGACAAGTTCAATGGCCGGCTTCTGGTTGCCGATTATCGTTCATTTGCCGAAAGTTATGGAGCGCCAGCCTCACTTCAGGTGTTGCAGGATATGTTGGTGATGGGCAAAGTTTCCTGGCTAGAGGAGATGGAGAAAACTCGTTCCAGTACGAATGATACTACAAAACTAGCTGCAGTTACGTCTGGCGCATTGCATAGATCCTGGCTCGTAGGGGAGAGGGTGTATAGCCAAACAGTTCAATTGCAGCCAGAAGGCTCCTTGCTTCAAATCACAAATGAAGATTTTAAAACGCAGGCAAACCTGAATTTACCCCATACGAAAACCATCGATTACTACAAGGCACGTAACCTGCAGAAGCCCGATATTAAATTAGTAGTTGAGCATAGTAAATTCGAGTTCCCCACCGAAAAACCTGATATGCCTTTCGATGTTCCTTCTGGTATTAAGCGAGTAGAAATAGAGTAAAACCACTTCGGCCAAATAACGAATGCAACAAGATTTCGACTTGGCTGCATGTAACTTTTTGATATAAAATCGACTGAATAGAAGCTTGTGTAATGGCAGTAGCAAGAAATTTTAGAGCGTCTGTCCAGGCAGATCTAAATGCAAGATAAAAAATTTTTTACCATTCTGTTTTGATTATTAGTTATTTATGATTTAACTTTGCATTGTCTTTCAAGTTCATTGGCTGGGTTCTATTTTTTAATTCCACCAATAAACGCTCAAAGTCACAAAATCCATCAAACAATGAAAAACAGATTTTCGTGTAATGTATTGCTCTTTTTCGGAGCCATGTTTGCTGCTGCACAAGCATTTTCGCAAACCATCAACAGGCCAACTTTTAGTGTGCCTGCCTTCAACAGTGCCGGGGTTTCATTCTGCAAGAATGAAACCTTTTATATCCAGTTTCAGTCAGAAGTCTTTGCTGATACCAATGTATTCGAAATTCAATTGTCAGATTCTGCAGGTAACTTCAATCAGCCTACTCCAATTGGAAGTTTGCAGCGAGCTAGGGGAAACAACTCAAGAGCCCTTTGCAGAATTCCGGCTGGAGTTGTAGAAAGCAATGCTTATCGTATTCGGATTAAATCTTCCAGCCCTGAGCAGTTTTCACCTGCCAACCTACACCCTATAACTATTTCAGCTAGCAATACTCCTATGCCAGACAATGATCTGTATGGCGATGGATATTGGAAAGGTCAGGTTTACCATTGGTATTCGCCTATTAATGCCACTTTACAAATGGCCGACACTTTTCAATTTTTTGATAGCACCAAATTGGTGGCGGCATTTCAAGTGTCCAACTTAAGTTTTTCCTTAGAAATGAACAATGGGAGCTTGAATGAATCAACTGCTGGAGTTTCAAATGTGAGTGGTTGCACAAAAGGAGATAATTTTTCCATACGAATGCGACGCAGGCAATATTTTGACTCAGGCTATTATGCGTTTCGCTTACGGGGTGATGATGGCATTCGCTTGAGTACCGATGGAGGATCTACCTGGCTTGTAACCAGTTGGGTACGACAAACCAATGCCATTCAGTGTCTCAACAATTGCTGCGGGGTTTTTATGACGGCTGGAATGAAAGATTTGGTGTTCGAGTTTTTTGAAGAGGCCGGAATTGCCACTGCTGAATTGGTGATGGAAAAGTCAGGGCCTCCAGGAAACATTGTTCCACCTGTAAATTTAATAGGTCAGAATATATGTGCCAGTCTTCCTGCATTTCCTATTGGTTTTCAACCAGCAGGAGGTCGTTATGCAGGAGTTGGCATTGATCAGAACGGTATTTTTCATCCAGACTCAGGATCGAGTGGTTCCCGAACCATTATTTACCGAACCGGAATTTTCAATTGCTTACAAGCTGACACAGTGATGTTTACTGTGCTGCCTCGTCCTGATGCGCCTGTGGTAACAGCCGTGGGTGATACAGAAATTTGTGAAGGAGAATCAGTGGAAATTTTGAGCTCAATTCAAGCACCCAATCAATGGTATTTGAATGGCGATTCTTTGATAGGAGCCATTGATTCTTTGATTTTCGTTACACAATCAGGCTTATATACAGCCCAAACAACGGATACCCTGGGATGTGTGTCGTACCCTTCCAATGAAGTAGCGGTTTTGGTTTCAGCTTTCCCTGAAATTACGGTTCAGCCTTCCGACCAGGGAATATTTCCGGGTGCTGAAGCTTCATTTTCTGTAGAAGCTGTTGGAGCTGGTCTTGAGTACCAATGGCAGATTGATAGTTCTGGAACCGGATTTGAAAATCTCGCCGAAAGTGCTAAATATGAAGGCGTTCGAACAGATGTTCTCACTGTGAATGAAGTGTCAGTTGAAGACCACGGCCATCGGTTTACCTGCATCGTGAACCGGAACAGCTGTTTCGATTCAACAAGTGCAGCCACGCTGTCCCTTTTAACAAAGCTCAACCAAGCATTGAATTTGTCAAAGCCAACGTTGTACCCAAATCCTGGAAGCGAAACATTGCGAATTACTCCAACAGATGTACCTGTTTCAACTTTGAAACTGTTCGACTTCACGGGCAAATTGGTCTTGCAGATTTCAAACCCAGGATCGGTTTCGGTGAAGCATTTACCCAAAGGTATTTACCATTGGCAAATGGTTCAAGAAGAGCAAACATTTGGCGGAAAATGGGTGAAGTTCTAAGCGAAAATTAGAACCTAAAAAAAGAAAGGGTTGGACAAACAGTTCAACCTTTTTTTGTCTTAATGCAAAACTTCAGCTGTTTCTAATTCTTCTACAGTCATCAGGCCTGATTCGTCGAAACCAGTTAAGCGCACTTTCACCACTTCATTTACCCGGAGCGGGTCGAATTTGGTAATCGTTTTTACATAGTTTCTGCTGAATCCATTCATCATGCCGGCCTCTTCGGCGGCTTCGAAAAGGACTTCCTGAGCTTTGCCTAATTGCGATTCGTAAAAATGTCTTCGCTTCTTTTCACTTAATATTTGCAACATCCTGGTTCGCCTTTGGCGCTCTGCTACTGGCACCGGATTGTCCATTTCTATGGCTTTGGTGTTGGGGCGCTCTGAGTAGGTAAACACATGCAAATAGCTGATGTCCATGTCGTTGATGAAATTGTAAGTGTCCAGAAAATCAGCTTCAGTTTCGTCCGGGAATCCTGTGATTACATCTACACCAATGCAGCAATCGGGCATGAGTTTCTTGATCGTTTCCACCCTTTCAGCATACAATTCCCGCTTGTAACGGCGTCGCATCGCTCCCAGTATTTTGTTGTTTCCGCTTTGGAGTGGAATGTGAAAATGTGGCACAAACTTGTTTGAACCAGCCACAAAGGCTATCACTTCATTGCTCAGTAAATTTGGCTCAATGGACGAAATGCGGAAACGGTCGATGTCCTCAACCTGGTCAAGGGCTTCAATCAAATCCAGAAAACGCTCTTCACGCACGCCATTGTGCAAGCCAAAGTCCCCAATGTTCACGCCTGTGAGCACAATTTCTTTCACACCTTTTGCTGCAATTTCTTTGGCTTGTCGCACCACATCGGCCACATACGGACTTCGGCTATTGCCCCGACTCAGCGGAATGGTGCAAAACGTGCAACTATAATCGCAGCCATCCTGCACCTTTAGAAAAGTACGGGTTCGGTCCGCTATCGAATAGCCTTCTACAAACGTGTTGGCCGATTCAATGTCGGAAGCGAACACTTCGCTGTAGTTTTTTTTCTGAAAATCGGTGAGAAAATCAAATATCCTGAATTTCTCTGCTGCCCCCAACACGGCATCTACGCCTGGTATTTCTGAAATCTCTTTGGGCTTCAATTGCGCATAGCAGCCCACCACAACCACATAAGCCTCAGGTGAAATTTTCAAGGCTTCTTTTACCACTTTGCGGGCTTTTTTATCGGCTTGCTCCGTCACAGAGCAGGTGTTGATCACATACACATCGGTGGGGTGACCAAATTCTACTTTCTGAAACCCCTTTGTTTCAAATAAGCGGGAGATGGACGACGTTTCGGCGTAGTTGAGTTTGCAACCCAGGGTGTAAAAAGCTACTTTTTTCATCGGCGACAATTGCACAATTTTGCAAAGGTAAGGCAAACAACCTAATGCGCAGGTTGTTTTCATGTAGTTCAAAAACTCACAGTATATGCAAAACCGGATTTTCATTGGTTTATGCCTGCTCTTCCCGGTGTATTTTCTCCAGGCACAACCACAGCTTTCAAGAAAAACAAGACTGTTTTTGAATGAATGGAAGTACAGACAACGCCCTGAAGCCCGTGCAGATGTGCAAAATTATTGGCTGGTAAACCACGGCTTCGAAAGGGTAGGAGGTGAGTGGAAAACAGATTTATTATTAGAAATCACGGACAAAACACAGACATTTAACTGGCCTGATGGTGTAACACCCAGAACACAGGTGGGGCGGATTTACACAGCCTCTGCTACATTGGACGGATTGCTGGCTTTGACCAAACATACAGGCCTGCGTTTACTAGAATTACCTGAACCGATGCTGCCCACCATGTTGGAAACTACCCAAAAATCAGGTGCAGCCCGGGTTCATAGTGGGGCAGGTTTGCCCATGCCTTTCCAAGGTAAAAATACGGTGATAGGCGTAATCGATATTGGATTTGACCTAACACACCCCAACTTCAGAACCACCGATGGTAGCCAATTGAAAATCATGGCCTTATGGGATCAGAACGACACATTAGGCACTCCGCCGCAAAGGTATAATTATGGCGTGTTGTCGGAAGGAACGGCAGCTTTGCTGGCCAAGCAACGTGATACTTATGCAACAGGTTGGTCGCATGGAAGCCTCACCGCAGGCATGGCCGCTGGCTCTGGTTTTACCTCAGAGGCCGGATTTTACAGGGGCATTGCGCCTGAAGCCAACCTGGTTTTGGTGTCGAGTCCACTTAATAATACCAAAGTCATTGACGCCACCAAGTTCATATTCGATTATGCCAAGGAAAAAGGCATGCCAGCTGTCGTTAATATGAGTTTTGGAGGTTGGAACACACCTTTTGATGGCACCACCGCCTACGATAGGGCCTTGTCTGATATGTGTGGCGAAGGAAAAATCATTGTGGCCTCCATGGGCAACGAAGGAAACAACTTTCAGCACATCCAAAAGGTGTTTTCCGGTGCGGAAGATGGTGTTAAGACTTTGTTTCAACGAATGCCAAGACGCACACCTCTGGGTATTCCCCCGGCTATCGACGTTTGGGGCACAGGCCAAAAGCATTTCGGGGTGTCAATTCTTTTGGTGGATAGTGCAGGACAAGTGGCCGGTCATTCTCCCATGTTTAGCTCCAGAGATATGGCCGAAGACACTACCTATCTGATTCAAGGAGCAGATAGCATCATCATATACCGTATTTCAACCCCAGCAGACACCAACAATGGACAGCCCAATCAATTTTTTATACTGGACCATCGGTTGAAGCAATTTCTGTGTGGATTTGAAATGAACCCTTTGGAAACAACAGGCAAAGTGGATGTGTATGCCCCATTCCTGCAGTTGGTGAGTGGTGTGCCTGCTGGAAATGCTTTTACAGGTTTTGCACCTGGAGATCAATTGTCGAACTTTCGAACGCCTGGTGGCACTTCCAAACGTGTGATAGGAGCAGGAAGCTATGTGTTGACTGAATATGTATTTAACCTGGCTGGCGACACAGCCTGGGCGGGCGACAATTTTGGGAAAAAGTATACCCGAGAAGAGTTTGCAAATTATTCGAGCCGTGGTCCTGATGCCAATGGGAATGTGAAGCCTGACCTCACTGCTTCAGGTGTATATGTTTCATCATCAGTGTCTTCGTTCAATTGGCGTGAGTATGAAGTCAGTAAGGAACCATTTATAGAAAGAGAAATTTTGTTTGCAGATAGAAAGTACCGGTATGTCCCATCTATCGGCACGTCTATGGCTGCGCCAGTGATAGCAGGAGCTGTGGCCATGATGCTTGAAGCAAACCAAACGCTTACTCCGGAAAATGTGAGAACCATTTTGAGGATGACGGCTGGCCGGGACCAATTTACCGGCGATATTGCATCAAAAGGTAGTAATTTGTGGGGATGGGGTAAATTGAATGTATTTGAAGCGGTGAAATCAGCCAGCACATGGAATAGAACATCAGCCAAGCGTCACCTGCTGTATCCTAATCCGGCAATTGACATATTGCATGTGACCAAAACGGCCAACATACCAGCCGAAGGCAATTTCAGCTATCGCATATATGATCTTCAGGGAAAGCTATTGGTTTCTACAGAAACAAAGGCTTTGCAAACCGTGCAAATACCCGTTCAAAACCTGCCTCCTGCCTTGTATTTGCTGGTGGTGAACGACAACGAAGGCCGTAAAACGTATCGATTTAGCAAGCAGCCTTAGATCACCATTCAGCTGAACTTGCTCTATTCTTCGGGCTAGCGAGTAATTCTCGTTTCCTCGATAAATCAAATCCAAGCCCAATTCATGTAAATATCTATTATGCATTTCGGTAGCTTCTTTGATTCTTTTCTCAATGTCAACCAAAGATTTATTCACCTCTTTGAGGTCAGTGATTTTCTCGTCAACTGAAATTAAAACATACCTGGAAATAGTAAGATTGTAGTCGTTCTTTTCAAGCTCTTCCGTCGATACCCTGCGAGCATATCTTTCAATTTGGTTTGGCCTGAACTTATATGTTGCCAATCCCCTTCGTTTGCAACCAGGGAGAGGGAGGTCGAGATCTGCGTTTTTAACGCAGCTATAACCAACTATGTGGCCTTTTGCCTATGTGTTTAAAAACTCCTCACGCATCCGCAGCTGGAAAATAAATTTTTCATTTTATGGAGTGAAAACCTCGGTGTAACATACCCTTAGCCCTCCCTTCAACACAGCCCTTCACCCAACTTCACCTGAACGTAAGCCTTCCCTACTCAATTGTTGAGCAAATATGTAAGGGTAGGGCATTCAATGTCGTTTAGTTAAGGGTTCTTTTTACAAACCTCACCCTAAATCCCTCTCCCAAGGAGTGGGACTTGAGGACTTAACTAAACGACATTGGTAGGGCATTAGTTATTGTAATAAAAAAGGCCCTATTGCTGGGGCCTTTTTGAATTTCAGAAATGAATGAGTTTTAAAACAGAGGCCTTACTTCCAGTGCAATATCACCGCCCTGGTCGTTTTTACCGAGCCTGAATTCCACGTCGAGTCCTTCTTCCAATTCATTGAAATCAGCATCAAGCAAATTAGAATGGTGGAAAAACACATTGTTTGGAGCGTGTCGAATGAAACCATAGCCTGCCTTCAAACTGTGAATGGTACTTTGCAAGTACTCAGCATTTGGATCCCTTGGAGCAGTGTTGACCTGTCTGTCAGGATTCGATAACTTAGACGAAGGTATAGAAGCTACAAACAAGGTGTTGATGTCGCCGATACTTGGGGAACTTCCTTCCATGACATCGTGCATGGCAGCATGGTAGTTCACATCTTTAAGCAGTTCGTTCGATGTTTTTGTAACTCTTAAATTGCTTTCGTCGTCTGTGAATTCAAAGTCCCAACTCATCAATAATACCCTTGTTCCCAGCGAGTTGAGCTTGCGCACCAAAGGCACATAATCGCCATCAGAGGCAATGAGCACAACCACATCGAACTCTTTGAAGAAACAAAGCTCCAATGCTTCCATTGATAGCATTATTTCAACTCCTTTTTCCTCACGTCGGCTATTGAAGACTCTTAGTGGAAAGTAATGTGTAGTTACCCTTTCCAACATCAGTATATCATCGAACATTCTGTCGTAATACAACTGATTTCCCCGCTGGCTGGCTTCTTGTGCATTGAGCCTTCCCCTAAAATAGTGAGCATCTACTATCTTGCAAAGATTAGATTCAGTTCCCATCATGGCAGCTGCATGGTTTTTTATGAATTCATGCAGGCCTGAGATGCTTAATCTGCTTCTTTTTGGATGGAAGTAATAGTAGTAGTTGCTGACGTGAAGGAAATAATTGCCATCGTAGAAAACGCCTATTTTCACGATGCGGTCTTCCTTAGAAGCATTGCTGTTTTTCATGTATATAAATAGTGATAAAAATGATTACTTGTCAAATTGTAAAAGTTAGATTGTTGTCATGCTTTTACTTAATATACCGAAAGTCTGTTCCATCGGGCAAGTGAAGCAAAAATTGCAGGATTAATTGGATTACCGCTTCAATATCTTCGAAATGCACCATTTCGACAGTGGTATGCATATATTTTAACGGTAAAGAAATTAGAGCTGCTGCAATTCCACCGCTTGAATAGGCGAAAGCATCGGTGTCGGTGCCTGTTGCCCGGGTAGCGGCTGCTCTTTGAAACTTGATTTGATGTGTTTCGGCAGTATGAATGATTTTGTTGAGCAAATTATTTTGAACAGCAGGTCCATAGGTTAAAACAGGGCCTTCACCGCAACGCTGATCTCCTTGTTCCAATTTTTTGTACATGGGCGAAGCTGTATCGTGGCAAACATCTGTTATAATGGCTACATCGGGTTTAATGCGGGCTGCAATCATTTCGGCACCTCGTAAACCTACTTCTTCTTGCACGGCATTTACCACATACAACCCAAAAGGAAGTGTATGGTTTCCATTTTTCAATCTGCGCAATACTTCGGCAATCATGAAGCCGCCAATGCGATTGTCGAGTGCACGACCCACCAGCCAGCGATCATTTAGTTTGATGGTTTCGTCTTCAAAAGTGGCTACGCAGCCCACATGTACACCTTTTTCCAATACTTCGGCTTTGGTAGAACAACCTATGTCGAGAAAAATATTTTTGATTTTAGGTGCTTCGTCTTTTTCCAGTTCACGCACATGAATGGCAGGCCAGCCAAAAATTCCTTTAACTATTCCTTTTGATGTGAAAATATTTACCCTTTTGGAGGGAGCAATCAAAGCATCCGAACCGCCGTTGCGCCGCAAATAGATGTAGCCATCATCGGTGATGTAGTTCACAAACCAGGAAATTTCATCGGCATGTGCTTCGATTACTACTTTGTACTTCGCATCAGGGTTTACCACACCAACTACGGTGCCGTATGTATCTGCAAAGTAGTTGTCGATATATGGTGTTATGTAGTCTAACCAAAGTCGCTGTCCACTCTCCTCAAATCCAGTTGGCGATGCGTTATTCAGGTATTCAAAAAGGAATTTTTCCGAAATATTGTCCATCAAATATTTTACAAACGGCTTGCAATATTTGTGATTAATTACTGATTTCAAAACCTTCCGTCAAATGCAGAATAAATATCAATACTCCTGAGTAATTGAAGCCCAATTCGTTTAATAAGCTTTATGCAAGTGAGATTGGTTATCGAATTAAAGACGTGCCAGTCATTTCTTCGGGTGCCTTTATCCCCATAAGATTTAAAATTGTAGGTGCCAGATCGCCCAGTACACCAGGGTGCAAAGTTCTGCTTGACCCAATTTTATAGTCCTCATCCACCAAAATGCAAGGAACCAGGTTGGTTGAGTGTGCGGTGTTTGGCGAACCGTCATCGTTAATCATCATATCGGCGTTGCCATGATCAGCTATAATAATAAAGCTGTAACCATGCTTTAAGCCAGTTGAAACCACTTTTCCCACACATGCATCTACAGTTTCAACTGCTTTAACAGCCGCAGAAAAAACACCAGTATGCCCCACCATATCAGGGTTTGCAAAATTCAGACAAACAAAATCTGGCCATTCAGCCTCTAATTCTGCAACAATCTTTTCTGTAATTTCGTAAGCACTCATTTCTGGTTGAAGGTCATAAGTGGCCACTTTAGGTGAAGCAACCATGATGCGTTTTTCATGCTCAAAAGGATTTTCCCTTCCGCCGGAAAAGAAGAATGAAACATGGGGATACTTTTCAGTTTCTGCTATCCTGATTTGACTTTTACCAGCATTCGCCAATACTTGACCCAATGTATTGGTGAGATCATCTTTCTCAAAAACCACTTCTACATTTTTGTAGGTTTGGTCGTACCTGGTGAGTGTTATATAGTACAGTTCCAATGGGCTCATACCAAACTCCGGAAAAGCTGTTTGGGTGAGCACTTCAGTAATTTCACGTCCCCGATCGGTTCTGAAATTAAAGCAAATAACGGCGTCGCCTGTTTCAATGTTTCCAACGGGATTTCCAAATCCATCTGTGGCTACAATTGGCATAATAAACTCATCTGAAATGGCTGAATTATAGCTTCGCTGAATGGCATCCAAAACATTTTCGGTAGGTTCTCCTACTCCATGCACCAATAAATCATACGCTTTCTTCACCCTTTCCCATCGTTTGTCTCTGTCCATGGCGTAGTATCGCCCAATCACAGAGGCTATTTTCCCAGTCGATATTTTCATGTGCTGCTGAACATCTGCCAAAAAGTTGTAACCAGATTTTGGGTCAGTGTCTCGTCCATCGGTAAAAGCATGCACGAACACATTGCTCAACCCTTCTGCGGCGGCGATGCTCAACAGACCTTTCAAGTGGTCCACATGCGAGTGAACCCCGCCATCTGAAACCAAGCCTATCAAATGAAGCTTTTTGTCAGATTTTTTGAGATATTGAAACATCTTTTGCAGTGTTTCATTCTTAGCCAGACTTCCGTCTTCTACAGCCAGGTTCACTTTTACCAAATCCTGATATACAATCCGCCCTGCACCAATATTCATGTGCCCAACTTCTGAGTTACCCATTTGACCGTCAGGCAGCCCAACCGACCTTCCACTGGCATCTAAAGTAGTGTTGGCATAGTTATTGATTAGCGAATTATATACCGGAGTAAATGCATGATCGATGGCGGAAACAGCTTTGTTTTTTGCAATACCCCAACCATCCATTATAATAAGAACAACTTTTTTCATTTTTTTTTAGTCCTGATTTTTATCTAAAATCAATTGTTTATCAATCCTTTACCTTTCCTGCTTTTATTCTCCGCCAAATTCTGGCTCTAAACTGGCACGATGTATGCAAACAGCCGAACAATGGTTTTCAAGCTTTTCAATGTGTTTTCGATTGTATTTGTTGTAGCTGTTTTTTCAGCATTCGGGCAGCAAGATATATATGAACAATCAAAAACGGCCTTCAAAAGTTCGAATCCTAAAGAGTTGGTCAAGCTGTTCGAAGACGAAGTAGATATAACTATCGACGGAGAGAAAGGCACTTACAACAAACATCAGGCTGAGTTTGTACTCAAAGATTTCTTTAAAAAATACCCAGGAATGGACATGAAAGTCGTGCATTCCGGCGCATCGGATCGGGGAGACAGGTATGCTGTTTGTGATTATTATTACAAAGGCGGTCAGATGAGGGTAATCATGTACATGAAAGAACAAGCAGGAAAGTACAAAATAACGGTACTGAACCTGGTAAAAGAATAAAGGATTTTTAACGCATCTTTTTTATTTTCAAAAAACTGCCGGGTGATGCCCGGCATTTTTTTATGCCTTGTTTTTTGTCCAATAGAGGTAAAAAGGCAAGCCGGATAAAATGAGACAAAGGCCGATGGCGCATTCTCTCGGTCTGTCTAAAATGGTATTGAATAGCAGAAAAATACAGAAAATCACAAAGATAGATGGCACCCATGGATAGCCAGGAAGCTTGAATGATCTGTGTTGGTCTTTCATTCTTACCCGCAATACGAAAACACCAAAAGCCCCTAAACCATAAAAAATGAAGGCCGCAAAAATGAGCATGTCGGTCAACTGGTCGAAACTTCCTGATAGCACCAACATACAAGCCCAGAATCCCTGAAGCATAAGGGCGTTGGTGGGTACATGCGATTTTTCATCCACATGTTTTGCGGCTTTAAAAAACATACCATCACGGGCCATAGCAAAAGTTACCCGAGACGCCGTCATGATGGTGTTGTTGGTGCTGCCTAACGTGGCAATAACAATAAGCATGAGAATGAAAAACACCCCGTATTGCCCAAAAAACTGCTGCACCACCACCACAGCTGCAATGGTATTCTGCTGGGCATGCACCATGGAAAATGTAGAAACGGGCACATTGAACAAATAGGCAAAGTTGATGAGCATGTACAACAACATCACAAAACCAACGCCCATGCTAAGCGCCCAGGGAATCGTTTTCAAAGGATTTTTCACTTCCCCTCCCAAAAACCCAAGATTGTTCCAGCCTTCGTAGGCCCAAAATGCCTGCAACATGGCGGTGAACATGGCACCCATCAAAGTCCAGCCGCCTAATTTAATGTGTTCGGTTTGTGTTGAGGTGTCATTAAGAACTTTCGAACTTCCGTTAGAAAAAAACAAGCCAGCCAAAATGATGAACACCATGCAGGAAACTACCAAAATGGTGATAAGCTTACTTACTTTTTCTCCATACTGAACACCCATGCAATTGATGGTGGTGAGTGAGGCAATCAGCAAAATAGTAAGCCCTTTTACCCCAAAATTATCGAAAGGTTGAAACACGCCCATGATATCAATGGACGCTATTTCAGAAGGCAAAACGGGCAAAGGAAAGAGCGTGTTTACCGATTCGGCAAAAACATAACCAACTGAAGCAGCGGTGGCTGTTTGAACAACGGCAAAGCCTGTCCAGCCATAGAAAAAGGCGAAAGCTTTACCATAAATCCGCTTAAACCAAACATATTGACCGCCAGGCTCAGCTATCATGCTGGCAATCTCTGCGTTGGTAATGGCGCCAAACCAACTGATGACACCAGCCAGAAACCAAGCCAGCAACACCAACCAGGCTGAGCCCAGTTCAGCACTCATGGGAGCCACTTTTTTGAAAACCCCAGAACCAATCATGGCACTAACTACCAGAGTGAATGCAGCGAACGGACCTAAACGGGTCATCAGTCCGCTCTCGTGTTTTTGATGGCTCATGGTAAAAGGTTGTTTTGCAAAAATGAAGAAGAAATTGGTTTCTCCAATTTTGAATGTAAAATGAATGGCATGTGGACAATGTTGAAAGTTGATGTACTTTTGAATTTAATCTACTCAACCTTTTATGATTCGCTTCTTTTTTATCCTTGGATTCTTCCTTTTAATCCAACTTGCATCAGGCCAACAATTGCCTGAAACATATTCCAGAGTTAGAATTTTTCTGGATGGTAAATCCATGAACCAACTGGGCTCATTGGGTATAGATGTGTCCCATAGCCAGGTAAAAAAAGGATATTGGCTTGATATAGATCTATCTCAAAGTGAATTGAATCGTGTGAAAGCTGGAGGTTATCAGGTGGAAGTTTTGGTGAGCAATATTTTGGACAAGCTCAACCACAAACCACATGGCGATCAGGTGAAAACCTCCTATGGATTGTCGGTTTGCAACACCGTAAAACCCAAACAAACGCCTTCCGGTTTTCAATTGGGCAGTATGAGCGGCTACCTGTACTACGCTGAAATGCTGGCGCAACTGGATTCCATGCGTGCCAGATATCCAAACCTGATCTCAGCCAGGTCGCCCATTTCAACCATCAATACACATGAAAACAGGCCTATTTTTGGTGTGAAAATTTCTGACAATCCTCAGCTGGATGAGACACAGGAACCAGAAGCCCTTTACACGGCGATACACCATGCCCGAGAGCCTGGTTCTATGTCACAACTCATTTATTACATGTGGTTTTTGCTTGAAAATTATGAGCAGGATTCAGTCATCAGGGCTTTGGTAAACAACACCCAACTCTATTTTGTGCCCTGTTTAAACCCAGATGGCTACATATTTAATGAAACCAATTTTCCGGATGGTGGTGGCATGTGGCGAAAAAACAGAAGAAACAATGGCACAGGAAGTTTTGGAGTAGACCTGAACAGAAACTACGGGCAGTTTTGGGGTTTTGACGATGAAGGTTCTTCTCCAAATGATAATTGGGATACTTACAGAGGGCCTTCAGCTTTTTCGGAGCCGGAAACACAAGCCATCAAAGATTATTGCGAAAACCGACGCTTTATATTTGCCCTTAATTACCACACCTACAGCAATTTGTTGATTTATCCCTGGGGATATTCGGGCATGACAACGCCCGATGCGCAAAAATTCATCAACTATGGTAAACTGCTGACCCGGGAGAACCAATATCGCTTTGGAACAGGCATGGAAACACTGGGCTACAATTCAAATGGCAGTTCTGATGATTGGATGTACGGTGAAACAGGCACCAAGCCCAAAATATTTTCATTTACTCCTGAATGTGGCACCTGGTTTTGGGAGCCAGAAGAAGATATTATTCCACTTTGCGAATCGGCGCTTGATCAGAATTTGAGTCTGGCTAAACTTCTTTTGCCCTTTGCTCAGGTGGTTGATTTGAGTCCCGATGTGTTTAGCAGCAACCAGATTTTCTTCAAATATCAGTTCAGAAACCTGAGCCAAGCCCAGGGTAATTTCAGGCTTAAGATCACTCCATTAGCAGGAGTGGCCAGTGTTGGCGCTGAAAAAAACTATAACCTTAATGCTGAATCCATTTTCACCGACAGCATGGCTATTCAACTTGGCGGTCAGATACGTTCTGGCGATGCCATTGGTTGGGTGGCTGAACTCAACAATGGTATTTTTACCCAACGAGACACCATCTGGCACTGGTATGGCATCACATCTACTCGCTTTGTGGACAATTTTTCCACCACCAACAATTGGGTAGGTGCCTGGCGGGTAAATACCAACCAACGCTGGATAACAGACTCACCCAATGGAACCTACAATCCAGACGACACCGTGTTTTCTGTGCTTCGAAACCCTGTTGATTTACGAAACACAAACAGGGCGTGGCTCAAATTTGACATCCGGTTTGAGATTGAGGAACTGTATGACTTTGGACAAGTATTGGCCAGCACCGACAGTGGCGCTACCTGGTTTGCGCTCTGCGGCAAACTGACAAGACCGGCAGTACCTTTTACCCAAAGAAGGTTGATGGGTGCTCCGGGTTATGATGGCAATCAACCCAGTTGGAGGCAGGAAAGCATGGATTTAGGCGATCTGGTCGGGCAGAGAATCTGGCTTAAGTTGTTGATGATGAGCGATGCATTTGCTGAAGAAGATGGTATTTACATCAGAGATATGGAAGTAATTGCACTGGAAACGGTAACTGGAAAGACAGCTTCAATGGCGCAACATGCTGTGGTGTTGTTTCCCAATATTGCCAACGATCAAGTCACGATCAAGTCAGATATTCCTTTAGCTGAAATTTATGCTGTAAACACATTAGGCCATGCATTGCCCATTGATTTCGACAAAGCTCAATCGGTGTTGCACATCAAAAACTGGCCTGCTGGCGTTTACTTCCTGAAAATAAAACTCCAGAATGGAAGCACGGTGACGAAAAAGTTACTGGTGGAAAAGCACTGATTTTAGTGTTTCTGCACCTTGATCATCTGCGACTTCTTTTTGCTGCCCGAAGCATAGATAACCTGAACCTGATATATTCCCTTTTGCAGGTTTTTGCCAAAATCCAATGCAAGAGATTGGTTTAAAACAGTGTATGCTTCCAGGGTTTTACCTGTTAAATCGAGTATTGAAATCATTTCAACCACACCCGGTTCAAAAATTTTCAAAGTAAAATCTGCTGTTGCCGGATTGGGAAAAACCCTGAAAGGAGCTTCTTGGGTCAGTGATATTTCATTTGAAGGCAATTGGGTAATTACATGCACAAGGCCATCAAAAACTTCAAGACTAACCATTTGTACACTCATTGTATTGGTTCCTGCTCTGAAAATGAGTTTGTTTTCGGCCTGCACCAGCGATGTATCAATAGGTATGTGAGTAAAAAAACCCGTCTGACGGTAAGACACTTCGGTTCCATTAAATGTCAAAATGGCTCCTGACGGAACATTCTGCACCAACATTTTCAACCTCGCCGATTTCATTTGAGTTAATGCTGATGCTGGCACGTTGAGTGAAAAGGTGTCTGCCGCATTTGCTGGAATGCTTACCAATGTTCTGTTTGCAAAATACTGATCAGCTTTCACGGTAACTTCGTTCGTAGCTGTTCCCTGAAGTTCAAACAAAAAAGCCTTGGCCGATTTGGTGGTAAAGGCAATGGTATCTTCCCATTCATTTCCGCTTACATCCAATTCCTCATTTACCCATGCCATGTTGGTGCCATCTGTTGAGTCTTTCACATGGCGCATACTTCCCCTACTGAAATTCAAGCCTGATTCGGGCAATGTTACTTTCAATTTGGCTTGGGTGGGGCTGTTGTTGTCGTTGAAACAAACCACAGCCAGAGTATCCTGATGTCTGGCAGCCAACACCCACACATTGTCCTGCGTACTTTCTGCCCACAGTAAATCGCCACGCAAATGCTTCATCATTTCAAATGCAAATCCATCGCCGGCTCCATATAAATGTGCCTCATGGGCAGCTCTGGCTTCGGCTTTATCGGGACAATGGCGAATCAAATATAATATATCTCGCAGGGTGTATGTCATGCCGCTGCGGGCTTGTTGCAACACACCACCCGATGGCGGGCCGGGCGTTACCGTGCCAGGTATTTGCGGATCGAGGTACCCACCTGCTTCGGTGTTGTAAAACTTTAGCCGTTTGGCGTATTTGTGATATGCATAGCCATAGGCAATTTCATATCCTGCGGCAATGAATCGGGTGTCGCTGCCATAATGGTGTTCATGAATGCCATCGATTAGGGTGTAGTTTGAATCCAATGAAGGGCGATAAATGGTTCTCCAGGGTCGATAACCATCCTGATGCAGTTGCATACCCCAACCCGCCAGCACTTTCACATTTGGATTGATTTGCTTCACCTTGCTTGCAAAAACCCTGTACATTTGGTCATACATCCAGCCATTGGCCGAGGCGGAATAGTAAGAAGTTTGGGTAGTGTCTCTCGCAAGCCATGAGTTAATCGCTTGAAAGGTTCGGCTGCCTACAGTGAGCGTGCCGCCAATGGGTAGGTTGTTTAAGGCTGTCCAGTTGTTGGCCAATTGTACATAAAAATTTACAGGATCTGTTATGGTAGGAGGCTGGATTTGCTTAAACCAGCGGGTATAGTTCCATACCAAATGGGGCATGTTTCCTGGATTTCCTGGTCGTTTCACAGGTTGTCCCACTGCTGCCAAGGTTGTGTCGTACCATCGATTGTCGTAATTGACTCCAGGTTTCGAAGCCCAATTCAAGAAAGGTTCATTCCAAAATTCAAGCACATGCGGAAAGGTGCTGCCTGCAGCATTGGCATATTGGGCAGCCAGGTTTTCCAGCTCCGTTCTAAAACCTCCTGGATTTCTAATAATTAATGCTGGCTGATACCGATCGTAATAGCAATCTATGGTTCGTTTAATATTGATAGGAAAAGTACCATTGCGGCCTGGCAAAGAAGGAACACCGGATGGACCCGCTTCAATGCCCCGCACCAATTCAACACCCCATTTTTTTACCCTATCTGGATTAAGGTTGGTGGAATGTACGCCAAACAAACCAATGGGTACTTCTTTCTGACCGTTGTATTCCAGTTTCCAGGACGAAACCGTCATTTCTGGAATTTGCGCCTCGGCCATCCAGGACATACTGATGCCAATGGCCAATAAAACTTTGAACTTCATGGTTTTTGGTGTTGCTGAGCAAAATTAAAGAAACAAATCAGGATACAAACTACCTCCAGGCGTGACGGCATAGTGTGTAAAATCTGAAATTCCCTCCCCTTTCAATATGTCTTCGTCTATCAAGGCCTTTCCGGTCAGCAAATCAGGAGCTTTGCTAACAATGGCAGCGGTGGCATCGGCCACAATTTCTGGCCAACGGCTCATTTTCATCAATTGTTCTCCACCTAACAAATTTTTGACCGCAGCCGTTGCAATCGTGGTTTTCGGCCACAAGGTATTGGAAGCAATGGGTACACTTTTGAATTCCTCTGCCCAACCCATGGCCAGCACACTCATGCTATATTTGCTCAACGTATAAGCCACATGTGGCCCCAACCACTTTGGATCGAGATTGATGGGTGGAGATAAGGTGAGTATATGCGCATGGTTACTCTTTTTCAGCCAGGGCAAAGCATGATGCACCACCAAATAGGTTCCACGCACATTGATTTGATGCATGAGGTCAAAGGCTTTGGCGGGTGTGTCTTGTGTGTTGTTCAGGCGAATGGCAGATGCATTGTTGATGAGGATATCTATGCCTCCAAAATGTTCGACAGCTTGTTGAATAGCAGCCTGAATTTGTTCCTCTTGTCGGTTGTCGCATGGAATGGCCAGGGCCTTGCTACCTGCTTGTTCAATTTCCGCAGCCACACTGTATATGGTTCCGCCCAAGCGAGGGTCTTCTTCAACTGATTTTCCTGTCACCACAATCTGACAACCCAGGGAAGCCAGTTTCAAGGCTATTGATCGGCCAATTCCTCGGCTACCGCCAGAAATGAAGGCTGTTTTTCCATCAAGATTCATGAGGTAATAGTATGCAAAATGTCGTCAAATGCAAAAACTTGTATTTGAGCCTAGATACTCACATTGTTTTCACGCAAGGCGGCGTTGAGCGAAACCTTTTTATCCGTGCTTTCTTTCCGCTGGCCAATGATGAGCGCACAGGGCACCTGAAACTCGCCAGCCGGAAACTGTTTAGTGAAACTGCCCGGTATCACCACCGAACGTTCGGGCACATAGCCGCTGTATTCCACAGGTTCTGCACCGGTAACATCAATGATTTTCGAAGAAGCCGTAATGACCACATTGGCACCTAAAACCGCCTCCTTGCCAATTCGAACGCCTTCCACCAAAATGCAGCGACTGCCTATAAAGGCGTTGTCTTCGATGATAACCGGGGCAGCCTGAACAGGTTCCAACACGCCCCCAATGCCAACGCCTCCACTCAAATGTACATGCTTTCCAATCTGCGCACAACTGCCCACGGTCGCCCATGTATCAACCATGGTACCTTCGTCTACATAAGCACCAATGTTGACATACGACGGCATGAGTACACAATTTTTCGCCACAAATGAACCATATCTGGCCACAGCAGGCGGCACTGCCCGCACACCCAGGTTTTTAAAATCCCGTTTCAGGTCAATTTTATCATAAAACTCAAAATAGCCTGCATCAATGGTTATGTTGTCCTTGATTCGGAAATAGAGCAATACTGCTTCCTTCACCCAGGCATTCACTTTCCAAACACCACCTTCCGGTTCTGCCACCCTAATTTTTCCATCGTTGAGCCATTGGATGGTGGTTTCTATGGCTTCTTTTACATCGGGCTGCTTCACCATATCGGGTTGCTGATAGGCGGCAGAAATAAGTTGTTGCATCTGGGTCATATTGTTTGCGTGTGTTGATTTCGGGTGCAAATGAATGTAATTTGGTGGATTGCTGCTGAACTAAACTTGCAAATAATTGAATGGAAACTTTGGTTTGCCTTGGAAAAAAACAGTAAAATTTCTTCCTGTTTATCAGCGGAATGCCGCCGGGGTAGCAATTACTTTGCTTTTGTAACTATACAAATGAAGTAGCTAGTTTTAGGTTTGTGATAATATAACCTCGGGTAATATACAGTAGCTTTTTTTGGGGATAGAATCTGATTTATAGTAGGAGTTCGTGTCCAATGAATTACATCTTGCAAACGGACAAATCGTAGAAAGGATGACTCAATAAAATTAGATTTTGTGGTTTTGTTTTGGGGCTGAATTGCAAATATTTTGTTCTTTTTAATTCCGGCTTTTCTTCAAATGCTGAGGATCAGGTATTCTGCACCAAAGAAATAAAAGATCAATTTATCAATTTCAATGGTGCACTTGATGAATAGATGACTATTTGGATTTAAAACCTAACAAGAGTTGAAGATGCTCAAGTTCACCAATTAATTCAAAAAGTGTAGTAAAATAATACATGAAATGTTTTGCTTCGCCAAGCTAAAGGAATCTCTTAAAAGTAGTTAAAATATGGGTTCTGGCCAGTTTTGTATATAATAATATTAGATGTATCTTTGAATTCTATTCAATCGTTCACTTGTTTTTCCATTTGAGCTCAATATATTACAACACTGAATGCAACCCAAAATGAGGGCTACTTACTTTAGTAATGCTGTCTGGTAGATTCAAAATTTACCTTTGATAGGAACATTCACTTTTGCATCAAACCAATTATAATTATGAATCATTATTTACAAACTTCGACCCTTGTTTGTAATCTTCGACGTCTTGCGATGGCTTTCCTAGCTATTACAGCCTTATTGATAGGACTGAATCAGACAGTCGCACAGTCAAACCTGATCGTTGCAACCGGGCAGGGAGGATTTGAGGTTGGAGGTATTCCTACAGGTAATCCTGTTACAGATTTTGGCACCAATGGCTGGCAAATCGCACAGGGTGCTAGCAACCGATGGTTTCGGGGAAATGCGGGAACACCCTTCGCTGGTTCTTACCATGCATTCACGAGTGCAGATGCTACAACCTGGACTGGGCAAAATGCAAATTCGGTGAACCACCTCTTTAGAGATGTCATAGTGCCTTCAGGTGAACCCATTCTTAATTTCTCATTCAGATTTAAAGTTTCAATTGAAGACCCTGGAAATGACTACCTAAGGGTACACATTGTTTCACCAACAGTAAACCCAGTAGCTGGAACTTTGCTTTCAACAGGGCAATTGGCACAGTTGAATGGAACTACATTTTACACCGAACATTCGTTTGCGACCAATGCAGCACCAGGCACTACCATTCGGGTGGTGTTGTCATACCGAACAGCAAATGGTGCTATTTTGGGTAGTGCTGCTTTAGATAATATAACCTTAAACTCTTTTCCTGCAACAAACTTCACCGCTACGACATCAGGTGGTTTTTGGAGCAATCCTGAAACCTGGGTTGGTGGTGTGGTTCCTCCAGCAGGAAATAACATTACAATACCTGCAGGCTCGAGGGTTATTGTGAATCAACCTATTACATACAATAGCTTAACCTTGAATGGTGGTTTGCAATGGTCGAACAACAGCTTAGCAACATTTACAGGAAATATTATTGTTGGAGCAGCAGGTAACTTGTATTTGGGACAAGCCAATCAAACAGGACAGTCTATAGTAATAGGTGGTAATCTTACAAATAACGGAAGCATCAACGCTTCAGCTGCGGGCAGTTCAATGACATTCAACGCCAATGGCAATGCCTCATTCACAGGCAATGGAACATGCATAGGAACAGCAGGCAGAGGAGTTATTAGAAGGCTAAGAGCTGAAAATAGAGGATCGTTCACCATCAACACCAACCAAAGCCTAACAGTATCAGAGGAATTTACCAGCACATCGAACAGTGTAATTACAAACAATAAATTAAGAATAGACAATGCGGCAGACGTATTTGAAACATCAGTTAATCAGCTGGCTATAACCAATGTTGGTGCAAATTATGCTTCAGCGCCTGTGGTGCATGGTCAAAGTGTTGTTGCTTGGACTGCTGGTGGTTCTGCTAGCAATGGAACCAGATACTATGTGTCAGGGCAGGTTTATTTATGTACAGCGGGCGGCACGTTCGATGTTGTGCCTCCTGCCAATTTAACACCTGTAGCCGAACTAAACGGAACTGCTACTTTGCTTTGGGTTGGCCAATTGGGGAACCTGGGAGCAAGCTTTCAAATAAGTGGCAATGTATTGGGCAGTCAATATTATTGCGGAAATAATCTTTACCTGGCTTTGAATGCAGGAAATGCATCTGCTTTGGCACCTCCTACCCATGTGGCTGGAACTGCCTTGAGTGGTTCTGTTGAGTTTTTATACTTAGGCACAGTGGCAAGAGCATCGTTAAACTGGGATGCAGCAAGCCAAACCGTACGAAGCTTGAATTTACTATCGACAGGAAGTGGGTATTTTACTGCTCCTTCTGTTATAATTACAAATACAGGTTCGGGTGCAGGCGCAGCAGCAACAGCTGTTATTCCACGAGTAAATGGACCAGTTCAAAGTGAAACTGTAAAAGCAACGGCAACAACTTACACAGGAACCATTGACATTAGGTCTTCTGTTGGGCCGGTAGCAGCAGGGGTTGGAAATATAACTACCACTACAAGAGGCTACTACACAGTTGCACCTTTGGTTGGTTTCACAGCTCCCTCAGAAAACAATTTAGTGCTCGCCCAGGGATCTGGATATACCAGCATGCCTACAGTGAATGTACTAGGAGGCACAGCCATTGGAACAGGAGATCCACTTACCTTTCAAGTAAACATTGCACTTGGTCGTATTATCTCTGTGTATTGCACAGGTGGAACACAAGCATATGTAGTACCTCCTGCATTAACAATCACAGGTGGAGGTGGTGCAGGTGCAACTATTGGATGGGGCACTGCATGGCCGTTAGCTACAGCAAATTTGAATTCAAATGGTATATTAACAGGTTTCACAATTACAAATGCTGGCTTTGGATATCTGACTGCGCCAGGTGTGGTTATTTCTGACCCCCTTCCAGGAGAAATAGGTGCCAGTTCGCCAACCTGTAGAATTCAGCAATACGGCTTAAAATTTGGTGTTTTCGCCCCACAAACCTCGGCTGTATTGGTAAATGCAGGAGCAGCTATACCAGCTAATAATCGACTTTTATCCATTGAAGCAGTGTCTGGTGGAGGTATCATTCTTACTTCTAATGTGCAATTGTATGGAGAAAACCCATTAATCTTCAACAATGGATTTATAGATGGGGGGAGTTTTGGAATTTCATGTTCAAGCTATAAATATGAGGGCACAACCGGTAACGAAAATTCATTTTTTTACAATGGTCCACTCACGTTGACACTGCCGGGTGGGCAGGCAAATGCAGTCAGGACATTTTCAATGGGTGGTGGAACGGGTGGAGCAAGATATGGCGTCTATACAACTGGTGCAGCAAGTGGCTTAAGTTCAGGCTATACTTTCACAGGTATGACTGCAAGTGATGTTGCCATGCCGACAGGTGCCTTGCCTGCAGGATATTTTTACACAGGAAACCGAGCCTTTAGAGTTGTACAATCTGGTGTCGGCACTTTAGCGAGTAACAATGCCGGCAGGAATTTTACGCTTTCATGGAATAATTACGATAATCTAATTGGTGACATTTCTAGTGTTTTTTTAGTTCAAGGAGTATCAGCCACTTCCTCATATGCAATTAGATCCGCCCCCCAGATTCCTAACGGTCTTTTGCCTAATGTAGGTGCATTAACCAGTGTTACGGTTGCTACACCTCCAGCCAGCATAATTCCAAACAATTCAACGACCATGTTCTTTTGCTTTGCTCGGGCCAATACCTTTATTGTGCCACCAGCTTTATCATACAATGCGGAACTAACAAGCCCAATACCCTATTTTTCCATTCTAGGCCCGTCATTAGGTGGGGATGCCAGTGGAACACCTTTTCCTTCATGGACAGCCATTGGCGGAAACGTGGGTGACGAAGAATACTCAGACATTGTTAGTCTTGTAGTACCTGGAAATGCGTTTGTTTTCCAAGGTCAGCCTGTGACAGGATTTAGGGTTCATACAAACGGATTTTTACAATTAGAAAATGGAACCCCCTTAGGTTTGCCACTCGGGGCAAGAGAGAACAACTTTTCTAACAAAGAATTTATTAATGTGATCACTCCATTTTGGGAAGATCTTACGGTTTTTGGATATAATCCTGGAAATCCAGCAGGTAGCGCCGCTAACAGAGACCTGAGTATCAGATATAGAATTACAGGAATAGTTCCAAACCGCATCTTGACCGTAGAATATGCCAGAATGACCATCAATGGCTTTGCAGGACCTGATATTTCTTTTCAGATTATACTTGATGAAAGTACGAACAGCATTGTATTTAATTATGGTGCTATGCAATTATTTTATGGTACCCAGAACCTAAGATATTCTTATAGTTGTGGCATAAAAGGAAGGTATAATCAAAGCTACCCCGCCATAGGCCAAGTATTTGCACAACAAATTGAAAATATAGCTTTGTTTGGAAATCAGGAAACTCAGGTGGCTAATTTGGGGGCAAACGGACATGCCATCTCGCCTTTACCAAGAACCAGACTCACTTTCACGCCAGGTGTTTACACCCCTCCTGCACCTCCTTTGCCATTGGCACCTGGAAACGACGACATTGTTTTTTCAGAAACAGTTCCCAATACATCGGTTTATCCTCCAAACATTGCCTATGATCCTGATATAAATCAATCCAGGCTTTACACAACACGATTTGCAACTTCTTCTCCGCAGAGCATATGTACAGGTTCTGCTGGTGTAAAAGATGTTTGGTTTAATTTCACGGCTATAGAGGAGAATACTACCGTTAGAATTTATCCTTCAGGTGGTTTTATTCCAACTGTTCAAATTCTTGATAACTCTTTTGTTTCTATAGGGTGTTTTATCGGTACAGCTGGACAAGCTTTGGATGCGAATTTGTCGGGATTGATTTTAGGCAACACCTATTTTGTTCGGGTTTATCACAACCTGGCTGGAGCTACAGCTACTTTTCAAGGCGGATTTGTTTCACTTTTAAATGTTCCAAATATTTCAATTGTGAATTCCGGAACCAATTACACTTTGGCTACACCTACTACGCCCACTGCTCCAGGTGGTGCACGACTAAGAGCAACCGGAGGTGCTGGAAATACAGCCATCGGTGCAATCTCTCAGGTGACACTGGGTCAAGTAACCGATGTAGCTTTTGATGGTGGAAATAATTACCTGTTTACTCCTACAATTGAAACTGAAAGTCCAGATTGGGGTATAACAGGGGAGTTCGGCATTGTAGTATATGCGCCACCTATAAATGACAATTGCAGTGGGGCGAAATTGTTGACCAACATTATTTCCAAAGTATGTGTCCCAGGGCAAAATCAGATTTTAGCCAATTCGAGTCAAACCGCCAGCCAATCTCCTGAGACTACTCCCAATTGCGATGTGACTTCAGGTCCTGATGACGATTTGTGGTTTAGATTTGTGGCCACCAATGTAAAAACCAAAATTCAGGTAAAGGGAAATGGTGGTTTTAATCCAGTATTTCAGGTTTGGTTTGGTAATACTTGTTCAGCCAAATCAACATTGAGTCCACCTTCTCAAGGTTGTGTAAACCAAACAGGAATCAATGGACTTGAAGTACTTGAATTTACTTCAGTTGTAAATAGAATATACTATGTAAGGGTGTACCACGCTGGCGTTGGGGCAGGAATAAGTGGCGCTACATTCGACATTTGTGTAACCTCCAGACCAGACATTGATATTGCAACCACTGCACTTTTAAGTCCGCTCGGATCAACGTGTGGAAATGTAAATCAGAATGTGACTGTGCAGTTGAGAAACCTTGGCGGTACCACGTTAACAACTGGAACAAACATCAACGTTACAGCAACAATAACAGGCCCTGGAGGTCCCTACATTTTGAACAATCCTTTTGTCTTGGCGGCTAATCTGGTAACCGATGCAGCTGTAACAGTTAATGTTGGAAATTTCAACATGTCGACATTTGGGGCTTACACGTTCAATGTAACTGCTACAATTGCATCAGACGCAGATTTGACCAATAATTCTTTGTTACCAGCACCTGTTATCAACGTTGTGATCGTGAATGTACCACCAAACTACAGTGATGGGCTCAATGCTCAAGGTAATTGGGAGATAAGACAAATAGTGGGTGAAGGAAACTGGGTATTCACCAATACTACTCAACGTAGCGGAGCACCTGCATCTCCTTTAGTGCCATTTGACGAAGGTAATGGATATCTGTTTTTTAATTCATTTAATTTTATACAAGGCGCCACTTCATTAGCCATCTCACCCTGCTTTAGCTTGCCGCCTACAGCTACAAAAGTTCAATTCAGGATGAAAAGAGACAATGTTTCTGTTGGTTTATTAGACCGGGTTGCTTTGCGGGTAAGTACCGATCAAGGTGTCACTTTTTCAAATATTCTTACTTTAAGAAACACCACATTAGACCGTGTTGAAATAGCTTTCAGGCGATACAATGAAACGCCTCCAAATATTCAGTGGCATACATTTGAAGCCGATTTGGCTCCTTACCTTGGTCAGACAATAAAAATTGGAATTGAGGCATTAAGTCTATTCGGGCAAAACATGATGGTTGATGATTTTAGAGTAATTCCAGCGTTGGTAGCCGACGTACAGCCAATAAACATTGTGTCTCCGAATGCTGATATGGCTTGTAATGCGAATTCATTCAATGTAGCAGTTAGATTCAAAAACAATTCGTTCTTAGCTGCAAGCAATGTGCCGTACTCGGTTAATATCGGAGGAGGCGCCGTGCCAAATGTATTTAATGGCATTATACCAGTTATTCCAGCCAATAGCGAAATTGATGTAACTGTTGGAAGCATCTCGACACCCGCAGCAGGAACTTTAGGTTTTTTTGTGTCTACATCTCTATTGGGCGATGCAGTAGCCAGCAACAATAACATTGGGCCGGTTTTGGTGCCATTAAGAACGAATTTCTCGTATTCTGTGTCCATGTCAGATCCATTTATTATTCAGGGATTTGGCACAAACCTGACAGGAAACGGTACTTTGGGAGCACCTACTGCTAATTTAACCAATGCAGTTGGTTACGAAATTCCAGTACAGTCGTCTAATGGTTTTCCTATCGAAATTTTTGCACCTCTCAATGTTACATCTCTAGGCAATCAGCCAGCTAATTCGTTGAGTAGTGTTCAGCTAAATCTAACCCATACCAGGCTTCAGGAACTAACGCTGACATTGATAGATCCACTGGGAGTACAGCGTCAATTGTTTGTCAAGCGAGGGGGTACAAATGATCATTTGACGGGAACCATTTTTAGTGGTACGGCAGTAACGCCAATTGCATCAGGTTCTGCTCCATTTACCGGATCATTTTTGCCCGAACAACCATTCTCTGGGTTCAGTGCAATATCTGGATCGGCCAATGGCATTTGGCAATTGTATATACTTGATGATGTGCCATTTTCAGAAGGGGGCGAATTGTTGAATTTTACATTGACTTTTGCAAACGGATTTTCAACAGCCACTTATACATGTCCAACATGCCCATCCGGCTTCCCGGATTCTCCTATCAACCCGGTTTTTAGTCTTGACTATCCTTCAAATCCATTTGGTGGTACGTATCCAAATGGTACATATCCCATCAGATTTGACATTGTAGACAGACAGGGTTGCAGTGCCTTCAACAACTTCTCACTCAGAGTTATCGAAGAAAATATATGGCTTGGTGTAAATCCTGGCGTAGACAATTGGCAAGATGCGGCCAACTGGTTAGCAGCTCCAAGACCACCTCAGCCTGCATCGAATATCACAATTCCTGCCAATACTCCGTTTTCTCCTAACATTGCAACTTCTGCTTTTATAAACAATGTCACGTCCTTAAGTGCTAAAACTAATATCGGAACAGGGGCCAGCCTTGAAGTTTCGGGAAGTTGGAATGGTTTTGCAAAGAGCGATGTAACTGGAGATGGTAGAGTTGAGTTTGTAGGTACTGGGGTTCAAAATATTTCAGGAACAACAGATTTTACCAACGTAAGACTACAGAAAACAACAGGGGCTATCGAAATAGAAGGTAAAGTTGGAATATTTGGTACTTTGAATATCGCCAATAACACATCTCCAATCAATGTACAATCAAACGGTAGACTTATTTTTAGATCAAATGCAACAACTACTGGTAGACTTGGCTCTGTACCTGTAGGTGCAAGCCTGACGGGCGATATAGTCATGGAGCGGTATCTTGATATGCCTGCTAATGAAACAGGTAGATGGCATTTCATAGGCGCTCCTGTAAGCGGAAGCACAATTTCTGACTGGGGTGACGATTTCAGAGTAGCGGGCCCAACCACTTCTGCAACAGGAACTCACTATGGCGCCTTGCCAAAAGTATGGAACCTTCAAGAGCCAGAAAGAGCAACCGTATTTACTTACAATGAGGGCACCCACAACATCAGATTTGATACTGCTCAGAAAATTGGTTGGAAAATTGCACCTGCCAGCAATATTGCTCCAGGATCTGGTTACAGGGTTTGGATTGACAGGTACTCTCTAAGTGCCAAGAAATTTGACAATAAAGGTGCACCTGTAGTTGGTGGCTTGACTTTCCCAGCATTAACCAGAAATGAATTTGGGGCATGTGTTCCAGCTACCTTCAATTGTTTCAATTCCGTGAATGAGTTTTACAGAGGCTGGAATTTATTGGCTAATCCATACCCAAGTGACATTGACTGGGATGCATCAGGGGTTGGAACATGGAATAAGCCTGCATCTATGTTAGATGCCTATTACCGTTGGAATGGTGAAGGAAGTGGTTACGGATTTTATGTGGGTGGTTCAGGTGTTTGGGCTGGTACATTGCCTGCACCTGCCAATCCAAACATCATCCCAAGCTCTCAAGGGTTCTTTGTTAAATTATCTCAATTAGGTACATACACCGCCAACTTGTCGATTAATGAGAACGCCAAAGTAAATTCCTCAGGAGGGTTTTTAAGAACATATGCCGACCCGGCTAACCGACTCATTGTGGAATTGAAACGTTCGAACGAAAAAGTAAATGGTGGCTACAGAGGTGTAGTAACCTTCGATCCTCATGCAACTGATGGCTTAGATCCTCAAGGTGATCTCAACAATATGGGTGCAGGTGCGTATTCTTTCACCTTCCCTGTGGAAGGCAGTCAGTTGGTGTACACCACTTTTGGAGAACTTAAAGCAACCAAAACAGTGCCTATAAACATATCTTTTGGAAGAAACACAGGTACCTATTTCTTCTCATTCAAAAATGTATCAAGCTTTATGCCTGGTGCTTCTATTTATTTGTTCGACAAGCGAATGAACACCATGTTTAAGGTGGACGAAAATTCAGCTTATGAATTTAGAATAACAAGTGCCAACATCAATGACAAAGAAAGATTTGAGCTATTGTTCGATGCAGCTGGTGGAAGCAACTTTGCAAAATCAACGGGTTCTGCCGGATTAGTTGCTTATCCAAACCCTTCAGATATGAACGGCACTACGAAATTGTTGTTCTCTGCTGTGAGTAGCAAAGGTCAAGCATTGCTTACTGTATTTAATGCCATGGGCAAAGAAGTGTATGAGCAAATGATTTCGACACGAAGTGAAGGAATTGCAGATTTTACTTTCAACCACAATTTGCCTGCTGGTGTCTATCAAATCAAAGTAGAAGGCAACAAAAATATGCTGGCTACTAAGCTCATCATCAAGTAATTAAAATTTAATCTGATTCTGAAAGGCAGTTCCTGATGGGGCTGCCTTTTTTTGTTTTATTGGCCGTGCTTTTTGTTCAATAAATCAGATAGGAGGTTAATGGCTTTTTGACTTGCCCCTTTTTGCCTGTCAAAGTATTTTTGGAGTTTTTGCCTGATTTCATTTTTACACTCAAATGCCGAAACAAGCCTCAATTCAAATTCTTGCGATGTTGAACAAGAAAAGGCCAATTGCTTTGACTCTAAATCTACTGCTTCCTGAAACTTTTGAAATTGAGGTCCAAAAAATACAGGAACTCCAAATACTGCTGGTTCCAAAATGTTATGCAGCCCTTGCTTAAAAGCACCTCCCACCCATACAAAATCTGCGTGGCCATATAAATTGGCCAATTGCCCCATGGAGTCGAGCACCTGAATATTACTGCTCCATTGCCCGGCACTTACAAGTTGCCATTCTTTATTAACAGGTTTCATCAATACACTGATGGCTTTCTCCTTAATTTCATGAGGAGCAATTAAAATGCGTTTTGGCAGATTTGCCTGATTAATCCAATCTGCCAAAGCAGCAATGTCTTCCGGCCAGGCGCTTCCAATAATAAATAAGGAATTTGATCCCTTCCATGCAGCAAGGTTTGCATCAGTTGCGTGGTTGCTGGCCAAATCCAAAACCCTATCTATTCTTGTGTCGCCAGTAACCCTTGTAGAAAGTGAAGGTTTTATCAACTTAACTGCTGCAGCAGAATCCTGATTTTGAGCCAACACAACATGAACACAGTCGAAAATTTGCCTGTAATACGCCCGAAGCGGCCATCTGTTTATTTTTTGAGAGTTCAAATGAACAGATAGGCAAACTAAGGGAATTCTTTTGCTTCGAATAGCTTCAAAGGCATTGAGCCAAAAATCATATTTTGTAAAGACTACTACCCTTGGCTTCACCAAATCGAGAAACAGTTCCATGTCGAAACGAAAGTCGAAAGGCAAATAGCAAACGAAATCTACCTCTGCATAATTTTTTCGCACCTCATAGCCTGAAGGAGAATAAAAAGTGAGCAGAATTTTTGATTGAGGAAATTGTTTCCTGATTCCTTCAATCACGGGGCGTGCTTGTTCAAATTCGCCAAGGGAGGCACATTGAAACCAAATTGTTTTTGAATCTGTCCAGTTTTCGGTAGCAGTAAACAAAGTTTCATACCAGTTTTTGCGTCCCTCGACCCATTTTTGTGCTTTACTGTTTTTGAGTGCCCACAGTTTAGCCAGATTCCAATAGACAAAAATTCCCAGGTCGTACAGGTGATTTATCCAAGTTCTTTCCAACGCTTGATTTGGATTCGATGGGTGTGTGGCAGAGGGCAATCTGATGAACATGGTTGGTTTTTCTTTTATATTCAGGATTGAAGGTTCATATTTGCACCCTTCTTTTTAAATTTATAACAGCATGTCAGTAGCCACCGCATCGGCCAACCACATCATCGATTACCTCGGCAAAGATGCCGACCACTTATTAAATCACACCTGCCAGGCAGTAAAAAAATCTGATATTCATTTGCCTGGTGAAGATTTTGTAGACCGGGTTTTTGTTCAATCGAACCGAACACCTCAGGTTTTGCGCAGTTTAAATCAGTTGTACAATTCAGGCCGCTTAGCTGGTACAGGCTATTTATCCATTTTTCCTGTAGATCAGGGAATTGAGCACAGTGCAGGTGCATCATTTGCTAAAAATCCTATTTATTTCGACCCTGAATATATTGTTAAGCTGGCAGTTGAAGGCGGTTGCAATGGTGTTGCTTCAACCTTTGGTGTATTGGCTATGATGAGCCGAAAATATGCACACCGAATTCCGTTTGTGGTCAAAATCAACCATAACGAGTTGTTGACCTATCCAAACAAAGCCGACCAGATTATGTTCGGTAAAGTACGTGATGCCTGGAATTTGGGTGCCACTGCCATTGGTGCGACCATTTATTTTGGTTCCGAAAATTCAGGCCGACAAATTGTGGAGGTTGCAGCGGCATTTGAAGAAGCGCATTCTTTGGGAATGGCTACTATTTTGTGGTGCTACACCAGAAACAATGCATTCAAAAAAGACGGCGTAGATTACCATGTGTCAGCTGATCTTTCAGGACAAGCAAACCATTTGGGAGTCACCATTCAGGCCGACATTATCAAGCAAAAGCTACCTATGAACAATGGTGGTTATAAAGCCTTGAATATGGGAGGCTCCAGCTATGGCAAACTCGACGAAAGAATGTACACAGAACTTTCGACTGAACATCCAATTGATTTGTGCCGTTACCAGGTTTTGAACTGCTATTCCGGTAGAGCGGGTTTGATCAATTCAGGTGGAGAATCTGCCGGTTCAACCGATGTAGCTGATGCAGTGAAAACAGCGGTTATCAACAAAAGAGCGGGGGGGCAAGGGCTTATTTTAGGTCGGAAAGCTTTCCAAAAACCTTTCAAAGATGGTCTTGAATTGCTCAACGCTGTTCAGGATGTATATCTTTCAAAAGACATTACAATTGCATAAGCACACATTAAAATAAGGGCTAACCCCATAATATGGCCTGGTTTACAAGAGACGAAAAGGGAATTAATACGCCAACCGAACTAAAGCGGGAGGCGCCCGATGGATTGTGGTACAAGTGCCCTGAATGCAAAACAGTAGTACTTACCCGAGCCCATAAAGAGCATGCTTACACCTGTAGCAATTGTGGTTATCATGAAAAAGTAGGCTCGAAGGAATATTTTGAGTTGCTTTTCGATAACAACGAATTCACCGAGCTCGACGCTGACCTGAAAGCAGGCGATCCACTCGAATTTCAAGATACAAAAAAGTATCCTGATAGGTTGAAAGCCAGCATCGCAAAAACGGGTATGAACGATGCGGTAAGAACTGCGTGTGGATCATTGAGTGGTAATTCTGTTGTAATCGGTTGCATGGATTTTACCTTCATCGGTGGTTCTATGGGTTCTGTAGTTGGTGAAAAACTGGCCAGAGCCATCGACCATGCCCGCATAAGCAAATCGCCGATGGTTATCATTTCAAAATCGGGAGGTGCCCGCATGATGGAAGCTGGATTTAGTTTGATGCAGATGGCAAAGACCTCAGCCAAACTGGCTATGTTGGCCGAGGAAAAGATTCCTTATTTTTCCATTTTAACAGATCCGACAACAGGTGGGGTAACCGCTTCTTTTGCCATGCTAGGCGATTTTAATATTGCCGAGCCAAAAGCATTGATAGGTTTTGCAGGCCCAAGGGTGGTGCGGGAAACCATTGGCAAAGATTTGCCGGATGGTTTCCAAAGCTCAGAGTTTTTGCTCGAAAAAGGTTTTGTCGATTTGATTGTTGACCGTAAGGATCTGAAAGATAAACTAGCCGATCTAATTCGAATGACAGTTGGCAAGTAAGTTCTTTTCAAATCAACATATCAAAGCAGCATAACTTTCGGGTTGTGCTGCTTTTTTATTTTGAAGCATTGTTTTTTCTGATTCTGAAACCATCCTGAATCTTGTTTCCTCTGCCTTCTAACCAATCGATCCGATATGGCGCACAGGGCAAATCTGCATCCCAGCACTGCCCTGAAGCAAAAACGCTTCCCGGCTCTGGCAATGGGTGATAAATGCAGATTCCCGGGCTGATGGTGTAATGTGCCATCCGACCGGTTTTCCATTGGGCTGGCTCCACCAAGTGGTTTGCAAGCACCCGTTTATCTCTTGCTAAAACCAAAAACAAGCAAGCGGAAAGAAGAAGCATTGATGGTAATAGTAGGGTTGAAGTCTGAAAGTTAGATTGTTTCAAAATTGAACTCAAAGTCAATGCGGGCAAGGCAAGCAACAGCCCAAATTGAAACCGAGGCTCTGGCGCAGTCACAAACCAATACAACAGCGATATAACGCAAGCTACCGCCAGCCAGTCAGTTGTGGTTTGAACTTGTTTTTTGGCCAATCTAAACACCCAAAAGCAAACACTGATAAACAGTGAAATGAGTAGCAAAACATGGCTGAGTGACCGTTGTGCCCACCAAACCGGAAGCCATTCGCTTAGTTTCATGTCTGCTACAAGATTGTAGCTTGTTCCTTTTAAAATTTCAGCATGGCTCAGCTTAATTCTGGCGTGACCAATCACTTCCTGGTTGGTTTGGATTACTTTATCAAAAGGTAAAGCCCAATCTACATCGAGGCCGAAAAGCGGAAAAGTGAAAAATGGGTAACCAGTAAGTATAATATTTTTGGTGATTACCACAATTCCTGCCGCTGGAAGCACCCAGGCTCCCGCCAGCGTTTTCCATTTTTGCTCCGGCCAATGACGCCATAAGATCACGAATGGTAAAACAAGAATGATGATACCAGACAATTTGCATGCAACGCCAAAAGCTCCTAGCAACCAAATGAAGGCATAGTTTGGTGAGCTTTCCACCGACTCAAGCACCATGATGAGCGTTATCAACATCAGCAAAACATCTACCGACGGACTTGATAAAAATTCAATGGCCACGAAAGGAACCAAAATAAGGATAATCAAAGTAAACCAATCCACTTTTGGTTGTTTATAAAAAACACGGGCCGTAAAACCAATTACAAACCAAAGCAAAGTGAGTTCATTCAAATCGTCGAAACTGGAGCCACGTATCCATTTTTGAGAAAACAGTGCCTGTAGTGCATGAAAAGCAGATGCAAAACCCAGCCGGTTGTGCACATTGGCAAGCCCTGTAATCATGGGGTAATTTTGCATCCAGCGCATGGTTTGAATGTAATACAAGCCATGGTCGAACCATGAACTTGGTGCAGCCGCTTTCATGCAAAGTGCCAGCAAAAACACGAAAAGACTTAATCCTAAAATTACTTTTTCTTTTGAAAAAGTAGGTTTAAAACTAGACAGAGGTTTGGTTTTAGATTTCCACCACCAAAGATTACTTGCCAATGCCAATCCAATGAAAGGGACATGTAGGGTTATTTGTAAGGGAATAAAAATCCAAAATGTGAGACAAATTAGACCCCCAAGTGCCAAACCAGTGAAATAGTTTGTTGCATAGTCGCTAAGATGTTCACGTTGTTTTTTGAAACCTGAAAGTTGATTGAAAGCCCAACCAGCACTTATGAGCAACCAGGAAACGTAAAAAAATGATAACGCTATCAGCAACATGGTGAAGAAATTCTGGGTCAAATATGGGTTCTCCATTTATAATATGATGATTTTACCATGGTAATTTCGTTAATTCTGAGTGGAAATTAATGAATGACATTGGGATCATCTAGCCTCCATTGAAGTCATGTGTAGAGATTTTTTAGACTAGGCTTAGTAATTCTTATTTTCATTTTCTACTTTTGCAGCCCGTTTTAAAGGTGGACGAGTTCCACAACAAAAACTTTATGGCAGTAAAAATCAGATTAGCAAGGAGAGGCCGCAAGAAGCTAGCCCTCTATGATGTGGTAGTAGCTACATCAACATCCCCAAGAGATGGTCGTTTCATCGAAAAATTAGGGGTGTACAATCCAAACACAAATCCAGCCTCGGTACTCATTAATCCTGACAGGACATTGCATTGGCTTATGGTAGGTGCACAACCAACCGACACAGCACGCAATTTGCTTTCTAACGAAGGCTTGATGTTCAAAAAGCATTTGCAAATTGGTGTGAACAAAGGCGCCATTACGCAGGAGCAAGCCGATGAAAAGTTCGAGGCATGGAAAAACTCAAAGTCTAGCGACAATGAAAAAGCAGCCGAAGCTTTAGCTAAAAAGAAAGAAGCCGCTTACAGGGCAAGAATTGAGGCTGAAATAAAAGTTAGCGCCGATCGTGCTGAAAAATTAAAATCTAAATTGGTTGTTGATGAGCCTGCTCCAGCAGTTGAAGAAACACCAGTAGCTGAAACTCCAGCGGTTGAAGAAGCTCCAGTTGCTGAAGAAGCTCCTGTGGCAGAAGCCCCTGCAGTTGAAGAAACACCAGTAGCTGAGGCTCCAGCGGTTGAAGAAACTCCAGTAGCAGAAGCACCAGTTGCTGAAGAAGCTCCTGTGGCAGAAGCTCCTGCAGTTGAAGAAACACCAGTAGCTGAGGCTCCAGCGGTTGAAGAAGTTTTAGTAGCTGAGGCAGACGCTCCAGCAGCTGATGCACCAGAAGAAGAAACTAAAGCATAAATATATACCATGAACCTTGACGAAACCTTTGAGTTTGGTTCCGTAGAAAAGGTGCATGGGCTAAAAGGTGAACTGATGCTGATTCTTGACGTTCAGGAACCAGGTCAGTACACGAAAGTAAACGAAGTCTTTGTTGACAATGCAGGCCAGTTAGTTCCCTTTAAAGTGGAACGTTGGCGGGTAAATAAAGACAGAGCACTTGCCCAACTCGCAGGAATAACAAATCCAGAGCAGGCAGTAAAATTAAAAGGCAGGAAGGTGTTTTTGCCTGTAGATCGGCTACCTAAGCTGAAAGATGACCAGTACTATTTTCACGAACTCATTCAATTTGAGGTAGAAGATGCCTCAGAAGGTAATTTGGGAAAAGTGGGAAGGTATTACACAACCGGGCATCAGGATTTTTTAGGGGTTGATACAAGTTTTGGTGAAATGTTGGTTCCTATCAACGATGCCTTCATAGCCCGGGTAGATAAGAAAGACCATAAGGTTTTTACCCAATTGCCCGACGGTTTTGTAGCATTGTACAAGGAAGAAGCAGCAGCTCGGGATGCGGATTGATATCATCACTTGTGTTCCCAAATTGCTTGAGAGTCCTTTTCAACAGAGCATTGTTAAAAGAGCTATCGAGCGTGGAGTTGTAGATGTGCAGATTCACGATTTACGTGATTATGCGATCAACGACCACAAGCAAATCGACGACTATGCATTTGGAGGCGGCGCCGGCATGGTAATGATGATTGAACCGATTGATTCCTGCATTGGCAGATTGAAGTCCGAAAGAGACTATGATGCAGTGGTTTACATGAGTCCCGATGGTGATTTGCTCGATCAGAAAATAGCTAATCGTTATTCACTGTTCAACAACATCATCGTCCTTTGTGGTCATTACAAAGGAGTTGACGAAAGGGTGAGGGAGCATCTGGTTACACATGAGATTAGCATAGGTAACTATGTTTTGTCCGGTGGTGAACTTGCTGCGGCTGTTTTTTCAGATGCCATCATTAGGTTACTGCCAGGTGGCATGAACGATGAAACATCTGCTTTGACCGACACATTTCAAGACGGTTTGGTAGCTCCCCCGGTTTATACAAGACCAGCTGAGTATAAAGGCTTAACTGTTCCCGATGTGTTGCTTTCAGGGCACCAAAAGAACATTGACGAATGGCGTTTTCAACAATCATTGGAACGCACAAGACTCCGAAGGAGTGAATTGTATAAGATTTTTACAGAAGAAGAAAAGAAATAAAAAACAAAGGCCATGAACGAGTTAATTAAGCTGGTCAATCAGGATTCGGCAGCAAAAAGAACCGGTATGCCGGATTTTCGTGCAGGAGACACAGTGAACGTGCACGTGAAAATTAAGGAAGGAAACAAAGAAAGGATTCAGCAGTTTCAAGGTGTTGTTATTCAAAGAAGAAACAACAGCAGCAATGGAGAAACCTTCACTGTAAGAAAGGTGTCGAACGGAGTTGGTGTCGAGCGTGTATTCCCGCTTTTATCACCAAATCTTGATAAAATAGAACTGGTTCGCCAGGGCGTTGTTCGTCGTGCCAGACTTTTCTATTTGAGAGGTTTGTCGGGCAAAGCAGCCAAAATCAAAGAAAAAAGAAGATAGTCTTCAGGCTATATTTAAAAAACAGGCAGGCAATTTCGATTGTTTGCCTTTTTTTGTTTCTACTGATTTCTATGGCAGGTTTAGGTTTCTTTTCAAAATTGACTTTAACAACTTGACCTCCAATTCGGTGGTTTCAATAGCTTTGTGTCATCAAATTGCTACATTCATGGCTTATTTAACTTTTGTAAAATTTCCAATTTTTTACAACGAAAACCTACATTGACATGCGCATAGATTTTTCGAAATACCAAGCTACCGGAAATGATTTTATGTTGGTCGATAACAGGGAAAAACAGTTTCCGGAACATGATAATGAATTGATTGCCAGACTTTGCCACCGTAAATTTGGAATAGGTGCAGATGGGCTGATATTACTCCAGAACCACGAAGACTTTGATTTTGAAATGGTTTATTTCAATGCTGACGGAAAGCCTGGCTCCTTTTGTGGAAATGGTTCAAGGGCTGCTGTTCGGTTTGCTGAATTTTTGGGAATGGTAAAGCTGAAAGCCAGGTTTCTGGCTGCTGATGGCCTACACGAGGCCTGGATATCGCCTGAATCTATTCAGGTGAAGATGATTGATGTAGATAAAATGATTCCAACGGAATTTGGTTTTTTCCTCGACACCGGCTCGCCTCATGTTATCATTCCAGTCGACAACCTGGTCTTCGCCGATGTAGACTCACTGGGTAAAAAAGTGAGGCATGACCCGATATTTTTTCCTGGGGGAACAAATGTCAATTTTGTTAGTTTTAAAGGCACTGGTATTCAGGTACGAACCTATGAGCGAGGCGTTGAAGCTGAAACTTTATCTTGTGGAACAGGCGTTACTGCCAGTGCTTTAGCTTCTACTCAATATGGAAAATCAAGCCCTGTCAATGTGGAAACACCAGGTGGAATGCTGGAAGTGACTTTTAACACCCATGAAGGAATATTCGATCAGATTTATCTGTCCGGGGCAGCTATTAAAGTTTTCGATGGGCATATTAATCTGTAGCTCGTGCAACCAGGAACTATTATTTGTTGTCATTAAGGCAACTTTCAACTATCATTGAATCTCAAATCATTTGAAATGAACATGAAGAGTCGCTACAATTTAGGACTGGCCTTTTTTGCCATTTTATTATTTCCAAGCATTCAGAGCACTTTTGCTCAAGATGCGCAACAGCTCAAACAGATTTTTGAAGCTACAAATCAATCTGAACTGGCTCGTTTGAGTGCAGAGTTTGAAAGTAGATACTATGAAAATTACACCAAAGCACTGGAGTTAGCTGGAAAAAATAACTGGCCATTGAAGCGAGAAACAGCTGGTGGATGGCTGGTATTGGATGGTGTCGATGAATTGGGCATGCCTATATATGTTGGATCGGAAAACAGAAATGCCGCTGTTTCGATCGGCACTGACAAAATTCGGTTTGCCGGAGGAATGGCCAACTACAACCTGGGTGGAAGAGGTTATATTCCAAGAGTTTGGGATGGCGGTGCCGTAAGACGAACGCATCAGGAATTTGAAACCAATAGAGTAGCAAATATTGACGTTCCAAATTCCACTTCGTGGAGCGAGCATGCCACACACGTAACTGGCACTGTAATGGCAAATGGTAGAAATGCTTCAGCTCGTGGCATGGCCAACCTGGCAACGGGGCGATGCTTCAATTCTGGAAATGACGATGCTGAAATGGCTTCCGAGGCCAATTTAGGTGCTTTTATCAGTAATCATAGTTATGGTGCCAGAGCAGGATGGGATTTTAATGGAGGCTATGTTTGGCATGGTGGAGTAAACGATTTGGTAGATTTTAAAAATGGTCATTACAATGCTAAATGTCGTACCTGGGATTTAATCATGAACAACGCACCCTATTACCTAATTTGTAAGTCAGCTGGCAATTCCAGAGGGTTAGGTGCACCATCGGGTTCCTCATATAGTTTGGCATCGGGAGGAACAAGTACTTTGTTTCGGCCAGAGAACGGACCTTATGATTGTTTGCAAACCTATGCCAATACCAAAAATATTCTATTGGTAGGAGCTGTAAATCGGGTTACAAATGGATACACAAATCCAAATTCTGTTGGTATGAGTTCGTTTAGCAGTTGGGGGCCAACAGACGACGGCCGGATTAAACCGGATGTAGTTGCCCAGGGAGTAAACGTATCTTCATCAACTGTTACCAGCAATACATCTTATGGTAGCTTGTCAGGCACCTCCATGTCAACACCAACTGCCACTGGAACAGGTGTTTTGTTGCAGGAATTTCATGCAAACACCCATGGTGGGCGATTGATGCGAGCGTCAACGCTGAGAGGTTTGTTTATCCATACCGCTGACGAATGTGGTCAAAATCCTGGTCCTGATTATGCTTTTGGTTGGGGTTTGATCAATGCAAAAAAAGCAGCAGACCTTATTAAATCCGACAGTTTGACTTCGCTCATATTGGAGTTGCCATTAGCCAACAATCAAGTGTATGAAAAAGAAGTAACTTTTGCTTCGGGTGTTCCAGTTACAGCTACAATTTGCTGGAACGATCCTGCATCTTTGGTCGGCTCTGCTGTAGTGAATGATAGAACCCCAAAGCTTATAAATGACCTTGATTTTAGAATATTAGAGTTAAGCACTGGAGACACTTTGTTTCCCTGGAAACTAAATTTTGAAGTACCTACTGCTCCTGCCACCAAAGGCGACAACATGTTAGACAATGTGGAAAGAATTGATTTTACACCTTCCAATACCGGGGCATATAAATTATTGATTTCTCACAAAAGGAATTTAAACAATGGCAATCCCCAAATTGTGTCTTTATTGGTAAGCGGAATTCAAGACATTACCAATTCGACTTGCAGAGGAACAACAAAATTTACTTCTCCATCTGGGATTTTTAACGATGGTTCGCTGGCTACGGCCAATTATGGGCACATGGCAGATTGCAAATGGATCGTTGACCCTGCAGATACAAATTCTATTATCAGCCTTGCTTTTAGCAGATTTAGTTTACTACCCGGAGATACATTATATGTGCGCAGAGGGAATTCAATCAATGCACCTTTGGTAGCTAAATTGGCAGGAAACCAGTTGCCTCCAACACAATTGGTGACAGGAGGCAAAGCATTTCTACATTTTGTGAGCGACGGTTCTGGAGCCTCAAGCGGTTGGGAGCTCGGTTATTCCATGCTTGTTTTACCTGCGGGAACACTCACCACCCAATCATCTTCATTTTGCTCTCAGGTTCAAAATAGGTTCGGTATAAACGCAGGTGGTCGTGATACAACTGGTTATCGATTTAACTGGACATTTCCTGGTGGCACGCCATCAAACAGTACCCTGGCTAGTCCATTAGTTACTTATTCAGAACCAGGCACTTATTCAGTTTCACTTTCGCTTTCCAATCCTGCAGGAGCTGTTCAACTCAGCAACAGTGATTTTGTGGTAGTGCTCAACAGTAGTCCAAGGGTTTCAACAGGATTTTTTGATGGATTCGAATCAGATTCTTTCCCCGTGTATCCATGGGCCGGAGGTGCTTCATGGTGGATAACAGGCACACCTGGTATTGATAATTGGCAAAAATCACAAGATGCTGCTTTTCAGGGAGCATCATGTATCATGGCTCCAAACCGTCAACCTGCTTTAGGTGTTCGAACCATTATTTCTCCCAATTTTGACTTTACACCTTTAGAGGGCACACTGAAATTCAGTTACAGGTATTCTTTTGCCAGAACGGCTACCAACAATAATGATGTTTTTCAAGTCTATACTTCATTCGATTGTGGCCGAACCTGGACATTGCGGAGAACGAGAAATGCTGCAGGGTCGGGCATCAGTGCTTTGCCCACTATTCCGGGAGTTATTGCTATTCCAGGGCCTTATGCCCCTTTTGGTGAAGATGAATGGGCGCTGGACAGCCTAATGTTGAACTTAGGTACTGCCCGTGCAAATGTGATGTTCAGGTTTGATATGACTGCTGGCGGGGGTCACCCAATTTATCTGGACAACATCAGGTTCAACTCAGAACTGGTAACCGATCTGTTTGAAAAAACTGCTACAGAAAATATCCATGTATTTCCAAACCCTAATGAAGGTCAGTTCCGCATTTCATTGCCTGTTCGGCAAAAAGCAACTGCAACTTTGACCGATGGTCTGGGGCGTGAACTTTGGTCTCAAAACCTTCAAGAAAAACAGCATGATATTTCTTTGAATCTAAGACCTGGAATTTACTTTTTAAGGGTAAAAACCGGTCAAAACGTTCAAGTAAAAAAACTTACCGTTCGGTAAGCCTTCCATGAAATTAATTTATTTTTTCGTTTTCATATTGAGCACCATTTCATGTGGCGCTCAATCGTTTTCAGACCGCCCATGTGGAACCACTCACATGGTTGAAAAGTCCTTAGCTGAAAATCCAGAAGCACAAATCAGATTCGAAAAACTTCAAAAATTCACCAGGGAAAACAGGGAAAAAGGAGCGAATGATAGTCTATTGATAGTTCCGGTTGTGTTTCATATCATCCATAACTACGGCAGCGAGAATATTTCAAGAGCGCAAGTGCTTGATGCTTTGCGCATAGCCAATGAAGATTTGCAAAAGCTCAATGCAGATACAGGTCAGGTGTCTGACTTGTTTAGACCAATAACTGGCAATACACGCATTCAACTGCGTTTGGCCACAAAAGATCCTAATGGCATTTGTACAGACGGAATAACCCGAACAGTTTCTGCGCTCACCAGCAATGCTGACGACAATGTGAAAGACCTGATCAGTTGGGATACCCGCAAATATCTCAATGTGTGGATTGTGCGGAATATTTCGTTTGGTGCCGGAGCCTATGCTTATTATCCTGGCACACCGCCAATACCTGAATATGAAGGCATTGTGAACCGGGCAGATCAGTTTGGAAGTATTGGTTTAAGCCCGGGAGGCAACTTTTCGGCCCGCACTTTTACCCATGAATTAGGCCATTATTTCAATTTGGCTCATACATGGGGCTCAACCAATCAGCCTGGTTTGCCATCGAACTGCAATTTCGACGACGATGTGGAAGACACCCCGCTTACCATTGGCAACTCTGGCTGCAACCTCAATGCAGAAAGCTGTGGTTCTATTGATAATGTGGAAAACTATATGGACTACACTTCTTGCAGCAAGATGTTTACCATGGGGCAAAGTGCCAGAATGCGAACCTGCATGTTTTCAAGTATAGGAGGCAGAAGCAACCTGTGGGATTTGGATAATCTGATCGCTACTGGAACTCAAGATGGAGTATCATCTTCTTTATGCTCTCCCAAAGCTGATTTCAATGTAAACTTAAGGATTGCTTGCACCAATGCCAACATTCGAATGAATGGCTTTGTGAGTCAATTAAGCGAGGATTCCATACAATCCTGGACTTGGACTGTACCTGGAAGTAATCAAGGAACCGTTTTTGGAAAAAATGCAGATGTGTCGTATCCGCAACCTGGGACGTATCCAATTAAGCTGGTAGTGAGGTCGAGGTATGGCAATGATTCCATTTCCCGGTCTGATTTTGTAAGGGTTGCATCTCCTCAAACCGTTTTTGATGCACCAATAAACGAGGATTTTGAATCAACCAGCTTTCCGGGTGACCCTTCTGTACTAACTTCCTGGGTGGTGAGTGGAAATGGAGGGAGCAACTGGCAACGCAATGCGCTGGCAGGACTGGGTTCAAGCGCTTCTTTGTATTTACCCATTCGAAACAACAACCTGAACGATACCTGTATCATTACGTCACCTGCTTTAAACCTCACCACTGCAAGCCGGCCACTTCGTTTGAATTTCTGGTTGTCACATGCGCCCAGGCTGGCCGATGCCAGAGACTTGATGCGAATTTTGATCTCTACAAATTGTGGCAGAACCTGGGTTCCAAGGGCTGCAAGAGCTGCCAACAGCGTTACACAACCATTGAATACTACGCCAAACGGTGTAGGCGTTACCGGAAATTTTGTACCTACTGCCAATCAATGGCGTTTTGAAACCGTGATGTTGGATGGTTATGAAACTGTGCCATCCATTCGGATTCGGTTTGAGTTTGTTTGCCGTGGCGGAAACGCCTTGTACATCGACGATTTATACATGGGTAATTATAGGCCTACATCTTTGTCTGGTCAGACACAACATGGAACTTTTAATGCTTTTGTAGATGAAAACAATTTGCTCAACGTGGAAACGGAATCATTGACAAGCTTTGGCCTTTTCGATTTGACGGGTAGGAGAGTAGCTACATTTTCATCATCAGCATTTGCCAAAACCACTGGTAATTTCTGGCAACTCAATCAGCCATTGAAGCAACAAAATGGAATTTATTTACTCAAATCCGAAAGCGATCTGAGAGAAGTTATCAAGCTTCAGATTTGGTAATCCATGAGCAGTTTGGAAGAAGCCGGTGCTCATATTGCTTCAACATTCGGGTTCAAAGTGCGACTGAGAGCTTGCGGAATTTTAATTCATGAGGATAGAATTTTGCTGGTTAAGCACCTTGGTTTAGGATTAAAAGGAGAACTCTGGTCGCCACCTGGTGGGGGCATTGAATTTGGGGAAACTTTGACCCAAGCAGTTGAAAGAGAATTTGTTGAAGAAACTGGTTTGTATGTAACTGCAGGGGATTGGCAATTTTTGTATGAGTACGTAAGGCCACCTTTGCATACCATCGAGTGTTTTTTTTCAGTGCTGCCCAAATCGAATCCAATTGATTTTCAACTCGGAACTGAGCCCGAGACCAAAGGCAACTCGCCCATTCTCGTTGATATTCGGTATTGGTCATTTGAAGAGATTCAGGCGGTAGGTCTGGACTATTTTCATGGCCTGTTTAGCCAGATTTCGTCATACAGCGACATCGGCAAACTCAAGCATTTCACATCGATGCCTTAGCTCTCAATTGGTTTTTATAGTTTTGAAGTCCGAAAATAGAAAAGTATGTCGCAGGAGTACACAACCGTTATTGGCTTAGAAGTTCATGCCCAGTTGCTCACAAATAGCAAAGCCTATTCAACAGATTCTACTGAATATGGAAACTTGCCCAACACCAATGTTTCTCCCATTACTTTAGGACACCCTGGCACCTTACCAGTTTCCAACAAAAAAGTGGTTGAATTTGCCATTAAAATGGGTTTGGCTTGCCAATCAGAAATTTCCCGCTTCAACTACTACGACCGCAAAAATTATTTTTATCCTGATTTGCCCAAGGGTTATCAAATCACCCAGGACAAAACCCCCATTTGTGTGGGAGGAAAAGTAAGGATACGCTTGAAAGACGAAGTAAAGTATATCAACATTACCCGCATACACATGGAAGAAGATGCTGGTAAAAGCATGCACCTGGACGGCAACGACGAATCGTTGATTGACTTGAACCGGGCTGGTGTGCCGTTGATTGAGATTGTATCGGAACCTGAAATGCGCAATTCAGATGAAGCTTACGCCTACCTCACCGAAATCAGGAAGTTGGTGCGTTACCTGGAAATTTGCGACGGAAACATGGAAGAAGGCTCCATGCGTTGCGATGCCAATGTGTCTGTTATGAAAAAGGGAACAACCATTTTTGGTAAGAAAGTGGAAGTGAAAAACATGAACAGTTTTCGCAATGTGCAGCGGGCCATCGATTATGAAGTAGAAAGGCAGATTGCGATCATCGAATCGGGTGGAGAAGTGATTTCTGAAACCCGCATGTTCGATGCAACTTCAGGCAAAACTCATTCCTTGCGAACGAAAGAAACTTTGAACGATTACCGGTATTTTCCTGAACCTGATTTGCAACCCATTGTGGTTTCGGAGGAATGGTTACAAAGCATAAAAGCCACTATTCCAGCACTTCCAGATCAGTTGTTCGACAAGTTTGTGAACGAGTATCATTTGCCAGAATACGACGCTGCTGTGCTTACCGATAGTAAAGAAGTTGCCTTGTATTTCGAGGATTTGTGTAGCAACACCAACCTGTACAAAGCTGCCTCCAATTGGGTGATGGGCCCTGTGAAATCATACCTGAACGAGTTGACGCTGCACATCAAAGACTTTCCATTGACAGCGGAACGCCTGGCAGAAGTGATAGCACTGGTCGATTCGGGCAAAGTGAGCCATTCATCAGCGGCGATGAATATTTTTCCGGTAATGATAAACTCTGAAAAATCTGCCTTGGACATAGCCACAGAACTGAACCTGATTCAGGACAGCAGCGAAGATTCATTACAACCCGTGGTGGATGCTGTGTTGGCAGCTTTCCCTGAAAAAGTACAAGAATACAAGTCAGGCAAAAAAGGATTGCTTGGCATGTTTATGGGCGAAGTGAAACGGGCTACCCAAGGTAAGGCAGATCCTAAAGTAACTTCAGCACTGCTGGAAAAGGCTTTGAATGCATAAACAAAATTCATTTTGACATTCCTAAATCATAAACGGTATAAATGAAAAAACCCTGCTGTTTCCAGCAGGGTTTTTTCTTGTGAGCAGTGCAAGATGATTACATCATGCCGCCCATTCCACCGCCACCCATTGGAGGCATTGAAGCTTCTTTTTCTTCTGGGTCGTCGGCAACTACGGCTTCGGTAGTCAACAACAAACCAGCAATAGAGGCAGCGTTTTCAAGTGCCAAACGGGTTACTTTAGTTGGGTCGATGATACCAGCAGCGAAGAAGTTTTCATACTTGTCGTCACGGGCATTGTAACCATAGTCACCTTTTCCTTCACGTACTTTGTTGATCACCACTGAAGGTTCTCCACCAGCATTGGCCACGATGCAACGCAATGGAGCTTCAAGGGCAGTTCTGATGATGTTTACACCGATTGCCTCGTCTTCGTTACGGGTATCTAATTTTCCAAGGGCATCGGCTGCACGTAAAATGGCAACTCCACCTCCTGGAACGATACCTTCTTCAACAGCAGCACGGGTAGCATGCAAAGCGTCGTCAACTCGGTCTTTCTTCTCTTTCATTTCTACTTCTGTGGCTGCACCAATGTACAGGATGGCAACGCCACCACTCAATTTGGCCAAACGCTCCTGAAGTTTTTCACGGTCATAATCAGATGTTGTAGACTCTATCTGAGCTTTGATCTGATTTACACGACCTACGATTTCGTCTTTTTTGCCAGAACCATTTACAATGGTTGTGTTGTCTTTGTCGATGATAATTTTTTCGGCAACACCCAGGTATTCCAAAGTGGTGTTTTCCAGTTTGTAACCTCTTTCTTCAGAAATTACTTGTCCGCCAGTCAAAACAGCAATATCTTCCAACATGGCTTTTCTGCGGTCGCCAAAGCCTGGTGCTTTCACGGCAGCCACTTTAAGTGCACCACGGATTTTATTTACAACCAAAGTTGCCAACGCTTCTCCGTCCACATCTTCAGAGATGATCAACAAAGGGCGCCCGGTTTGAGCAGTCAACTCGAGTACAGGAAGCAATTCCTTCATCGAACTGATTTTTTTGTCGTAGATCAAAATGTAAGGCCTGTCTAATTCGGCTTCCATTTTCTCTGTGTTGGTCACAAAATATGGTGACAAATAACCACGGTCGAATTGCATACCTTCCACTGTTTTCACCTCAGTTTCGGTGCCTTTTGCTTCTTCAACAGTGATTACACCGTCTTTACCCACTTTGTCCATGGCGTCGGCAATCATTTTGCCAATTTCTGCGTCGTTGTTGGCAGAGATGGTAGCAACCTGGCCGATTTCGTTTGAATTGCTAATGGCTTTAGACTGTGTGCGAAGGTGAGCAACAACAGCAGAAACCGCTTTGTCGATACCTCTTTTCAAGTCCATTGGATTGGCACCTGCCACTACAGATTTGATACCTGTGGTGAAGATAGCCTGCGTTAATACTGTTGCAGTGGTAGTTCCGTCACCGGCAAGGTCAGCTGTTTTTGAAGCTACCTCTTTTACCAACTGCGCACCCATATTTTCAATTGGGTCTTTCAATTCGATGTCTTTGGCCACGGTTACACCATCTTTAGTAACAGCTGGAGCTCCGAATTTTTTATCAAGAATAACGTTTCGGCCTTTAGGACCAAGTGTTACTTTTACGGCATCGGCCAATGTGTCAACACCTTTTTTTAGCTTTTCACGAGCGGTGGTGTCGAAATGAATTTTCTTTGACATGATTTTTAGATTTTTTAAAAAGGTTGAACAACAGATTAAATAGTAGCCAAAATATCAGATTCACGCATGATGAGCAATTCTTTGCCATCTACAGTGATTTCGGTACCGGCATATTTGCCATAAAGCACAACATCGCCAGGCTTAACTGCCGGCTTGTTGCCTTTTTCATCAACTTCACTTGTGCTTACTACAGTACCTCTTTGTGGTTTTTCCTTTGCGGTATCGGGAATGAAAATTCCTGAAGCTGTTTTTTCTTCGGCTGGCGAAGGCTGAACAACAACTCTGTTTTGTGTTCCTGCAATTGGTTTGATGTTGATTGACATATCTGTTAAACGTTGAATGTTAAATTGAACAAAAGTTTGTTTCAACTTAGCCTGCGAATGTTGTGCCAATGAGGAAATGGCATATCATTGGCGCCTTTCTCTGCCAGTATTGGCAGTATATCCATTGCAAGTTTCAGGAGTTGCTGACAAAATTTCAGGACTGCAATATTGCTTTCTTAAAGAGCAGACGATTGATTGAAAAAAGTACAATTTGTCCCTTTTAAAACTTCAGTTTTAACTTCCAGCAAAGGGAGTTCCAAATATGTCTACCGCCAACCCGGCCCATACGAGAAATAAAAAGAAGAATAGAACAAGGCAAGCCACGATTCGCCAGGCAGTTGTTTTCACCATTCTCAGGATGAATTCGAGGGTCATCCCCACGCCAAACAACATTATGCCAACCGCCACAAAATCGAACATCGTCCAATGTGCATCTTCAGTAAATGGCATAGCCATTAGGGGAATAAGTAAAAGGGAAGCACCATCAAGCAAAATAAAGAACAGTCGCTTGTTTTGATTGAACAGAAGTGATTGTTGCTTTTCCATGGCTTATCAATATTATTTGATCGAACGTAAACCGGTTAAATAAGTTGTTTCAGTTGACCTGGACTCATTTTTTAGACGGGATGGAATTTGAATCCTGGGGTTTCCCGCTTATCCTCATTTTCTACAAGTGCCATTTGGCAGCTTGCCATTCACCCATTTTTGATTAAATCTAGCCTGTTTAAGGCTTTTAACTTGCCAACAGTTGGAGGTTCGTAGGGGTTTCTTTTCCTTTGAACCTTCATGTTCAAACCAATATCATTATGCTGTCAAAAGAAATAGAGCAAGCGCTCAACAATCAACTGGTGCACGAGGCCAACGCTTCACAGGCTTATTTGGCTATGGCTTCCTGGAGTGTGAAAGAAAATCTGCCCGGAGTAGGTGAGTATTTTTACAATAATGCGGAAGACGAGCGAATGCACATGCTCGAAATGTATCGATACATCAACGACAATGGAGGTGTAGCCATTCCACCAGCGGTGGGCAATGCAAAAATTGCTTTTACTTCTTTGCTCGAAGTGTTGGAAGATACTTTCAAACTTGAAGCCAACAACACCGTGAGCATCAACAAGCTGGCCGACCTGGCGATGGCCCAGAAAGACTACGCTACATTCAAATTCCTCGATCCTTTCATTGCCGAACAGCAGGAATCGGAAAAAGCGGTAGCCGAGCTCATCCACATGGTGAAAGTACTTGGAACCGATGCCAGAAATCTGTTTTTCATCAACAAGCATATTCAAAAATTAGTGGACAAAGCGGCTGCTACGTCCAATCAGTAAGCACTTACACCAAAAAGTATGAGCATAATCAAGGTAGAAAATGTAACCAAAAGGTATTCAGCCCACACTGCATTGGATGGGGTGAGCATGGAAGTACCAACGGGGAGTATTTTTGGTTTGTTGGGTCCAAATGGAGCTGGAAAAACTTCGCTTATCCGAATTATAACCCAGATAACTGCTCCGGACGAAGGCACCATCTATTTTAATGGAGAGGTGTTGAAACCAGAACATGCCAGCCGGATAGGCTACCTACCTGAAGAACGAGGCCTGTACAAAAAAATGAAGGTAGGTGAGCAACTGGTCTACCTCTCTCGCTTGAAAGGATTGTCGGCCAAAGATGCCCTGGAGAAGGTGAAAGACTGGTTTATCAGGTTCGAAATTAAAGAGTGGTGGGACAAGAATGTAGAAGACTTGTCGAAAGGCATGCAGCAAAAAGTGCAATTTATTTCCACCGTGGTGCATGAACCTGAGCTCATTATTTTGGATGAACCTTTTTCCGGCTTCGACCCCATCAACGCCAACCTGATCAGAGATGAAATTCTGAGGCTACATGACCGGGGCTCGACCATTATTTTTTCGACTCATAGAATGGAAACAGTGGAGCAGCTTTGCGACCATATTGCACTGATAAACAAGTCGAAAAAAGTACTTGACGGTAAAAAAGAAGACATCAGAAAACAGTTCAGCACCTATACGTACAAAATTTCGGGCACCGGCCAACTGGAAGATCGAGAAAGCCCTTTCGAGCGGCTATCTGTAAAAAACGAAAGTGAAAAAAATAGCTTCGAGGCTGTGTATAGAATTAACCCCGTTCACTCGCCCAATGAGTTGATTAACTGGTTAACATCGCAGGTTGAGATTCACCAATTTGAAGAAGAAATACCCTCCATGGGCGACATTTTTATAAAAACAGTTCAGGACGACTCAAACAATTTATAAGGCTATGAGAACAAATAATATTCGACTCATTCTTCAAAGGGAATACCTGACCAGGGTCAAGAAAAAGTCGTTCATCATCATGACGGTTTTGGGCCCCCTGCTTTTCGCAGCCATCACCATCATTCCCATTTGGCTGGCTTTGCGCTCTGCCAAAACCAACAAAGTTGTTGTGCTCGACGAAAGCGGACTTTTCAGCGGAAAGTTTGAAGACAAAAAATCGGTTAAATACCGCTTTATAAAAGGAACACTTTTTGACAGAAAAGTAGAATTTTTGGAGTCGGAAGACGATATTTTGCTGTACATCCCACCTTTCGACCTCAAAGATCCATTGCCGGTTCAACTGTTTTCAAAAGCAAATCCAAGTTTGGAAGTAGAATCAGGCATTTCAAAAACGCTGGAAAAGGAGATCAAAGATCTGAAGATGAAAGCCTTGAACATCGATCCTGGCACGGTGGAGAAATTGAAGTCCGAAGTGGACATTCGTACCATTTTGCTCAACGAATCGGGCGAGCAGGAGGGAAGTTCGGCTGCTGCCACCATTGCAGGTTTTGCGGCCAGTTTTCTCATCTACATTTTCATATTTATGTATGGCAGCATTGTGATGCGTGGCGTGATTGAAGAAAAAACAAACAGAATCGTAGAAGTTATCATTTCGACAGTAAAACCATTTGAACTGATGATGGGCAAGGTGTTGGGAGTGGCTTTTGTGGGTTTAACCCAATTTATGTTGTGGATCGTGCTCACCTGGGGCATCACAGCGGGCGCAACGGCCTTTTTGGTAGATTCAAAATCGATGGAGGAGCAAAGCAAGGAAATGGTCGAATCAACCAATCTAAACCAGGACATGAAGGAAAAAGCGCCTTCAAACCTGAAAGTGGCCAAGTTGCTCAACAGCGTAAGTACACTCAATATTCCGTTGATTGTGGGTTGCTTTTTGTTTTACTTTTTGGGTGGATATCTCATGTATTCGGCCTTGTTTGCGGCTGTGGGTGCAGCGGTAGATAATGAAACCGATTCCCAACAATTTATACTTCCGGTCACCATCCCCATGATTTTGAGTATGGTGCTGGCTCAATTTTTCATTTCCAATCCCGATTCTTCCATGGCCTTCTGGTTGTCGGTTTTTCCGCTCACTTCGCCGGTGGTGATGATGATTCGTTTACCGTTTAATCCACCGGTTTGGGAAATTTTGCTGAGTATGGTGATGTTGGTGTTTGGTTTTGTAGGCACCATTTGGTTAGCTGCCAGAATTTACCGGGTTGGCATATTGATGCATGGTAAAAAAGTGAATTACAAAGAGCTGTCAAAATGGCTCTTCTACAAAGGCTAATTCCACGGCTTTTTGCACAAGAAGCCCGCATGGCCATGTGAATCATTGAATTCAAGTTATTTGGTTTTCAGCAACTGAATAGTCGGCATTCACCTGATTTATGCGGGCATTTCTGGTTGGTGCGAAATTTTTGATGCTGTCGAAAAGGCGTCAGCATCGTCATACTTTTTTTGCTCCTTTTTAGTGGTTCATATCTCCACAGACCACCTGCAATGCAATACCTTGTAGTTTTTATACACGCTAATAGCCCCCAACATTTCCGCCAGAAGTATTTTCTGAAATTTGGGTCAACCTTTTTTTATATGCGTTTCAATCGGTATTCTCAACCCACATAGTTGAACGATGGCCAATGGGAGGTTTTGGATAAAGATGCGCACCAGCGCTGGTAAAGTTGCTGATGCAGCATTTCAAACGCTATTCTTGACCGCACCAGCACCAGTAGCAACAGCGTGAACAGCGTGCGAGTGGAATTGTAAACGAGTGCGAGTGGGATTATGGCTCCAGAGGAGCCTGATGTAAATAGAGAATAATCGAAAGCCATTGAATGAGCTCCAGAGGAGCGATACCTGAAATAAGTGTAAGGGTTACAAATTGGTATTTCTAAGATGCCAATTCAAGGTTAGTGGGGACAACAAGTTTGGTGTTTTATTAGACAGTTCGCGGAACCTGGGATAGGGTTTCGACATTACTAATGGCGAAAAGCGGATTGAAAATTAACTTGTTCGTGCGGGATTGCGTTTAAACTTTTGTTGTTGGCTCGTTTTTGAGCTCTTCGCAGATTTTTCTCTTGCCAATTTTTGTTGCTTGAAATAGTCACTGAGGGCTTGCTCCTCTGTGGTGGACAAACCGACTTGATCACCGATGAAGTCAACTTCCAATTCTGTTTTTTTTGTTTGCATTACTGGTTTGGAAAATAATTATAGATCAGTTTCAAAGCTGCTTGTGTCTCAATTATCATCAGCCGTCCGCCGAAATGAAATGCACCAAGCGACTTTTCATAGTGCCCTATTAGCTGTGATTTGGAAGTAAACGAGACATTGCCATCGTGCCCTCGCTGAAAAGAAAGTTTGCAAGCAAAAGCGACAAGATTTCCCGGAACCCCAGAATAAACTTTAGTCTGTCCTTTGTTAAACGGTGCACTTTCAACCAAATGGATATACACATGATCCGATTTAACCTCCAAGCTAATAAGTCCTTGAACGATGAGGGGATTGTGAACAATTGTCAATTTATAAATGTCTCTTGCGGGTTACTTCAGTTCATTTTTCCAATTAAAAAGCCAGCCTTTGGTTTTGCTGACTGTTTTCAGGTCTCTTGATGTCAAAATGGAAATATCTGTTGCGAAACTGTCACCTGTCACAACGTTCTCAATGCTGTTGGTTAACTTATCGACTAAAAAGTCAAGGCCATTTTCATCGTCCTTTTTCACAACGTTAATGTATGAAAAATTACTAAAAGAGCCAATCGATTCCGTAGGAACCTTTTGTTCAACATATATATTTACCCTACTCTGACCCATAGCTGACGCTCCGGATAGTGTCATCTCGAACCTGAATCTTGAATGAGTTTCTTAGGGCATGAACCTTGGCGAAGAGAAGTTAAAGTACTTAACAGCCACTTTGCCAACTTGTCGTTTTATAAAACGGTATGCATAACCTGCAATACAAATGGTGATAAGCGGATTTCTGCTTTCAAAACAACAACTCAGGAAATGCCACCTTTTTATCTTCGCCTAAAAAGCATCGGGCTAAGGATGCTGCGGTGCGGGTAGTGGCCACCATCATGGGGCTTTTTTCGCCATGGATAAGCACATCTACGGTAGGAAGCATCAGAAATTCTTTTTTCAGGTTGGGGTCTAGTTCTGTTGGTGAAGGGAATTGCTGCAACACCAAGGGGCGAACGAGCATATCAACCAATGGCCGAAAGGGTTCCATGATGTCATCGGCCAGGCAATAGGCGTTGTATTTGTTACGGTGAAAAATGCCAAGTGTGGGCAGCAAGCCTGAGCCTACCAAAGAACGGGCGACAACAGCCCTGATGATGGCATAGCCATAGTTGAGGAAAGCATTGGGATAGTTTCCGTCTCGTTTTCTGAAAAACTCATATTCAGGAGGCAAAAAGTGTTTCCAATAATAGGCCGCAGCCCTCGCTTCATAGTTATCGGGGTCGCCTGATTTCACATTTTTTGCCCAATGCCACACAGGGTCTGCATTGGCACCCCAACTGTGGAGCACCCTGGCTTGATTTTCGAGTTTGGCCGTTACAGTTTGTGCCCAGAGTTGCTTTTTGAGCGGCAAAGAACTGTCTATTTGGGCTTTGAAACGCTCTGATTGCTGGGTGTGCCCATCGAGAGGCAGCATGAGCCCAACGGGATGGTGCCGCTCATCGCAGGTGATGATGGCTGCATTGTTGGCCAGCAGGGCGTTGATGAGGCTATGGCTAAAAGTGATTTGCTTGTGGTCGAATATGATAACACCAATGTCTTCAATGGGCACAGTGTTCTTTTTGGTCAGCTCTGCCATGCCCTGGTCGTTGGGGAAATCGATGACCAATTGATCGTTTCTCAAATGCAGATAGGCAGGGTTGCCAAAGTAAAGGGTGCGTTTGATCATGGGGAAAGGTAAAATTAACTAAATCATATCGACCTAAAGAGATGGCAAAGGAAATTTATAATTGGAAGTTGCAGAACTTAGCCTTTAAGTTTTAATGCAATTAAGAAGTGAAAATATGAGATACGAGTAAAATAATTCAGGCATCACTAAAATTAATTTGAAAAAAAAGTTTTGACGATGTATACAAATCCGCTAAAGTTGTATAAAAAATAAGCCCTACCAAGGCAGGGCTCTAGAAATCTTCGGCTTATAGCCTTATTGTGAAAAGTCTTTCGTTGGCACAAATAAAAAGAAAATAAGAACATGGAAAAAATTTTAGGACTAGACCTGGGTACAAATTCGATTGGTTGGGCTATTCGAGATTCATCTTTAGCACAAGATCAAATCATCAAATTTGGTGTTACTACTTTTAAAAAGGGTGTTGGTAGAAATAAAACAGGTGAATTTTCTTTTGCTGCAGAGCGGACAAAGAAACGAGCCACTAGAAGGCTCTACCAAGCTCGAAAGTATCGAATCTGGAATACCTTAGAAGTATTAATCACACAGGGATATTGCCCTCTTTCAATTGAAAACCTGGATAAATGGAGAAAGTATGATCAGGAAGAGGCAAGAAAAAATAATAATGGTGGGCGCCTTTACCCTGTTTGGGATGTTGCATTTGAAGATTGGGTAAAACTAAAGTTTGGATCAGACCTTAAGCCAAGATTTACAAGCCCTTATGCTTTGAGAAGATTTCTGATTGAAAATCAATTGGACTTTAACCAAGAGGAAAACAGGTTTATGCTTGGAAGGGCTATGTATCATTTGGCTCAAAGGCGAGGATTTAAAAGCAGCAGAAAGGATAAAACAGATACCGATTCTTCAAAAGAGGGGCTTGGTGAAAATGAATTGGCCGATTTGAAGTATTCGGAAAAGAAGAAGAACAGGAAGCTTGAACCTTTCTGGGACAAGTATCCACATGCGAAGACCGTTGGCGCCTTATTTGCCTATTTGGAAGATGAAGGTTTGCGGATTCGCCAAGAAATTAATCAATATGTTATTCGGCAGGATCTAAAAACCGAAATTCAGAAAATCTTTACCTTTCAGCAGCTTGGCTTAGATCATTCATTGTATATCGGGCTGGTAAGAGGTGAAAAAGATAAAGGTGGGAAAGAGCGGAAGAAGGATTATGGCTCCATTTTTTTTGTTCGTCCATTGCGTTCGCAAAAGGGACTTGTTGGCAAATGTACTTTAGAGCCAAACAGAGCCCGCTGTCAGGTTTCACATCCAGATTTTGAAGAGTTCCGTGCCTGGAGTTTGATTAATAATATTAAAGTAAAGAAAGCTGCAGACCCTATTCAGTCCTTTACTCAGCTATCCTTGGAAAACCGGTCCCAATTGTATAAAGACTTGTTTTTGGGTCGGAAAAAGGACCATTTCCCCTTTTTTGATATTATTAACTATTTTAAGAATAAAGGTCAAATCTGGGATTTTAATTATACAGGGAAGACAAATGTTTCAGGATGCCCGGTTTCATGCAGGCTCTATGAAATTTATGGTGAAAATTGGAAAACGATAATTATTCAAGCCCCATTTACTAAGCCAAATCGAAAAGGTGAGGAAAAGCCTGTCACCTATACGTATGAAGATCTTTGGCACGTGCTGGCTACATACCAGGATGATGAATATGTGGAACACTTCGCAACCGATGTGTTGGGGCTTGATGAAAAAGGAGTAAAGCAGTTTAAGATAGCTTGGAACACAATTCCAGAAGGTTATGGCCAATTGAGTTTATATGCTATCAAAAAAATCAATAGGTTTTTACAAAAAGGGCTGATTTATACCGAGGCTGTTCTTTTGGCTAAACTCCCTGATATCATTGGCGAAGAAGAATTTGCTGCAAACGAAGCGGAAATTGTGGGAGTGATTAGCCGTGTAATAGAAGAAAACCGACTTCAAAAGCGGTTGCTTTCAACAGCAAATGGCCTTATTAGTCAGTATAAAAATATGGTAGCCGAAGAAAAATTTGGCTATAAAAACAAGGATTATGTATTAGATACTGATGACCTTAAAACGGTTGAAAAGGCATTAATCGATCAGTTTGGTGAAACAACTTGGGGGAATCTTCCTGAAGAAACAAGAAAAATATATTTTGACACTGTTAAATCCTGCTATCAAGCTTTTTGGCAAACTGGCTTTGAAATGGTTGAACATTATGGAGAGAAGCACTTTAAGGTAAAAATAGGCGGGCAAAATTTCCTAAGGGCAGACACAGGGTTTTATCGTCTTCCAAAGCTCTCAGATACTTTGGCAGAATTTCTATCCAATCATTTTGAAGTAAATGTAAGTGCTCTGGCAGCCATTTATCACCCCTCCCAAATGGATATTTATCCAAGAGGAAAAGCAAATGAGGCAGGCATGCTATTGCTTGGAAGCCCCAAATCCGGGTCGTTTAAAAACCCAATGGCGATGCGCACTTTGCATGTCATGAGGGGCTTAATCAACCATTTGATTTTAGTTGGAGATATTGATGAAGATACCCGCATTGTAGTAGAAGTAGCTAGAGAATTGAATGATGCCAATAAACGTTGGGCAATAGAAAGCTGGCAACGGACAAGGGAGGCTGAAAATCAGGAATTTGCCAAAGCAATTGAGGATATTTTAATTAATGAGTCAGGTGTAATTGCTGATTCAAAAAGCATAAGTGACATTGATAAATTCAGGATATGGTATGAGCAAAGTGACGAAGATGCATATCCGGATTTTGTAGAAGAAAAGAAGGATGTAAAAGGAATAAAATGGGCATCAACAGAAAAGGAAACGATAAAGAAAATCAGGGCAGAAAAGGATCGTGTTTTGCGTTACCGATTATGGCAAGAGCAATCGTGTCGCTGCATATACACAGGAAACCCAATTCGCATATCTGATTTGTTTCAACCTAATCTTATTGATTTTGAGCATACAATACCTAGAAGTATCTCGTTTGATAATTCGCTGGCAAACCTCACCGTATGTTATGCCGACTACAATCGGAATATCAAGAAAAAACAAATTCCTTTTCAACTTACAAAACATTACGAAGGAATTTTAGATCGAATTAGGCCGTGGGAAGAGCGGGTGGCAGTTATAAAGCAGCAAATTGAATTCTGGAAAGGAAAGGCTAAAAAAGCTGCAACAAAAGGGGATAAGGATGATGCCATACGCCAACGTCATCTATGGCAAATGGACCTCAATTATTGGGAAAACAAAGTTAACCGATTCAAAATGGAAGAGGTTACCACTGGATTCAGAAATAGCCAATTGGTCGATACCCAAATCATTTCCAAGTATGCATTCCATTATTTGAAAACAGCTTTTAACAGGGTTGATGTTCAGAAGGGCTCCATTACAGCAGATTTTAGAAAGATATACAAACTTCAACCTCAAGATGAAATTAAAGACAGGTCATATCATAGCCACCATGCAAAGGATGCGGCAGTTTTGACTTTGATACCCGTGGCTGTCAGGAGAGACGCCATTTTAGAGAAAGCATACAAGTGGGAGGAAGAAAAGTGGACTCAATACCATGAGCCACCTTATGCAAGTTTTAAAACCACCGAAGTTCTAAAAATTGATGATGAAGTTTTTGTGAATCAGGTTTCCAAAGATCAAACCTTAACCAGGGCAAAAAAGAAACTCCGACAACGGGGAAAACTGAAGTATTTTGAAGATCCAATTACAAAAGAGAAAAAAATCAGGGTTGCCCAAGGCGATATCATAAGAGGACAAATTCATGGTGACACCTTTTATGGCAAAATCAAAAGGGTGAAATTTGATGAAGATGGTAAACCGATTAGGGATGAAGAAGGCAAGTTTATTTTAGATGATAAAAATGGTGGTTTTGTATTTGTAAAGAGAGAAACCATTACTAAAGACTTTAAAACAGACAGGATTGTTGACCCTATTTTGAAGCTGGATATTGATAAGCAAGTAAGCGCTGAAGGCAGTATGTTGAAAGCCATCGAGGCAGGACTATTCCGTTTGAATTCTAAGGGTGAAAAAATAAAGGTAGACAAAAATGGCCGTCCTTTAAGACCAGTGCGCCACGTCCGGATTATTGCAGATGTTACTGATCCATTGGTTATTAAAGACCAGACTCACAAAACAGGAAAAGAAGAAACTGAATATAAGAATCACTATTATGCCACTAATACAGGCAATTACGCTTATGGTATCTTTGAAAATGAGACAGAAAGGGATTTTGTAGTAAATAATCTTTTTGACTCCACTCAGATGCTTAAAGGCAGGAAGGGTGAAGGTTTGAAAGTGGAGGAGTTATTTGAAAAGGAGAAAGAGACTGGAAAAGGAAAGAAAAAATTACTTGTACCTCTAACTCGGGTTATAATTCCAGGAATGCGAGTTATTTTCTTTAAGGAAAATAAAGATGAATTGAAGGAAATTTCTAAAAGTGAAATGCGAAAAAGACTTTACGTTGTAAATCGAATTTTTGATCGAAAACAAGGTTTAATTCAATTCCAGCATCACATGGAAGCAAGAGATGATGCGGCTTTGTCGCTTGCTTATCCCAAGTCAACTTATGGTGAAAAGGGAAAAAATGGTTTTTCGGAATTCAATTTCGAAATTCCCAATCCAAGGCTCCTTTTAAGCAAATCCAAACTTAACTTTGCACTTGAAGGTTCTGATTTTGAAATTCTGCCTCACGGTGAAATAAATTGGCTGTATTAGAGATTTTTATAAATTTTCTTCTTGATAGCGCTTATGGATTTGTCTCCTACAATGATAATTGGATGAGAAACCTGAAGCATTTTGAAAATTAACTCCTCAAATAACCCTGCATTCTGTGGGGTTATTTGTTTATAGTCTTTTGATTATTAGTGTTTTAGATATTTTTGGAAATCGAACAAAATAATTATGAATTTAAATGCCTATCGGACTATGTGGGTGATGGTGATGTTTGACTTACCTACTGAAACAAAGAAGGACAAAAAAGCCTATACTGATTTCAGAAAGAGTCTACTAAAAGATGGCTTTCGCATGTTTCAGTTTTCAATTTACCTAAGGCATTGCAGTAGTTGGTCGAATATGGAAGTGCACAAAAAAAGAGTGAAAAGCTTTTTGCCGGAAAAAGGTTTAGTGGGAATTTTTATCATCACCGACAAGCAATTTGGCGACATGATGCTATTTGATTGCAGGGCCGAAAAAATAGCTAACCCACCCCCTCAGCAATTGGAAATGTTTTAAAAAAGGAATGCCCCTGCCAGGAATTCATCCTAAACAGGGGCATTTTTTTGTTTGTGCAAAACCTTTGCAACATCTTGTTTTTCAATCACCTACAAGCTTCAATACTGTGACAAAGGTCAATAAGTGAAAGAACGAAAGCAATTCACAACCCACGCCTTCGTTGCCTTCATTGAAGAGCACTGTGACAAAGGTCAATAAGTGAAAGAACGAAAGCAATTCACAACTTATCGACAATTGCGAATACATCATGGCAACTGTGACAAAGGTCAATAAGTGAAAGAACGAAAGCAATTCACAACCAATACCTGACCGGGTCTCTTTTGCACCGTACTGTGACAAAGGTCAATAAGTGAAAGAACGAAAGCAATTCACAACATGGAAATGCTGATGAAAAGCCCGCAGGAGACTGTGACAAAGGTCAATAAGTGAAAGAACGAAAGCAATTCACAACTGCCATCGCTACCGTAATTAAGCCTATTCCACTGTGACAAAGGTCAATAAGTGAAAGAACGAAAGCAATTCACAACCATCATTTGATTTCATTGATTCTGTTCTTGACTGTGACAAAGGTCAATAAGTGAAAGAACGAAAGCAATTCACAACTGGCCGATACAGCTTTGGTCATTTCTTCGCACTGTGACAAAGGTCAATAAGTGAAAGAACGAAAGCAATTCACAACCACTTGCAGAAGTTGACCCGTACTATCATACTGTGACAAAGGTCAATAAGTGAAAGAACGAAAGCAATTCACAACGCTTAGTGTGAAAGTCAACGACACATAGCGACTGTGACAAAGGTCAATAAGTGAAAGAACGAAAGCAATTCACAACGGCTTGACAGGTTGTAAGTTAGCCAGATTTACTGTGACAAAGGTCAATAAGTGAAAGAACGAAAGCAATTCACAACTGATTAACCTCGTTGGTTGGTGGATGGTCAACTGTGACAAAGGTCAATAAGTGAAAGAACGAAAGCAATTCACAACCGAGCGTGTAGCTGCATAACGTTAACCTATACTGTGACAAAGGTCAATAAGTGAAAGAACGAAAGCAATTCACAACACAAGTTTAATTAGACCGAAAAAGAAATGAACTGTGACAAAGGTCAATAAGTGAAAGAACGAAAGCAATTCACAACCCTTTCCATTTTATACCGACCTCCCGGATAACTGTGACAAAGGTCAATAAGTGAAAGAACGAAAGCAATTCACAACCCTCTTGGCTTCACCTTGACTTGCATGAGCACTGTGACAAAGGTCAATAAGTGAAAGAACGAAAGCAATTCACAACTAGATGATTGGTGCAAAGAACTTAAAAGGGACTGTGACAAAGGTCAATAAGTGAAAGAACGAAAGCAATTCACAACCCCGATTGATAGCTTCCTCACGGGTTTGTACTGTGACAAAGGTCAATAAGTGAAAGAACGAAAGCAATTCACAACCGCTGGGTGCGGCTGAATCAACCACGTAGAAACTGTGACAAAGGTCAATAAGTGAAAGAACGAAAGCAATTCACAACCGCAGAGCGTGAGCGTAGCGGGCAAAAAACACTGTGACAAAGGTCAATAAGTGAAAGAACGAAAGCAATTCACAACCAGGAAATAAAGCAAAAGTTATATCCCCAAACTGTGACAAAGGTCAATAAGTGAAAGAACGAAAGCAATTCACAACTCCAAAATGCACATACCAAGGGAGTTTGTGACTGTGACAAAGGTCAATAAGTGAAAGAACGAAAGCAATTCACAACATTATTATTCTCGTTTAGGTAAAATTGTAAACTGTGACAAAGGTCAATAAGTGAAAGAACGAAAGCAATTCACAACTGGAAGCCCAGGGGGGAGTGTTCTTGTTAATACTGTGACAAAGGTCAATAAGTGAAAGAACGAAAGCAATTCACAACCTGACTGCTCGCCTGCAAGTAGCTGGTTCAACTGTGACAAAGGTCAATAAGTGAAAGAACGAAAGCAATTCACAACACCGAGATACTAACACTCACCCCAGGTCTGACTGTGACAAAGGTCAATAAGTGAAAGAACGAAAGCAATTCACAACAGAGAAACACAAAAGTTAAAATAACTAATGACTGTGACAAAGGTCAATAAGTGAAAGAACGAAAGCAATTCACAACTGACTGCAACCCTTACACGTTTGTTTGTGTACTGTGACAAAGGTCAATAAGTGAAAGAACGAAAGCAATTCACAACCAATAACCGGTGGAGCAGGCGCACCAATTCACTGTGACAAAGGTCAATAAGTGAAAGAACGAAAGCAATTCACAACGCCTGCGTAACGGTAGATGACAACCTGGACACTGTGACAAAGGTCAATAAGTGAAAGAACGAAAGCAATTCACAACACGTTTAGTTCGTGCTTCAATTTCGTTTAAACTGTGACAAAGGTCAATAAGTGAAAGAACGAAAGCAATTCACAACAATTTCCTGCAACCTGGTGTTCCATGAATTACTGTGACAAAGGTCAATAAGTGAAAGAACGAAAGCAATTCACAACTTACAGCAGGCGACGTTGGAAACTATGATAACTGTGACAAAGGTCAATAAGTGAAAGAACGAAAGCAATTCACAACAAGCCAGTGGCCACGGAATAAACCCTGTATACTGTGACAAAGGTCAATAAGTGAAAGAACGAAAGCAATTCACAACTTGTCGCAGACAATACCACCTTGGTAGACGACTGTGACAAAGGTCAATAAGTGAAAGAACGAAAGCAATTCACAACTGCTTGGCAGTCATAACACGCTCGCCCTTGACTGTGACAAAGGTCAATAAGTGAAAGAACGAAAGCAATTCACAACAAAGGAACAAGTAGGGAAGATGCTCACGTAACTGTGACAAAGGTCAATAAGTGAAAGAACGAAAGCAATTCACAACTTCGCAAAGCACCATACGTTATAAGCAAGCACTGTGACAAAGGTCAATAAGTGAAAGAACGAAAGCAATTCACAACTGCTGGTGTCGCCATTGCCATTGTGGCCGACTGTGACAAAGGTCAATAAGTGAAAGAACGAAAGCAATTCACAACTTGACAGCATTTGCATACATGAAAGGCGAAACTGTGACAAAGGTCAATAAGTGAAAGAACGAAAGCAATTCACAACCTGTAAGAATTCAGCTTGTTGCCCAGGTCAACTGTGACAAAGGTCAATAAGTGAAAGAACGAAAGCAATTCACAACGTATTTGCCTCACAGCAAGCAATTGGGTAAACTGTGACAAAGGTCAATAAGTGAAAGAACGAAAGCAATTCACAACGGTATGCAGGTGATTAAAGAAAAAGGCATAACTGTGACAAAGGTCAATAAGTGAAAGAACGAAAGCAATTCACAACCCAGGCAGTTCATTGAACATTGCGTTTTTACTGTGACAAAGGTCAATAAGTGAAAGAACGAAAGCAATTCACAACAATTTTGAAGGCTACCAGGATACCGGAGATACTGTGACAAAGGTCAATAAGTGAAAGAACGAAAGCAATTCACAACTGAGGCAAATACAGGTAATCAGGTGATTCAACTGTGACAAAGGTCAATAAGTGAAAGAACGAAAGCAATTCACAACGGGGGGCATGGTATCTTGATAGAAAAAATACTGTGACAAAGGTCAATAAGTGAAAGAACGAAAGCAATTCACAACCATGGCAGCTTGGTGGGGTACATTGTACTACTGTGACAAAGGTCAATAAGTGAAAGAACGAAAGCAATTCACAACTGCTGTAGGGTTTTCAACTTTAACTACTGACTGTGACAAAGGTCAATAAGTGAAAGAACGAAAGCAATTCACAACAACACCGATTGCTTTGTGGTGATAGTACCACTGTGACAAAGGTCAATAAGTGAAAGAACGAAAGCAATTCACAACCATGTGCATCTTCTTTGTATCATGCAAAAAACTGTGACAAAGGTCAATAAGTGAAAGAACGAAAGCAATTCACAACACCAGACGCATGTCGGAATATGAACCGCAGACTGTGACAAAGGTCAATAAGTGAAAGAACGAAAGCAATTCACAACCCATTCGCCTAAGGTGTAGACGGAATGATAACTGTGACAAAGGTCAATAAGTGAAAGAACGAAAGCAATTCACAACATGAATTATTGGCATTACTTACTATTTCAGACTGTGACAAAGGTCAATAAGTGAAAGAACGAAAGCAATTCACAACAATAATTCCTAATCTATTATCTTTGAATCAACTGTGACAAAGGTCAATAAGTGAAAGAACGAAAGCAATTCACAACACTGAGGCTAAAGGGCTTGCAAGTGATTGGACTGTGACAAAGGTCAATAAGTGAAAGAACGAAAGCAATTCACAACTTAAATCCCTCCTCAAAGACAGACCTGATTACTGTGACAAAGGTCAATAAGTGAAAGAACGAAAGCAATTCACAACTTGCAGAGGTCAAGGACAGAAGCCCGAAAACTGTGACAAAGGTCAATAAGTGAAAGAACGAAAGCAATTCACAACCAAATTCTGAAAATTCTTCCTCCATCAATTACTGTGACAAAGGTCAATAAGTGAAAGAACGAAAGCAATTCACAACTATATTCGGTTTCTTGCGGCCTATATCTACACTGTGACAAAGGTCAATAAGTGAAAGAACGAAAGCAATTCACAACTCATAGGTTTCAGCAGGATTCAGGTAAACACTGTGACAAAGGTCAATAAGTGAAAGAACGAAAGCAATTCACAACCTCTGAGCCTTTGTTGGCTTTTCACCTGCCACTGTGACAAAGGTCAATAAGTGAAAGAACGAAAGCAATTCACAACGCGTGTCGGTGTTGATTGTCAAGCCTGATCACTGTGACAAAGGTCAATAAGTGAAAGAACGAAAGCAATTCACAACCCTTTGAATCATGAGTTGCCAACCAACCAAACTGTGACAAAGGTCAATAAGTGAAAGAACGAAAGCAATTCACAACTATTGCCAGACTATCATAAACTGCTTTCGTGACTGTGACAAAGGTCAATAAGTGAAAGAACGAAAGCAATTCACAACTCCAATAGCTGAAGTTCAAGAACGTCAAAGACTGTGACAAAGGTCAATAAGTGAAAGAACGAAAGCAATTCACAACTAACTATTAACGGTTGCACGTTTGAAATTGACTGTGACAAAGGTCAATAAGTGAAAGAACGAAAGCAATTCACAACGTATTGAGTAGTTATAAGCAATTGCTAAGACTGTGACAAAGGTCAATAAGTGAAAGAACGAAAGCAATTCACAACTGCGCTCCGAATGTAGTGGTTGAGCCACAGACTGTGACAAAGGTCAATAAGTGAAAGAACGAAAGCAATTCACAACTGCGCTGCGAATGTAGTTGTTGAGCCGCAGACTGTGACAAAGGTCAATAAGTGAAAGAACGAAAGCAATTCACAACTTGTGAATCGTGCTGTGGAAGAACCGGTGACTGTGACAAAGGTCAATAAGTGAAAGAACGAAAGCAATTCACAACTTGAGGACAACGCAAAAAACAAAAAGCTGTACTGTGACAAAGGTCAATAAGTGAAAGAACGAAAGCAATTCACAACCCTTGGTCATGCATCGCAAATAACTTCTGCACTGTGACAAAGGTCAATAAGTGAAAGAACGAAAGCAATTCACAACTACCTTGTTCAATGTTTGCCTCACAATCTACTGTGACAAAGGTCAATAAGTGAAAGAACGAAAGCAATTCACAACCAACAGCTTTAACAGGAACTACCAATGGGAACTGTGACAAAGGTCAATAAGTGAAAGAACGAAAGCAATTCACAACTTACACGATCCCGATAATGTTCGACAAGGCCACTGTGACAAAGGTCAATAAGTGAAAGAACGAAAGCAATTCACAACCAGGCGAAAGCCACCTATCCATGATTGATGACTGTGACAAAGGTCAATAAGTGAAAGAACGAAAGCAATTCACAACTTGTTGTGCTTGTTCCTTCTTGTAACTTAAACTGTGACAAAGGTCAATAAGTGAAAGAACGAAAGCAATTCACAACGGATGTACTCAGGGCTTGACACTATGGACACTGTGACAAAGGTCAATAAGTGAAAGAACGAAAGCAATTCACAACACTGGAGACTGAGTGAGGACCAAAAGCAAGACTGTGACAAAGGTCAATAAGTGAAAGAACGAAAGCAATTCACAACTGATGGGGCTGGACGATGAGCAGAAAATCAACTGTGACAAAGGTCAATAAGTGAAAGAACGAAAGCAATTCACAACTGGATAAACTCTATCCCCTGCCCGAACCACACTGTGACAAAGGTCAATAAGTGAAAGAACGAAAGCAATTCACAACACCTTGGACGGCCTGCTCATCAAGTGTGCAACTGTGACAAAGGTCAATAAGTGAAAGAACGAAAGCAATTCACAACTTGCCTGCCCACCACACCCCAACAACTCAACTGTGACAAAGGTCAATAAGTGAAAGAACGAAAGCAATTCACAACCCAGACCACCATTTGAAGTACCAACTACTGACTGTGACAAAGGTCAATAAGTGAAAGAACGAAAGCAATTCACAACCTTCATTCTATTGAGCATTTCAGACCCTAAACTGTGACAAAGGTCAATAAGTGAAAGAACGAATAGCCCTGAAAGGGTGTCATACCACAGGAATGGGTAACGCCCATTCCGACATAGCCCATTCCAACATCATCACCCATTCCAATCGCTAAGCCAACAAAATACACGAAACGCCACATTTATCCCATCAAATGCACCATTCCTCCGCAATTGCCTGTTAGGTTGATGCGAATTCCACAAATTTGCGGCCTCAACCTTAACTACTCTTGAAACCATTTTTAGTTCTCCTGGCCCTTAGTTTTTTTAGTTTCCAATCTTCCGTTTTCGCAGCTTTAATTTCGGGTCGACTGGTCGATGAATCAGATAAACCTGTTGCCTTTGCCAATCTGGTGCTGATGCGCACTGCCGACAGTACCCGGATAAAACTGGCAGTGAGTAATGAGTATGGCGAATTTCGATTCGATGAAATCGGGGTAGGCAAATATAAAGTGCTGGCCACGATGGTTGGCTATAAAACAACTGAAACCCCTGTTTTTCAAGTGCAAACTGCCGATGAACAAGTGAAGTTGGGCAAGCTGCTGCTACAGTCGGGCGATGTGAAGCTGAACGAGGTAACTGTGGAGTCGAAAAAGCCCATGATTACGGTGCAGCCCGATAAAATGATTGTAAATGTGGCCGACAATCCTTTGATGGTGAACGACAATGCCCTCGAAATTCTCAGAAAGTCGCCAGGTGTGGTGGTGAACCAGGACGAGCAGATTTTTCTGCAAGGCAAAAGCGGTTTGCTCATCTATATCGATGGCAGGCAAAGTCCTTTGAGCGAGCGTGATCTGGCCAACTGGTTGAAAACCATTCCTGCTTCGCAAATCGAATCCATAGAAATCATTACCAATCCTTCTGCCAAATACGATGCCGCTGGCAATGCCGGAATCATCAACATCAGGCTTCGCAAATCGAAAGAAACTGGCCTGAATGGTAGTGTAAACAGCAGTTTCAGCCACGGACTGTACAACGAAACCAACAACCCGAGAACCAACCAGGGTATTAATATCAACTACGGCGCAAAGGCCTGGAATGTGTTTGGTTCTTATGGTTTCGACAGGGCCAAAAGCTGGTCGTTCATGAACACAGAGAGGAATCAAAGCAATCAGTATTTTGACCAAAAAGGTTCAACCTTGAGCAATTCACTGGGAAATAATTTTAAGGTTGGTTCCGATTTTAAACTAAACAAACGGCATACAGTGGGCGTGGTGCTGGACGGTAACCTAAACAACAGCGAGAATGAAAGTAATTCCCGCATGTCGATTTACGAGGACAACGAAACCCGGCGGTATTTGCAGGATTTGCAGGCACAAAGTTTTGCCACACGATCTTCGGCCAATTTCAACCTGAACCTAAACCATCAATACAAAGACACCAGTGGTTTGGAAATCACTTCCGATGGAAACATTGGAAATTATTCGCTCGACAACCGCACCCGACAACCTAATTTTTACATTAGCAACACCCCGCCTGCTCAGGTTGATCGAAGTTTTGGACTGAAAACACCAACCGATATCCGGATTGCCATCTTAAAAACAGATGTTGAAAAAAGGAAAGGCAAATCTGTGTTTGGGGGTGGATTTAAAATATCGAATGTAGAAACCCAAAATACATTTCTGTACCGTGACCTGGCCAATGGAAAGGACTCTGTGCTTTCCGACCGGAGCAGCGATTTTCGATACGCAGAGCGTGTTTCTGCCGGGTATCTCATGTTCAGGCACAAGTTGAACGAACAATGGAATTTTCAGGCCGGGCTCAGGGCCGAACATACCATTTCGTCGAGTCGTTTGCAGTCGACTTCCTTGAAGCGGGACAGTGTGGTAGATCGGAGTTACACCGATTGGTTTCCTTCAGCGGGATTTACTTTCAATGCCGATAGATCAAATTCACTCACCTTGAGCTACAGCCGAAGAATTGACAGGCCTGTGTATCAGTTTTTGAATCCGTTTCAATTTAAGATCGACGAATTGAGCTATGAGCAAGGAAATCCCTTTCTCCAGCCACAATACACCAACAATTTTCAGCTCAGCCATACTTTCAAGTACATGTTCACCACATCGGTGGGCTACAGCCATACCACCCAGTTTTTTGCCCGATTTATTGATTCTTTGGGGAATGCATCCTACCTGACCAGAAGAAATCTGGCCGATGTTCAGACATTGAATGTAAATGTGAGTTCGCCTTTGCCCATTGCCAAGTGGTGGAATGGATTTATTAATCTGTCGTACAATCACCAACTGTATGAAGCAGATTTTGGCCCCGGTCGGGAAATCAGGCTGGAGGTTGACTATTACAACATATTTATGCAGCACAACATCACCCTGGCAAGCGGTTGGTCGCTTGTTGGTTCTGGGTTCTATGCATCGCCCAATGTGTGGGGTGGCACTTTCAGAAACCGAAGAATTTGGAGTGCAGAAATTGGCCTTCAGAAAAAGGTACTTCAAAAGAAAGGAACACTGAGTCTGGCGGTGGCCGATGTGTTTCAAGCCATGCGTTGGCAAGGCGTGAGCAATTATGGTGGCATCAACATCAATATTAGGGGAGGGTGGGAGAGCCGACAAATCAAGGTGGGCTTCAACTACAGCTTTGGGCAAGACGAAAAGAAAATCTTCCAGCGTAAACGCAACACCAATACCGAAGAACGCAAACGACTCAACGCAACTGATTAATTCCCATACATTCAATTGGTAAAATCAGGCTAATATTGAGCCCGGAATAATTAGAAAGTACAGTATGCGCCACCTCGCATGGATTTGGATAGTTTTGTTTTTGCTGTTTGCTGCTTTTCAGATGAACGACGAGGATTGGTATATCTGGATTTTCATTTATGTGATTCCGGCGGTGTTTTCGTTTCTGGCATGGCGGGGTGTTTACCACAGAAAAGCGATGAGCATTATTGCAGTTTTCTACTATGCTTATGGCATTTATCTGTTTCCAGGCTCTGTTTCCGAATGGTTGCACAGCGAAGAAAAAGCAAAAGGTTTGGAGATGAATGTGCCTTTTGTAGAAGATGCCAGAGAATCATTGGGCTTGTTTATTTGCATGATTTGTTTGCTGGGCTATGTTTGGTGGTCAAATCGGAAAACAAAGCCTCAACAACAGGGTTCATAAGGCATGCGAATTCTGCATCAACAGTTTCAGGTCAACTATCAATATCCGGTTTATTTTGGGCGAGGTTGGTTAAAGCCTGAAAACCATGAACTTGCCAACTTTTTGTTGAATGGCAGCAAACAACAGAAAACCAAGGTGCTGGTGTTTGTAGATGGAGGCGTTTCAACCAGCAATCCTGACTTCATACTACAGATTGAGCAATACTTTCAGGCTCAATCCGATCTTTTCCTGGTGGCCATGCCATTTGAGATACCCGGTGGTGAGCAGATAAAAGACAACCAGGAAGCAGTGGATCAAGTGCTTACCTGTGTAGATGATTACGGAATAGACCGGCAAAGTTATGTGTTGGCCATTGGCGGCGGTGCATTTTTAGATGCGGTAGGCTTTGCTGCTTCTCTGGCGCATCGGGGGGTGAGGCTCGTTCGCATGCCAACTACCGTGTTGGCCCAAAATGATGCAGGCATTGGGGTAAAAAACGGAATAAACCAATTCGGCAAAAAGAACTTCACTGGCAATTTTGCTCCTCCCTTTGCTGTATTCAACGATTTTGAACTGTTGAATACTTTAGACGACCGCCATTTTAAAGCCGGGATAGCTGAGGCCATCAAAGTAGCCCTAATCAAGGATGCTGCTTTTTTTGCCTGGTTGGAACAACATGCTGAAGATATGCTTTTGAGGCAAAACAACGCTGTGGAATACATGATTGAACACTGTGCGGCGTTGCATCTGGAGCACATCAGGTCAGGCGATCCTTTTGAAACAGGCAGTTCACGGCCTTTAGATTATGGACATTGGTCGGCGCACAAACTGGAAAAGCTGACTTCAAATCAGGTGTTGCATGGCGAAGCGGTTGCTTTTGGTATGGCTGTAGATGCGCAATATGCCCAGGCAAAAGGCTGGTTAAATCCAGAAGATGGCAATAGAATTTTGGCCTTACTTCAGAAGTTTGGTTTTATCCTTCAGCTACACAAGTTTACAAACAGTTCGATGAACGCCAGTGAATTGTTGCTTGGTCTTGAAGAGTTTAGGGAGCACCTGGGTGGCAATTTATGCATCAGCATGCTCACGGGAATTGGCAGCAGCCAGGACGTGAGCGAAATTGACATGGAGGTTATGGAGGAAGTGCTTGGGGCCTGACGAAAGACCCTTTTACTCTTTCACCAACTTCAGCACCCTTTGGCTGTTCCCGGAAATCATTTTCACCAGGTAAACTCCAGCAGGTTGGCTTTCCAAATTAATGGGAATTGTGCATCCTGTTGCATGTAATACTTCATGAACCATTTGCCCCCAGGCATTGAAAACCTGAAACTGTACCGGTTCTCTCATCCCTTTTACTTGTAGGTGAAATAGTCCTGAACCTGGATTCGGAAAAATTGAAAATGAGGCGTTCTGCCTGTCATTTAAGCTTGTGGTGCAATTCACCGGCACAGGTCTACAAAAGCTGACACCTGCACCGCAGGGATTCACACCTTGCACACATATTTCGCTTGTTTGATAATCCTGGTTAAAGGAAACTGTGATCGAATCTGCACTTGAGGCACCGCTGGCTTCGTTTGGCAATGTCCAGCGATAAGCAACCGCTCCAGCTATTGGCAGTACTGAAAAAGCATGAATTTCGGTACCACACACCGCAGCCGGACCCGCAATTTGGCTTGCAGCAGGTGGGGCAGAACCTACAAAATTGTCATTGCAATCTGTATTGTTGCTCACATAACCTGTTGGCTGTGTGCAGGCTGTTGTGCTCATACCCGGGTCGCCAAATCCATCACCATCCGCATCTCTGTACCAGGTAAGCAAAGGCAAGGGCGAAACGCTGATGCCATTGGATTGGGTAACATCAAATGGAGGAGTATTTCTCGTGAAAACCCGAACATAATCCACACTCATGGTAGCTGGAAAGGGAGTACCCGCATTGGGAAAACCAGGCCAATTGCCCCCTACTGCCACATTCAGAATGATGAAAAATGGTTTGGTAAATTCATCCAAACTGCCATTGGCTGCAGTGATGGCATGCTCATGGTATTGGTTTCCATCCACTTTGAAGCGAATGCGAAGGCTGTCCCATTCCACACTATATTCGTGGTAGGCGTTCACATCGATATTGCGGGTGTTACCTTGGTACACGTGCCCGCCATTGTGCCAATGGGTCGTTCCATGAATTCTGGTTTCGTTGTTCACATGTTCCATCACATCAATTTCGCCACATCTGGGCCACGAAACCTGGTCAATGTTGGCACCCAGCATCCAAAATGCCGGCCATATTCCCTGGCCGAGTGGAACTTTTATTCGTCCTACTATTTTGCCGTATTTGAAGGTGAATTTATTTTTGGTAAACAACCTTGCCGACGTGTATTGCTGTGCTCCAGACCCCGTGTTTCTGGCTATGATGTGCAATTGGTCGTTGCTCACCTGGATGTTGTTAGGACTATTGGTATAGAATTGCAATTCTGCATTACCCCAGCCACCTGCACCGGTTTGGGGTGTCCACTTCATATTGTCCAGACTGTTGCCTGTAAATTCATCAGACCAGGTTTGTCGCCACTCATTGTTTATACATGCTGCGTTAGAGGTCATTTCGCAAGTAAATGTTTGTGGAGTAGGTGCTGTGGTGGTTTTGAATATGGGAGCATTGTTGCCCGTATTCACTCCATTTACTTTCCATTGAAATCCAGGATTTGTGCCTCCATTTATTGCAATAGCGGTAAATACCACCGTATCGCCCTGACAAACTGCTCCTGTTGGAAAACGAGAAATACTCACTTCTGGAACAACTATGGGGTTAACCGATATCCCAATAGCATTCGAAACTACCGGGGTTGGTTGATTGCAGCCACATGTCACTTCACAGGTTACTATTTGTCCATTTGTAAGCACACTGGAGTTGAAAGTCGGACTGTTGTTTCCAGTGATTACCCCGTTTACTTTCCATTGATAAACCGGGGTAGAAGGCGCTTGATTTACCGTAGCTGTGAAAATCATTTCATCGCTCTGGCATGCTGGGTTGCTACCTGTGGTTAAGGCAATTGCCACTGTAGTTGTACTGCCTGCACCTCCATCTGCAGGACTGCAAGTACCCCAACACACTTCTGGTAGCACAGTTGTGCCGTTCACAGTTAATCTTCTGTTGGTAAACGGCCCTGTTGTAATGGTGCAAGTGCTACCTTCCAACAAGGTTTCCGAGCTGTTCCAGTTGTCAGCAGAGAACTTGAATTCATAATTTCCGGCTGGCAAATCTGTAGTTACTTCCCAAATGCCATCGCCATTGGCGTCGCTCATAGGCAGGCAGTTGCCACACCAATTGTTGAATGTTCCGTTAACTTCAGGTCTCGAATATCCTGCAATGCCATTCATGTTCACTTTAAATGTGACATTGAAAGCTATTGATTGTGAGGTAAATGCAAGCAGGGAGGAAACAAACAGTATCCACTTCATAGATTGGCAGTAAAAATTGGTACGTGTAAAGTGTGTACCCTGTTTCTAAGAGTTCTGATTAGTGGAATTAATAACCTAAACTTATTAGATTATTTCCTGGAATGTTGAGTCCGGAAACCCATGAACAGCGAACATTGGCGCACCATTTGAGATGAAGTTGAAGTAAATAAATCGGCCTTAGTACATTGATATCCTGTCAACTTTGCCGTCGGGTCTAGCTGCTTTCGAAAACACTGGACCTGAGCCATTATCGTTGTATTTGCCAATTCGGTTTGCATCTGAGGTTAAAAATTCAACCCGGTATTTCATTTCAGGAACATAAATACATTCAATATTTAAAGCATAAGCATCTATGCTTAATTCACTTTTAGGTTTTATTTTAACAAATGCATCATAGGTCATGCCTACATGTACTCCTTCTTCCACTTCGAAATTGGGCGATAAAATCGTAATGCCTTTTACTGCATTCGATGCTTTGGTGTATTGCACAATAAACTGGGGAACACCTTCCTGAGAAGCCAACATCAATTTAATGCTTGGTTCATTATTTGTCATGTTAAATTCGCTGGCCTCAACATCTTTGAATGCGTAGGATGAATTCAGTTTTTTCATGTTTTCTATCAACATGTCAATTTTCACCTTGCCAGAAATGAGGCTTCTTTTTCCAACTGGTTCAACTACTTGAGCAACCGAACTATCAGAAGTTGGGCTGGAAGTTGAAGCAGCACCTGTGTCATCAGAACTTGATTCAGGGGTTTGAGCATTTACCAAACTATCCGATTGGCTGCTCTGTTCTTCCGACTTTTGCGATGAGCAAGCCAACATCCAAACTGCCAGGATTGTAAAAATGAAATAGCGGTTCATACTGAGGTTTTAATTTCTTGTTTATTGGCCATACAGCCTTGGCACAAAATAACATGGTTTCTACGAACTTACATGCAGTAATTGCTGATTTGGAACGCTTCTGCTATATGTCAACCAACGCTATTTGGTTCTGATCGCCACAACCGGATCCATTTTGGCCGCCACCCAGGCTGGAATTATGCCAGCGATGATGCCAATGCTCACCGAAATGCCAATGCCTGCGAGCATATTTTTAATACTGAAAACGAGATCGAGCGATCCAAAAGGGATGAACGACAAGCCTGCCACCAACAATAAACCTGCCCCACCTCCAAAAAGACTAAGGAAAATAGCTTCGAACAAAAATTGAAACAAAATGAAGTGGTTTTTGGCTCCGAGCGATTTTTGAATGCCTATTTGATTGGTACGTTCCCGAACTGAAACAAACATGATGTTGGCAATACAAAATCCGCCGACAAGAATGGAAAAGCTGCCAATGATTGCTCCCGCTAAACTAAATACATCGAAAATGCTGGTGATGGTGGCCGAAATCATTTCAGGGCGATTTATGGCAAAGTTGTCTTCCTGTTTTGGTTTTAAGCCCCTTCTGGCCCGCATCTGGCCTATCAATTCACTTTCCAGTAATTCCTGGTGAAAATCAGAGTCTACGCCTTTTACTGCAATTACTGGCTCAATGCCTTGGCGGGTGGTTTTGTATAGTTTGGTAAATACAGCGTAGGGGACATAGGCCACATTATCAGCACTGGGCATCCCCAATCCGTTTTCGCCTTGTCTGGTCACTACACCAATGATTTTGAAACTAATACCCTTTACCTTCAATTCTTTGCCGATGGGTTCGATATTAGGAAACAACACTTCTTTTATTTTGTCCCCGATGATCATGAGTGTACGCCCATTTTCAATTTCACCTTGGGTGTAGTATCTGCCTTCGGCTAAAGAAATGTCGGCAACCTGATTGAATTCGTAGGAAATGCCTGTGATGACAACGTCGCTGATGCTGTTGTTGTCGTATTTCAATACCCTACTATCCCGTTTGGCTGAAATGGCAATGGATGAGGCATGCTGCAAAGTTTTTTCCAGGTGGCGCATGTCCTGCACCGAAGCTACGGGTCGGTTGATGTATTTGTACCAGGGATAGCTTTTTCCCGTAAACCATGGCCACTTCTGCACATAAATAACCTCGTGACCAAGAAATGATATGCTTTTTCTCACGCTTTTCTCCAACGAATCGACCAGGGTGAAAACAGCGATAATGGCAAAAATACCTATGGTGACACTCAACAATGAAAGTATGGTGCGCAAAGGATTGGCCACAAGTGCACTCCAGGCAAAACGCAAACTTTCGGATGTGAGTCTGAAAAACATAGTTTAATGAATGAGCAAGGTAAACTTAGGTAAAGCAGGTTTGGTTCAATAGCTCATTTAGGTTGAAAGGTAAATCAGACCGTTTGCTGGATCATGTGCAGGATGTCGTCCACATATTCTCTGTGGTTGGCAAGTCTCGGCACTTTGTTTTGACCACCCAATTTTCCTCTTTTCTTCATCCAATTGTAGAACGTATTCACGGGCACGCTATGAACTTTTGGCTCTTTCAATGCCAAATTTTGGTAGCGTTTAGCGTCGTAGTCGGAGTTTAGCTGCCGGAGTTTTTCGTCGAGCAAGCGGTTGAATTCGGGACTGTTCACCGGTTGTTGTTCAAATTCAATAATCCATTCATGGCAACCCCTGTGTTTCCCGTTCATATACACAGGTGCCACAGTGTAATCTTTTATAACTGCTTGTGTAGCAGAACATGCCCAGGTGATGGCAGTATCGGCATTGTCAACCATCAACTCTTCCCCAAAAGCATTGATGTAGTGTTTTGTGCGGCCAGAAACCACAATGCGGTGCGGTTTTATGGAAGTAAATCGAACGGTATCGCCGATCAGGTATCGCCACAAACCTGCATTGGTGCTGATAACAAGGGCATAATTTTTATTGAGTTCTACTTCGCCCAGCGTCAGGGTTTTCGGGAAAGGCTTGTCAACCTGATCGAGCGGTAAAAATTCATAGTACACACCATAATCGGTGAGTAGCAGCATTTCTCCGGGTAAGCTCAGGTCGTCTTGCATGGCAAAATATCCTTCCGAAGCATTGTAAATTTCCATATAGGCCATGCGGGGGTTGCCTATCATTTGGTCGAAAAGTTCACGGTAAGGTTTAAAGCTGACTGCCCCATGCAAAAAAACTTCAAGATCTGGCCAAACCTCATGAATGGTTTTCTTGCCTGAAATTTCCATGATCCGCTTCAGCAACACCACCATCCAGGTTGGTACACCGGAAATGCTGGTCACTTTTTCGTTCAAAGTTTGCAAGGCCATTTGCTCAATTTTATCTTCCCACTTTTCCATCAAAGCCACTTCCAGGCTTGGTGTGCGCATGTATTGTGCCCAGGATGGCAGGTTTTTGATCATTACCGCCGACACATCGCCGATAAAATGGCCCGGCCAGTAAGGATTATCTTGAAGTGAACCACCAATGGCCAGGTTTTTGCCTTCAAGCACTTTGGTGCCAGGGCGATTGTGCAGATAGAGCGCAATCATATCCCGTCCGCCTCTGAACAGCGAATGCTGCATCGATTCCTGCGAAACGGGAATGAATTTGCTGCGGTCGTTTGTAGTGCCCGACGATTTTGAAAACCAATTTACAGGCGTAGGCCAAAGCACATTTTGCTCGCCTTTCAACATGCGCTCTATGTAGGGGAACAGCGTTTCATACGGCAGGACTGGCACCTGTTGCTGAAAATCCTTCACTTGCCTGATGTCTTTAAAGCCGTGAAGTTTTCCGTATTCTGTGTGTTTGCCCGCTTGAATCAAGTTTTTAAATGCGGCTTCCTGATACCTGAACGGGTCGTTTTTGAATGCCTCAATTTGAGGTATTCTTTGCTTTAAAACGAAGGTAATCAGTTTCCCTATCAGCGACCGCATTGGTGTTTGGCAGAAGATTTTGTCTTCTAAGGAGGTAAAATAGCTAAATTTTTCGTTTCAACTCAAAATGTTTACCTAAATAAACCTTTCGCACCATTTCGTCAGCGGCCAATTCTTCGGCTGTTCCTTGCTTTAATATTTTGCCTTCGAACAGCAAATACGCCCTGTCTGTGATGCTGAGTGTCTCATTCACGTTGTGGTCTGTGATGAGTATGCCTATGTTTTTTTGCTTGAGTTTGGCCACAATTCCTTGAATTTCTTCTACGGCAATGGGGTCAACGCCAGCGAAAGGTTCGTCGAGCAATACGAAATTAGGACTCACGGCCAATGCCCTGGCAATTTCAGTCCGTCGGCGCTCACCACCCGACAGCACTTGGCCCAAATTTTTCCGCACATGTGTCAGGCTAAATTCTTCGAGCAAACTTTCCAGCTTTTCCTTTTGCCGGGCTTTTGACATGTTGGTCATTTCAAGCACAGCCAAAATGTTGTCTTCCACAGATAGCGTTCTGAAAACAGATGCTTCCTGAGCCAGATAACCTATTCCCAATTGAGCCCGCTGGTACATGGGCAGTTTGGTAATTTCGAGCTGATCGAGAAAAATTTTGCCTTCATTGGGTTTTATCAAGCCCACCGTCATGTAGAAAGTGGTTGTTTTTCCGGCGCCGTTTGGCCCCAACAAGCCCACAATTTCGCCTTGATTCACATACACCGACACATCGTTGACCACGGTGCGGCTTTTGTATTTTTTAAACAGATGTTCTGCCCTGAGTTGCTGCATAGGATTTCAGGGGCGAAGTTAGAGGGAAATTTACCAGGAATTATGAATGGAGGTTTATGTTTTTTTATCCTGACTAAATAAATAGAGTAAAATGAATGGGTTATTATCATTATTATTAATGACCCAGGTCATTTTTTGTGCCAGCACAAGCCAGCACTTTTGTACTTTCAATTAAAAATCAAAAGCATATCATGAGCTACACACAAATGAGCAAAGTGGGCAATCGCTACCAAAGTTGGATGAAAGCCTTATCCTTTTATTCAGAAGACATTGATATTCTGGAAGACCGGTTGGCCGAAGTTGGCACCAAAAACACAGGTTCAGAAGCTGAAGAAGGTGTGGAAAAATTTCAGGACTTGTTTGTTAGTTCTCAGCAGCGCATTTATGTGCTCAAACAAAAGATAGAAAGGTTTGCCCATGATCTGAAAATTGAAGTTGAAAAACACGCCGGGCATGTGGACACCAATCACATATTTGAGCGAAATGAATTGCAAAATGCCATGGACGAATTCGAAACTGAAATAGCCACTATTAGAAGAGAATTTAACCAGTTTCTGGCAAAATGGATGTGAGTGTATAAATGAATATTTGAACCCGCTTATTAGACAATCTTAATAAATCTCTCAAACTCCGGCGACCTTGTTGCCGGAGTTTTGTTTTTGAAATGGGAGTCAATTCAACTTTAACTCATGCCATTCAAAACTATTATTGATTTACCTTGCCTTTTCCTTTGGCCAGTTTATCAATTCATTTTTCAAAAATTTTAATTGAAATATTTGTTGGCTATTCCACTTATTTGCATCAACAAAACATCATGACAAAAATAACAGTTGCAAAAGGAGATGGAATCGGTCCTGAAATCATGGACGCCACTCTCGAAATTATTCTGGCGGCGGGAGCCCAGATAGAAATTGAAGAAATTGAAGTAGGCGAAAAAGTTTACCTGGCGGGAAATACGGCCGGTATTGCCAAAGAATCATGGGATGTAATTCGGAGAAATAAAATTTTCCTGAAAGCTCCAATCACAACTCCGCAAGGTGGTGGGTACAAAAGTTTAAACGTGACAACCAGAAAGTTTTTGGGGCTGTATTCCAATGTTCGGCCATGTATGAGTTTGCACCCTTTTGTTAAAACCAAACATCCCATCATGGATTTGGTAATTGTGCGTGAAAACGAAGAAGATTTATATGCCGGAATTGAGCACCAGCAAACTGATGAAGTGGTGCAATGCCTGAAACTCATCAGCAGGCCCGGCTGTGAAAAAATTGTGCGATATGCATTTGAATACGCTAAGCAGCAGAACAGAAAAAAAGTAACCTGCTTCACCAAAGACAATATTATGAAACAAACTGATGGGTTGTTTCATAAGGTGTTTGATGAAATTGCCAAAGAGTATCCCGAAATTGAAAACGAGCATTGGATCATCGACATCGGAGCTGCAAAGATGGCCGACACACCAGAGGCGTTCGATGTTATTGTGATGCCTAACTTATATGGAGATGTTTTGTCGGATGTAGCGGCTCAAATTACCGGGTCAGTAGGTTTGGCTGGTTCTGCAAACATTGGCGAAGAATGTGCTATGTTTGAAGCGATACACGGTTCAGCACCGAGGAGAGCAGGTCAAAATGTGGCCAATCCTTCTGGTTTGCTGCAAGGCGCTATCATGATGCTCAACCATATTGGTGAAACAGCCGTTGCCGAAAAAGTTCAAAACGCCTGGCTAAAAACCATGGAAGATGGAATTCACACCTATGATATTTTCAAAGAGGGTACCAGCAAACAAAAAGTGAGTACCAGTGAGTTTGCAAAAGCTGTAATCGCCAACCTTGGCAATAAGCCAACCTTGCTAAAACCAGTTTCCTATGCCAATAGCTCGGCTTTACATTTGCCCAAGTATAAAAGAAGGCCTGCAGCTAAAAAGGAACTCGCAGGCGTAGACTTGTTTGTGCATTGGGCAGGAGCAAATCCAAATGAACTGGCAAAAATAGTTCACCAATTAGACAGCAAAGAAGCGAAACTATCCATGATAACCAATAGGGGGATCAAGGTGTATCCTGATGGTTTTGAAGAAACATTTTGCACAGACCATTGGCGTTGCAGGTTTAAACCAGCTGAAAATGGTGGAATAAGAAAAGAAGACATTATTGCACTTTTAACCGCTGCCGTTGAAAAGAACATTGACGTGATTAAAACGGAAAACCTGTACAATTTTGATGGCGTTGCGGCCTATTCATTAGGGCAAGGTCAATAACAACCCGACTCTTTGCCAGATGTAATGTGTGGAGGTCAAACTCATGCATCTGAAATGAGAGACAGCTGCACACGAGAGCCTATTTTGTTGATTAAATGAAAGATCGGACAGCTCCATGAGGGGCTGTTCGTTTTTAATCCTGTTCCATTTAATGCCAAGATTCAGGAATAATAAATGACTATTCCAATAGGTATGTGGCGTTCTATTGATTTTTTTAGAACAGAAGTGGTTCACGTAATTCCCCAAGTACATCCTGAATTTTTGTTAAGATTTCAGGTGCTGAATGAAAGATTTACCCCGATTTTACAATTGAGAACTGCCTCAAACCTGAGGAACCTCTCGTTGAAAATTTATGTTTGAAGGTAGAAAGCTATTAGTAGTAACGAAGCACCATAAAGAAAAAGTCATTGGCCCCATTTTGTCAAAAGAACTGGGTGTTGAATGCGCTGTGGCTCGCAATTTTGACACGGATATTTTAGGAACTTTTTCCGGGGAGGTAGAAAGAAAAAACGACCCGAAAAGCACTCTAGAACTAAAATGAAGCATGGCGATGGCGTTAAATGACAGTGATTTAGCTGTAGCCAGCGAAGGTTCTTTCGGGCCGCATCCGTCTATTATTTTCGTTCCAGCCGATGAAGAATTGTTGTTGTTTATAGATCGCAGAAACGATTTGAAAATTTTTGCTCAGCAACTGAGCACAGACACCAATCTCAACGGCGAGGAAATTCACACGAAAAATCAATTGGAAGAATTTGCGAGGCGGTCATTATTTCCTTCTCACGGTCTTATCATGAGAAAATCGAAAGATGATTTCGATGAGGTGGTAAAAGGAGTCACCGATTGGGATACCTTATTGAAAACATTTCATCAATTAAAAGGCATTGGTAGTTCAGTTTATGTTGAAACTGATATGCGGGCCATGTATAACCCGACTAGAATGAAGGTTATTGAGCAGGTTACCCATAAGTTGGTTAAAAAAATCAAATCATGTTGCCCTCAGTGCCAAGCGCCTGGTTTTGGAGTCACCAAAGCGAATCAAGGCTTGAGGTGTGATGCATGCCATTTTCCAACCCGTTCAATTCAAAGTTATACCTACACTTGTCAACGATGTTCTTTTACAAAAGATGAGATGTATCCTTTTCAAAAAACAGCTGAAAGCCCCATGTTTTGTGATATGTGCAATCCGTGAATTCCGGTAAATGATCAGTTCAAGTGAGTGAAGAAAAACCTTCATGTTTCATTGTTAATCCGATTGCGTCCTTTTCCCCGCCATTCTGTTCCTTTGCACCCAGCTTCCAATTTCATGCAAACCATCAGCGAAACCCACTTTCAGTTCGAAGGCCAGACAGGTTTTTACCGGGGTAAAGTCCGTGACGTTTACTTTTTTGGCGATCTCATGGCCGCCGTGGCTACCGATCGCATATCCGCTTTCGATGTTATTTTGCCTGTGCCCATTCCGAACAAAGGTCAGATTTTGAATACCCTTGCTGCCAGAGCACTGAAAGCTACAGAGGACATTGTGCCAAATTGGGTGCTTGACGTTCCCGACCCCAATGTTACTGTAGGCAAACGTTGCGAAGCTTTACCCATCGAAATGGTGGTGCGGGGCTATCTGGTGGGCCATGCCTGGCGGGAGTATGCCAGCGGAAAGCGACAGGTTTGCGGCGTTGCGTTGCCTGACGGGCTTCAGGAAAACGATAAATTGCCCCACCCCATCATCACCCCAACTACCAAAGCCAAAGAAGGTCACGATCTTGATATTTCCAGGCAAGAAATCATAGCGCAGGGTTTGGTGGAGGAAAAATTATATGGCCAAACAGAAGCAGTTTCACTCAAATTATATGAACGTGGTCAGCAATTGGCCGCCTCAAGAGGCCTTATTTTGGCCGACACCAAATATGAATTTGGCATATACCAAGGCGAACTTACCTTAATAGACGAAGCCCACACCCCCGATTCAAGCCGATACTTCTATGCCGAAGGTTTCGACGAAAGGCAAAAAAACGGATTGTCGCAAAAGCAGCTTTCCAAAGAATTTGTGCGCAAGTGGCTCATCGAAAATGGCTTTCAGGGCAAAGAGGGACAGGTAGTTCCGGAAATGGCTGAGGATTGGGTGCTTGAAATTTCGGCTCGATACCAAGAATTGTTCGAGATGTTCACAGGAGATAAACCCAACATTTTAGGGGAATCTGAAAATCTTGAAGGGAGAATTGAAAAAAACATAAGATATTCGCTGTTTCAATTGCTATGACAATCAACGCATGAAGTTCCTCATAGAAAATAAGGAGAAATACACAGTAGTTACATTAAAAGGTGAAAAACTGGACGCTACCATTTCGCCCGACGTAAAAGCGGTGTTTGTGGAGCAGGTACCTGCCAACAGCCGAAACCTGATCTTCGATTTAAGTGAATCCCGTTACTGTGATTCTTCCGGACTTAGTGCCATTTTGGTGGGCAACAGACTTTGTTCAGAAGCCAACGGCTTGTTTGTATTAGCAGGTGTACCAGAGCATACGCAGAAACTCATAAAAATTTCTCAACTCGACAGTGTCTTCACTTCCCTTCCCACAGTGGAAGAAGCCGTTGACAGCATCTTCATGGCAGAAGTGGAAAAAGAACTTGGCGCTGAATAGCTGAGAAATCAATTGTTAACAAAGTGAATTTTAGTGTCCAGATTTTAGGGAGCAACTCAGCCTCGTTTGCCTATGGCAGACACCATACTTCTCAGGTTGTAAACCACAACGATAATTTATACCTTGTAGATTGTGGCGAAGGCACCCAAATCAGGATGGCGAAGTTTAAAATTCGCCATAGTCGCATCAATCACATCTTCATCAGCCATCTGCACGGCGATCATTATTTAGGACTGATGGGTCTGCTTTCCACCATGCATTTGCAAGGGCGCAAGCACGATCTCCATGTTTTTGGCCCTTCAGGTCTTGAAGACATCATCACGTTGCAACTCAAGCTCAGTGACTCTGTTTTAAACTATCAGATTCATTTTCACGCCATCATGCCTGAGCAGGAAGGTGTGATTTTTGAAGACCCACAACTGGAAGTGGAAGCCATTTGCATGGAACACCGAGTGCCTTGCCATGGATTTATTTTCAGGGAAAAGCCTAAAAAACGTAGGCTGATGCGCAATAAAATTGAAGGCGAAGTTTCAGGCGAGCTCATTTTCATGCTCAAACAAGGGCAAGATGTAGTGACGCAAGACGGACGAATTATTGAAAGCAGTCTGGTTACAGAAGATCCCGGTGCACAACGAACCTATGTGTATTGTGCCGATACACGTTATACAGAAACGCACCTTAGCAAATTCAAAGAAGCCGACTTGCTTTACCACGAAGCCACATTTCTTTCAGATATGGCGGAACGAGCAGGCGAAACCTATCATTCCACGGCAGCAGATGCGGCCACACTTGCCTCGAAAGCCCAGGTGAAAAACCTCATGATTGGGCACTTTTCTTCCCGATACAAAACTTTAGAGCTCTTTCTTGCCGAAGCCCGTCAGCATTTCCCCAAAACCGTGCTGGCCCTCGAAGGCGAAACTTTTCAAATTGGATCAGTCTCTCCTGCTTTGGTAGTAGAGCATGTTTCACAGGATGTTTCTCATTGAATGAAAAAAAATCATGCCATCTACCGTTATTGATATTCAGGACGATGTTGAGGCCTTGCGTGAACTGCTGAGTTCACCTCGGAAAATCATTATTACTACCCACCACAAACCCGATGCCGATGCCTTGGGTTCATCGCTTGCACTATCCGGCTATTTGAAGAAAAATGGCCATCAGGTTCAGGTAATCACACCTACCGATTATCCAAGATTTTTGCATTGGATGCACGGAAACAAGGATGTGCTGATATTTAACGAAGGAAATGAAGCCAAAACAGCTGAACTCCTCGACGATGCCGAGATGGTGTTTTGTCTTGATTTTTCTGCTTTAGGCCGCATCAACGAAATGGGTGAAAACATTCGCAAATCGCCAGTGCACAAGGTTTTGATCGATCACCATCTGGAGCCCGAGCCTTTTGCCGATTTTACGTTGTGGAATCCAAAAGCTTCTTCCACAGCAGAATTGGTTTACCAGCTCATTTCAAAGTTAGAGCCAGAAACTGGCTTGGATTTGCACATTGCAGAATGCATCTACGCTGGAATTCTCACCGATACAGGCGGGTTTCGCCATCCAACCACAAGCAGAAATGTACACATCATCATTGCTGATTTGTTGCGTTATGGTGTTGATGCTTCCCGCATTCACAAATTAATTTACGACACCAGCACCGAAAGCAGAATTCGATTTCTAGGTTATGTGTTGGAGCAAAAAATGGTGGTGCTGCAAGAATACCACACTGCATTTATTGTTATCAGCAAGGAAGAATTAGAGCGGTTTCATTCAGAAACCGGCGATACAGAAGGGTTTGTTAACTATGCCTTGAGTATTGAAGGTATTGTGATGGGCGCTGTGATCATCGACCGCACTGAAGCCATAAAAATGTCATTCCGCTCTGTAGGCGACTTTTCAGTGAACCAATTTGCCAGAAATCACTTCGAAGGAGGAGGGCATAAAAATGCAGCCGGTGGAAAAAGTAACGAAACCATCGAAGAAACTGTTGCCAGATTCGTAGGTTTGCTGCCTCAATACAAAAATCAACTCAGTGCGGTAGCTACGCACTATTTCGAATCACTCAAATAAATTACAATTCAAACAAACTTCATGCATTTGAAACAGATTGCCATTTTAGCATGCACAATGTCATGCCTGGCATTTTTCACCTCCTGTAACAAAGATTCTGAAAGGAAAAAAACCGAAGGAGGCCTTGAGTACCAAATTATAGAAGACTCATCAGGCGCACCGGCAGCTTTCGGCGACGTCATCACCTTGCACATCACCTACAGAAACTTCAAAGATTCTTTGCTGGGCTCTACTTATGCCAAAGGTCAACCGGTGGTGAATAAATTGGAAAAGCCCATGTTCAAAGGTTCCATCGAAGAAGGTTTAACTATGTTGAGCAAAGGTGACTCTGCTTTGTTTTGGATTCCGCTCGATTCTATTTATAAAGGCATGCCCGACAGCTTGTTTCCAAAACATTTGCCAAAAGGCACTTTCATTTGTTATGGTGTGAAAATGATTAATGTTGAAAAGCCAGCAGACACGCAGAAAAACCAGGAAAATACCATTGCAGCGTATGCCGAAAAAACAAAACTCACATTCAATAAGACGGAGTCTGGCCTAAGGTATGTGATTACGCAGGAAGGAAGTGGTATTTCTCCACAAGTTGGAGATACAGTTGCTGTTCATTACACGGGCCGTCTGGCAACGAACGATATGGTTTTCGATAGCAGTGTGCCTCGTGGCGAACCTTTTAAGTTTCCTGTAGGACAAAAAATGGTGATTGCAGGCTGGGACGAAGGTCTACCTTTGATGAAAGAAGGATCGAAAGCTACTTTTGTGATTCCAAGCAGCTTAGGTTATGGCGAAATGGGTACACCCGGTGGCCCTATTCCTCCAAATGCAGTATTGGTTTTCGACATCGAACTATTGAAAGTAATCAAGCAATCCCCCACAGGACAAGCCAGAAAATAATCAATTGTAGCTTACAGATTTTTAAAAGGGCAGATAGCAACACGCTTTCTGCCCTTTTTTATTTTACCAATTTCAGTTTGGAGGCTTTGTGGCCACTTGTTGAAAACTAATATTGACACACACTTGAGTTTTTAACAGAAAAATCCGACTTTTGCGGCCTGATTCGGATTTAACCAACAAATCAACATAAATCATGGCAATTACTGCACAGGATGTAAACAAGCTCCGACAAATGACCGGAGCCGGTATGATGGACTGCAAAAAAGCCCTTACGGAAGCCAATGGCGACTTTGAAGCGGCAATAGATATTTTGAGAAAGAAAGGCCAAAAGGTGTCGGCTTCACGTGCCGACAGGTCTACCAATGAAGGTTGTGTATTTATTTCAACCTCTGCTGACAACAAATCTGCATACCTGGTAGCCCTGGGTTGCGAAACGGATTTTGTGGCTAAAAACCAGGAGTTCATTACTTTGGGTGAAGGCTTGGTGGCTTTGGCTGCGGCCAAGGGCATCGACAATCCGGAGGCTTTGTTGGCTGCCGATTTCAACGGACAGCCTGTTGAATCTGCCGTAACTGACATGGTAGGTAAAATCGGTGAAAAAATTGACATCGTTTCTGTTGAAAAAGTAGCCGGCGACAGAGTGGTGAGTTACATTCACTCCAATAAGAAAATCGGTGTGTTGCTGGCCATGAACGGCGTAAACGGCACAGACATCACCGAATTGGGCAAAGACATCACCATGCAAATTGCTTCGATGAAGCCTATTGCATTGGACAAAGAAGATGTGGATGCCAAAACCATTGAGCGTGAAATTGAAATTGGTAAAGAGCAAGCCAGAGCGGAAGGTAAGCCGGAAGCCATGCTGGAAAAAATTGCTTTGGGCAAGTTGAACAAGTTCTATCAGGACTCAACCCTGCTGAACCAAACATTTGTGAAAGACAATTCGAAAACCATTCGTCAACTTATCGAAGGTGTTTCTAAAGACCTTTCTGTAGTTTCATTCAGACGAATTGCGTTAGGCGCATAATTCGAAAGGATTTTCAGACATATAATTGCCCATTCGGTTCTCCGGATGGGCTTTTTTTATGTACTCTTAAAATTCAAGGCTAATTCCTAATAGGAACTTTTTCCAATTCTTCGATGGAATCGAAGGGAGGTCTTTTGGCGGAAGCTCGTTTCAGGCGATCGTTGATGGCCCGGCCAATGCCTTCGTTGGGAACCAATTCAGAAATGATGATGTCAACATCTGACAAGTCGAGCAAACGTAAACTTGCAAATAACTTGGTAGCAGCTTCTTGCAGTGAACCTTTAGGCGAAAGAATGATGGTAATACTTTTCTCATACATGCCAATTGGACTGTTTTGGAAACAAATAAAACCAATTTTTTTACCCCGGTTAAAGTTGGCCAGAATAGCTAAATCGCCTAGTATAAGTCCTTTTTTCGGCGCATAATGAGAATCAAGCATGCCAGGAGCTTCTTTTAGTGGGCTTTCGTCGGGTTGTCCGAGTTTTCCGGTAATGGCTTCAATATCTTCTTGTGGAATTCCGCCTTGGCGGTACAATTTCCAGACACCATTTTCCACTCCAACAATTGTAGATTCTACCCCAACTTTACAAGCGCCGCCATCGAGAATGTAAGGAATTTTGCCACCCAGGTTGTCGAGCACATGTGTGGCGGTGGTTGGGCTCACATACCCAAAAGGGTTGGCACTCGGCGCTGCCAGTGGAAAATCGATCTCCTCAAGTACTTGTAAAGCTAAAGGATGGTTCGGGATTCGAATGGCAACCAGCGACGAGCCAGCAGTGACCACGTCTGAAATCAATTCATTTTTGGGCAGTAAAATGGTAAGTGGACCAGGAGAGAATGTTTCAAATAGCTTTTCTGCTTCAGCAGGCAATTCCAAAACATATTTTCTAATGGAATCAATATTGGCTACATGAATAATAAGCGGATCGAAAAAGGGTCGGTTTTTGGCTTCGAACACTTTGGCAACAGCTTGTTCATTGAGTGCATTGGCTGCCAGACCATAAACTGTTTCGGTAGGGATAGCTACCAAATCACCTTTTTTCAGGTATTGGGAAGCTTTTTCTACATCCGTACCTATTTCTGTTTTCATCAGTTCATCGAAAGATCAAAGGTTTTGCCCCATTCCGGAATTATGGTTTGTTCAAAGCCTTGGCATACTAAAGTTTGCTTGAAATCTTCCATCACCAGAACTTCTCCGTGCACCAAAAATAGCTTTTTCAGATTTTCTTTTGATTGATAATTTACAAAAGTCAGCAGGTCGTCGAGGTCGCCGTGGCCTGAATAAACATCGGTTTTTTCTACCCTGCACAACACAGTTTCCTCCTTGGCTCCCATGCGAATGCTCCCATTGTTATCCATTAATTTTCGACCCAGAGTGCCTTCTGCCGCATATCCACTCATAAAAATGGTGGCATAAGGATTTTTTAGGTTGGTTTGAATGTGGTGTTCAATGCGACCACCTTGCACCATGCCAGAAGAGGAAATGATGATGCAGGGTTCGTAGTAATTCGAAATTGCTTCACTTCGTTTTAAGTCTTCCACAATTTCCAGGTTTTCGAAAGAAAACAAAGTTTCGTTGTCCTTGTAAAAATCCTGTGCTTCCTGGTTGAGTTGCGAGCGGTATTTCTCATAAATCTTTCCACTCTTTTTGGCTAATGGACTGTCCGAAAACACTTTAATTCTGGGTAATTTGGTTTCTTCCCACATACGGTTCAAGGTATAAAGTAGTCCTTGAGTTCTCCCAATACTAAAAGCAGGAATAATGAGACGTCCCGGCATGTCGATACAAGTTCGTTGTACCACATCGCTCACCACGGCAACCGGGTTTTGCGTTTTGTTATGTCTTCGGTTTCCATAAGTTGATTCACACACCAGAAAATCTACTTCAGGAAATGGCTCGGGGTCTTTGAGCAACGTATAGTTTTTGCGCCCCAAGTCACCAGAGAAACCAATTTTTTTCCAACCTTCTGTTGTTTCAAATTCAACCACGATACTACAGGCACCCAACAAATGCCCAGCCGGAATGAAAGTGACATACAGACCTTGCTTCACTTTGAACCTGTGTTTCGGGCTAATGGGTACAAAACGATCAAGGGCATCTTTGGCATCCCGCTCGTTGTAGAGCCCGAGGCTTTTGTTGATAATTTCCTTCCTCGACATTTTTGAACCAGCTTTATGGATGTGGCTCAGCTTTCGTTTATGGATGTTCACCGAATCTTCGAGCAGAATATGGGTGAGCTCATAGGTTGGTGCGGTGCACAAAATCTGACCTTCGTAGCCCTCTGCTACCAAATTTGGTAGTTGCCCAGAATGATCGATGTGTGCATGGGTGAGCAGCACAAGATTGATTGATTTGACGTCGAAAGGAAAGATAAAACCTTCCTGAATTTTGTGTACTTCGTGGGTTCGTTGCTGCCGTTCTGTTTCAAAATCAAATCCACAATCTATCAATATGCGGAAATCGTCTGGCAATTCGAGCATATACATACTGCCTGTAACCTGTCGTGCTGCACCCCAAAAAGTCAATTTCATTTTGTTAACCTGGCTTTGCCTCAATCTCTCCGGCAAATGTTTTTATAATTACAATATTTGCATTTTTCGATGTCCTCCGTTTGAGAAAATGCTTGACTTGCATTGAACAGTGGTTCCAAACTTTCTGCAAGTTTTGCTTCAAAACTGGGAATTAATTCCTGAATTGGTGCATTTTGACTTCCTTTTATTCCAACTATTCCTTTTTCTTGTTTTTTTCCTTGTTGGTCGAACATGTTTCTCAATGAAACCAGTTCAACTTTCATTTGCTCACCTGCTTGCAAATTCTGCTCGTACAACATGCCATACACAAAACCTTGCAACGGCAAATTCGTCTCTTTCTTTCTGTTCCAGGCAAACATTTGCTCCAAATCAGTTACCAATGCATTCACGTCGCCTGTTTTGTAGTCGGCAATTCTCACTTCATTTCCTTTTTTGTCTATCCTGTCAATGATGCCTATGATGCTTACCTTCTTGCCAGACAAAGGAAGCTGAACAGTTTTTGCCATATTTTTAAATTCCAGCCCTACAATTTCAAAAGGAGCCATTTTAAGATCTGCCTCGAGCAAAACCCGAACATATTTTTGGGTGATGGTTTTGGCAAGAATGAGTAAGCCGCTTAATTTTTCCAGATCATTGATGCCGTAAACCTGTTTAAAAGCGATTTGCAAGGCAGATTCCACCTTCGTTTTGGCCTTTTCTACCAATTGGGTGGTAACATGAATTACACCTGTTTCGCTCTGCTCAACAAGACCATAAATGTTTTCCATGGCCACGTGCAGCAGACTTCCCAGTTGGTTTGCACCCAATTCTTCCTTCTCGTCGTCGATGGGTTCTTCTTTTAAGATTTTGGTAAAATAAAATTTAAGGCTGCAATCAAGCCAGGTGTTGATGGAAGCAGGCGAAAATGTCTTGGCAGGTGCCGCATTGTCCACTGAACAATAGGCTTCTATTTTTTCCATGATGGCTGGCGACTTATAAACAACCAATTCATCATCGCTTTTAAGCCTGAAAGGTAATGCCGCCGATGCTTCTGAAATAGACCCAGGCCATTCGTATCTGATTTGCTCAATTACCCGGCTTGGTTCGGCTGGTTGCTGGTCGTGGCTTACCTGGTTGAAGATTAAGGTCACCTTTTTGGCCCGCATCATCAGGGTGTAAAAAACCTCCAAGGTTCTGTTTTGCTGATCAACCGGCAGCGGCAATCGGAAGGCTTTGTGCAAAGACCAGGGAAAAAACCCTGGCGCATCTGATTTTGTAGGAAATATGTCTTCGTTGGCAGAAAGCAACACCACATGGTCGAAATTGAGACATTGACTTTCGAGCAAGCCCATTACCTGAAGGCCGGCCAGAGGCAAACCCTCGAAAGGAGCTGATGCCATGCCAGCCAATTTTGAAAACAACTTCAAAAACCCAGAAGCCGACCAAGGCAGCTCCAATTGGGCAAAAGAGGCAGCTAGCATTTCAAGCCGATGTTGCAACACGGCCAGTAGATTTCGTTCCAGCTCCGAAAGCTTTTGGTTTTCTTCAAGCTGAATTTCAAGACTTTGATAAAGAAAATCAGGCCATGAAATGGAGTTGTCTTTCCACAATATGAACTTCAGCTCAAGGGGAAGTTCTTCTGCAGGAATACGCAAACCGACGAAAGAACTCAACTGTTGTGCAAACAACTGCGCTGGATGATTTCCAGTGAGAAAAGGGTGTTTGAGGCAAGAAACGAGTTTCGAAATGTCAATTTCCTGCTTCTTGGTTTCGTGCTCTACAGCCATTCCGAATTGAATCAGATTTAAGCACCAACTGTAGGCCAACGAAAGCCGCAAGGGATAACCCATGGTTACATTGAACTCGGGTAGGTTTTCGGTCAATGCCTGAAACAAAGCAGGCAACAAAGCGGGATCTGGCAGAATAAGGCAAACGGACTCCGGAAATTTGCTATTTTCCAACACTTTAGCTGCTGCTTGCGCTTGTCCTATGCCTAGCGTAGCACCAATGATATCAACTTCAGCGGGTGTAATTGTACTGTTTTGGGTTTCGAGTTTTGGCAAATAATTCTTGATCCAACCTGATTTTTCGAGAATATGATACTGGTGCCAACCTTCTATGGAAAACATCTCCCTGCCTTCAGGAAAGTTCCAGAAACAATGCAGCAGATTTTTGTCGTGCCAGGGTTTTAGAATTTGTAAGGTAGAAGGCTCCAACACATGGCAGGCAACCAAAAACAAATCATGTATGGGTTTAGCAAGTTTCTGCGAAGTGGTTTTGTAGGCCAAGCCTGGGTAGCACAGCAATTCCTCCTCTAGTTGCTGTTGAAATTGCTTGTACATGCTGGGTAAAACATGCAGCTCTTCCAGAAATTTTTCCTTCTGAAACGACTGTTTGGCCAGGTCGACATTTAACCAGAATTCCTGCAAAAACGATTTCTGCTCTTCTGTCAGGGCATCGCCAAAGGCTAAATCTATTGCTGTACGCTCACGCCAAACCTTGCAAACTTGCTCCATCTGAAGCAAATGCCGGTCCACCAGGTCGAAGGCTTTCAATAGCATTTCGCCATAAGGATAAAAGTCTTCAAACGTTTCTTCCTTGTTCAAAAACTGCCTGTAGATACCAAACAATTTGAAATTGAGGTAGATGGAATCAGCAAGCTCCAAGCCGCTACCCTGAACCACCCAATCTTCTAACGTAAGAATTTGAGGCAACCAGATGGGTTTATCTATTTTTTGGCTCAAAGTTCTGATCAGGTATTGTCCTGACCTCCGGTTGGGCAGCAAAACCGTGGCGTCGGTCAGTTGTTCGGCGGGAAGTTTTATGAATTGATCGGCAAGAATTTCTAAGAACTGCATGGGTTGAAATGGAATCGGATTAAAACTGAAGTATTGATTTTGAATGCCTTATTTTGTGGCGAGCTACAGTCTTGAATGCGTTTAAAAAAACAATATTGTTGAATTTGAATCTGGAATAAAAATTTTGTCCGAAACTCAAGTCTCCCGGCTTATTCTAAGTCGTTTTCCGTTCGAACCAACTGCGGGTCAATTGCAGGCTATTCAATATCTTGATGAGTTTTTGACCAAATCTGGCAGGCGTGCAGCATTTCTCATGAAAGGCTACGCCGGAACCGGAAAAACCACATTGGTAGCAGCTTTGGTTCGGTCCATCGCCAGTACTGGTTGGAAAGTTCAGTTGCTGGCACCTACTGGACGAGCTTCGAAAGTGATGTCGCAATACAGCCGGCAACAAGCCTACACCATACATAAGCGCATATTTAAGCCCGAGGTGGAAGCTGATACAGGCTTTGTGCACTTTAAGCGCATCAAAAATTCATTTCAACGTACCTTGTTTATTGTAGATGAAGCCTCCATGGTCGACAACTCGGCGCAGTTTGGCAAAAAAGGGGTGTTGGAAGAATTGGTGCGTTTTGTTTTCGAAGGAGAGAATAACCTCCTCATGATCATTGGAGATACAGCACAATTGCCACCCGTTGGCACCTTGTTGAGCCCTGCACTCGATAAAAATGTTCTGGAAACGGCATTTCAGCTCGAAGTTACTGCAATCGAATTGACCGAAGTGGTTCGCCAGGAAGCTGATTCGGGCATTCTGGAATTGGCAACTCAGGTGCGGGAAGCACTAAGAAGCAATCTGAAAACCGCAGCATTCAATTTCGAAGCATTTCACGATGTAATGGCTATTTCGAAGCAAGATGTGCCTGAATTGATTGAAAGTTCCTACAGCAAATGTGGAGAAAGCGAAACGGTGGTGCTTTGCCGCAGCAACAAAACCGCTGGGCTTTACAACCAAATGATTCGCCAGCAAATTTTCTGGAAAGAGCAAGACCTGGAAAAAGGCGACCTGCTCATGGTGGTGAAAAACAACTACACCGCTTTGCCTGAAGATTCAACGGTTGGATTTATTGCCAATGGTGATCTTGCTCAGGTACAACACATTTCTAACCGGGAAGAAAAATATGGACACCAATATGCCGATGCTGAAATTCAATTGGTAGATTATCCCGAGCAAGAAGCATTTACTACCAAAATTTTGCTGGATGGCCTCACTTCCGACACAGCGTCGATGAGCCAGGACCAAAACCGCCTGCTTTTCAATGCCGTGGTGGCCGACCATCAGCGATATGGAAATGGAAAAAAGGTAATGGCAGGGGTGCAAAAAGACCCCTATCTCAACGCCATACAGGTGAAATTTGCCTATGCACTCACATGCCACAAAAGCCAGGGCGGTCAATGGAAGCATGTGTATGTTGACCAGGGTTTTGTGCGTGATTTGGCCGACCCTGAACACCTTCGCTGGCTATACACTGCTTTTACCCGGGCCACGGGGCGGCTTTACCTGGTTGGTTTTTGATTGAATTTCTACAAGTCAACCGCAACTCGAATCGAATCTCTTTTATTTGCTGCTTGCTAATCAAACATGAACACGGCAAATTTTCAGTTTCAAAAATGGCTAGGGATTGCGCTGTATGCGGTTCCGATTTTCATTGCAAGCCTTCAGATTTTTCATTCCAACTTTTCTGACCTTACCCGCTGGAAGGGTGGCGGATTTGGCATGTACACCGAAATGTATCCCGAAAACCGTTCCATCTGGCTTGTAACTGAAAGTACAGATTCTACCCTGGCTACCAAAATCTATCCCATCAGCTTACAGCTAAGAGGTCAGCTCGATCCGCCCATGCGGGAGGTTTACCGGCAAATGCGCCCCGAAGTTAGAAACCTGCTCCACTTTCCTTCAGGCTTTGATTTCAACTCTCCGAGGATGACAAAGACCAGAGAAATTTTAGTGGAAAGACACCTTGCATTAGTAAACCAGGCACCGCTCTCAGTGCGTGTTGAGGTGCAGGCTGTTGAATTTTCGCTTCAAAAGTCTGTATTGGAAAGCAAACTATTGAAAAGTAAAGAACTGTAATGCCATGGCGATAAAACATTTTCTGCGAAGGTATTGGCAAAAGTTGAATCAGGTTTCTGAACTCGATTTTTGGCATTTGTTCATGATATACCTTGCCCTTACCGACGAAACTGTGATGTATCATTTCAAATATGTGATTTGCATTTCGGCAGTGGTTGGGCTCACGTTACAAGATCAGCTTTGGCAGCGCATCACCTGCACCTTGCATGCCCTGGTGCTTGCTTTGTGTTTGTATTTGTACTTCTACACAGCTGCCAATCACTACTTTGCAATTACCTACTTTTCTTTTTATGTGGTATTCAGGCAGTATCGGTGGGTGCAAGCCCAAAACTTTGGCTTTGGGCTTGTGGTGTTGATTATGGCCTTGGCTACGCTTCAAAAGTTCTTGTCGCCCCATTTCATTAACGGAAGTTTTTCGGGCTTTCTGTTTTTAACAGGATCTAGTTTGCAACCATTGAATGAATGGAACTTTCATGGATTTGGTGCAAACATTGATTATTTCAATGACCAAATGACCACTTTAACTTCCAAACGAGTTGGCAACCAAATCCTCGAGGTGTATTTACCTGCTGGTTTTAACAGCTGGAGCTTGTTGTTCACATGGCTCATTATTGGCGCTGAGCTGGCCTTGGTGGCTATGCTGATTTGGGGCAAACACAGCTACCGGTATTGGGCTATGCTACTATTTTTATGGGCGGCGGTATTCTTCAGAAAAGAATATACCTTTTTTGCCACCCTGAGCTTTTTGCTGATAACCGATAAACAAATGGAAGGCAAAGCCGTAAGTGGTTTATTGAAACTCTCGTTCCTGTTGTTTCTGCTTTTTAGTTTTTTGGGCGTGATGGTTGATGGTTAATTGGCCTTTAGCACCTAAAAAGGGAATAAAAGACACTTGAACATGAACATATTTTTGAGTGCGCAGAGTACATCTCTATTTCTGCTAAACCGGTGTTTGTCCAGGAACCTTCGCTTTCTGTTTAGAATTGGATTTTTTAATTCACCCTATCAGCGGTGACAAACATTTGGCTCAAAAGTTACAGTGCCCATCACCATGAGGCGCACTTGAGGTAGACTGCCTCTAATCACATGCACATTGCTCCCGCAATTGGCCGTCGAAGTCATTTAGATGATGGCATCGTGTTTTCTTTAATGGCAGACTCGGCTACTGTTTTGTACTGGATTTTACCACCTGGATGAACAACTGCTGCTTTCATATAATTTTGCTTTTTGATGCCTTTGTGGGCGGGTGTTAATTTGATTTGGGTTTTGAAAATATCGGTAAATGTTCTAGTTAAACAAGCAAAGTTAGATTGAACTTCTGCCTCCTAAAAGTAGGTGTCGGAGAGCCTTTTGTCGTTACACTATCCCCGGAAAGAGATGCATGATTAACCAATGATATTTTACCCTGAAAGACAGGATGGGTGTTTGGCAAAGCAAAGATTCCTTTTGCAGGCTCAGCATGAACCTCCTAAAAATTCATTTCACGCAAAGGCCGCTAAGATGAATACAAGCGCAAAGAGCGCAATGAAAACTCCTACTTCTGCGGTCTCTGCGTGAAATTCGTCACACATGCCCAGAAGGGTAGACTCAAAAGTTATTGAGATTTATTTCAATAGCACACCATTTATGCCATCAATCAATTTACCCCTACCTTTGACCTTTACTTGCATTTTATCCTCACATGACCATCAACAACATTCAAGATGAAATCATCGCCGATTTTTCCCTGTTCGACAATTGGGAAGATAAGTATGAATACATCATCGACATAGGTAAAAACCTGCCACCACTAGCCGCCGAATACCAAATCGAAGACAACCGAATAAAAGGTTGCCAAAGCACGGTTTGGCTCATTTCTAGGTTCGAAGACGGAAAAATTTACTTTGAAGGAAGCAGCGATGCCGTAATTGTGAAAGGTTTGATTGGACTATTAATCAAAGTGTTAAGCGGCCACGCTCCCAAAGACATTGCAGAAGCCGACTTGTTTTTCATCGACGCCATTGGCATGACCAAGCACCTGGCTCAAACCCGCTCCAATGGACTATTGGCCATGGTGAAGCAAATGAAATTCTATGCCCTAGCCTATCAATTAAAAAGCCAAACGGCTTAATATTGCCGCTCAACTTGTTATGAACACGATGCTTCGATTGTTTTTCTGCCTTTTTACTTTCCCATTGTTTGCGCAACCCTGTCTCTATTTCAAAGAATTGGGCCTTGCTAACCAGATTCATGTGCATCAAATTGGGGTCGAAACATTTGGATATACAGGTGTTACAGGTCATTTTACTGGCAATTTAAAACTCGATGGAGAACCATTGTCGGCTCAGGGAAAACAAGGATTTCTGGCCCTGTTCGATGCCAAAGGAAACCTGCAATGGATTCAAACTTCCACCGCTGCCTCAGAGCTTTCCTGGCAAACTATAGCGCCCGATGGATTTGGCAATTGGTACACCATGGGGCAATTTTCCGGGCGACTTGGCTGGGTGAAAGACAACCAAAAATCGCCGGAAAGCGGATTGTTGCTTGCCAAATGGGATGCCGATGGCAAGCTACTTTGGTGGAAATCTGCTGATTTGAAAGGCGCAGCCAAACCCGTTTCCTTGTCGGTGGATGGGGAAGGCAATTGCTACATGTCGGGTATGTTTCAAGGAAGCATGAGTTTTCAGGGAAAAACCATTGAACAAAACTTCAGTACCGACATTTGGGCGGCTAAAATCAATTCTTCAGGAAATTTGCTTTGGCTCTACAAATACGGCGGCAGTGGAGAAGACAGCCTCACGGGCATGGCGGCCACCGTCAATGGTAATTTTTACCTGGCCGGGCACACCAACGCAGAAGCTCAATTCGGAAAATACAAGCTGGCTGACGACTCGGTTACACACCATTTTATAGCCGGAGGCGACCTGAACGGAAAACCTCTTTGGGTGAAACAAATTCCGCTTTTCGACAAGCAACCTGAGGACGCAAACAAACAAGTGTCATTCAGCAAGGCCAGAAATTTAAGTGTGGATGCCCAAGGTTCCGCATGGGTGATAGGCGTGGCCGGGTTGCCTGCACTTTCAGAAACCTATTTACCCGGTGAATATGAGCAATCGGCATTCGCGGGCAAACTGAATACCAAAGGCGAAATATTGTGGGCCAAAAACCTGATGGGCACAGGCTTAAGCGATGTTTTTGCCATCAACAATTCCATCACAGGCAACGGAGTTTTCACTGGTGCTTTCTCCACCGATAGCTTGGTTTGGGGCAAGAAAAAGTTGTTTAAAGAAGATGCCAAACACCATGTGCTGCTGGCCCTTGACAACCAGGGCGATCCACTTTGGGCTTCGAAGTTGGGTAAAGAAACTGACAACTTCCACCCGGGTTTGGGGCTCGATGTAGCCAGCAATATTTATGTGGGTGGCGCTTCCAATGGTTCGGCCAAGGCATTTGGTTGCCAGCCTTTGGCCAATGCTAAAGGAGGTGCGCAATGTGTTTTAGCTAAGCTAGACCAAACACCGCTGCTGATGCAAACCAATCAGGATCAAATGGTAACCGTGTTTCCCAATCCGACCAAGGGCATCATGTACGTATCGGTCAATCCAAAATATCCAGGCAAAACAGCCATTATTTCGGTGGGCAACAGCCTCGGGCGACTATTTTTCCGGGAAACCATTCTCATCAAAGACGGCGTGGCGAAATCGTTTAACCTCAGCAACATGACTCCCGGTGAATACCTGATTCAAATTACCTCAGAGAAACAAAAAACATACAGAAAAATTCAAGTGGAATGATGCGATGGTTGCTGCAGCTATTTGCTTTTTTCACTGCCCTTCCACTGTGGGCCATTGATGTCAACGTACTCAACTATGGGGCAAAAGGCGATCGCAAAACTTTGGATACCAAGGCTATCCAAAATCCCATTGACGCCGTGGCGTAGAGTGGGGGAGGAAAGGTAGTGTTGCCAGGTGGAAAGGTGTTCAAGTCTGGCAGTTTGTTTCTGCACAGACAGGTTCACTTTGTCATCGAAACAGGTGACTTTGTATTTACAACCCACATTTTTATTTTTTTAAGGAGCTGGATTCATAGGAGTTTCTCAGGAAAGGTCTTTTTATGTGAATGAATATCGAAAGTTTCTATTCCCTGATGGAATAGATTTTTAGGGCAACGAACAATCTTAATCACAGGGCAAATCCTTCATAACTCCGCTTTCATATGTTTGTGATTTTCCTTAGCCATAAGCTGAAAAATTTGGATTATTTCGTTACCTGAATCCAGCCGTGAAACTTATTTTTTCCACCTTCTGTGGTGTTCACTTCCATCTGATAATAATAAACCCCTGTTTGCTCTGGTCGCCAAAGTTCAGTTTCCTGAATATTGGGTAAATTTTCCACAAAATGAACTTCCTTACCCCAACGGTTAAAAACCCTGAGGCTTGACACATTGACTATACATTCGTTTTGTTTCAGGAAAAGGAAGTCATTAAAATTATCGTTATTTGGTGTGAGAAAATTGGGAATTTCTATCACGCAATTGGTTTGCACTATGATTTCTTTTTCGGTAAAACAATTGAAAACGGTATCACGCACCTGTACTTTAAAAGTGGTGGTTTTAGAAACCGGATTTGTCTTAGTAATAGGACAAGATTGACAAGTAACCATATCTTTTGGTTCCCAACTATAGGCAAGGTTTTGGCCTGTTGCTAGGGCAATTAAATCAACCTGCTGGCCATTTTGCACCTTGCCTTCCGGGATTTGCCTGGTTTCCAATGGAATGATTATGTACTTCACTTCAGTTGTATGCAAACTATCACACCCAGTTGAAGTGGCAATAAGTCTGGTTTCAAAAGTACCGGCAGTTGTAAATTCTTTTCCGGCATCAGAAACTGCTTCGCCTTCACAAACTGTGAAGGACCTTAAGCCAGTTTTAGGCCCGATGATTGTTAAATTTAGTTTTACAATACTGTCGCAACCTGAGGGGCCAGGCAGAGTGAAAGTTGGTGTGTTGGTGGAAGATGTATAGGTTCTGCCGTCTATCCATGTGTAAGAGCTACATTTTGTTTGAATATCGGTGGTGTTAATCTCATTGTTAATTGTCAGATTTAAAGTCAGAATGCTGTCGCAACCTGATTGTTGGCTTATGGCAAAGGTTGGCGTATTGGTGCTGGCTGTATAAGTTACACCATTTATCCAGGTAAAGGTGCCACATGCCGAGCGGGTATCAGTTCCCGAGGTTGAATTGTTAACAGTCAGATTTAAAGTTACAATGGAGTCGCATCCTGCTGCACTTTGTAGCGTGAAAGTTGGCGTATTTGTGCTTGCTGAATAGGTTATTCCATCTATCCAGGTAAAAGAATTACATGCACTTCTCACATCAATTGAGCTAACGGCATTAACAACCACATTAAAAGTAGTTGTTGCTGTATCGCCAATGCAATCTGTAACTTTTACAGTATAAGCAGTTGTCTGCGAAGGATTTAGCTGGATAGGATTAAAAGTCGAAGCAATATTGGGGCGCCAGGTGTAGGAGTAAGGTGCCAAACCACCCGTCACCTGGGCATTGACTTGGGCACTATCACCTGGACAAATATTGAAATTTGGAACGCCAACTGCCAGGGGTTGAGGGGCTAAAGGTGTTATCGAAACGCCATCGATAAAAATATAGGCACCACCCACATTGCCTTGAGTTCCAAATGGGACTACAGTTTGATTGTCTGGGCTGAAAAAATTTCCAAATGTGAAATGATCGTATGCCTGGTTTGCGACAAATGTGAATGTAAAAGTTTGCCATTGTTGAGAGTTGAACACGCCGGGCACATTAAAACTTTGGCTTGTTGCTGGAATGAAGTCGCTTGTTCCCGGGGTTTGCAAAATTGGCCCCACACTTAAAGATGCCCCCCATCCATCAACATATAATCCTGCTACATTTGGAGTGCCTGCCGTAATGGAATATTTGAGGGTGTAGCTCTGACCAACCACTAAAGGCGAACTGAAGGTGGTAGCGATGTATTCCCTAAAGGTTGGAAAAAGAGTAATATTCCCTGTTAAACCCATCACAGCACTGCCTTCAAATGGATTGACCACTGCAAAATAATTGGATGGCAACGAGGAATAAATCCCTTGACCTTGCAAATGATAATAGTCTGGTGTGCCGTTGGTTGTGTTGCAGTTGCTTGATGTAGCGGCATTGTTCCATCCAACCGCTAAACTCCAATCGCAATTGGCATTAGGTAAAGCACTGAAAGACTCAAAACCACCGTTGGGAACAAGATTGCCGCATTGGGCAAATAACTGAGAAGAGACTGTGGTAAGATAAATTAAAAATATTAACTTCAAGAGGGTAATAAATTTAAACCTCATTTTTTAAGTGATTTAAAGTAGTTTTTTGCAAGAAGTTATGGACAAATAAACATGTTTTACTACGTAGCGCAAAAGATTTAAATAAGAGGCAGCCATTGAAATCCAAAGCTACATATTTAAATAGTGTCAAAATTTGAGACTAACTAAAAATTGAATAAAAACTTGTATTCAAATCTCCCTCAATCCCAGGTTGTCTTTTTATTTTTCAGAATCCGCATTCGTTCCTTGTCTTCCGGGGTTTGGAATTCGTGCAGAAACCGGGCATATTCCTCTATCCATTCCAGAATTTCTTCGGGCGATTTTTTCTGGTGTTCTCTTATTTGCTCCATGGTGACGTGGTATTTGAAACCCACATTCTCATTTTCTTTTTTAGGGGCTGGATTCATAGGAATTTCTCAGGAAAGATCTTCTTTAGTGAATTAATATCTAAGATGTCCTGTTCCCGGTTGGAATAGGTTTTTAGGGCAACAAGGTCTTCAACTGAAACCAATGTTATACTGGTAAAGTTCGTTTTTCTTATCTCTTTTCTTTGCCAGAGATCCTCAAAGGTAATTGGCAAATCGATTAAAATATCTAAGGTAACAAACTGATAAATAGTGCTATAAAATGAAAAGGCGATGAGATTCCTTTCCTGAATCATATTTTTTCTTTTGTTTTCGTCGGCCAATTCAAGAAGTGAGATCGGCAACAGATTTTTATACCCAAACTCAGAAATTGCATTTTGAAAGTTTGAAATATTTTCAGATTCAAGGTCAAGAATCACATCCATATCTGCAGTAGCCCTTGGCACGCCATACATATTAATTGCAAGTCCGCCACAGAGCAAATATCGAACCTTGTGGGTTTCAAGCGATTTATAAAGGTCAATTAAATGCATGAGCCAGAGACTTTATTTTCAGCAAATTAAAGTAAAAGCTGGATTCTCAGGGTTGGGTTTTTTACCAATGGCAATATAAATGGAATATGGGAAAGTAGAACGAGTTTTTAATCACCATCGCAATCACATCGGAATCCAATATGCACAAGGCCAGTCTCTTCTGTGGCTTCGGGCAGTGGTTCGGTACCCATGGTAAAGGGTACTATCGCACAAAAAGGAGCCTCCACGCATAACCTGTTCATTTGCTTCTGGGTCAAAAGGTCCTGAATACTACATAAGGGGTATAAACATCCTCGCACTATTGCCAGACGTTGCCGCCCCTATCTGAAAGTCCGGCTGCATTTTTTCCAAAATGGCAAACCGGCGAGGAGAACAAAAACCCGTCTTCCCGGGTATTAACTTCAGGGAAATGTCCGGTTCAGATATTGGCCTTCCCTTCGTATTTTTTTCCCCAGCTGTATTTTCCTTTCGTTTTGAACCGGGCAGCCTCCTCTTTCTGACCAAAAGAATGGTGCCAGTTTGCAGAATCGACCATGATCCATTCTCCAGACTGGATTTGAAAACCCCAGAATTGCCAAAAGTTTCGGACTGGGTTTTGAATCCTGTTTTTTTAACAAATTCCCGAAATTCTTTCACTGTCACCAGATGTTGATCTATGTATCAGGCATTTAATTTTACCAGATGGGCAGGTTCTTCCAGAGGGTTAATGAGATTTTCAGATCCGATTGTGTAAGAACCAGATGGGAAAAGGATCATCTCCTTTTTATCCTCTTTTTGATTAGAGAAGCCAAAAGTTACTATCAGAAATAAGGCAAGCCAACCTACGGTGTTTCGGTTGATTTTCATTTAAACCAAAAACTCCCTTACTTTTTCGGAAATAATAGCTTGTACTTCTTCCCAGCTTTGACCTTTTAAAGAAGTTGGTGCTTGGGTTTCATCGGCATCGCTGAAGTAGGTCATGCATTGGGGAATGCTGATCAGAAGTTGTTGGGAAGGGTATTTTTTCTGATGAGCCTGGATAAAATCGGAAACTGAATAATGCTGAAGCAACTCGGCAATGTCCCAAAAATCTTTTTTCTGGCCTCGACCTAAAATGGCTTGAATCTTCATAGCCATCAAGTCCTGAATGCAATACATCCTGATTCCGTCCAACACCTGCCGATCGCCAATCAAAGGGTGCGGATTTCGGACAATGTCCACTTTAACGCCTTCTATAAAACAAAATATGCCAAACTTTGAAGGCCTTTTATCCCAGTCAAATGCATCACCAAATTCCTTTTCAAGTCCTGTAGTAATAGTATCGTTATCAAAGGGTAAGGGCGAAAACAAATCCAGGTCTACAGACATTCGGTGACCAAAAATCAGCGATAATGCTGTACCACCTACCAGATCAAAGTCGGTAAGTTCCGGCACTTGCATGAGGCGATTTAATACGGTAAAAGTTCCGGGTTCAACTGTCTGAGTCTGTAGCATCGGAAATCTGTTAAGGGACGATTAATCACAGCAGCAGCAAGATAGGTCCGCACTTCACTTAAGAATTTGGTATTCAGCAATACCTCGGTGATTTTTTCATCGCCATAGTATCTGCGGCAATTGCGGATATCGGGTACATCGCCCCGGTCAAAAACACGGGTAATGATGAATGCTGCATTCTTTTCATAATCCAGCTCATCAAATGGAACATCCCAAAAAATGCGCCGCTCAAAAACCGGAATGTCTTTCATGGTGGTGCGATTAAATCATAAAAGTAAGGGTATTTTTTGGAAATGAATTCAAGTTGGTAGTTTCATCAGTCTTAGTCATTCGCTGGCCATCGATCGATGAGGATTTGATTTTTGATTCTTTCGGAAAACATTAACGCAAATTCCTCCACAAAAATTAATTCCTTTTTCATCTCATTTAATTTTCGTTTCATGATGTTTAGACCATCATTTTTACGGTGAAGCAGAGCATGTTGCCCCTATTAAAAACGGTTTGTTTTTAGCCCTTGGGTTGGGGATGTCTGTGAGGTGCAGTTGTAGGGTTTCATAATATTCCCCTCAGTTTATGCCGGTAGATTCTGTGGCATGCGAGCCTGAGCCCAGTTACATCTATCCATTTCTGGAGGGCTAACCCATTCAATTTGCACACAGCCGTATCGGGAAAGGGGTAGTGGAGTCGAGCTCAAACAAATTTAAATTAGAAATGATGACCGAACTGATGAAGGCTGATTCCAGCAAATGCGCCAATGCTGTGGTTGGCATCTATATGGACGACGTATTTAAAAAGGAAAATATGGTTTCGCGGCCAGAAAACCCAGGATTTAGGGTATTGCAGTCCGGGTAAATGAATACTCGCTGTTTCAGGCCATAAATAAACTGTACAGAAATGACCTCACGAAAAGCAATCCGATGGCACCTTATATCAGGGACACAGCCAAGCAAAAATCTGGCCTATGCCATTGGTATCACACTTTCCATTTCCCTCATGGTGTTACTCAGTTTAATGACCCTTTAAAACCCTGGAATGGCCCATGAAAACGTCAACAAATAGGTTTAATAGTGGCTACCAACAAGCAGGATTGCTGTTTCTAAGTATATTATATTCATGCATATTCTGCGGCTGCGGCTCTGTATACTTGCGCAGCACCACATCATGCGCATAGAGCCCATTCACTGCCACGATAGCAAGCTTTCCAATCAGATTTACACCTGTTGGGAGTCGGGCAAAGTGGATTTTCCCTACAGAAGGCTTGGGCTGGTAGAAGTGTATGGAAATGCAGATTCTGATTACCACGATTTGAACGACAACCTGCTTTTTCAAGCAAGAAGCATGTGTGCCAATGCCATTATTCACGTGTATCAGGAACCGAACATTGTTTGGAATTCGAATACAGAAAGGCATGATAAAAAAACAAAAATGGTGGGTATAGCGGTAAGCCAGGGGTTTATGCAATAACATAAGGACAAACTCAACACCGGTTTTGTGGAAGAACTTCAGGAAAAGCGCCACATAAAAGGGAATGGAGGTGCTTCATTTTTTGTCAATCCTTTTTTGCTATCAGCCTTGTGCTTAGCTATAGTTTTTGCTGTGGCGAATGATGAAAAGTAGTTGTTTTGCTTTAGCTGCAGAGCAGCGACATGGTATTACGAATAATCGGGTGTCGTTCCGTTGGAACAAGTGAGAAAACATAAACTTCTCATTAACTTTGGGTTTGCTTAAAGCAGCATGATAACCAAAGAGAAAGCCAAGGAAGCATTGGCACAAATGCCTGATACATTTTCAGTTGAGGAGCTCATTGAACCCTTGATTTTTTTAGAAAAAATCGAAAAGGGGCTTCAACAATCAGCGGATGGTCAATTGAAAAGTGAAGAAGAAGTCAATACAGCGTTGGCGAAATGGTTCAAATAAAATGGACACCCAATGCACTGCTTGCCAGCCGCAGAGCGGCGACATATCAATAGAAAATAGCAAATGATTTGAGCTGCAGAGCAGCGACATGTTACAACAAACAATTGGGAGTAGCTCCGCAGGAGCTAATTTCATTGCTAACGTTTATAAGGCTCTTTTGGAGCTAATCTCGAATCACAATCAAAATAGCCAAAGCGTGCCATTCGGGAAACTAAGCTATTACATTTGCTGCATCGAACAAAGCATGTATAAGTTTATAGCCAACCGCTTGTTTTTTGCATTGGCAATTGGAGCCACTGCCCGGATTTTTCCTGGCATTGAGTTAGATGGATTGGCATCAGCTTTGATTTTGGGCTTTGTACTTTCCTTGCTCGACTGGCTGCTGAAGCCTGTTTTAGTCTTGTTGACTTTGCCGGTCACGCTGTTCACCTTTGGGCTCTGGCTTTTCGTGATCAACACCTTGCTGGTAATGTTGGCCTCCTGGTTGGTGACAGGTTTTGAAGTTGAAACCTTTGGTGCAGCCTTGATTTTTAGTTTTGCCATTTCTTGCATAAATGCCTTGCTCGACTATTTATTTGCCAAATAGCTTCACCTTAAAGACCTTGAAATTTTCTTTACGCTTTTTCTTTGCTGTACTTTCGATCCTTATATATGGTCAGTTATTATCTCAGCCTGTAGATTGGCCCAATGTAAATAAAACTGAGTTGAACAACTTGGTTTGGCAATCTATGAGTGAGTATCAAATACCTGGAGCCCAAGTTGTTTTATTCACAAAAAATAAAGTTAAATATAGTTTTTCAGGTGGTGTGGCAAATGTGAAAACGCTGGAGCCTATAACACCGAAAACCTCATTCGAAACAGCTTCGCTCAGCAAACCTGTTTTTCATCTTATTTTGAGAAAACTTGTGGAGCGAGGTGCGTTACCAAGTACTTTTTTTAGCGACACTTTGGCTAAATACATAGATACCGCCAGGTATATTCGTCCTGCCGTAGAGCAATATATGAAGGGGCTTCATGAGTTTTTGGTTTTCAATGAGCAATATTCGCAAGAGTGGTTTTATGGAATAACGATCAAACAATTACTCACCCATACAGGAGGAATTGTTGGGATTACAGCCTCAAAGCCTGGTTTTGTATTTCGTCCTGGGCAGCAATTTTATTATTGCGATGAATGCTACATATTGTTGCAGAGGGTTGTAGAAAATTATCTGGATATGAGCTTGCAACAGTTGGCCGATAAATATCTGCCAAACCAATGCAAAGGCGTTTCTCACTTTGCATGGAATGGCTCCACAACAGATTATGCATATTGTCATAATGCAGAAATGGATTTTCAGCGGGATATCTGGAAAGCGAAAGAGGGGATAGCCCACGGAACACTGTATGCCTCTGCGTTGAAGTATGCGAAATTTATGCAATATGTGGTAAACGAAAAACTGTGGGAACTAAATCATGACACCATGAAAGTGACAAGCCAAATAAGTTGGCAGCCAGGCTGGGGAATCGAAATGACTGAAAAAGGGTCAATTAATTGGCATTGGGGTAATGATGGCTGTTACCAACATTATATGGCCTACATGCCTGGTCAGGATTTTGGTATGATTATCTTCACCAATTCAAATAATGGGATGGCCATGAGCAAATCTCTAGCTACACAACTTTATGGGTTCAAATTCAAAGCCATGTCGTGGGTAATGGGAGAAGAGTGATTGTGCTGTTTCTATAGAATGTAACCTTTTTTATCGCCTTGGGTTTGTTGCTCTAAACCTGCCATCCGGTCAAAAATATTATGGCTTATACCTCGTTTGACTTTTGTAAATTTACACGATGAGGTTGTGCTGTTGTTTGTTTTTGCTTTTCATTTTTATATTTTTTCCTAGGCAAAGCTATTCTCAAAACAACGACATCAGGTTGCTGAAACACATCGTCAATAACCGGCCCGAAAAACTTGATGATGCTTTCTATTTATTGTCGCAAACAGCAGGACTGGCCAGTCTTCGCTTTGGCATTTATGGGCTTGGGGTGTTTATTTTTGCCAAAGACACTAATAAAAAACTGCGTGGACTCAATCTGGCATCAGGGCTGGTAGCAGCTGGAGGCTTGGCTTATGGCACAAAACTGTTCTACAAGCGAAACCGCCCCTATGCCGATCACCCTGATTTAGTGCATTACTACGAGCCATCATCGGCATCTTTTCCTTCCACCAGTACTGCATTGGCATTTGGCACAGCTACCAGCTTGAGTCTGGTATACAAAAAGTGGTACGTAGCCGCTCCAGCTTATGTTTGGGCATCGGCAGTAGGCTATTCCAGAATGCATTTGGGCGTGCATTATCCCAGCGATGTGCTGGCTGGAGCCGTATTGGGTGCCGGCAGTTCTTACCTTTCATTCAAAGCCAACAAGTGGTTGGTGAAGCAAACCAAGACTAGAAGTAAAAAGCCGAAAGAGATAAAGTCTTCGGAAAATTGACAGGTATTTTTTGAAAGCGCAGCCTGGTTGTTATATTTAGGCCACAATCAAAAATATCAAACACCAAGTATGTCTATTCTAATTTCAAATGGTAGGGTAATTTCCCCCGGCCATGACGCTGTTGCTGATATATATATTGAAGGTGAGAAAATAGTGGCTATTGGTCAAAACCTATCATTCCAGGCCGAAAAAACCATAGATGCAGCGGGCAAAATGGTGTTTCCAGGTGGCATAGATCCACATGTGCACCTCGATATGCCTTTTATGGGCACATTCTCTTCCGACAATTATGAAACGGGCACAAGGGCTGCTTTATATGGTGGCACCACCACCGTCATTGATTTTATTTTGCAAACACAGGGCAAAAGCCTGCAACATGCTTTAACTGAGTGGAAAGGCAGATCGGACGGCAATGCAGTGGGAGATTACTCCTTTCACATGGCGGTCACTGATTTTAACCCGAATACTAAAGAAGAAATAAAAACCATGATTGAGCAGGAGGGTATTACTTCCTTCAAAACTTTCATGGCCTACAAAGGCGCCCTCATGATCGACGACCGGCAGATGGTGGGTTTAATGCAAGAAGTGAAAAAACATGGAGGCCTTGTAACTGTGCATGCCACCAACGGAGACATGATCGATTACCTGATAGCCAAGCACAGGGCTGAGGGTAACCTTTCGCCTCTATATCACTACCTTTCTCAACCGGAAGTTACAGAGTCAGAAGCTTCAGGTCGCTTTGCTGCGCTTGCCCAATACGCTGGAGTTCAGGGATATATTGTACACATGACTTGCGAAGGCGCTTTGAATGCTGTCAGGGATTCTTCGAAGAAAAACCACCACGTTTTTGCCGAAACCTGTATTCAGTATCTGATGCTTGATGCCAGTTTGTACGAACGCAATTTTGAAGGAGCCAAATGGGTAATGAGCCCCCCACTACGCCAAAAGAAAGACCAGACTTCACTTTGGAACGGCATAAAACAAGGAACAGTTCAGGTGGTAGCCACCGACCATTGCCCTTTTAAGTGGGAACAAAAGCTAATGGGTCGTGACGATTTCAGCAAAATACCAAACGGGCACCCTGCCATTGAGCACCGCATGGAACTGTTGTTCAGCGAAGGTGTGGCAAAAGGCAAAATTGATTTGCAAAAATTTGTGGAAGTGAACAGCACCAATGCCGCCAAAATATTCGGATTGTTTCCTCAAAAGGGCAGCATTTCAGTCGGTGCGGATGCAGATATCGTAATTTTCGACCAATATGAAAAACACACCATTTCTGAGCAAACCCACCACATGAATGTGGATTATTCAGCCTATGAAGGTGTGGAAGTAACAGGCAAAGTGAAAACGGTTTTGCTTAGAGGACAAGTTGCAATAGACAACAACAAATGTCTGATAAACAAAGGATATGGTAAGCTTTTGAAGCGCAAGGCGGTTCACTAATACTTATTGACGAATCTGTCCATCACCCACCACAACCCATTTTTCAGTCACCAGTTTTTCAAGGGCAAACGGGCCACGGGCATGCAGCTTTTGGGTTGAAATGCCAATTTCGGCACCCAGTCCAAATTCTCCACCATCGGTGAAGCGGGTTGAAGCATTGGCATACATAGCCGCTGCATCTACAGTTTTTAAAAATTGGTCTATGACAGCCTGATCCTGGGCTACTATAGCTTCCGAATGACTGGAAGAAAATGCTGCGATATGGGCCAACGCACCGTTTAATCCATCCACAACTTTAACGCTTATGTTGAGGCTAGGCCATTCTTTACCAAAATCTTCCGGCTGGGCTTTGTGCATTCCGGTATACTTCAATTTTTCAAACAATGGCCATGATTCAGGGTCGGCGTAAGCACCAACCTCATATTTTTCCAACTCGGCGGCAATTTTTTCGATCAATTGATCGGCCGCTGCTTTGTCGACAATCAAGCAGTCGAGGGAGTTGCAAACCGATGGCTTTGAAACCTTGACATTCAACACAATAGCTGCTGCCTTTGCTACATCTGTCGACTGATGCACCACGCCAGCACCTGTTTCAATAGTAGGAACCAGGGAATTTTGCCGAACATGCTCAATGAGTGAATCAGAACCACGTGGAATGTTCACATCCACAAATCGGGTGGCTGTGAGCAGTTCCTGCACAAATTTTCTATCCGTAGGCAACAAAGTAACCGCATCAATAGGCAAACCAAAAGCAGCCAGGGCTTTGTGAATGGTGGAAACCAACACCTCGTTGCTGTGCGATGCATCGCTGCCGCCACGCAAAACAGCCACATTCCCCGAACATAGGCACAAAGCATAAATATCGACGGTTGCATTGGGCCTGGATTCGAATATCACATCAACTACACTAAGTGGAAAAGCTAACTTATTTAAATTCAGTATTTTGAATAGTTATGTTTCAAGCAATATTTCACCTGATTGAACCGGTAAATTGGTAACGTGCTTCACACTTTCAGCCAAACTAAGTTTATAGACCATGCCGCCATGCCCAAGGCTCGATTTCGAAGGATTGGCCAATACCAGCACCTGCTGATCGATGTGGGTTATGTGTTCCTCTCTTTTACCATCATGATCAAGCAAACCGCCCACCGGTGTGCAAAACATCAGCCACTGGGCGCCAAACCCTGCAGCAAGCAAGGTAGCGAGTTCGTCGTTGTCAGAAAGACGAAGCTCCAGGTCAGACACCACGTCGTTTTCATTCGCAATGGGTATGACGCCGCTTTTCCAAAGGGTTTCGAAAGTTTGCTTGAGTTGCAAAAAGCGATTTCTATCCGAAAAATGCCTACGCTCACAAAGACTTTGTGCTACTGGAATGTAGTGTTTTGAAAAGGCTTTTGCATAAATGCCAATCAAAATGGGATTGCCAATGGCAGCCGCAGCTTTTTTTTGACTGATGTCACCTTTTTAGTTGGTTATAAACGATTTGCCTATACTATAGCTTTAGGTTAAACCAACAATATACGGTGTTTTTCTGGCAACCTGATCGGCTATTTCATCAATGATTTGTTTGCCTACCGTTCCATCCGGTTTTGTGATGGAAGCAGTGCTAAACTTTTTTACAATCAAATACTTCATTTCGGGGCTCAAGAATGATTTGCTATTGCAAATTGAATATGTTAATTGGAATCAATGGGGTAACTGTTGCCATTACAGACTAGCTGCTAGTTTTTTTGCATTATTTATGCAGTCCGACAACGACACACCATCTTTCCAATTTGCCAGAAAATGAAGTTTTTCGGTTTGTAATTCATTCGCAGAATCCCAGATAGACCTCAATTTACTTTCATATTGAGGTATGCCTTCGTGCCAATAGTAGAGGTTTTGATAATCTGGCTCTGTCTGAGGAATTTGAAATCCACGTTTCAGGTCTAACCAAATGGCTGATCGTATTTTGTCGCCGTTCCATTGCGGCAGTTCCGGCTGTGTGGCATTGCTGATAAAGGACGTAAACAACGCCTGTTCGGAGTTGCATCGGCCATCGAACACCAAATCGTTCCAAATACTACCCGCAGAAGTCATTGTTTCTATGGATGGATGCAATCCGCCAAAGCCAAGTGGTCGATTTTTGATGTTAGCCTTTTGATTGACTTGGGTATGTACCACCGCTACAGATGCATAAGAAATCTGGCTTAACGAAAAAGCAAACATGGGCACAACATCGTTCAGCAACAGGGCAGCATCGGTAGCGGGTGTGCAAACAACTACTTGGTCAACTTGCATGGATTTTATTTCACCCAACTGACTGTAATTCAATTGATAGCCTGATTCTGTTTGAAGTATTTTTTCTACTTTGGCTTCCAGTAAGATATGTTGCAATTTTCCAGAAATGGCCATCGGCAAAGTTTGCATGCCTTGCTTGAAGTTGAGCGAGCGTTTGCGCTTGCCTGCCGATTTGGCCAGGCCTTTCAACACACTTCCATGTTGTTGTTCCAGTTCCCTCAAGCGGGGAAAAGTAAGATCAAGGTTAAGTTTGCCTGCATTCCCTGCATAAATACCTGAAACAAATGGCTGCACAGCATAGTCAACCACTTCTTGTCCAAAATGGCGTATAAAAAAATCAGCGACTGTTTCCTTGGCGTCATGGTCAGCCAGGGGCTTTTTAAGCAATTCTGATAAAATTTTCCACTTTGCAGACCAGCTAAAAAATGGATTGGTCAGTATCTGCTGAGGCTTTGAGGGCAATTGACGGTATTTTCCTTGCTTCCAAATAAACCGGGCATCGCTTACTGGTTTTGCATCGAGTGATTCGGACATACAGCCAGTAGCCTCCAGTAGCTGCAAGCAGTTTTCGTCGCACAAAATAGAGTTTGGACCTTCCTCCAGAATCAGTCCAGATTCATACTTTGTTCTGATTTTTCCACCCGCCTTTCCTGAAGCTTCAAACAGGATGTAGGGCTTTCCGGCTTGTTGCAGATACCACGCTAAGGCCAAACCAGAAATTCCTCCGCCAATTATTCCAATCATGCTGTTTGTTGTCGTTTCCAGTTGTCTAAAATAATGCCTGTTGCCATGGCTACGTTCAGCGATTCGGCCTGTCCAAACCTGGGAATATTCACCGTGTTGGTAAGCTTTTTAGCCAGTTGTTCACTGATGCCGTGCGACTCACTTCCCATCACCAAAACAAATTGATTAGGAAATGTAAATGTATGAATAGTAGAGCCTTGCATGTCGGCACCTATCAAGTTGGTTTTAGCATTTGTTTCTATCCAACCAGACTCAGTTTTCACAGGAACCACGTGGGCAAACGAGCCCATGCTCGAGGCAATCGTTTTGGGATTATAAAAATCAACACAGCCAGGCGAGAAAAAAATTTGCTTCAAGCCGTACCAATCGGCTATCCGCACAATGGTACCCAGATTGCCCGGGTCTTTCACCCGATCCAGGTATATGTTGGCTCCTGTTTCAAGCATTGGATTTTCTGGTTGCGCATACTGTTCAAAAACTGCTATCGCCGCTGCGTTGGTTTCAAAAGAACCAGCTTTCTGCAAATCGTCGGCACAGGCCTCAAAAGCTTCTACATTTGGAATAATGGAAGCATGCATTTCCAAAAAAGATTGGGTTGCAAAGACTGCCCGACAAGTCAGCATTGATTGAAAACCTTCTAAGATTCCTTTCTCTCCTTCTACCAAAAACACGTGTTCCGCATCCCGGTATTTTTTTTGTTGGAGCGAACGTAGCCAAGAAATTTTCGAACGGCTTAACATGGTATTTCCTAAAATCAGCCTTTAATGCTTATTTCGCTGAAATTTGATTTTGAGATACAAAACAAGTCATTCCATTTTAAAATTTGCCAGACATTCTGCACTGGCCATTTTCTTGTTGGTTTTCCACACAGGTTGTGTGAATACAGTATTTCTCAAAAAGAATGAGTTATTGTTTACCGGTCAAAAGATTTCTGGCACCAAAAAGTTGGATAAAATTGAGATGGAATCCCTTTTCAAGCAAAAGACCAACCGGAAAATGTTGTTCACCATGCCTTACCTGTATGCATACCTGGTCGGCCGAAAATTTCACGATACCGCTGCATTAGGGAAAAAAATAAGAGCGACGGAGGTCAAATATAGATCTAAAATTAACGAGGCAGATTCGCCTGTAGATTCCTTGAAATTGGTGCAAAAGCTGGAATTGAAGCTGGGGAAGCTGGAAACTAAGAAAATTGACGGCAATTGGCTCATGCGCACTGTGGGCGAAAAGCCAGCCATTTACGACTCATCAAAAATCACCCAAACAGCGAAAGAACTCAAAAACTACCTCTTCAATGCCGGATACTTCGATGGGGAAGTAGAAGCAAAAGTTGACACCAATAAAATTGACCGCCGGGTAACAGTTACATACAAAATCGACCAAAAATTACCACACCGCATCAGGCGGATTCGTTACAAAACCAACAACGACTCCATCAGAAACCTGCTGCTCGACAACCAACCTAATGCCGTAATAAAATATGGTCAGAATTATAACAAATACCGCCTGGATAGTGAAAGAGATAGGGTTTTGAGGTTGATGCGCAACAATGGCTTCTATGATTTTGGCAAAGATTACATTGTGTTCGATATCGATACATCAGCCAAAGACAGGCTGTTGGGAGATCGCATTCTCGACATCGATGTTGTGATTCAGGAGCCTCAGGAAGGAGCCCACGAGCAGTACAAAATTGACCGTGTTTTTTTCAATATGGATCAGGCTGAGGCGGCTTTTTTTACTGAGAAGGACAGCATGAATTACAATGAAATCACCTACGTGGCCGACAAAAGGAATTACAGTGCCCGCATTCTGGATAGAAAAATGCTTTCCCGTCCCGGTGAATATTTTGATCAATATAAGATTGGAAATGCCCAAAGTCAGCTCTCGGGAATGGATATGTTCAAATTTGTAAATGTGAGTATCGACACAGTTGCTGGTCAAAAACTGCTGCTCAATTACTACACAAGTCGCTTGCCCAAGTACCAAATTTCAGATGAACTGGGCATGCTGATTAGTCAAGGTGCGCCCGGGCCGTTTGTAAACGTTGGATTCAAAGTGCGCAACCCTTTCAACAATTTTGAAATACTTGAAATTAACGGACGCTATTCTGAAGAAGGGCAGATATCTGTTTTCCTTTCTGATGTGGTTTTTCGGGCCAGGGAAGTCTCCATCAGTTCGGCGCTTACCTATGCCGATGCCAAAGTGCCTAGGCGGATTTTCGGTCAAAATTTATTGAATTACAACCCTAAAACTAAATTTATAGGCAGTTTTACCAATGTAGTAAGGCCAGAATATACCCGCTCCATAACCCGGACTGCGCTCACCTACACCTTTCAACTTTCACCAACTGAGCTCATCGGCGTTACACCTATTGAAGCTAATGTAATCATACTCCCGCCTGGCGGCTTAAATGAGCAGTTTGAACAAATCATCAACAGTGTGAATCCGACATTGAGAAACAGCTTCAATTCTGCCTTTTTGACCAACTTCAACTTCTTCTACCAAAATTCAAATGCAGATTTCGTCAATAAAAAAAGGAGCAGGTTCTTTCGATTTTCGGCAGAATATGGGGGAGAAGTGCTGCATTGGTTGAACGAATTTGTCATGAAAGATCCTAAAAACAGAATCTGGGATTTGCAAACCTTCAGGTATTTACGCTTGCAGTCCGATATTAGAAAATATACACCCTATTCCCGTACAGGCATGATAGCAGCCAGGCTCAACACGGGTTTTGGCGTACCGATTGGCAACAAAGCCAATGCGACCTCATTGCCTTGGGAAAAGTTTTTCTTTGTGGGTGGTAGTAGTTCCTTGCGGGCCTGGTATCCTCGCCGCCTCGGCCCAGGAAGTTATTTCCCGGGAGGAGAAACGGATGATAGGCGCATTACCGAACAACCTGGTGAGATACTGATTGAGGCCAGTTTGGAGATCAGGCAAAAGCTGGTCAGTTTTCTGGAAGGCGCCTTGTTTGCAGACGCCGGCAATGTGTGGCTTTTAAAACCCAACGAGTTAAAACCCGGGGCTGATTTTCGTTGGTCTACGCTATATCAAAGTATCGCCCTTGGAACGGGGGCTGGCATCCGTTTCGACTTTTCATTTCTGATCATTCGGTTTGATGTAGGCGTGAAGACCTATGACCCGACTGCCGAGCCAGGCTCCAGATGGGCTATCAAAGACTTTTCATTGCGGAGAAAGCTTGGTCAAAGAAGAAACACGCCTATCCTGAATTTTGGTATCGGGTACCCGTTCTAAATCTTTTTCTATTGCAGTCAAATGTGATTTAAATCATTGTAAGTCAATAGGCAATTCAAAATTATACCAGTCAAATCAGCATTGCCTGTTTTTAAAATGGGATAGACTAAGTCCTCCACTTGGCAATTGATGAACTGCCCAAGATTCGGTTCATGTTTTAGAAATCGTATCCGAGGGTGATGTACCAGCGATTTGACAATACCCTGCCATCTTTAATTCCCCAGGCCAAATCGACTTTGGTGTAAAAACCCAAAAACATACTGCGAACACCTGCACCGTAACCGACCAAATATGGGCTTTTGTAGTTGGTGACCGTGGCTGAAAACGGACTGCCTGTTGGATCTATAATTTGTGTGTTAATGCTGTTTTCAATGCCTAACAGGCTGCCGCCGCTCCATGCCGAACCTGCATCGGTGAACAGGTTAAATTGCAGATTGCGTACAAAATTCGAAGAAATGGGTCCTTTGTACAAGTACCTAACTATAGGCACTCGCAACTCAGCATTCATGATGAAGAACTTGTTGCCATACAGCGTGTTGTACTCAAATCCACGCATGTTGGTGGCAAACTGCATAAACAACCAATCGGCACGGCCAAGCCCACGAGTAGCACTGCCCACTTGCGAAAACGGATCGTCGGGAGAAACACTCACATTACGGCTGTTAAACAACCAGTTGTCCATGCCGCCGAGCAAATAGTTTTTGGGCATGTTGCCGAAAAAGTTGCCATAAGATCCACGCAAAGCCAGGGTAATTTCCCTGTGAATGCGTTGGTACCTTCTGATGTCCATGTAAATGTTGTTGAAACTCCGTTGGCTGTTGGTGGTGTGCCTGAACATGTCGAAACTGATACGGACTTTGGTGCCTTCCAACAAGTTCACGCCGTAGCTCAACGTATTGTCGAACACATATTCTGCCCTGAAGCCCAGGTAGTTGTTTCGCTGTGTTGGAATTTCGTAGTTGTTGAGTGGAATCACAGCTCCCAGTATGGTGTTGGTAAAAAATGGCGTGGCTTCTATGCGTTGCGAAGTTGAAATGGGCAGTGAAGCAGTTCCGGCCCAGCGCATGCTTCTAATGGTTTCAACCCGGCCTTGTTCTGGAAAATATTGGTAATAATTGTTGCGCTCCACTTGCGCTTTGTAGTCGATTCGTTTCTTTAAATACTGGTATTTCAGATTCAGGTTGCTGCTTTTAAAATCTGCAAACATTTGCAACTGACCTTCCATGCGGTGGTTGTTGAACATGTCTGACACAGCAGTATTTACATTGATACCCCAGTTTCTGATCGGGTCTACAACAGCAGAAGTTGTTACATATTCTAATGCTGTTTTTCTCATGTATTCTATCGGACCTTTAGGTGTGGCAATGAGCTGGTTGTAATCTTTTTTAGGCTTAATGCTGGGGGTAGTCATCGAGTTTTTCTTGGCATTCAGGAAACTCCTTTTTTCCGACTCAAACACATAATCGTGGATGTTGACTTTTGAGTCGAAAAGCTTGGCACTGTCGGTCGGAAAATTTTTGCTTTCACTTTGAATGTTAGCCAGTTTTTCCCTGGCCAAAGCTGGATACAGATAATTCCATCGGTATGTGGGTAAGTTGTTTAGCTTTTGTGTGGTATCGAGTGGATAAAGGAATATTTGATTTTTTCTTCTGTTCAAAGATATGAAGGCTACTTTTTGGGTTTCGCCATTCACATCAAACAGCTTTACGTTTTGGCCTAAATCTGTGAAGGTTGAGTTTTGCCGATTGTTGAGGTTGAGCAGGTTTAAATTGGCGATGCCTCCATCTTCACTCACGTACACCAATCGATCTTGACTCAGTTTGGCCGGTTGGAAATTGTTGGCAGGCGGGTCTATTATTTTTTCGACAGATTTATATTCATCTCCTGCAAGCAAGCGGTAAATGCCATAGTTGGCTCCTAATTCATAAGCACCGCCTTTCACTTTCAGCGAATCGTGCGGTCGGTTGCTCACATACACCATGTCGTTGGCCGAATTAATAAAAACCGGGCGCTGATCATCGTAAATATCATCGGTCAGTCTTTTGATTTTTTGCCTGTATAAATCGAGGAAGAAGATATCGGTTTGTCCATTTTTTACAGCACTTAAAGTGGCTTGTTTTCCGTCTGCCGAAATATCCAATCCTGTAATTTGCTGCAGCGAAGGCAGCCGGATGATGTCTATCTTTTCACCTTTTTTCAGTGATAGTTGTCGAACCACCGGCATGTCTGATTTATAGCCGGTTACCATAAGTTGTGTATTATTTCTCCAAGCCAAAATGGGCCATGTCTGACTGATATTCTGATTGATGGTGCGTTGACCACCTCTGAATTTTTTCACCGTCTTTCCCGACGATACTTCTATGACTTTGATAATGTAAATGCCTCTGTAATTTCTAGCGTAAGCCAGGTATTTGCCGTCAGGGCTAAATTTCAAGTCAGTATATTGGTAATTTCGAAACCGGTTGTCGGTCACAAGCTTGTCTCGTTCTGGTTTTTTGTAGGCATCGTTGGCTTGATCGGTGGCATTGGTGTAAAATTTTGACCAGTCATTGATTAATCTTCCATACGATACCCCAAGCGTAGTGGAAATGCCTAATTCTTCGTTTCTCACAATTCTGGTCAGATTCAGTATGTTAGGAATGCTCGATCGGCCATACTGCACACCAATGTAGTTCCACATGCTTTGACCAACTATCAAAGCTTCCTGGCCCAAATAGTTCGCTGGATTTTTAAGCCTTTTGTCGTTTACCAGGTTGCGCATATAGTCGTCCATATCTGCATTCCAACCGTCTACTGTGTAAAGTGCAGCGCCGTCTATAAACCAATCGGGCAACCGCATGAGGTAATTGTTTCTGATCAGCTCTTTGAGGTTGGTGCCGTACACCATGTCGTGCACCAAAATTCTGGCCATACCCAAACCCATATCCCGGCGCAAATCGAGCATATTTCCAGTGAATGCTACTTCTACAATGGCTTTTGAAAAATTTGTTTTGCCTCCCGTTACTGCATTGTCGTCGTCGAGGCCAAGGTTGCTTTGCTGTAAGTCTGTTGTGCTTTGATACACATAAAATTTCAGCTTCGAATAAGGTGTGAAACCCAGAAAATCAGTGATTCTGGCAAATTCCTGTTCACCCAAAGTTGTGGCGGTTTTTGCCAAAGCCTCTCCGTTTTGGTAATAATAAACGTCAATATTGGGGGTGGTGAAATAATTCCACTCCAGGTTTTTATACTGCAATCGGTTTTTGCCGAATGGTTGTTGGGCAGCTTGTCCTGATACATGGTTCGGAATAATTCCAAGTAACAAAATAGCCAACGACCAGCAAAGTGTAAACTTCAAAATATTGACTTTATAAATCACTTTACAAATTTGGCGTTTGCACCTTTCTAAACCTACTTTCTTTGTAAAAATCTCACGGGTGAGGCTTCAATAGGTAATGCATTTCCTTCCAATATATGACCGGCCAATGCCTCGGCCAAAAAAGGCGAAAGTGAAACTCCCTTGGTGCCTAACCCATTCAGAATAAACAAATTGTCATAACCAGGAATTTTGCCTGCCAGCGGCCGGCGGTCAGGGGAAGTTGGCCTGGCACTTGCCCAATGATCGACTACTTGAGCATCGTCTGGAAAAATATCAAAAAAGCCATTATTTAACATTTTTTTTCCTTCCTCGCTTGGTTCTAAATCCTTAAATTGAAAGTCGTAAGTAGAACCTACCCAGTATTTATTCAGGCCAACGGGTACACACAATACCTTGTTTTTCAATATGATATCCTTCGGAATTTTTGATTTAGTTTGCATAGCTATCATTTCTCCTTTCAGAGGAATCAGCGGTGGATGGTAATCTGACAGCAGTCCCAATTGGCCTAAACCAGTGCAAAAAACCGCATGCCTGGCATAAAGGTTTCCCCAAATTATTTCATTTGGCTTTACCTGAAATGGTTCGCTCTCAAAGTTTGCCTCTATAAGTTTCCGGGTGCCCCGAAGCCATTTTCTGGTTGCATCTAAATAGGGCATCACATCAATAAATCCTGATTGCTGAAGTTCCACTGCTCCAAAGGCTTTGTGTTGCTGAAAAGGAAATGTTTCAGGTATTTTAACAAACGTCTTGTAAGCATCAAGTGCACTTTTGCCCATGAGAAAATTTTGCTCTTCTATGCTATTAATATATTGAACAATAGGTATTTGATGCAAAAAAGAGGTCCCAATAAATTGCTCAACTTCCCGGTAAAATGTCTGCAAACAAGGAAAAAGTTCATCTGCCATCCATGTTTTGTTCCATCTGACTCCCGTTATGGGGTTGAAAACACCCGCCGCAGCCTGAGAAGATGATGCTTGAAAACCAGGATCAATCACAATAAAGTCGGTAATGCCCCGCTTTCGAAGTGTATGTGCAAATGCAGAACCTGCCAGGCCTTGCCCAATGACGATGAATGAATGCAAAATTGAAGTTGAAAAAACGGTTCAAAGGTGTGGAATTTAATGCAATGCCGGGGAGTGAATCAATTTATAAATAGATCAATTCGCAAGGTTAGTAGAAGTGTAGTGTAAATTAAATTACTGTTAAATTTTAATATCTTAAAGATATTTTTTCAACAATATGTAGTAGCCTTTCTGAGTTAAATATTTGAATATCAAATAAATGATTATTTGTTATTTGTAAAGTTCAAACGTTGAGCCATACAAAATGACAACTGATTAGGAACTTAAATTTTTTAGTTGTCGGGCAATTCCTAAAATTGCAAATTAGAAGTAGGGCAGGGGAGTTTTTTGAGCTTTTCCAGCCTGTTCGATACGACCAAAACACAGTTAATCAAGAACAAAAGATGAGTGAAGCAAAATTAGCCACAAAAGAATCGAAGTACGGCTATGTGAAGGACGGGAAGGTGTATCAAAAAGGAATATTTGGTCAACCTGACAGAGAAATAGGAATTGTTAAAACAACAGATGAAGATGCCCTGGCCTATTTCGAAAAGCGATTCGAGGACCACAGGGAAAAAGTAGAACAAATGCTGGATGAAATAGAGACGAGCCAAAATAAAGGTTCGTTCTTGATGAAACTCATCCACATGCGAGACAGCCTGCCAAAGTTTGAAGGTTTGGGAGATTTCGATTTACTGAGCCGATTGCTCGAAGCCAAAGAAATTGAGCTGAAAGAGCAAGTGATTTATAACAGGGAAAAAAACCTGGAGCTGAAGCGGACACTCATTGAAGAAGCCAAAGAAATCAGTCAAATAGAAGATCTGCGTGAGGCTGTTTTCAGGATGAAAGACATGCGTCAGCGCTGGTTGAAAACCGGAGCCATTGAAAAGGATTTCAAAGATGATGTAGAATCAGAATTCTCGCACCTTGTCGAAAATTTTTATGATAGCCGTAAAGGTGAGTTTGAAGCACGAAGGCTGGAAATAGAAGAGCGTGACGATAAGTACAGAATCATACTGAAGCGAGCGAGAGAAATTCAAAATTTTAAAGATAATCAACCCGTCGATACCATGAGGGAGTTGAAATTGCTTGAAAATGAGTGGCGTGATGTAGGTCATATTCCTAAACCACTCTACAAACCTCTTTGGTTGGAATTTAAGGACATTAAGCGAAACACCATCAGATCGCTGAAAAACTTTAAGCGCACCAAAAGCCATTCGCCGGTCAACACCCCGATTTACATTCCAAAAATCATCAATCCTGAAGAGAAACATTTGTACGACAACCTGGAGTTTAGACTTAAACTGGTTGACGACGCAGAGAAGCTGGATTTTCATGATTTAGATGCAGCAGTTGAAAGTGCAAAACACCTTCAGAGTCAATGGAAAGATGCCGGCATGGTGCCTGATAAGTTTAAAAGCCCCATTTTTTTTAGGTTCAACAAGGCTTGCGACAGGATTTTCGAGATGAACTATTTGATGAAAGTGGTTTTCCGCAAGTTTCCTTATTACCAGTCGCTCACCGAGCGGGAAAAGTTGGAAGCCAAGTTTGAAGCCATGAAGAGTATCATTTTCAAAGAGGAAAAAGATATTAAATTCACACAGGATCAATACGAAACGCTTTCGCCGGCTGAACGTGAAATGCCGGATTATAAAATTAAATTTACCCGCCTCAACACTTCAAAACGAAAACTAAGAAGCAAACAAGCTTTACTTGAAGAAATTGAACGTGAATTTAAACGCCGATGACAATCCTAAGTTTTAAACCAACCCTATTAATGGTTTGTCTTTGTCTGTTGCTAACCTTACCAGGATTTGCTCAGCAAGGTTTTCACTTTGGCCTGGTTTCCGGGCTTCACAGAAGCTATATTCATGACGATTTTGTTGATGACTCACCCGCCTACAAAGGCGTGCGAAAATTTTCCTCAACTGGGCTTGGCCTGGCAGTAGGGTATCATATTTCGGAAAATGCTGGTTTCAAAGCTGAGATTTTTGCTAATGAACAAGGACAGCGTTGGGATTATTTCGACAGGACTGGAGCAACGCCTGTAAAACAAGGTGAGTTGGTGAATTACTGCCGTTACTTGGTTTTGCCTGCCTATCTCAACATCAAAGGAAAAACAGGTTTTTTTAGACTTAATTTTCAATTGGGTGCACAGTACACAGCTTTGTTAAGAGGATACGAAGTGTACAACCTGGACAAAGGCCGACCATCAGAATTTTTGTCCTCAAACAAATCAATAGACAGTACAAAATTTGGTTTGAGAAGTTCTGATATTCAAGTAATTATGGGCTTTGGATTTAACCTTCACATAAATAAAGAATTATACCTTTCTATGTTGGGACGAATCAATTATGGATTCTTCGATATGCGTGACGACAATTTCAAACAAGCCCTTCGTGGCGGACAATCATCCGAAATCTACAAAGAATTGCGTCGCACCGGATACACGCCCAGAAACAATTATGGGTACCTGATTCAAATTGGGGCTCATTATTCACCTTTTTAAATTGTCGGTTTAATTATGCCTGGAGTTTTCGAGGCATTGCAAAGAAAGCTTTACAACCTGGCAGGCAACAATCGTTCGCTGTTTGTTGCCAGGCTAAGCAAAGAAACCGATGTCGATCTCAAAGATTTCGATTTTCAACTCGGTCAGCCATGCTTTCAGATCATCAAAGATTTACTGGCTGCCAAGCCGCAGATTCCGCTTTGTGCTGTAGGCGACCCTCGTGATCCTCAGGTTTCAGCTTTAGGGAAAACCCTGAAAAAAGTTGACAGAAAGTCCAAATTTTTGGCTGAAGAAAGGGGCACGCAGGACCTTTATGTGGGCTACCCCATGGTGGAAGGTATGTTGCAGGAAGATGTGCCCATCAGGACGCCGCTTATTTTTTTCCCAGTAAAGTTGGAGCAAAAAGGTGACAAATGGATGTTGCTGGCCGCCAAAGACCAACCGCCTTTCATCAATAAATTTTTCCTGCTCGCTTATTCTCATTATCTCAATTTACCCTTACCAGAAGCTGTTTGGAACGAAGATTTTCAGGATTTTGACAGCGACGCCACAGCTTTCAGAACCCAACTTTTCCGGTTTTTTGAAGATTTTCAGTTGGCCATTCATTTCAATCAGGATCTATTCATCGATGATCTAAAGCCAATTTTGCCAATTCCTAAAAGCGAGCATTTGGCCTCGAACCAGCCGGGCAAACTCAAATTGCAGTCTCAGGCCATGTTGGGTATTTTTGCTTTGTCAGATTTATTTCTGATCAACGATTACGATCAGTTGGCTGATAAGTACGAAAAAGTTGAAGATGTTTTTCCTTCAATCAAACTGCGACAAGAGCCTCTGAAAGAGGAACATATACTCACTTGTTTGCCCACTGATGCGCCCCAGGAAATGTGTCTCGAAAAGGCATTGAAAGGTGAATCTTTTGTGGTGCAGGGGCCACCAGGAACAGGTAAAAGCCAATTGATTGCCAATCTCACGGCCAACTTTATGGCCGAAGGCAAAAAGGTGTTGGTGGTTTGCCAGAAGCGGGCAGCACTTGATGTGGTCTTCGACCGGTTGAAAGATATCGGAATTTCGAACTTCGTTTCTCTGGTTCACGATTATCGGCTTCAGCTTCGGGACATCTACAATCAATTAGCAAGTCAGATCGAAAAACTTCCTGATTTTCAGGCTGATATTAGTTCGCTAAACTCAGTGATTATTGAGCGGGAATTTGTGCAGCATGCCAGAAAAATAGATGCACTTTCACAAGCCGCTGAGGTGTATCGCCATCAGTTGCTGAGTACAAGCCGGTTTGGGGTTTCCCTGGCAGAGTTATATCAATTGGCCGTTCCAGCGCAAAACCTGCCAGGAAAACATGCATGCGCCTTTCAGGTGTTGGATTTGGAAGATTTGAATCTGAAGTTTTCGACATTCCACAGGTTGTGGCAAGCAGCAGGCAGACTTGAAAATGAACAAATCAAGCGCAGGTTGAATTCGGCAACACTGCAAGTTGAAACTTTACCTGATTTATTCGAAAAGCTGCAGGAGGTCAGGCTATTTTTAACTCAGGATCTGCAAGTGCCTGTAGCTTCGCTGGAAACAATGCTTGTAAGTGAGACCCAGTTAGACAAGATTTTAAATGGCTGTTTTGCACTTTTCCCTACCACATATTCAAAAGCGGTTACCAGTCAGCCATTGCACCAGATTTTGGCTGTTTGGAAACCTTTTATGCAGCTTTTTGAAAAGTGGAAGCAGCTCGAGCCGCTCAATTGGACTGTTTTCTACCAACTCGAAATTGAACACTGGCAAATGGTGTGTGCAGCAGCGGGGAAAAAATTGGAAGTTCGAGGTGTGCAATCCTGGTTTTTTCCTTTTTCCACGCAAGGTAAGCTGCTCAAAAAGGCCTTGCTCGGGTTTGGGTTGAAAAGCCATCAGGTTAGTGAATTCGATTCCAGATTGAACCAGAATTTGTTGCTGCATCAACTTAAAAAGCAGTTTGAAGCTTTGGCAAAAGCGAAAATTGATCCCCATGCATTTGTTGCCATGCTGCCTGTTTTTGGCAATCAAGGTGCAAAGTGGCTTGTGGACCTGGAGCAACTTTCGACTACTGGCTTGGGTTGGCAAGTGCTGGAACAACTTTGGAAGTTAAAGGTAGAGCAACCCGTTTTGTACCAAACCGCATCCAAAGCCGCCCAAAATCTGCAACAATTTTTTGAACCAAATAGTCTGGAAAAAGTTTGGCAAAACCAAAATTCCTGGAGCGACTTGTCAAATTTTTCGACCCGGTTTTACAAGCAAATCCAGGCATTTGATGCGCTTACAGGCAGTTTAAATCCACAACAAAATGCTTTGTTTGCTGAATCGGTTAAGCTGTTGTCTGCTGAAGAATCTGAAAATCTGAGTGCCTCTTTTTTAAATCTAATTTACAATGCTTGGATAAGTGAACTCGAAGAACAAGCTGATTTTAAGGCATTTGATGATATTCAGAATTTGAATCAATTGTCGAACAAGCTACAGGATGGCATCCAAAACAAGGTAGCACTTTCTCAGAATTTGCTCCACCTCAAGTTGTTCCAGATTCCGGTGAAAGACCTGGCTTTCAACAGACTCAACAACCGAACTACATACAGAAACCTGGAACATGAAGTAACCAAGAAACGCAGGGTTTGGCCCTTGCGAAAATTGATGGCTCAGTTTTCAGAAGAAGTATTTCAATTGTTGCCATGTTGGCTTACCTCGCCAGAAGCTGCCTCTGCTATTTTCCCACTTGAAAGGCTATTCGATGTGGTGATTTTCGACGAAGCTTCGCAATGTTATGCTGAAAAGGCCATTCCAGTTTTCGACCGTGCCAAGCAAGTGATTGTGATTGGCGACAGTAAACAATTGCCTCCAAATACACTGTATCGGGTGGTTTGGGACGAAAATTCGGAGGACGAATATTCCCCTGAAAATGAAGTGGATGCAGCACTGGATTTGGCTAGGTTTCATTTGCCTGAATTGGCTTTAACTTGGCATTACCGCTGTTTGCATCCTGATCTTATGCGTTTTTCCAATCAGCATTTTTACCAAAACAAGCTGACAGTTATTCCGCAAAAGTCTTTCACAGATTTGCAGGCACCTGTTTTCCAATATTTCCAGGTAAATGGACTATGGAAAAACCAAACCAACTTGCAGGAAGTGAAGCACTTGACCATGGAAGCCAGGTATTGGCTTCAACATCGGGAAGGACAAAAAACGGTTGGCGTAGTTACATTTAACCAACCTCAGCAGGAACTAATGACAGATGCATTGTGGAATCTGTTTGGGGAATTGGGAATTGGCTGGCCCGAGTGGCTTTGGGTGAAAAATATCGAAAATGTGCAAGGCGATGAGGCTGATTGGATTTATTTTAGTCTTGGCTATGGTCCCGATGAGCAAGGCAAGATCAAGGCAAATTTTGGCACCTTAAATCAAGCCGGTGGCGAAAAGCGTTTAAACGTAGCTGTGACCCGAGCCAGGGAAAAAATTGTGGTAGTGGCGAGCCTGAAACCACATCAATTGGAAGTAGAAAATGCAGCCAATCCGGGTCCCAAACTCCTGAAAAAGTTTCTGGAGTTTGTGCTAGAAAAGTCGAAACAAGACCCCGGTGAACTGAAAGAATTAAAAGGTTTCTTCTCGTCTAATCTTCAGGATGTAGCGGTCTCAGAGGCGCAATTAACCGGTAAAGCTGCTTTTGGGCACTACCCACTTTTGCTGAAGCGAAGAGGCTGGCCGGTGAACTGGACTTTCTCCCGAAATACCTTTTTGGAAAAACAGTCCAAAGCCTGACTTTCTTTAATTGTACCTGTTCATTTCTTGAATTTCCACTAATATTGCACCCAAATCGGGGTGTAGCGCAGCCTGGTAGCGTACTAGCATGGGGTGCTAGGGGTCGTGAGTTCAAATCTCGCCACCCCGACAACTTAAACGGCTGATATTCATGTTTTGAGTGTCAGCCGTTTTTTTTGTGGCACCATTTGCGGCAGTTTCATGCGCAAAAACAGCAATTAGGGATGGCAAAATTAAGGGTGCAGGAACTCAGGCTTATTGATTATTATGGCGATGTGGAAAGCCGCTTCAGAGTCGTCAATCAGTTCTACAACCACGTTGATATTTGGGTCGTCCAGAATATCTTCTGCATGAAACGTGAAATGATCCATGCTCATCGGTCTCGCTTTCTGCCTGTCTTTCACACATATTTTTTGATTGCTGGCCTGCATGGTGGGTGTTTTGTGCAACACCTCGTACAATCCATTGCCAACGCAGCCAAAGCCGAACAGGCCTATATTTAGTTTTTTCTTTGCCATGCTTGTTGCTATCTGATTTCCTATTTTCAATATAGATATTGAAAATAAATTGCAAAAATATCAGGGATTTTCAGCAAGTCAATTCTAAACGCCAATTCTTGCCACTAAAACTGAATTTTCCTTCTGTGTCGGAGTTTTCAAGTTTGGTAAAATAAATTTATCACACACTTTTGCTGCCTGTCTTCAAGTTTCAAATTCACCAATCCAAGATGAAAGCATACGTATTTCCAGGTCAAGGTTCGCAGTTCCCGGGTATGGGCAAAGAGTTGTTCGAAAGTTCGGCTACGGCCAAAGCCATGTTTCAGCAAGCCAACGATATTTTAGGTTTCGATATCGCATCGGTGATGTTCGATGGTACTGCCGACGACCTGAAACAAACCCGCATCACACAACCTGCTATTTTTATTCATTCCGTGGTGAAGGCTGCCTTGGCCGAAAATTTGGTTCCTGATATGGTGGCAGGGCACTCTTTGGGTGAATTTTCGTCCCTGGTGGTCAACAAAGCCCTGTCGTTTGAAGATGCCTTGAAATTGGTGTATCAGCGGGCCATGGCCATGCAAAAAGCCTGTGAGCTGCAACCTTCTACCATGGCTGCCGTGTTGGGCCTGGCCGACGATGTGGTGGAGGAAGTTTGCGCTGGTATTCAGGGTGAAATTGTGGTGGCTGCCAACTACAACTGTTCGGGTCAACTGGTGATTTCAGGATCTGTGGCAGGCGTTGAATTGGCCTGTATAAAACTTAAGGAAGCAGGGGCAAAGCGAGCCCTGCTGTTGCCTGTGGGTGGTGCTTTTCATTCTCCATTGATGGAGCCAGCCCGTGTGGAATTAGAAGCTGCCATCGATGCCACTACTTTCAACCAACCCATTTGTCCGGTTTACCAAAACGTAACCGCCAAGGCCAGTAGTGATACCAACGAAATCAAAACCAATCTGAAATTGCAGCTCACTGCGCCTGTCCGCTGGACGCAATCTGTTCAGCAAATGGTGGCAGATGGCGCTACCCAGTTCATAGAATGTGGGCCCGGAAATGTACTACAAGGTTTGGTGAAGAAAATTGAGGCATGGGTCGAGACAAGCAGTATTTAGCGATTTTGCTTTGCAATTCGTATTTGGATATTCAGGTTGCGTTCTTCTTCCTTGTTTTAAGCATCCTTAAATTAAAAAATTTCAAATAATTTCAGGTATTTCAGAGAATTAAACCTTCAATTCAAAGCTACTTTGGTTATTTTGAGTTTACTCATCCACTAATTTTCCATGCAAACAGTTTACAGAATTTTATATCATCCATGTATTAACAAGGCGATTTTAGCTATTTTGAAGCTGTTTCCAAAGCTGCCAAAATCACTAAAAATTCCACCATCTGGCATCATTAATATAGCTTTAAAAAGTGGAAAAAGCTTGAAATTGGCTACAAACCAAACTTGTAGTGTAACACGTGAAGTGTTTTGGAATGGAAGCAGCAGCTATGAATACACCGATATATTTGAGCATTTGTTCGAACGCTGTGACTGTTTTTTTGATGTAGGCGCAAACATTGGGTATTACGCAGTGATGGCCGGTGTTGTCAATAAAAACTTGAAAACGTATGCATTTGAACCATCTCCAGGCCCCTTTGCCTATTTAAAGCAGAATATTGAAATCAATCATTTGAACAACGTTTTTGGATTTGAATTAGCCCTTTCAAATGAGAATGGTTCATTTTCATTTCAAGCCGCTATCAATTCAAAATATACTTATCTCAAGCATAATAGCCTCGGTGGTAGTGGGCATTTGCAAGTGACAAGAGAAGATGAAAGTCCATTCATTGTGCATGTAGAAGCTCAAACATTGGATTTTTTCGTCAATAAACACAAGGTAAAAAATATTGATCTCATTAAACTCGATGTTGAAGAAGCTGAACATCTGGTCTTGTTAGGTGCTACTAGCGTTCTTTCTACCATGCGACCGATAGTGGTTTGTGAAGTTTTTTCTTCAGAAATGATGACCCAACTTAGTACATTTTGGAATGAAGATGACTACGCTGTTTTTCTTTTTAGTGATTATAGGCTAAAAGCAACATCGTTTGCTGACTGTAATGACATCAAGAAAATTGAAAATTACTTCTTTGTTCCAAAGGAAAAAATAGAATGGATTAAGAAATTTATAGATTAAATTCTTTTGTTTGTAAAAAAAAACAACCTCATTCTATGAAAATGTATTTCCTTCTTTCACTTGTCTTTTTACAAACCCTTTTTGTAAAAGCTCAAAATCCTGGCACTTTAGACTTTTCATTTTCCTCAACAGTGGGTGCAGATGCTTTTGTTTATTCTCTAGATTTCCTGGATAACAATAAAATAGTTATTGTCGGCAACTTTTCAAATTAAAATTCAGTACCTAATAACAGGATCGCAGTCTTAAATGCAGATGGAAGCTTAGATCCAAATTTTTCATCTGGTTCAGGAGCTAATGGAACCATTTGGACAGTTGCAAAAACAATCAATAACAAAATTTTGATAGGAGGTGATTTCACAACCTACAACAATATACCTGTAAATAGAATTGCAAGACTTTTGCCGAACGGTAATTTAGATCCAACATTTAACGTGGGGGCAGGAGCCAACAATTGGGTTAGGTTTGTGTTTCCTGAAGAAAATGGTGATGTTTTAGTTGGTGGTGATTTTACATCTTTTAAAAACACGCCGTTATCTCATTTGGTCAAGTTGGATAGTCTTGGCAGCGTTGTTTCGTCATTTTCAAACAATGTATCAGGGATAAATGGGCGAGTAATGAGAATCGTTAAAGACACGAGTAATCGATACTTGGTTATGGGTGATTTTACTCGAGTTTCTAACTCCACCAACTCAAGCAAAATTTCACGTCTGAATTTAGATGGATCTGTTGATCAGACATTTAATATTGGTAGTGGTCCAAGTCATGAAATTAGAGGCGGGATCGTTCAAAATACTGGTAAAATAGTAATCGCTGGGTATGCAATTGGTTTTCAAGGATTTGGAGCAAATCGCATTTTAAGGCTTCAAAGTAATGGTGCATATGATCCTAATTTTTTTGTGTCAAATCAAAGCATTGGCCCTTTATATGATATCAAGCAGCAACAGAATTCAAAGTTTTTAATTTGTGGCGCATTCTTGACTTACAACAATTTGCCATTTCCTTATTTGGTGAGGTTGAATGCAGACGGATTTGTAGACGAAGATTTCACTGTTGGCGCAGGCCCAAATGCTGGTGTCGAATTTATTAAAATTGCAAACGACGGTTCAGTTTTTATTTGTGGAAATTTCACTACTTATAATGGATTTACTGTGGGCAGAATTGCCAAACTTCATGGCGATACTGTCGTAGGATTGTCAAATACTTTAAAAATTAGGGATATTTCATTGAGCGTTTTCCCCAATCCAGCCAAAGAATCAATCACAGTGAAAAAGAACCAAAAAACTGCTGTATGACTTTTGTCCCTTACTGGTCAAACGATGCTGGAATCAACTGCCTCGTTGTCACACAAACTGCAAGTCTCTACACTTCCTAAAGGCTTATATTTTGTGGAAGTAAGTAGCGGTAGCGGTAAAAAAATCCAGAAATTGGTTATAGAATAGGGTTCAGTCACTCCGAGTTTTCAATCCGGGAAACAATAGCTTTCCAATTGTATTGAACAAAATAAAAGTCCCGCATATGTACATTTGCGGGACTTTTTTTGATTGCCTCTTTGATTATGCTGGCAGAGTTTCTCCTGTTCGCACTCGTTTTCAACAGGGGCGGTCGAGATTTGCGGTTTTGCCGCAGATAAGATAAATCGAATACCTCCCAAAGCGAACCGGGCTAAAATTTTCCGAGCCGACCTGCCCACATTACCAACTAAAGAAATTGGAGAATTTTAAACTTTGATTTCGACCGTGTTCCATTATTCGTTAACTTTGTGCGTGCGTTAAAATGGAACGACATAGACAAATCATATATTTCAAAGACTACTTCCTTGACTTCTTCGACCAGCAGACCGAAAAAGTGAAAGAAAAAATTGACCATGTTCTATTTGTCGTAACAGTAGCAGACAGAATTCCTCAGAAATTTTTTCAGCATGTAGAAGGAACGAACGGACTTTACGAAATTAGAGTAGAATTTCAAGGAAATATTTACCGCATTTTCTGCTGTTTCGATGAGGGTCAAATTGTTGTTTTGTTTAACGGGTTTCAGAAAAAATCTCAAAAGACTCCATCTGCAGAGCTTGACAAAGCAGTAAAAATTATGAACGAGTATTTTGACGAAAAATTAAAACAAAAGCGAAATGAAAGCAAAAAATCAAAAAAGTAAAACCATCACAACTTTTGAAGAACACCTCGATAGTCGTTATGGACAAATTGGGACTGCTAAACGAACTGAATTTGAAATAAAAGCAAAAGCATTTGCCATTGGTGAAGTTATTAAAGAAGAAAGACGACTTGCATCCATGACACAAGAGCAATTAGCGGAAAAGACAGGAACAAAAAAAAGTTTTATTTCTAGAATTGAAAATGGACACAGCGACATCCAGCTTTCGACACTTTACAAGTTGTTGGAGTATGGTCTTGGACGCAAAATCACACTGACCATACATTAAGATTGGAAAGAAGATCCACTCGCACCCAGCTATTCGCCATTTGCCAAGTCGTATGCTTATCGTAGAACCGTGTGCGCCTTTTGAGCATTTTTAATCCGGCAACTTTAATCTTTTGTGCTCTTGTTTATCGGCCTCACTCGTACCCGTTTGCACCATATGCACTCAAAAAATGCCTTTGTAACGGACAAGAACAACCCAAGCACCAAACCCCCTAGCTGCTTCTCAACCTTAGCACCTCTTCCACAGACTTCACCCCATCGGAACAACTGGTAGAAAACAAACTGGAAGCTGCCGTGCAAACACCTAACTCAAGAGATTGGGCAATGCTCCAGCCTTCGTGAAGACCAAAAAGTACGTCTGCAGCAAATGCATCGCCTGCACCGGCTGCGCCCATGATCTGGTCAGCTGGAATTTAACATGTTAACGAGAATGCGAGATTGAAAACCTATATAAATTTGCGATTTTCAGAACCCAAACAAATCGACTTATAAGTTTCACTTTAGGGATACTTTTGTAACTTTGTTCCGTGGACGAAAATCAGAAACATAGAAAAGATAACGTTTTACAAAAGCTACTTTCAAGATTTCTTTGCCAAACAAAACTAGAAAGTGAAAGCAAAAATTGTTTGGACTTTCGACTTGGTTGAAGACTTACAAAGAGTTCCTGAAACTTATCTGAAACACATTGAAAATACGGACGGACTTTATGAAATCCGAGTTCAACTTGCAAGTGACATTTTTAGTCCCATAGTTATCGGGAACTGTTTTTTTGACCAAGGACAATTAGATGTCTTAGCGAACGGATTCCAAAAGAAAACTCAAAAGACACCCAAGAAAAAATAGTGATGGCACTTAAAAGCAGAGTATGAAAACGAAAAATAAGAACTTGATAACTCTTGAAGAGTTTAAAGAAAAAAAATACGGCAAACGTGGGACAAAAGAGCCTGACGAACTTGAAGCAGGTTATGAAGCATTTAAAATAGGTGCTCTGATTCACGATACTCGAATTGAAATGGGAATGACACAAGAACAACTTGCAGAAAAAGTTGGGACAACTAAATCCTATATTTCAAAAATTGAGAACAATATAAAAGAAGCTCGCATTTCAACACTTCAAAAAATTATTGAACTTGGTTTTGGCGGACGACTTGAATTGAACATAAAAATCTAACGGACGCCTTGTCTGAAGAAAGAAAAACTGCATAAAAATCTCAGGCTTCGTGTGCCCATGTTGCACTGCCTACCCCGTCATAACGGTGCTGGCCGGTTCTCGAAGCGGCCTTCTTTCTTATTGCTTATGGGGTTTTCGTCAGTCAGGTGTGGACATTCCACTCGCTCCCATTTTGCAACGAATGTGGTCGAGACAGGCGTTTTTAACGCATCAAATCAACCCCACCTCTATGGCAATTCAATACTTAAATCATAAATGAGTAACAGAAAAAACGACATTTGTAAAAAGTAAACCATGGAAAACTTTGATGAATATGTAAGGCAGGGCGAACCCAACCAAACTGAGAAAGCAAAAGTTTGGAAAACAGCTATCGGCTTGCAACAGGTGGACGGTTTAAAACCATCTGAATATCTTATTGAAACAGCCAAACAAAACATTGAAGGCAACATAAGCATTGAAGAAGTAAAAAAACGCATTGAACTTTACTATCAGCAACACCCAGCCAAAACTGACGAAGACCGCACCGAGGAAGCCGACAAGGTTTCGGCAAGAATTGCTGAAATGCTGGGCGAACAAACCTTTACGTTTTCACCTGCAGAGTACTTGTCCATTCATCGTAGATTGTTTGCAGGGCTTTACAAATTCGCAGGAAAAATTCGTGATTACAACATCACGAAAAAAGAATGGGTGTTGGATGGCGAAACTGTTCTCTATGCAAGTGCTGGTAGCTTGAAAGACACGTTGGAATATGATTTTGAGCAAGAAAGAAAATTTAATTACAAAGGATTAAGCGAACAGGACATTGTCGAACACCTGGCACACTTTATTTCTAATTTGTGGCAAATCCACATTTTTGGAGAAGGCAACACACGTGCAACAGCCATTTTCTTAATTAAATATTTGCGAAAATTGGGATTCAAACATGTAAACAACGACTCGTTTGCCGACCACTCCTGGTATTTCCGAAATGCCTTGGTAAGAGCCAATTACGAAGACTTATCAAAGGGTATTTTCAGAACTGAAAAATATTTGATTCGCTTTCTTTCAAACTTATTGCTCAGCGGAAATTATTCACTCAAAAACCGTGAAATGCACATGTTGGCTGACACTGTAAATGACACTGTAAAACCCATAGCTGACACTGTAAATGACACTGTATTTTCATTGATTCAACAAGACAACAATATAACGGCTCACGAAATAAGTGAACGCTTGAAAATGAGTCTAAGCACCGTAAGACGAAAAATTAAAGCACTTAGAAACACTGGTCAAATAGAACGGATGGGTAGTGATAAAACAGGGTATTGGAGAATAACTGAATAATAAATAGGGCCTACGGAAAAAGTCTTATATTGTTTAAAGTCAATTGGTTAAGATATAATTTCAATCAGCAATTGCAAACTATTTAGAGAAAATGAGCTAAAAGTCTCAAAATAACTATTGTAACAAATACTTTCCAACGTGCAGAAATTGCATTTGAACCTTAGTAGCCAGTAGTTTGCAAACGGGCCAACCTTATTACCTTATTTTGCCAGATGTTGAAAATAAGGAAATAAGGTATAAATTTTACATGTGATGTTTCTATTAAGGTTCAATGCGGGCGTAAAAACGATTTCAATAAACATTGTAAAAAACCGCCCCAAAATTCAATGTTTACTTTTCCAGCAGACCCGATTAAATAAGCATTGACCAGTTAAAAGGAAACAGCTCCACAGACAAAAACCCACTCGCTCCCGTTTTCGCCCATTATCTGCTCAGCTGGAATATTGATGGTACCCATATCGAAATGTTCGATGCATCATCATTTGCTCCAGCTTTTGATTTGGCCGCCGTCTGTTCTTCGCAATATTTACCAGCTGCGAGTGTGAAAGGCCAAGCACATCAGCCAGGTCTCGCACAGGAAAGCCAAAGTGATTGATTAAATCCGCTATGGAGAGCATAAAATTTGCACTTGAAACCCAATTGTAAATGTTGCATTTTGGGTTTTCAAGTTTTACTTTTGAAAAGATTACTTAGCTAATTTTCACCATGCCAGGCTGGATAAAAACCCACAGGTATTTAATTGAAAAAGATGGTTGCTTATGGATTAACATACTATCAAAAATGTAAAAGCCAATAAACCCATCGCAACTTCGCATAACTGGGATATTTGCAAAATGGTGGCATCGTGCTAAATTTAAAATTTCTGGTATAAAACAAACTGCAACATAGAAAGATCAGTGCTTCGAACTCCACCACTACGCAAATATCACGGTCGTCAAGGGCAAGCTTGAGAAAAGAAAAACTACGGCAAATAAGGCGCTGGACGACTCAAAATAAACCGAAAGAGGCGCTGCCTACCGAAGCAAGTTCTGGACAGGTTACCCGATTTTAGGATTATTTGCAGACTACAAATCCTGCTCATCTATCCTCTGCCATGCGCTTCGCTAACATGGCGGAGAGCGAAAAAAAACCTTACCTGTCTTTTACTTTTAGCTCCAATTCCTGTATCCGACGCTTTAATTCCTGCATTTCCTGCTTAATCTCAATAGCCCATTCAGCCTGTTCCTGTGGCAATGAGTTCGGTCTGAGATATTTTTCCTCAGGTTCTGCGAGGAAAAACGTTTCTCCCGACGGCCGGTCGAAGAGCCAGTCGGCCGAAAGGTGCGGATTTGCCAGGAGAATTCGTTTTATGCTTTCGGCACTCAGCCCACCGTTCTTCTTCTGAGCTTTATTCAATGCGCCGTTTGCCAGTCCGCAACGAGCCGAAAACGAGCTGATGTTTTCGCCATTGCTTTCTAAAAACTGAATAATCCGATCTACCAAACTCGCCATGTATTTGTGGCAGAGAGAGGATTGATACATTAGACGTTCATCTAATTTTTTGGCTCTTTTACCAAAGTAGCGCTATTGCAGAACATGAGCAAATCACCATGCGGAAAAGTTTGCGATATTTTCATTTAAGGTTTGTTTATCAAGGAATTATGGATAATAGAATTCTCACCTTATTCATGCCTAAAATTTCTAAACCAAATAAACAGATAGATAAATATCTAATTGTGTTTTGAATATTAGATCACTACTGTCCAACAAAAATTAGCATACGTCCGGCCATCATTGATAGGGTTAAATAGAGGGCATTTTTCTTGTGGTTTTCGTTTTCAGATTCAAATTGTATTAAACAAGGAAAGCTGTGCTGTTT